>Ga0335071_10008167_pt1 | contig 10760 bp, 10 predicted proteins | sample Lox_Sample_15_FD_206724 | JGI IMG/M metagenome (GOLD analysis project Ga0335071, IMG submission 206724) | Soil microbial communities from Loxahatchee National Wildlife Refuge, Florida, United States - Lox_Sample_1.5 | ecosystem: Environmental > Terrestrial > Soil > Wetlands | place: USA...
ATAAGTAGCATTTGCAGGTGTGAGATTTTCACAACACAGCCTGAAGTATTTGCCTCTCGCGCACTGAATTAGTCATTGTTACTGATAAACCATGCTGATTATTGAAATGAATAGTCTGTAAATTAAGAGGATGCACCTTACGGTTAGCAGCCCTGAAAACTCAGACAGTGCGCTTCGATTCAAACACTTCAGGCTGTTGTGAAAATATTCGTAAATAGAGTGGGATAGGAAATTCTGACCACTTCCCTCAATTCCGTTACAACCAAAAGTAGCTTTAGTCTACGGGGTTATCCTTCCCGGATGGGTGTAGACGTTGAACCTGTCGGCCCTGATGAACCCGACCACCGTGACGCCGCCCTGTTCGGCTATCTCGACAGCGAGGCTTGTTGGTGAAGTCCTGCTTGCGACAACCGGGATCGACCATTTGGCGCACTTGGCTACGATCTCAGAGGAGAGCCTGCCGCTTGCCAGCATGACCTTGCCCTGGAAGGGGATGTTTTCGAGTATTGCATACCCGATGATCTTGTCGACTGCGTTATGTCTTCCTATGTCTTCAGCAAGACAGAGGATGGATTCGCCGTCGCTCAGCGCGGCGCTGTGTACGCAGCCGGTAAGCTGATAGAGATCCGAGGCCTTCTGGAATTTCCTGAAGAGTGACTTGAGGCCAGCCGCTCCGATGGTGAACCGGTCATCGCATTTCTGCAAGGCCTGCCTCTTGGGGAACGTAATACCCCCTATACAACCTGAAGTAATCACTGCCCCGTCAGTGGACACCTCGCCTTCGGCTGGTATGTCCACCAAAACATCATCTCCATATTCGATGGACATCCGCTCGGCGCACCATCCGCCATTTATGATCTCTTCGGTCATGAACATACCGACAACAAGCTCTCTTACCATCAGAGGCGTGCAATAAAGACTCAGCGCTTCCTTGCCGTTGACCGAAACGCGCAACCTTTTTTCAACTGCTACAGGGTCTTCGGTCTCTTCAAAAACGCCGCCCGTATTTTTAATGATTCGCCTGTTTACAAATCCATTCATAGTTATTAAAGTTATCATACATTTGGGCTTAATGCCAATTGCGTGAAGTCAAACGACCAAAGAGCCTCAATCAAGGCACGATGAATTAGTCCTATGAAACCAAGAGTTCACTAAATTTGGAATAAGCATTTATTCTCAGCGTCATGGTTGCCCTGGCTGCTTACGCGCCCCTGAGAACCCAGACATCGCATCCTGATTGAGGCTCTTCGGTCGTTTCCGGTTGCTAAAAACAGAATCTTCTTATATCATTGGTATATCTTGTTTTGAAGGAGCCGACAGTGCAGAACACAATACGAAATCTGGTACAGAAGAACGAGAGCAAAATAATAATGACGGTGCTCGACGGTCTCGGCGGGCTTCCGGTCAATGGAAAGACGGAGCTTGAAGCAGCGCACACTCCCAATCTCGATGCGCTTGCTGCCAAGTCGGCATGCGGCCTGCACATGCCGGTGGGCTATGGAATAACGCCGGGCAGCGGTCCTGGACATTTAGGGATCTTCGGATACGATCCCCTGCAACATCTCATCGGCAGAGGTATTCTCGAAGCTCTTGGGCTTGGCATGGAAGTGCGCAAGACAGACGTTGCCATAAGATGTAATTATGCCACGCTTAAAGATGGGGTTATCGTCGACAGGAGGGCCGGCAGGATACCGACTGACTATAGCAAACAGCTTACCGGCAAGCTCCAGAGCGAGATAGCTAAAATCGGCGATGTCGAGCTGATCTTTGCAGCGGGTATGGAACACAGGATAGCCATGATCATGCGGTTCCCTGAAAATCTCGGACCGGGCGCAGCTGATATAGAAGACACGGATCCGCAGAAGGAAGGCAAGGCGCCGCTGCCGCCCAGGGCCCTTAACGTGAATGCAGAACGGGTGGCCACGGCTGCGGCAAGTTTTCTCGACAGGGCGCAGCAGGTGCTGAAAGACGAAGCCAAAGCGAATTTCCTGCTGATGCGCGGCTTCTCGATCATGCCGCACATACTCAGCTTTGAGGAAGCCTTCGGACTAAAGGCACTGGCGATAGCGACGTATCCTATGTATCGGGGTCTTGCCAAGATAGTCGGCATGGATACACCGCCCCTCGAAGGCGGGGTTGAAGATGAAATAAAGTTCCTCGAAGAAAAATACAACGACTATGATTTTTTCTTTCTCCATGTAAAGAAAGTTGACTCATATGGTGAAGACGGGAACTTTAAAGGCAAGGCGGAGCGCATAGAAGAATTCGATGCCCTGCTGCCCAGGATACGGAAGCTTTCCCCGGACGTGTTTATAATCACCGGGGACCACTCAACACCCGCTCTCATGAAAGGCCACAGCTGGCACCCTGTCCCGACGGTTCTTAACTCGCCATATGTATACGGCGGGACATCCGCAGCTTTTTCGGAGCGTGAGTGCCTGAAGGGAGAACTCGGTATATTCCCTGCCCTGAACCTGATGCCGCTGGCGCTTGCCAACGCCCTGAGGCTCAAGAAATACGGGGCATAAAGCCTTGGGATTAGGTCCAATAAGCCATCTAAGGCCTGTAAATTCCTCCGGATTCTTGACTTTTGATGCTCTCACGTTTTAATGTTAATATCTTCGCGAAAGGGCAGTTAGCTCAGTCGGTAGAGCAGAGGCCTGAAAAGCCTCGTGTCCGCAGTTCGATTCTGCGACTGCCCACCATTACCTTCTTTTGAGAATTGATCTTGGTGCCTCCAAAAAAATTATTTGTTTTTTTCGCATTCTCTGGTAAAATGAGGTCAGACAGCTTACTCGATCAGCCTAAAAAAGGAGAAACGTATGGGTATCTTCAGGAGTTTATTCAAGAGGCCGCAATCCGACTCCTTCTGCGAGAAAAGGCTCAGGCCTAGGCTCAACTGCGCGATAGCGACCGAATTCAGCGATGCAGGAGGAAATACCTGGAGCTGCAAGATAGTCGATATGAGCGAGAGCGGTTTCGCCATTACCACCGCAGCAAGACTCAGAATGGGCAGCCATGTGAACATAATCCGCCCCGCCGTGTCGACGGAGGTCGTCTGGACCGTTGAGAACAAGGCAGGCCTCAGGATTTTAAGATAAAGGATTATTGAATTGCTGCGACGGGGCGGTTCAATCATTGCTCCGGTTAGTTATTCGGATGTCAAAGGATATGGTTTTTCATCAGGCTTAGGTGCGTTCTTCTTGTCAGGGCTTTTCTCGGGCACTTGCAAATTGGATTTTTCCGCAGATTCATTAATGTTTTGAGGAATAGACTTTGCATCTTTTTGCTTGGGCGACGCAGTTGATTTGTGTTTCTCAAGATTTACTTCTGACCCCACGCTTTTAAACATTTCAAAATAATCCGTGCTCATTTTCTGGGCTTCTGTCTGATTCCTCACTACCCGAGGTGTCAGCAGTATAAGAAGCTCGGTGCGTGTATCCGTATCAGTTGTTTGGCCGAATAAGGCCCCCAGGATTGGCATCTTGCTGAGATATGGTATCCCACTGCGACTCTTGTCTTTCTTCTCACGTACGAGTCCGCCTATTACTATTGTATCACCGTCCTGAGCGATAAGATTGCTCGAGACCTCACTTTTTGTTATGACGAACTGCTGGGTTCCCAGTATGGTTTGTGTTGTGTAGTCAGAAACCTCCTGTGAAATTTCAAGCGAAATTAATCCGCTGTCATTGACTTGAGGCTTGACTTTAAGTATTGTACCGACATCTTTGTATTGGATGGTAGATGTTGTTGTGTTGGTAACAGTATTGGTACCCGTAGCGATAGGTGTTGTTGTGGCCGATGTTGCTATCGGAATCTGAGAGCCGACCTGGATTCTTGCTTCGCGGTTATCGGCCACAAGAATATTAGGCGATGAGAGTATTTTTGTTTTCCCGTTAGTTGCATCGGCTTCAATTGCAAGCCTGACGTTGCCGCCTGAATCGACTGCTGTATATCCGAAGGTTCCCTGTCCAAGCGCGCCCAGCTGTTGAAACCCGAGGGGCCCCCCAATTGTTATGGGCTTTGAAAAGGGTGCGATCTTCAATTTATGCGCATCCACGTTAAGATTCCATAGCAAGCCATAGGTTAGATTGTCAACAAGGTCAACTTCAGCCACTACAGCTTCTATCATGACCTGGCGCGGGATAGTGTCTATCTGCTTTATGGCGCCGATGACAACTGCATAATCGGCCGGCGATGCAAATATGACGAGTGAATTTGTAACCTCGTCCGCTATGATTTTTGTGCCTGACGCCACAAGCGGTTCAGTCGTCCCCGCTGCCTTGTAAGGTTGCGCTGATCCTGTCGGTCCCGCTTGAGGCTGTGCACCGGAGGTGCCTCCACCTGTAATTGTCTTTACGCCTCCAGTCCCTGTGCCTGTACTTGTACCTGTGGCGCTTGGGCTTTGCCCGAGCAGCACCTGCTGCAGGATTTTGGCAACATGCTCGGCTTTGCTGTTCTGAAGCGCATAAACATAAACCTTGGGCTGGGTGGCGTCCTTGTAAGTATCCACATCGAACAAGGCTACAACCTGAAGAAGTCTTTTAATATTGGCGTCTGTGTCGGCGAGAAGTAAAATATTTTTCTTTGGTATATCATGTATGGCTCCGCCCTGCGTAAGCAGAGGTGTAAGGATGGCCGCCATCTCGGAAGAATTGATATGAGAGAGCGGCACTACTTGCAGTAGTGCAATGCCTTTCAGCTCGACAGCCTCAGGGTCTCTGCCGAAGCGGATAGGAGCAGGCTCTCTGGAAATGTTGCCGATAGGGATAATCCGGTACAATCCGCTTTCTTCTACCACTGCAATGCCGTTAAGCCTAAGGATGATTTCCATGACAGAAAGAATCTGATCTCTCGGAATTGGTGTTATAGTCCTGAAATTTACCCTCCCCTTTACTGAAGGATCGATAATGTAATTGACCCTCAAAACTTCGCCGAAGACGGTCTGGATGACCTCAAAAACATCAGCATCATCAAAAAAGAAACTCGAACCGCCTCCTGAAGCCGGATTTCCGGCGCCTATGCGCGGGGACGGTTGGTGAACGGCAGGTTTCGGTCTTCCTGCCGGAGCAGAATCGGTCGGCAGTTTTGCTCCTGCGGAGGTTGCCTGCGACGATGTAGTATCAGGTAATAAGGGCTGACCGGGCGTTGCCGGTGCGGCAGGCGCAGGTGGTACAGCAGGTGTGGAGGGCTGACCGGGCGTTGCCGGTGGGGCAGGCGCAGATGGTACAGCAGGTGTGGAGGGTTGACCGGGCGTTGCCGGTGCGGCAGGCGCAGGTGGCGTAGCAGGTGCCGGCGCTTGACTGGGAGCAGCCAAAGCAGGACCTGTAGCTGAAGGTGGCATTGGCAGCTGAGTTGCAGGCGTTTCCTGCTGCGCAAAGGCCACATCAGGACATTGAGTCATAACAAAAACTGCAGCAAATAGCACGACAATAACTGTATAAACAACATTCAAAACAAATGATTTTCTGACCACTTAGACTCCTGCCTGCTATATAAAGTGTATTTATACAATAAGGCTTTTGCAGCATAGAGTCAAGCTGCGAGCCGAGCGCGACGAAGCCCCAAGCCATTATTTAATACGTTGAATTAACCAGGATTATTTATAAATGAGGTCAGCATAGCCCGGGGTATTTGACTCTCGCGCACTGAATTAGTCATGGTTAAGGATAAGCCGGATCAATCATGAAATGAACAGCCCGTAAACAGGTGATTGCGTTTTCCGGCAGGCAGCCCCGAAAATCCAGACAGTGCGCTTTGAGTCTGACATCTCTGGCTGATGCTTAAAGCAGGGCCATTAAAAAGAGGAAAGAAATTCATAATCTTCGAGTCGATTTTTTGGGAAATTTTCCGAACAAATTGAATGACAAAAGCAATTTGTTATATTATAAGGACATGAGCACCCTAATAAATTGTGAAGGTGAAAAAATGAAATTAAGATATCAATCGCACCGGACCATTTTCGAAAGTCGAGGGTTTACGCTGGTCGAGCTTCTCGTTGTTATGGCGATTATCGCTCTTCTTGCCGCGCTTGTTGCGCCAAAGGTCTTTCCAAAGCTGGGCAAGGGAAAGACTGCTGCGACCCAGGCACAGATAGAACTTTTCGGACAGGCGCTTGATCAGTATCGTCTTGACACCGGACGTTATCCGACGACCGAACAGGGACTCCAGTCCCTCATAACGAATCCCGGGGAAGACAAATGGCAGGGGCCTTACCTGAAAAAAAATATAATCCCTCCCGATCCCTGGGGACGACCGTACAACTACCAATGCCCCGGCTCCCATGGCGAATATGATCTTTATTCCTACGGAAGAGACGGCACTCCGGGCGGCGAAGGCGAAGACAAGGACGTTGTGAACTGGGAATAGGGGGCCTTTCCCGTTCCGATCACAACTATAACCTGTAATGTCCGACCATCTCTCCGTTGACTGTGTCTCCCTGACGCTTGAAGAGCTGCCGAAGGTCCCTGTTGTCCTCGCGGGCATATCGTCCCGCTTCATACAGGAAAACAGGATCATCCCTCTCGAATTCAAAAACAATGTCCTCAAGGTAGCTATGGCAAATCCGCAGGACCAGGGGATTATTGATGCACTGAAAGTTGCCCTTTCTTCCAACGTTGTGGCTTGCAGGGCGGAGAGCGACACGATCGACGAATACCTGAAGAAGTTCTATGAGCAGGAATCCCAGAACATAAACCGCATTATCGAAGATATGGGAGACAAGGGTATTGAGTTCCTCAGGGATGAAGAGGAGGAAGATGTCGGACATCTGAAGGACCTCGCCTCGGAGGCCCCGATCATCAAACTTGTCAACATGCTCATCACGCGAGCAATAGAGGGCAGGGCGAGCGATATTCATATTGAACCGTTCGAGGATGAAATGAAGGTGAGGTACAGGATCGACGGTGTCCTTAACGACGTCGAGTCCATACCCAAGAAGCTGCAGGCTGCGATCATTTCGAGGATCAAGATCATGGCCAAGCTCAACATCGCCGAAAAACGGCTGCCGCAGGACGGACGTATCAAACTGAAGGTCGGTACTCACGAGATCGATCTGAGGGTTTCGACAATACCGATACTTTACGGCGAGAGTATCGTCATGAGGATATTGAGGAAGGAAGGCATTGTCATTGACCTTGAGCAGCTCGGGTTCGACGAGGCAACGCTCTCTACCTTCAATGAGCTGATAAAAAAGCCCAACGGCATTTTGCTGGTGACAGGGCCGACCGGCAGCGGAAAAACCACCACCCTCTACGGCGCCCTCGACAAGATAAATCTGCCTGGAAGCAAGATCATAACGGTTGAGGACCCGATAGAATACCACCTCAAGGGTGTTAACCAGATTCAGGTCAAGCCGCAGATAGGTCTTAACTTCGCCAATACCCTGAGGCACATTGTCAGGCAGGACCCCGACATCATCATGATCGGCGAGATCAGGGACCTGGAGACAGCCGAGATCGCCATACAGTCGGCCCTGACCGGGCATCTCGTCTTTTCGACGCTCCATACCAATGACGCCCCGAGTGCCATTACGAGGCTGCTCGATATGGGTGTCGAGCATTTTCTTCTTTCGTCAACCGTCAGGGGAATCCTGGCGCAAAGGCTCGTGAGGATGATATGTCCTTCCTGCAAAACGATTGACGATTCTCCTGCTGCGCGCGAGGAGCTGAAAATGTTCGGTTTTCCGGACGATGCACCACTGCATATCGGCAAGGGCTGCGAAGTATGCTCGCATACCGGCTTTTTCGGCAGGACAGGGCTTTATGAACTTCTGGTTGTAGACGAAGACATCAGGCGGATGGTGCTGAGGGACGTTGACGCACTCCAGATACGGGAAGTTGCAAAGAAAAAAGGCATGATGACCCTTCTCGATTACGGAATAAAGAGGATACGTGAGGGCATGACGACCCTGAGCGAGGTGCTCCGGGTGACACAAGAGGTTTAGGATGGCGATTTTCTCGTATCGCGCCACCACAAAAGAAGGCAGGATCGTGGAAGGTGCTGTTGAAGCGGCCGATGAAAGGACCGCCGTGGAGATGCTCCGCAACACCGGCGTTATCCCGTTAAGCGTTCTGCCCCCCAAAGAAAGCCTGATGAAGAGGATGTCCCTGAGGTCGTCGAAGGGAGACGTCCTTACATTTACAACCGAACTGTCGGCACTTCTTGGTGCGGGCCTGCCCCTTGACCGCAGCCTCAATATCATCGCGGACGTTTCCGAACACAAAGAGATGAAGTCCGTAGTCCAGGCTGTCCTGAAATCGATCAGGGAGGGCAGCTCTTTTTCGGACGCGCTGCAGAAGCACCCGAAGGTCTTTCCGCGCATATATGTAAACATGGTTCGGGCCGGCGAGGCAGGCGGCGTCCTGGACATCGTGCTCGAAAAGTTGAACGAATTCCTCGAATCATCAAAGGAACTGAAAGACCATATCGTCTCATCGATGATATATCCTGCGCTGCTTATAGTTGCAGGCGGCATATCAATTATCATTATGCTGACCTTTGTCCTTCCGCGTTTTTCGACAATCTTTGCCGACATCGGCACCGCGCTGCCGCTTTCGACAAAGCTGATCCTGGCGGTCAGCTCCTTTCTCACCGCGTACTGGTGGATAGCCGTTATCGCGGCGGTTTTGTCCACCGCCATCTTTCTGAAATATATAAAAACGTCCGACGGAAAACTCAGGTGGGACCGCCTGAAATTGAAGCTGATGCGGGATGTGATAACCAAGATTGAGACGGCACGCTTTTGCAGGACCCTCGGGACGCTGCTTAAAAGCGGGGTTCCTCTGTTGCAGGCCCTGAATAATGCCAAGGACGTCGTAACCAACCAGGCTGTTGCCGCCGCGCTCGAAGGCCTGGCCAAGGGCGCAAAGGAAGGAAAAGGACTGGCGGCACCGCTGGCTGCAGCGGGGATATTCCCCCAGCTTGCCATGTCGATGGTAAAGGTAGGAGAAGAGACGGGGCAGCTCGATACGATGCTTCTCAAGGTTGCAACGACCTACGAGAAGAGCCTGAGGGAAGCCATCAAAAGATTTATGGGACTGCTCGAACCGATGATCATAATCGCCATGGCGCTGATTATCGGGTTCATTGTCCTGTCTGTTTTCATGGCTATATTCAGCGTCCTTGAGCTGCCGATATAGTCATGGAAAATAACAGGGGATTTACCCTCCTTGAGATGCTCCTGGTACTGTTTCTGATATCGCTCATTGTCGGCATATCCGCTGTTGTGTTGACCCGCTCTCTTCCGTCGCAGAAAGTCGATTCTGTTGCGAGAGAGATAATGGCGACATTCAGACAGGCGCGCTCGGATGCAATCGCCAGCGGCAAGTGGCAGATACTGAACTTCGATCTCGAAGAAAAGAGTTACGGCATAGAAGGAGGGAGGCCGCCGCGGCATATCCCGGCAGAGGTATCTCTGAAGATAATCGACCCGTTCGCGGGAGAAGTTTTTACGACCGGCTACAGATTCGTATTCTCCCCGTCCGGGGTGGCGGAAGGCGGGACCATCATTTTGTCTGCAGGGAAAAAAACCGTGACCCTCGAAACAGATCCCGTCATAGGTGCCGTGATATCGCGGAAAAGACAGTGATGGCGGCTTAAGTATGAGACCGATGATGAAAAGGACGGCACACGCGGGCTTTACACTCCTTGAGATACTTGTTGCAATCTCGCTTATCGGCGTTGCGCTGGCGGTTGTGATCCAGTTGTTTTCAGCCAATCTTCGCTCCATCGGGGCATCAAGGAGTTACGTTGATGCGGCAGCCCACGCCGAGGCGGTCATGAGAAGCATACTGGAGGACGACAATTTCCCCAATGCAACATTGAGTGGAACAACCGAGGATGGTTACCGTTTCGAAGCGACTGTTGCAAAAGGATATGAAGAGAGGGTGCAGGCACTCAACGTGGACCTTTATATTGTAAAGGCCACAATCTTCTGGCACGAGGGCACAAAGGAAAAATCCCTCTCCCTCCAGACACTGAAACTGACCGAGAAGAAGATATGATACCTGAAAAGGAAAAACGTGGACGCATCGGCCAGCAAGGGTTCACACTCCTCGAACTTATGATCTCGCTTGTTCTCATGGGACTTGTAGTGCTCATTACGGCTGGGGCGATGAGGCTCGGCTTCCGGTCGGCCGAATCGGGACAGAGGAAGATAGAATCGGTCGAGCGTTTAAGGACATCCCTTAACATTTTGGAATCGCAAATACAGTCAGCTTTTATTGTGAAAAAACCGGCTGATGCAGACATCGACTTTGCGCAGCTCAAAGGTGACCGCAGCTCCATTGAGTTCAGGTCTCTCTACTCATGGCTGGGCGGGACAAAAGGTCCCGTATTTGTAAAGTACGAAGTAAAAGAGGGCCCGACCGGCGGCAGGGCCCTTTATGTCACCGAAAATCCGATCTTCATACCGGAAGCGAAAAAAGAGGCGCTGCTTATAGAGAATGCGAGAGACCTTTTCTTCGAATACTTTCAAAAAGGTCCGACCGATGAGAAGGGGAAGTGGGCGGACGACTGGACCGATAAGGACACCGTGCCCTACAGAATCAGGATTACTATAACAACTGATGCGAAAGTCCTTGCGCTGATACTTCCTTTAAGGATGGGCATTACAAACCAGCAGATAACCTCGGTGACGGGCCCTGCACCCAATCCCGTGCCCGCCTCTGCTCCATGAAACAAACTGGTCAGAAAGGCATCGCCCTGATGCTGGTCATATGGATACTTGCGATCCTAATGACAGTTGTGCTGTCGGTTTC
>Ga0335071_10008168_pt1 | contig 10759 bp, 6 predicted proteins | sample Lox_Sample_15_FD_206724 | JGI IMG/M metagenome (GOLD analysis project Ga0335071, IMG submission 206724) | Soil microbial communities from Loxahatchee National Wildlife Refuge, Florida, United States - Lox_Sample_1.5 | ecosystem: Environmental > Terrestrial > Soil > Wetlands | place: USA: Florida...
TGGACCGGCCTGGTTCAACGGCCGTAGATTTGTTCCAGTAGCCGAAGCTACGCGTGGGCAGGGGAACTTCACGGGCACAGGGGATCACCTGTGGCTCTCCGACCCACGGGGTATCGTGCACTTTTTGAATACGCGCTTGGTGGAGGAGTTCCCATGGGCCCGGCTGGGATTCGCGCCGCAGGCGGCGATGCTGGCCGCAGACCGAATGCGCGGTGGAATATGGATGGGCCTCCAAACGGGTTTAGTTTATTTCAAGGACGGCAAGGTCCGCGACTCGTATACAGAGGCCAATGGGCTGGGCAGGGGCCGCGTCTGGGATCTCCAACTCGATGCAGACGGCACGCTATGGGCCGCAACCGACGGCGGGCTCAGCGTGGTCAAGCAGGGCCGCGTCGCCACCTTGACTAGCAAGAATGGCCTGCCCTGCGACGCAGTGTACTGGAGACGCGAGGCTGACGACCATTCGAACTGGCTTTACATGCCGTGTGGGTTGGTCCGGATGGCGCCTGCCGAGTTGAAGGCCTGGATCGCGAACCCTCGACACACGCCGGAGATTACGATTTTCGACGGCTCCGGCGGCGTGAGACTGAATTCGGTCCCCATTGGGGAATCTTGTACTCCACGTGCCGCCAAAAGCGCGGATGGGAAGTTGTGGTTCGTCTCGGGCGCGGGCGTCAGCGTCATTGACCCGGCCCATCTTCCATTTAACAAACTCCCGCCGCCGGTACACATCGAGTCCATCATCGCTGACGACGAGGCGTATCCCCCAAAGCCCGGGATGCGCCTGCCGGCCAACGTCCACATTCTGCGAATCGAATACACCGCTCTGAGTCTGGTTGCCCCCGAAAAGATCCGTTTCAGATACAAGCTGGAGGGACAGAACCGGAATTGGCACGAAGTGATCAACGAGCGCCAGGCGACGTACACGAACCTGGGCCCCCGGAACTACCGCTTCCACGTCATCGCCTGCAACAACAACGGCGTCTGGAACGAAACCGGCGACACGCTGGAGTTCTCCATCGCCCCGGCGTGGAATCAGACCACGTGGTTCTACGCGTCATGTGTGGCCACCTTTTTGGCCATGCTCTGGGGGCTATACCGGCTGCGGCTCTATCAGATCCGGCGGGAGTTCAACGCGCAACTGGACGGGCGCGTGGACGAGCGGCTGCGCGTCGCGCGGGAGTTGCACGATACGATGCTGCAGAGCTTTCAGGCAGCGCTGATCCAGATGCAGGCCGCGCGCAACATCTTTGTCCGCCGCCCCGAAAAATCTGAGGAAAGCCTTGACAAAGCCATCAACACGGCCGCGGGGGCGATCGCGGAGGGGCGCAGCGCCATTCAGGATCTGCGCCTCCATCCGGCCAGCGGGGGTGATCTCGCGCAACTCATCACGACGGCCGGCCAGGAGTTGGCGCGCTCCGAGGAGGCATCGGGGAATCCGCCGGTGCTCGGCGTGACGGTGGAAGGAGCGCGGCAGGAACTGAATCCGCTGCTCCAGGACGAGGTCTACCGGATCGCGCGGGAATTGCTCCGCAACGCGTTTCGCCACGCCCAGGCCGGCCGGATCGAGGTGGAGATCCGTTACGACAGCCGCCAGTTCCGCCTGCACGTCCGCGACGACGGGAAAGGGATCGACTCCGAAGTCCTCAAGGCCGGCGGGCGTGCCGGACATTATGGGCTGCCGGGAATGCGGGAACGCGTGAATCGATTCGGTGGCAAACTGGAATTCTGGAGCGAAGCCGGGGCGGGCACCGAAGCGGTGCTGACCGTCCCGGGCGCGGTGGCTTACGGCGGCTCCAATGGCGGCCGCTTTGCCTTCCTCCGGCGAAAGCTGTGGATCCATGAGCGCTGAAACGAAGACCATCCGAATCCTCGCCGCCGACGACCACGCGCTTCTGCGCCAGGGCATCGCGGCGTTGATCGATATCGAACCAGACATGGAGCTGGTGGCGCAGGCCGCGACAGGACGCGAGGCCATCGAGCAGTTCCGGCGCCACCAGCCGGACATCACTCTCATGGATCTGCAGATGCCGGATATGAGCGGCATGGAGGCGATCATTGCCATCCGCGGCGAATTCCCGAATGCCCGCATCATCGTGTTTACTACGTACGTCGGCGACGTCCAGGTGATGCGCGCGCTCAAGGCGGGCGCGCGCGCCTACCTGCTGAAGGGAAACGTACATGCGGATCTGCTGCAGACCATCCGCGATGTGCATGCCGGACGCAAACGCATCCCGCCCGAGGTCGCGGCTGAGCTGGCCATGCATACCACCGAGGACCAGTTGACCGAGCGCGAACTGGAGATTCTCAAGCTGATCGCCCAGGGGAACGCGAATAAGGAGATCGCCGCGCAGCTTTCGATTCGAGAGGATACCGTGAAAAGCCACGTGGGCAACATTCTCGAGAAACTGGATGCGAACGACCGCACCCACGCCGTCACCATTGGCCTCAAGCGCGGAATCATCGAGCTGTAAATCCCCCAAAAGTGGGGTGCGGATTCTGCGCTATTTGGTGTTTTACGATACGTTGCGCTCCTGTAACCTAAAAACGGGATACATGTGCAACGGCTGTTCTCGACGTTCGCGGAGGGTCCGCCAGGCGCCGGGCTGTTGATCCAGCGCTTGCTGGTCGGCGCTGCTCTACTGTACTGCGCGGTGGCGGCGCCCGGTGACAGTCTTGGGGCGCCGCAAGTGATCGGAGGCCTCTCCGGCCTGCTGCTCATCGCCGGTTTTTGGACGCCCCTAGCCGGAGTTGTCGCCGGGTGCGCCGAAGTGTGGATCGCCCTCTCGTCGCCCGCCCATATCTGGCATTGCGCGATATTGGCCATGTGGGCCGTAACCCTGGCGCTGATCGGACCCGGCGCGTGGTCCATTGATGCCCGGCTTTACGGCAGGAAGCATTACGCCCCTCCGCCGCTGTAATACCGAGGGCTGCGCTCTCCCCTGAAAGTGGTATTGGCGAGTTGAACCATCCAACCACTTCCGTCCCCAACTTAATGAGGTTTTCGCCGAGAGGGAGAACCGGCAGAATGAGTCATCGAGGTAAATGAGATGGCAACCGCAGCAGTAATCGACTTCGGAAACTTTTCAAGCGCTTTTCATGGCGAGCCGGTTCAGTCAGTGTTGGGATCGCGGACGAAGCCGGGCGAGTTCGTGACGTCCGAGTGCGACCAGTGTTCGGAGGGTTTCGAGGGAATCGTCGGGTCAAGCGAGGCGCTGCGGGCCGTGCTGGATCAGGTTCGCCTGGTCGCGGCCACCGATGCCACGGTGCTCATCGGCGGCGAGACCGGCACCGGGAAAGAGCTGATCGCGCGCGCCATCCACATGCACAGCGATCGCCGGCGCCGGCCGTTCGTCAAGGTGAACTGCGCCTCCATCCCCGCGGAACTACTCGAAAGCGAGCTCTTCGGCCATGAAAAGGGCTCGTTCACGGGGGCGATCGCACAGCGCATCGGCCGCTTCGAGGCGGCGCACGGCGGCACGCTGTTCCTGGATGAGATCGGCGAATTGCCCCTCCACCTGCAATCCAAGTTGCTGCGCGCAGTGCAGGAGCAGGAGTTCGAGCGCGTGGGCGGCAGCCGGACCATCGAAGTGGACGTGCGGATTGTCGCCGCCACGAACCGGGACCTGAAGAATATGGTCGAGGAGAACAGGTTCCGCGCAGACCTGTACTACCGGCTGGCAGTCTTCCCCGTGAATGTTCCTGCGTTGCGGGAGCGACGCGAGGACATTCCGCTGCTCGCCCGCTACTTTGTCCAGAAGCACGCGGCGCGCATGGACCGGAGCATCGAAAGTATTCCGGCGTATGCACTGGAAGCGCTGATGAACTACGACTGGCCCGGCAACATTCGGGAGTTGCAGAACGTGATCGAGCGGTCGGTCGTGTTGAGCAATGGGCCTGAGCTCCACGTTGCCTTGCCGGAATCGGATAACAGACAGGGTCCCATTGCGGTACAGGTCCGCGCTTCGAATGTGACCGACATTTCCGAACGCGCGCGCATTCTGCAGGCGCTGAAGGAAACCAAGGGAATGGTCGGCGGAGCGGACGGGGCCGCCGCCCGGCTCGGGCTGAAGCGTACGACGCTGCAATCACGCATGCGGAAGTTCAATATCGCTCGCCAGTTCTGCTGAACGGACCTGGGAATCTGATTTCAGCGCGTTGCAATCGAACACGTTTCGAGGGAGGGGAAATGAAAAAGCTGTGGATTAGTTTTGCGGCTGTAGTATTCGTTTCGTTTTTGGTCTTAGGTTGGATCGGCACCCGGATTTATGCGGAGAGGCCGCCGATTCCCGCTCGTATCGTCGATAACACCGGTACGGTTGTCGTTGCCGATGGCGACATTGGCCGCGGGCAGAACGTCTGGCAAGCTCTCGGCGGTATGGAAGTAGGCTCAATTTGGGGCCACGGAAGCTACGTGGCGCCGGATTGGACGGCTGATTGGCTGCATCGCGAATCTTCCTTCGTTCTCGACGAGTGGGCCAACGCAGAGTTTTCCAAACCTTACGGGCAACTCGATGCCGAAAGTCAGGGCAAGCTGCGCGGGCGTCTGGAGAAGATGTACAGGCACAACGGTTACGACGCCGCGACGAACACCATCATCATCGAACCCGTCCGCGCCCGAGCCTTCGAATCGTGCCTGGCGCACTTCTCCGACGTCTTCATGAATGGGAATGTCGCCTATGCGATCCCGAGCGGCAGCGTCTCGAGTGCGGCTCGCATGCGGCAATTCGCAGGGTTCATCTTCTGGACGGCCTGGTCAGCCGCCGCTGAACGGCCGGGCCAGACCGTCTCCTATACGAATAACTGGCCGTATGAGCCGTTGGTTGGCAATCGGCCCACCGGCGACAGCGTGCTCTGGACAGGTGTCAGCATCATCATGCTGCTAGCCGGGATTTGCGCGATGGTGTGGTGGTATGCGTCGCAAAAGGCGGCCGAACCCGAAGGACCAATTCCGCACACGGATCCGCTGGGAACTTGGGCTGCAACCCCATCGCAGCGAGCCACCTTGAAATACTTCTTCGTGATATCCGGGCTCATCCTGGCGCAGGTTCTGCTGGGCATGGTGACGGCGCATTATGGTGTTGAGGGCGACGGATTCTACGGAATCAAGATCTCGCACGTCCTTCCGTATGCCGTCACCCGCACCTGGCACGTGCAGATAGGTCTATTTTGGATCGCCACTGCGTGGCTTGCGGCCGGGTTGTTCATTGGACCCCTGATCAGCGGGAAGGAACCGAAGTTTCAGGCCCTCGGTGTGCACGTTCTGTTCGCAGCCCTGCTCGCGATCGTGGTTGGCTCCCTCGCGGGAGAATGGCTGAGCATCCAGCATAAACTCTCTGACGCAAACGCGTTCCTGTGGGGACACCAGGGTTACGAATATGTCGATCTCGGGCGGGCATGGCAGGTACTGCTATTCGCGGGCTTGTTGATCTGGCTGTTTTTGGTAGTTCGAGCTGTCCGCCCGGCTCTTAAGGTCGCACCTGAGCATCGCGGATTGCTCTCCCTCTTCCTACTCGCCGCCGGAGCAATCGCCCTCTTCTACGGTGCCGGCCTGACCTGGGGCCAGCACACGCACCTTTCCATCGTGGAATATTGGCGCTGGTGGGTTGTGCACCTCTGGGTCGAAGGCTTCTTTGAAGTCTTTGCGACTACCGTCATCGCATTTTTCTTCACCCGCCTGGGGCTGATCCGTCCCGCATTTGCGGCCAGGTCGGCGCTGCTTTCGACCACCATTTTCCTCTCCGGTGGGATCATCGGCACCTGCCATCACCTGTACTTCTCGGGCACGCCCGCGGTAGCGTTGGCGTTCGGCTCCGTATTCAGCGCGCTCGAGGTGGTCCCGCTGACGATGGTGGCGTACTCCGCCATCGACGACCTTCGCAACGGGCGGCTCGCACCTTGGGTGCAACGCTATCGATGGCCCATCTACTACTTCGTTGCAGTCGCTTTCTGGAACATGGTAGGAGCCGGACTGTTCGGATTCATGATCAATCCGCCGATCGCGCTCTATTACATGCAGGGCCTCAACACGACTCCTCTGCATGGCCACGCCGCGCTGTTCGGTGTTTACGGCATGCTGGGAATCGGGCTCATGCTGGTATGTCTGCGAGCCATGGACACACGTGCGGAGTGGAAAGAAAGCTGGCTCAAGTTCTCGTTCTGGGGTATCAACGCCGGGTTGCTCATCATGTGCGTAGGCAGCCTGCTACCGGTCGGGCTGGCTCAGACCTGGGCTTCCGTGGAGAAGGGATACTGGTACGCCCGGAGCACGGAGTTTCTGGGCCTGCCGTTCATGCAGACTCTTCGCTGGATGCGGGTTCCCGGCGACATGATCTTCGCCATCGCCGCGCTGGTGCTGGTGGCCTTCGTATTCATTGGCCGGCGAACGGCAGTCTCAGAGGCAAAGGAGCCTGCCGATGCAATCCGCGTTCCGGCGGGCGACTGATGATCAATGTGAGCCTGCTTGGCTCGCGACGAGCATCGTTTGGCGGATGAAAGGTTGTCGTTATGAGGGGAGCTGATCTGGGACAAAGGACTCAAACACGGCAATGCCTTACCTGCAAGAACAAAGGGTGCATAGGCCATTGCCGGTTTGCTAAACCCATACCCAAGCGCGCTCCGATGCCCATGCGGGGTGTGCCGGATAAAGCGACGCTGCCGCGCCTCTACCGTAGTCCTGACGAACCGTTCCACTGGCTCGCCTGGACGGACGATGGCTGGTTTCGTTTCCCCGCCAAACTCGACGGATGGGCCGAGCATCGTGCCGCGACAAACGTCTCACACCACAAACTCCAGCGGGTACCGTTGTGGATGGCCTTCAACACCGGACTGATCGAGTCGTTCGAACTCCAGGTCCCGAATCGCGCAGCGTGATACGAGCAATGTGTCCGACTTCAGTATGAAACCGCAATCGTCGCGCGATGGGCATGAATCAGCTCTGTGCTGCGGACTTGCTCTTATTATTTCGCCGGAAGCGGCGGAAAAGGGAGCCAGCAGCGGGCACGCCGAACGCGATCGCACCGGGAATGCTCAGGTCGATTTCCGTGCCGCCCCCAGGACGGCTGCACACGTCCAATTTCCCGCCGATGCGAGCGGCGCGCTCACGCATTCCAGCGAGACCGTAATGACCGGAACGTCCCTGCGAGACAATGGCCGCGTCCATGCCTTTACCGTCATCGCGGATGCGTAACCGGAAGCTGTCCCCATAAAAGATCCGCGCTTCTATGGCGTGGGCCTCGGAATGCCTGAAGGCGTTACGCATGGCTTCAAGCGCAATGTTATATATTTCATCGCGCAGAATCGGGTGGAGATTCCGGGAAGATCCTTCCACACTGACTTCGAATGTTGCGGAACCTTGGGCGGCAATCTGGTCTCCGGCTAAGCGAACCGCTCGCGCGAGATCGTTCTTGATGACGGTGGACAAGCGCATATTCTGGATCGCTTGCCGGCCTTCGGCGATGCCGGTCTCCGATACATTGATCGCCTGCTGGAGAACCTCGGCTGCCTCCTCGCGGCGGCGCGCCAACAGGTTGTAAGCAGCCTGCATGTGTATCAGCGCGGCCTGAGACGTTTGTAGCAAGGTATCGTGAAGCTCGCGGGCGATGCGGGTCCGTTCTCGCACGCGCTCCTCCAGGCGCATATTGAATAGTTGTTGCAACTGCCGGATCCGGAATTGGTACGCGAGCCAGAGCAGCAGGCCAAAAGCGGCAACGCACGCGAACCGAAACCAATTCGTCTGGTAATAGTGGGGCTGCAACGCGAAGCTTACAGTAGCGCCGCGCCCGTTCCAGATGCCGAAGCTATTCGCCGCGATCACGTGGAACGAGTATTCACCAGGCGCCATATTCGTGTAGCGAGCAGTACGAACGGTTCCGGCTTCCACCCAATCCTTGTCATAGGGATCGAGCCGGTACTTGAATCGTTGCCGTTCGGGGGCCGAGAGATCCAGGGCCGTGAAGCGGAACTCAAAGGCATCCTTACCGGCAGGTGCGCGAGTGTGGCCGCCGGTAACCAGCGCGGCTCGACCTGCCCAAGCCTCCTCCACGATGACGGGCGGCGGTGGAGCGACGGCACTCGGGTCGATGGCGACCACGCCGCGCATGGTGGGAAACCACAACCGGCCATCGCGGGCTCTCACCGCGCCCGGACTCCCGCTATTGCACTCACTGATCTTCATTCCCTCGGACAGCCCGTAGGCCAACGGGGGAATGGCAGAAAGCTTTCCGTCGGCCAGGTCGTTCGCCTCGTCGAGAGTGAGGCGCATGATGCCCCGGTTGGACGGCGCCCAGAGGACGTTTTGGGCATCCACGAAGATGCCGACCACGTCGGTGGTCAGACCGTTCCTGGCAGTAATGCTCGCCACCCTCCCATTTCGCAGACGATGAAGCCCGCTTGCGGTTGCAAACCACAAGTCGCCATTGGAATCCGGGCACATTGCCGTGACCCCGGCTTGCGGGACGCCTTGCCCGCGGCCGTACTCGATGGTTTTCCCGGCGCGCCGGTAGAGAAGGCGCGGCGGACTATGGCTCGCCAGCCACAGCCCGCCCTTGGCGTCTTCCGCAATCTGAAGGACGTCGCTGTCGGTCTTCTCGAATCTCGCTTCGCGAAAACGGAAGAGATCACGCCAGAGGATGCGGTTGAGGGCATCCACCCACAAGGTGCCCTCGCGGTCGACGAGAAGCTGATTTACTGCAGGTGTATCGAGGGGATATCGGGTCAGCGCGCCGGAGCGCCAGCGGTGCACCGCGCCGGAGCCGCCGAACCACAGATCGCCATCCCTCGTCTGTGCGATTGCATTGACCTGGGAGAGCCCGGGAAGGAGGTGAAAGCGTCCATCGAACCAATACACGGAATCATCGCCGCCGAGCCAGATGCGCCCCTGCCGGTCCTCAAAGACGGTGCGAAAAGGCGAATCGGACAGGCCTTCCGCCTTTGCGTAGGAGGTCAGCGGAGCGCGCCGGAAGCGGAACAGCCCTTGCCCGAGCGTTCCCACCCACCGATTGCCTTCATGATCCACGAAAAGGCTATGCACTTTTACCGTGCCGCTCACGCCGGCGGGGAGCGGCAGAAACTCGGGGTCCCCGAGCTTGCCGTCCGCGGCCCGGACCAGTCCGTTCGGGGTGAGGAGAAGCAACTCGCCGTCCAGGTCCGGGGCCATCGCCAGCACTACCTGGCCCGAATCGGCGGCCCTGCCGAGTTGGCTCTCCCACGGCCCTGTGCTAATCCACTTGCGTGATGAGGCGGCTGGAAGCGGCACATCGGAAAACGCGCCCCGGTAATAGCGAACCAATCGTGACGCTGCGGCGATCCAGATGGTGCCGTCGCGACCTTCGCCCGCCATCGTGCCGCCCGGAAGGCTGGAGACCGACCCATCCGCGCCGAAACGCACCACCTCATTCTCCGAACGGAACCACATGCTTCCGTCCCTCGCCTGCAAAAGGAACTCGCGGACAGCCTTTCCACGATAAGTCGTGTAGGGTTTCGCTTCTTCGCCCGCGCAGCAGGCAACTCCCTTCAGGCTGCTGATCCAGATCTTGCCCGCCCGATCCTCGCGCAGAGCCGTTACGGTGCTGGTGGCGACTGTCGTGAACACACCGTCATGAAAGCGCGTGACGCCATTATTGCCACCGATCCACAGGTCTCCTAAGGCGCTGGCATGTAGAGATAGAAACAAGGTGGCTCGGAAACCAGGGATGTCGTCGGCTCCGAAGACTTTGAACCTGACCCCGTCGAAGCGCGCGAGACCGCCGCCTGTCCCCACCCAGAGATACCCCTCGCGATCCTGCGCGATGGAGTGAACGGAGTTCTGCGGCAATCCCTGCTCGGTCTGCCAAACCGTGGCGACATACTGCACCATGGCCGTTTGGGCGCATGCAGGAGCAAGAAACATGCCGGCCGGCAGTATCCACAACAAAAAGGCGAGAGCGGTGTGATGCACTCGAATCTTCAGTGCGTCACCTGTTTTTGTCTGCGCAGCCATCGACGCCGTCTCCCGCCACTCACGCCGCCAGTAACGCCGCCGCGGCAGCAGCTTGCGGTTCAGGGCTGCGTCTGGTCTCAAGAGGTGTTCTTAAATAGCCGGGCGAAATACGCACTGAACCGAAGCCCGGGATCGTTCAGATATCGATCAACAACCTAGATTATACCCGCCGCTCCAACTGCTAATCACGAGCACCGAGGCTCCCGTTCCCGCCGAGGATCGCCGCTCAAAGAAGAGCGTCTCCAGATCTGTGTGGCAAATGCCGACACTCTTCTGCCGAGATTCGGCACGCGGCCTGTCACGGTATCGCTTCGATGTGCCGAGACGCTAGCCAGACTGCCGGAGCGAGAAAGGATTCCCGAATGTGAAGCTTGCGAGCCGTTGGAGCACATGCTAAGCCCGTTCTGCTCAATTCCAACGGCACTCCAGCGTTGAAACGACAGTAGTGGGCTCGTCCGAACCCCCGCCGCAGACTCCCACTTGCCAGGTTGTGGGTGCGCAGCCTGACGACAGTTACGCTAAGGCCACCGAAATTCACACCATTACTGGCGGGATGGGACGTTTCGCCGGAGCTCTCGGGAGCTTTACCCTGACCATCTACCATAACCTGCGTACGCATGGCACCTGCGGCTCGTACAGCGGAACCATTACTTCCCCGGGCTCAGCCCACTAAGAGCGGTCAATCAGCGCAAGCTCCATCAGTCCGAGGCGTCCAACTCCCGTGAATACCGAGTCCTCGACGGCTGCCCAGAATGGCTCAACAACACCGGTGCGGCGAGC
>Ga0335071_10008169_pt1 | contig 10757 bp, 7 predicted proteins | sample Lox_Sample_15_FD_206724 | JGI IMG/M metagenome (GOLD analysis project Ga0335071, IMG submission 206724) | Soil microbial communities from Loxahatchee National Wildlife Refuge, Florida, United States - Lox_Sample_1.5 | ecosystem: Environmental > Terrestrial > Soil > Wetlands | place: USA: Florida...
GATGCCATCCTGCGTGTGCGCGTAGAGGTGCTTGACGCCCTGGATCGTCGCGATCGAGCTCTCGATCTTGCGCGCCACGTCCGTTTCCATCTGGCCCGGCGAAGCGCCCGGGAGCGTCGCCGTCACGATCACCATCGGCAGGTCGATGTCCATGAACTGCTGGATGCGCATGGCGCGGAAAGCCAGCACGCCCAACACGGTCAGCATGGCGAACAGCAGGATGGCCGGGATCGGATTCCTGATCGACCAGGCGGAAACGTTGATCTTGGCCACGCGCTACTGCTGGGCGTTGGCGGCGACCACGCGCACGGTGTCGCCGTCGGCGAGGAAGCCGCCGCCGCTCGCTACCACGCGGGCGTCGCTGGCGAGGCCGCCGGTGATCTCGACGCGATCACCGACGCGACGACCGACGGAAACCTTGGTCTGGGCGACGCGATCGCCGTCGGCAAGCAGGAACACGTAGGAAAAGCCATCGCGCGAGACGACGGCAGCCTGGGGCAGCGTCAGCGATGGCGCGCGGCCCAGTTCGATCTGGCCGCGGGCAAACATGCCGGCGCGCAAGCCGGCGTCCGCAGCTGTCGCCGGCAGGTCGACGTACACCAGGGCGTTGCGCGTCGTGGCATCCAGCGTCGGTCCGAGCATGCGTACCTTGCCGCGCACGATGGCTCCCGACGGCGCCGCGAGCGCGACCGCGAGGCCCGGCCCGAGCGTGGCGAGTTCGGCTGCCGTGACTTCCGCGCGCCATTCGAGCCGGCCGCCGCGGATCAGGCGGAACAATTCCTGACCCGGCTGGGTCAGCGACCCGACCGTGGCGGTGCGAGCGGAAATGATGCCGCCATCGGGCGCCCGCACTTGCGTTTGCGCCATGCGCAGTTCGTCGGCCTGCTTGCGGGCGCGCGCAGCGGCGAGCCGCGCCTCTGCCGTCTGCTCGTTGGTAAGTGACTGCTGCGCCTGCTGCGGGCTGTAGAACCCGGCGGCGCGCAACTGGCGCGCACGTTCGGCATTGAACTTGGCTTCGGCGGCGTTGGCTTCCGCCTCGGCCACCGCGGCAGTCGATTGCGCAAGGTCGGCCGCAACGTTGTCCGACGCGATCTGCGCCAGCAGTTGCCCCTTGGTCACCTTGTCCCCGACATTGACGAGGACCGAGTTCAGACGGTAGTTGCTGATTTCGGCGCCGATCACGGCCTCCTGCCAGGCGGCGACGTTGCCGTTGGCGGTCAATGTGCGCGGCCAGTCGGCGGTTTGCGGCGCCGTAAGACTGACTGTGAGTGCGGGACGCGGCGCCGACTTCTCGTCGTGCCCGGAGTCCGACGCGCGACCAAAGACCAGCCAGGCAACGGCTGCGATCAGAACGGCGGCGGCACCCGCCCAGGCGTGCGGGCGAGAGGGCTTGAACGAGACCGGCAGCATCGCTAGGCGATCTCGTCGTGGTAGGCGAGGTGCCCCTCGATCAGCGTGCAGCGGACGCGGCCCTTGAACGTCCGGCCGAGGAAGGGCGTGTTCTTGCCTTGGCTCTTCAGGGCGTCGCGATCGACCACAAATGATGCGTCAGGGTCGAAGACGCAGATGTCGGCCGCACTACCACGTGCGAGGTTCCCGGCCGGGATGCCCATGACGCGCGCGGGCTCCGAGGTGACGCGCGCGAGCGCCTTCACGAGCGGCAGCTTCATTTCCGCGCCCCACTTGAGCGTCAGCGGCAACAACAGTTCGAGTCCGGTGGCGCCGGGTTCGGCATCGGCAAAGGGCGCCTGCTTGGCGTCGTCGTCGACCGGCGTGTGGTCGGAACAGATGGCATCGATGCTGCCATCGGCAAGGCCCGCGCGCAGCGCATCACGGTCCGTATCGGCGCGCAGCGGCGGGTCGAGCCGGCAATGCGGATCGAACCAGCCGATGTCGTTCTCGGACAGGTGCAGGTGGTGGGCGGCGACGTCGCAACTGACGGCAACGCCGGCACTACGGGCGGCGCGCACCATCTCGAGGCCGGCCGAGGACGACAGACGAGTTACATGCAGGCGCGCGCCGGTCTCCTGCGCGAGATGCAGCACCGTTGCCAGGGCGATGGTTTCGGCCACCACCGGAATGCCGGTCAGGCCAAGGCGCGCCGCGACTGCGCCGTCATGGGCGACGCCGGCCTTGGCGAGATAGGGGTCCTGGGCCTGCAGCCAGACCGAGAAGCCGAACGTGGCGGCGTACTGCATTGCGCGCAACAGCACCTGCGTGTCGAGGACGGCCGTGTTGGCCTGGCCGAACGCGACGCAACCGGCTTCGGCCAGCTCCGCCATTTCCGTGAGGCGCTGGCCGCCGAGCTTGACGGTGAGCGCACCGACGGGATAGACATGGGCGAACTCGGGCAGGCGGGCGCGGTGGGTGAGCATCTCGACCAGCCCAGGTTCATCGAGCGGCGGATCGGTGTCCGGCGGGCAGGCGAGGCTGGTGATGCCCCCCGCAGCGGCTGCCGCCATTTCCGATTCGAGCGTTGCCTTGTATTCGAAGCCGGGTTCGCGCAACCGGGCCGACAGATCGACCAGGCCCGGACACACGATGCAGCCGGTTGCATCGACAGTGCCCTCCGCGACGAAGCCTGCTGGTGGCGTACCACGGTGGCTGACTATGGCGCCGTCGGCGATGAAGAGGTCCTCGGGCCGGTCGATGCCATTGGCGGGATCGACGACACGCCCGTTCTTGATGTGTATGCGCATGATCAGTTCCCCGCGAGCATCGACATGACCGCCATCCGCACGGCGATACCGAAAGTCACCTGCGGCAGGATCACGGCCTGGCGGCCGTCGGCGACGGCGGAATCGATTTCGACGCCGCGATTCATCGGCCCCGGGTGCATGACGATGGCGTCCGGCTTGGCCAGCGCCAGCATGGCCGGCGTGAGTCCGTAGGACTTGAAGTACTCCTGGGGGCTCGGCAGCAGCGCGCCGTTCATCCTTTCGTTCTGCAGCCTCAACATCATCACCACGTCGGCGCCCTTGAGGCCGTCGCGCAGATCGTGGCAGACGCGCAGGCGGTCATGGTTGACCATCTGCTCGACGCCGGTGGGCAGGAGCGTCTTCGGCCCGACGACGCGAATTTCCGGCACGCCGAGCGTGGCCAGGGCATGCAACTGCGAGCGGGCCACGCGCGAGTGCAGCACATCGCCGACGACGGCGACGGTGAGCCTGGTGAAATCGCGCTTGTAGTGGCGCACCGTGTACATGTCGAGCAGCCCCTGGGTCGGATGCGCATGGCGCCCATCGCCGGCATTGACGACGTGGATGTGCTCGCGGCCCGTGGCCGCCAGGTGCTGGGCGATCAGGTAGGGCGCGCCGCTGGAGGCATGGCGCACGACAAACATGTCGGCCTGCATTGCGGCCAGGTTGTCGACCGTGTCGAGCAGCGTTTCACCCTTCGTCGTGCTCGACGTGTTGATGTTGAGATTGATGACGTCGGCGGAGAGGCGCTTGGCGGCAATCTCGAACGTTGTGCGCGTCCGCGTCGAGTTTTCGAAGAAGAGGTTGAAGACGCTCTTGCCGCGCAACAGCGGCACCTTCTTCACTTCCCGCTCGGCGATCTCGGTGAAGGGCGCTGCGCGGTCGAGAATGCCGATGATGATTTCCCTCGGCAGTCCTTCGAGCGTGATGAGATGTATCAGTTCGCCGTTGGCGTTGAGTTGCGGATTCCTCGCGCTCATTTCTCGATCACCCGGAAGTCCAGCTCGCCCTTGTCGTTCCTGGCCAGTTCCAGCGTCTGGCTGGCGGGCAGCCTGACTGTTTCGCCGCACCAGGTGGCGGCGATCGGCAGTTCGCGGCCGCCGCGGTCTATCAGTACGGCCAGGTCGATCCTGGCCGGGCGACCGTAGTCGAACAGCTCGTTCATTGCGGCCCGGATCGTGCGGCCCGTGGCCAGCACGTCGTCGACGATGACCACGTGCGCGCCCTCCACGTCGAAAGGCAGCTGCGAGGCGCGGCCGCCACTCTTGCCGCCGCCCAAGTGGTGGTCGTCGCGATGATACGAGACGTCGATGCTGCCCATGCGCGCCTCCAGGCGCAGCATCTGGTGCAGTCGCTCGGCGATCCACACGCCGCCGGTGTGGATGCCGACCAGTACGGTGGCGGCGGTCACTTGCGGGCGCATGGCATCGGCCAGGCGCTTGAGCAATTCACTTGCGGATGTCGGCGTTGTCATGGCACTCCCCGGTGCGGCACTCCTGGAAATGGGCCTGCAGCAAGATGGCGGCCGCTTCGGCGTCGAGCGTCGCCTTGCGGCTGCGCCAGTCGCGACCCCGTTCGCGCAGTTGTTCGTCGGCGGCGGTCGAGGTGAGACGTTCGTCGGCCAGGGTCACGGGAAGGCCGAAACGGCCTTCGAGCTGGTGCGCGAACCTGCGGCAGCGGTCGGTCATCTCGGTCGGCTGTCCGTCCAGAGACAAGGGCAGGCCGACCACGAGCCGGGTCGGATGCCATTCGTCGATGATTTGGCCGATGGCGCGAAAACGCGCTTCGTTGGCTTCTGCCGAGATCGTCGTAAGCGGCCTGGCCGTGCCCAGCATCATTTCGCCGACGGCGACGCCGATGCGCCGGGTGCCGAAGTCGAAGGCCAGGACAGTGCCGCCCTCATGCATGTCCCGCGGTGTCGGAAAGATTGGCAAAGTCGATGCCGAGCAGCTTCATGGCGCCGGGCAGGCGCTCCTCGGCCGCCATGTCGAAGATGATGTGTGGCTCCGCGCCCACGGTGAGCCAGGCGTTCTGCGACAGCTCCCATTCCAGCTGGCCGGCAGCCCAGCCCGAATAGCCGAGCGTGACCAGCACGTCGTGCGGCTCGCCGGTTTCGCTCATCGTCTGGAGGATGTCGCGCGAGCTTGTGAGGGCGATGCCGGAAGTGACTTTGAGCGTCGACTGCCAGTCGCCGGCGGGACGATGCAGGACAAATCCACGGTCGGTCTGCACCGGGCCCCCGAAGTAGACCGGCTTCTCGCTGTAGCGGGCCATGGCGTCATTCGTCTCCAACGGAATGCTGACGCGCTCGAAAAGCGTCGCCAGGCTCATCTCCATCGGACGATTGATGATGACCCCGAGCGCGCCTTCGGCGTTGTGCTCGCAGATGTAGGTCAGGGTGCGGGAAAAATTCGGATCCGCCATGGCTGGCATGGCGATCAGAAAGTGATGGGCGAGGCTGACGTGGTCCATGGCGCTGGCGACATTGTAATCCGTCGACCAGCGTCACGCGTCCTTTCGGGTGTAGCCGGCGATCAGGCCGAGCAGTTCGTCCTCGTCGTAGGGCTTGCCGAGATAGTGGTCGACGCCTATCTCCTTGGCATAGTTGCGATGCTTGTCGGCGATGCGCGAAGTGATCATGATGATCGGGATCTTCTTCAGGCGCTCGTCGGCGCGCACGTTGCGCGTGAGGTCGAAACCGTCCATGCGCGGCATCTCGATGTCCACCAGCATGACGTCGGGCACCATGTCGATCAGCTGTTCGAGCGCGTCGACGCCGTCACGTGCCTGCAATACGTGGTAACCCTCGCGTGCCAGGAGGCGCCCGGTAATCTTGCGCACCGTGAGCGAGTCGTCCACGACCATGACCACGCCCGCGGCGGCGGCAGGCGCGGCCGAGGGCGCCACGGGTGCTTCAGTCGGCTGCGGCTGAACGGCCGCAACGACGGCATGCGCCCCGCGGCCCGCCAGGGCGATCGGGTTGAGGATGAGCACGATTTCGCCATCGCCAAGCACCGTCGCGCCGGCGATTCCGACGACCCGGGCAAGCTGTGCGCCAATGTTCTTGACGACAAGTTCGTGGTTGCCGAGCAAGTCGTCCACTTCGATGGCCGCCAGTTGCTCGCCGGCCCGCAGCAGCAGCAACCAGTGCCGACGCGCGGGTTCCGGTCGCGCGTCGGGGGTGCCGAGCAGGCGCGGCAGGTAATGCCACGGGTATTGGCCACCCAGCCAGGTGGCGAACCCTTCGGCTCGGATGGCGGCGATGGCGTCGGGTTTCAGTTCCCGTACCTGCGCCACCATCGACGACGGGATTGCGTAGTGGCGTCCGCCCGACCTGACCAGAACGGCCTGGGTTACCGCCAGCGTGAGCGGCAGGTGGATCTGGAAGCGCGTGCCCTTGCCCGACGTCGAATCGACCCGGATGCGACCGCCGAGATTGGCGGTCTCGTTCCTCACGACGTCCATGCCGACGCCGCGACCGGCAACGCTTGTGACGACGTCAGCGGTGGAGAAGCCGGACTGGAAGATCAGCTGGATCAACTCGTCCGTGGTCGCTTCGGTCGTGGTGCTCAGCAGGCCCGATTCGACGCCACGAGCGCGGATACGCTCGAAGTCGAGGCCGCCACCATCGTCCGAGAGTTCAATTGCGATCTCGTTCCCGTCCTGCCCGATGCGCAGTGCGATTTCGCCGATCTCGGCCTTGCCCGCCGCCCGGCGTCGCTCGATGCTCTCAAGGCCGTGCGCGACGGCGTTGCGCAACAGGTGCTCGATCGGCCCGGTCATCTTTTCCAACACCGAGCGGTCGAGTTCGGTCTGGCCGCCGCGAATGTCGAGGTTCGCGCGCTTGTCCAGCTCCTTCGCCGTCTGGCGGACGATCCGGTACAGTCGATCCGCGAGCGTGTTGAACGGCACCATGCGCACGCTCATCAGCGCCTGCGAATGTTCCCGGTTGAGGCGGGCCTGCGCCAGCAGCGCGGCGTCGGCCTGATCGAGGTTCAACAGTAGCGACTGCTGGGACGTGGCGACGTCGTTGACGCTCTCCGCCATCATCCGGGTCAGTTCCTGGAAGCGCGTGAAGCGGTCGAACTCCAGCGGGTCGAACTGCATGTTCTGTTCCGCGGTGAGCGCCTGCCGCGACTGCATCTGCGATTCGGCCTGAATCTCGATTTCCCGCAACTGGTTGCGCAGGCGAATCACGTTCTCGGTCAGTTCGAGCAGCGACACCTTCAGCGAGCGCATTTCGCCTTCGACGCGGCCGCGCGCGATGGCGATTTCACCTGCCTCGTTCACCAGCTTGTCGACGATGTCGGCGCGCACGCGGAGCAGGTTACGGCCGGCGGCTTCCATGTCTCCGTGCTCGGGCCGGGTCTCGGCGACTGCTGGCGCCGCGTGGGCAGCCGTCGGCGTAGGCTGCGGTGCCCCAGGCGCTTGCTCGGCGGTCCGCTGCGGAACGACCGCCTCGACTTCGGGACCTCCCTGGAGGCGATCGATCAGCATCGAGGCGCGGTCGAAGGAGGCGTCGAGCGTATCCAGGAATACCGGAGCGATCGCGTTGGCGGACACCGCCTGCTCAATCCGGGTTTCCATGCTGTGCACCAGTTCGCCGACGCTCATGGCGCCAGCCATGCGCGCACTGCCCTTGAGCGTGTGCAACGCCCGCTTCATGCGCTCGGCGATCGCGCGATCCGCCGGCTGTTCGCGCCAGGCGCGCAATCCGGTGCCGATCTCGCGCATGAGGTCAGCGCTCTCCTCGAGGAAGATCGGCAGCAACTGTTCATCCAGTTCGTCTGCAAGATGAAGCTGGCGCCGCTCGACTTCCTCGACGGGCTCGGCCGGCGCCAGTGCCTCGATGAGCGGGGCCGCCTCGGCGGCTGATGCGAACGGCGGTTGCACCAGTATCTCAGGCGCCGCTTCCTCGGCCGTCGTCGCTTCTGCGACGGGGAGTTCGACCGGGGCGGGCATGAGTACGTCGAGATCCGCAGCCAGCGATTCTTCGGTCTGGGGCAGTCGTTTGGCGGCAATGGCGCCGAGCATTCCTTCCAGCGCTCCGACTGCGCGGGCGAGGAGCAGCCGTTGATCGTCGGCGATGGTGCCATCGCCTGCGCCGAGCCGATTCAAGGCCATCTCCAGCGCGTGTGCCAGGCGATGCACCGGCACAATCTCCGTCGTCGCGGAAATGCCCGCCAGCGTATGGGCAGCGCGAATCAGCGATGGATGCGGTGCGCCACCCGTAGCGAGTTCACGCTGGAGCGTCGCGATGTATTCGCGCGCCTCGCTGACATAAAGTTCGTAGAGGGTTGGCGACAGGGCAACGTCGCCAACGATTACGTCGGGCTCGGGCGGCGGCTCCGACGTGACCAGTCGCAACACCGGTGTGGGTTGCGGCGCCGGCTCGGGCTTCTGGTCGGGTTGCTGCGGGCGTTCGGATTCGGGCGCAACGACTTCCACGGCTTCCACAACTACCGGAGCCACATCGACAATCGGCAACTCGACGGGCGACGACTCCTTGTCCGGTTCGGACGCCGGGACTGCGGGTGCGGGCCGCGCTGCAACCGGCGCGGAATCGTCCTTCAGCTGACTGCATTCCTGCGTCAGCGCGGAGACATCGTGGTGCAGGCTTCCGCCGGACTCTAGCTGGCCCACCCAGTCGCCAAACACTGCGTGGGCATGGCCCAGCATGACGACCAACGGCGGCGTGGATTCGCGTTCGGCCTGAAGCCAGCGGTTGAGCACTTGCTCGACGGCCCAGGCGGCTTCGCCCAGCTCGCTTAGGCCCACCATGCGGCCGCTGCCCTTGAGCGTATGGAAGCTGCGCCGGACGGTCGTGAGCGTTTCGCGGTCGTGTGGCCGCTCGGTGAGTACCGGCAACTGGCTGCTGACCGTGGCCAGAACTTCGTGCGCTTCCTCGATGAAGATGCCGAGCAACTCGGCATCGATCTCCTCGCGGCTGGCATCGGCCAGACGAGCGGCTTCCGGGGAGGGCTGCGCGCGCTCTTCTGCGGGCGCGATCTGAGCCACAGCCGCAGCGATGTCCGTCGACGGCTGCTCGCTCTGTATTGCGACGATGGCGGCGGCGGCCTGTTCGGCCAACGCGGTGTCGTCGACCAATTCCGCGTTGTCTCGCATCGCCTCGAGGCTTTGGCGAATTTCGCCTCGCAGCGTTTGGTCCTCAGGCTGGTTGCGCAAGGCGCCGACAAGGGTCTTGGTGAGCCTGCGGGCCTTTTCCAGTTCCGCTTCCGCCGTGGGTTCCAGAAGTTCGGCGGGAAATTCGGGCGCGGGGGGACGCAGGAAGCGATCGATATCGGCAGGGCCGTGCTGGAGCTGTTCGACGAAGAAGCCGAGCGCCGACAGCTTGTTTGCCACGTCCTCGAACTCCGCCTGCCGCGGCTCGTCGGTCGCGACGCCGAAGCCCCTGATGGCTTGCTCGCATTCCCGAAGGACGGCGACGGCACGCTCCTGCCCAAGAATGGTCAGCGCGCCCTCGATCTGCTTGATGGGCTTGCCCAGCGCGCCAAGTTCCTCGCTCTTGTTGGGGTCGCGGAAGAACGCGTCCAGCGATTGCTCCACGAAGCCGAGATTGACCAGGATTTCCTTGGCCACCTGGCCGAGCAGCAGCCTCTCCTGCGCGAGGCGCGACATTTCATCCAGATGCGGCATTTCCTTTGCCGCCAGTGGTTCTCCGCGCAGTGCCGCTCCGAGGCGGCTGCCAACCGTCGTGATCTGGTCGCCCAACTCGTGCCCCAGGCGCTGCACGTTCTCCAGCGCGTGGTCCATCAGGAGCAGGGCCGTGGCCATCTCCAACCCGAGTGCCTCGTTGTGGCTCAGGGGGGTCAGGCGCAGTTCGTCGGCCGTTTCGGCAATAAGCCTGGCCAGGCGGGAGAAGTCGGGCAGGTGCAATTCCTCGATGTGCGCGGCAAGTTGCCGTACGTGATCGTGGAACTGCGGCAGGGCGGCAGCGGTTCCGGCACAGAACCGGTTCCAGTCGTCCATGGCTGGCGCCAGTTGTTCGCGGCACGCACGCAGGATCGGCCGCAGCGGCTCGATGTCGGTACCCTCGGCAGCCTTGGGCACCAGCTGGTCGAGGCGATAGGCCGCACGCACGCAATCGGCATGCTTACCGGCGGGACCGGCAACGGCCACGTAATACAAGGCGTTGCGCATCAGTCGCTCGGCAACGGTCCGCGACCCCTCGATCAGCTTCTTCATCTGCGTGTCGATGCGCGCACACACGCGTCGCGCGCCGACATCGAACTCGACCGCGTCGGCCTCCAGGGCGTCGAGGAAGGCCAGGGCGATCCACCAGAACGCGCGTGCCGCAGGCTGAGTCTGCGTGGACTCGATGATCGCCACCGAGTTGTGCATTTCCTTGAGGCCGCGCCGGTCCTTCTTCAGCCACTTGAGCAAGCCGCGCTCGAAGTTGCGGCGAGCGGCCTTGGCGCGCGATACGAACTCGGCGGGCACCATGCTGGCGGGCTCTTCGGCGCGCTGGGGCGGCCTGAGCGCAAGGTCGGGGAAGAACAGGTCGGAAGCCGGCGGCTCGCCTTGTCCGGCCGCGAGAGACAGCGTCCGATACATGGGCAGCAGGCGCAGCGGCTGATCCGGGACTCCCGCAATCAAGTCGCCAAGGTAGTTGCGGATGGCACCGATAGCCTGCTTCGCCGTGTCGGCCACGTCATCCCGGTATGCAACCCGCCCTTCTTCGACGGCTTCGAGCAACTGCTCCAACGCCTCGGAAAAGCGCGTGATGCCATCGAACCCGACGATGGAGAGTGCGCCATGTGCCTGGTGCAGGTGTGCGCGGGCCACCTTGAGGTCGGTGGCATCCGGGCTCTTCGCACTGTGCCGGTTCAGCGCATCAAGTGCTCGCTCCAGGGCCAGATCGATTTCGCCCTTGACCCAGGTCAGTGGGCCAATATCCAGTTCGGCGGCAGTGTTCATGAGATGCGTACGTCAGACCTTGAAACCGGCGACGGAGCCTTTGAGTTCCACGGCCAGATCGGCAAGTTCGCCGACCGAGCCTGCGGTCTGTTGCGTGCCGGTGGTGGTGCGCTCGGTGAT
>Ga0335071_10008170_pt1 | contig 10757 bp, 7 predicted proteins | sample Lox_Sample_15_FD_206724 | JGI IMG/M metagenome (GOLD analysis project Ga0335071, IMG submission 206724) | Soil microbial communities from Loxahatchee National Wildlife Refuge, Florida, United States - Lox_Sample_1.5 | ecosystem: Environmental > Terrestrial > Soil > Wetlands | place: USA: Florida...
ATCCGGCGGGACTTGCAGTCGCAACTCGTGAAGGATGGGTGGAGGATGCGGGTATATGTGCCGTTCGGGACGGAATGGTATCCGTATTTCATGAGGCGGCTGGGAGAACGCCCGGCGAATGTGTTTTTTATCGCGCGGAATATGTTGAGGAGCTAGTTAGTCCTGAGTCGCGAGTTGTGATTTTCGAGTCCGGCGAGCCTTGGGATCGAAAGTCCCGACTCCAAAAGCCTTAACCGCGAAGTGCGCGAAGAAGATCCGCAGAGGGCGCGAAGAAGGGCAACCCAATGAGCGCAACGGGCGCGTTTTTACTCCTGTGGGCCGGCTTCGCCGTTTTCGGGTGGGGCTAACGGGAGCTTGCTGGCGCCGCGGATCATGTCGCGCTCCTGGTCGGAGAACATGCCTTTGAAGCGCGGGGAATTGATGACCTGTTCGCGCTGATCGGGAGGCATTGCACGCAGGTCGCGGACTGCCGTAGCGAGCTGGCGCTGACGGTCTGGCGGAAGCTGCCGGTATTGTCCGTAAAGCTGGCGTGCCTGCGACTTCTGCTCGGGAGTCAGGTGCTCCCAAGTCTCCATGCGGTTGAGCATGCGCTGCTGCTGCTGCGGCGGGAGATTGGAGAAGTGCTGCAAGCGCTGGCGAAGGATCTCCTGTTGGCCAGGCGGAAGGCGGTGGAACGCCGGATCGTTCTGTAGCGCTCGCTCCTGCTCTGCGGGAGCAACATCTTTGTACTTGCGCAGCCAATCGCCGGCGTGTCCTTGCTGATGGGGGAATGCTGGTCCGGGGCGTCCGCCACGCTGCGGAGGCATGGACGCGCGCGGTTGAGGAGCAGGCACACGTGGTTGCGGTGCGGGCGCCTGACGATGCTGCTGCTGCCAGGCTCCGTTGCGCGCGAGGCAAGGACGGGGAAAGGCTGTGACCATGGCAAAAACCGCCATGCTCAACAATGCCGGGATATGCCTTGCCCTTGTCATGTTGCCTTTGAATATTGCTATTACGTCATCGGGCGATCGGTCATTGGATGATTGAAAATCGTACGGGCAAATTTCAATCGCTCAATCACGCAATCACTCGATAATTCTCAGTCCGCGTTCGGCGGTGTAGCCGGAACGTTCTGCTGTACTTCAAGATCGTCGAGCAATTCAAAATCGGCGTACATGTCATGATTCTTGTCGAGTGTTTCCAAGTCACTGACTGCACTGCCAGGCTGGTCGTACACAACCGGGCCTGGGTTGCTCGGGCCGTGGTTCGTGTGCGTAAAGATAACGCCCACACCCACTCCCATGATGACCGTCAATGCCGCGGCCAGAACGGGCCGGCGGAACCAATTCATCCACCCCGCTTGCGGTTTCGCGATTTCCTCACGCAGACGGGCCTGGAGTCGCACGTCGAAATAGGGCGAGGGCTCGGGCGCCTGCCACTCATCGAGCAAGCTCATGGTGGCTCGCATAGCTTTGAGTTGCGCGGCGCATGCGCCGCAGTTGGCCAGATGATCTGTTTCGCCGGACGTGATCTCGCTGAAACCAGCGGCCACATCGGGCATTCGTTCACGAACTTCTTCGCATTTCATAACCACTTCCCCTTCACGCTCCGCCACTATCACATCACCAGGTCGACTAAACAAATTCTTTTAACTGTTCCCGCAAAGTCTCATAAGCGCGGAAGAGCAGCGACTTGGTTGCGGACTCGCTCTTCTTCAGCACCTCGGCGATCTGCTTGTAATCCATCTGCTGGTACTTGTGCATGATCACCGCCAGCCGTTGCTGCTCGGGCAGCGCCTCAACCTTTTTACGGATCGCCAGCAGGCGTTCCCGGCGCACAATCACCTGCTCGGCGTTGGGCGTGGCATCGGGCACTTCCATCGTGGTACCGGTTTCCTCGTCGGGCTCGTCGAGGCTCACCTGAACCTCGGGGCGCTCGTGGCGTGTGTCACGGGCGTGGTTGACGGCGAGGTTTGTCGCGATCCGGTAAAGCCACGTCGTAAACTTCGCACTGGGCTCGTACGTTTCGCGGGATCGATAAACGCGCAGGAAAACTTCCTGGGCGAGATCCTCAGCGGCGGACGAATTACGCGCCATCCGGTACATGAAACTCACCATGGCCCGGCGATACTTCTGGACCAGATAATCGAATGCTGACTGGTCGCCGGCCTTAACCCGCAGCATGACGTCGGCATCGGTCTGATCCGTGCCCGCCTCCGCGGAAAAAACCGCGGACACCGGGGGGCTGGAAGCAGCCATCAATATGCCTCGGTCGAACGCAGCAGTGCTCACATCAGATTCAACCCCGTCTGGGTCTGAAAGTTGCGCACCCGGAGAGTCTAAATATGGCTCGGAAGTGTCTGAGGGAGAGGAACTTACAACGCGGGGTTTCGGCTTGGACTGCGGGGTCATGAAATCTGCAAATCTGTGGAAAGAGAGGGCATTTTCCCCTGCAGCGGATAGCGTACCACGACGCGGCTGCCCCGTGCCCGCGAACAGGGTTCCGGTCTTTGTTGAATCGAATACCGAAATATGGAGGTCCTACACAATTCACCTGATCGCCGAGAAGAGTTGGTGTGAATAGAGTGGGCGAGCCCCCTCCGACCCGGTGAACTGTTCGCGTGACTGACGAGATCCCAGCCTTGGTGCGCCGCCTGATTGAAAGCGACGACATCGACGAAGTCCGGCGGCTGCGGGAGCAATTGAATGCGCTCATCCGCGAGCGGATGAACGAGCTTCGAAGCAAAGCGGCAGGTATGACAGCGGACACGCGAAAGCGTGAGGCCGCCAAGAAGCAGAAGGCCTAAGTTTCGAGTCCAAAGCAAAATTTTCAGGCACGGTGGCGAAGGCGAAGGGACTCCCAGCTTCCGTCGGAAGTCCAGCCGCCATCGACGACCAGGGTATGGCCATTCACGAAGCCGCTGCGGCGGTCGTCGGCGAGAAACAGAATCGCCTCGGCGATGTCATCCGGAGACGCAAAGCGAGCCATCGGCACACGGCGGATGATGTCGGCATCGGTATACCCTCCGGAGGATTGATCAGCGACGTCCATTTCTGTTTTCACCCATCCGGGGCAGACTGCGTTGACCCGTACGCCCATGGCACCCCATTCGGCAGCGAGTGTACGAGTAAGGCCGATCAGCCCGTGCTTGGAGGCATTGTAGGCAGTTCGATCGGCAATGCCCACCAATCCCGCGATAGACGCGACATTGACAATGGATCCCTTACCACGCGCGATCATCTTCCGGCCAAACGTCCTGGCGAGGATGAATGGCGCGGTGAGATTGATCTCCAACACGCGGCGAAATTGCTGGACCGAGGTTTCCTCGGCTGGGGAGATGCAACTAATGCCGGCGTTGTTTACCAGCAAATCGACGTGATTCCACTCGCGTTCCACTTTGGCGGCGAAGTCCGCGACGGTGGCTTCGTTGGAGATGTCACCCTGAAAGTCGAGGACGGTAGCTTTCTTGTCATGGAGCGCGGCGGCCACAGACGCGGCCGAGCGCAGATCAATCAAGGCGACCGCGTATCCATTTTCGGCAAGTAGCTCGGCCGTGCGGCGTCCGATGCCTTGGGCGGCTCCGGTCACAATGGCGGTGCGATTCGGGTGGTTCATGAGTCCTCGGCAGGTGATCGTGAAAGTATAAGGGGGCGGAAACGGCAGCCCCGTTCGCGGTGATGGAGTTGTGAGGGCACGCGACCACTCCGCGCCCGCAGCGAAAATTCGTGCCGGTATAGATTCTCTTCGCACGCTTGGCGGCCGTTCTTAGCGCACTTCGCGGTAAAGCCTCTTTCTCACGCAATAAGCATATCCAAGTCATTCCGACTAGGCAGGTTCGTCTCAGGGCATCCCTTTTCGTCGATTTTCTCAGCGGTAAAAGCCTTGGCTCAGGACTCGCGACTCAGGACTCGGGACTAACTCAAATCCTCTTCTCCTTCCACTTCCCTCTTTTGAACAGCACAGCACTAGCGGCCGCAATCGCTCCCTCGGCCACCACGATCGCCCAAAATGCCCCGTTCGACTGCCACTTCAGAGTGATCGAAAGAAAGTAAGCCAGCGGAATCTCGAGCATCCAGAATCCAAAGAAATTCACGATCGTCGGAGTAATCGTGTCCCCAGCTCCGTTGAACGCCTGCAGCATCACCATCCCATAAGCGTACCCAATATTCCCGTAACTGATGATCCGGAGACACGACGCCCCCAGCGGCACCACCTCCGGATCGTGGATGAACAACCGCACAATCGGCTCCGCAAAAATAACAAACACCACGCCGACCAGTCCGAGAAACAGCATGTTGTAGAAACCGGTCCGCCACACCGCTTTCTCCGCACGATCCGGCTTCTTCGCCCCGAGGTTCTGCCCGACCAGAGTGGCCGCCGCGTTACTCAATCCCCACGACGGCATGATCACGAAAATGACGACCCGGATCGCAATCGTATATCCGGCCAGCGCCGCAGCCCCGAACATGCTCACAATGCGCACCAGCCCGATCCAGCTCGTGTGCGCGATTGCGAACTGGAGGATCCCGGTTAGCGAAACCCGGATCAGATTCCACAAAACCCCGACGCGCACGCGAACCTGACGCGCCAGAATGTGAATGCGCTCGGTCCCCTTCAGCAGCCGATAACACTGGTACAGAACCCCGATGCTGCGCCCGGTAAACGTGGCCAAAGCAGCCCCGGTCACGCCGAGCTTCGGAAACGGACCCAGCCCGAAAATCAGACAGGGATCAAGCACAAAATTGATGATGTTCGATACCCACAGCAGCCGCATCGCGATTGCCGCATCGCCGGCCCCGCGAAAGATGGCATTGTTCAAGAACAGCAGCAGTACGGCAAAACTCCCGCCGAGGGCGATCCTGGTGTAGCCGCTCCCGGTTGCGACAATCTGCGGAGACGCCCCCATCAGCCGCAGCAGATTCGGAGCAAACACAAAACACGGCACACCAATCCCCACCGAAATAATCAGCCCAAGAAATATTGCCTGCACCGCCGCAACCGCCGCGCCTTCAGGATCTTTCTCTCCAATGCGCCGCGCCACCATCGCAGTCGTCGACAGACTCAGACCCATCCCCACAGCAAATACCAGAGACAGCATCGACTCGGTCAGCCCGACAGTAGCCACAGCATCCGCGCCGAGACGCCCCACGAACCCCACGTCCACGACAGCGAACAAAGACTCCAACACCATCTCGAGCACCATCGGCACCGCGAGCAACAAAATCGCGCGGTTCAGGTTGGTGCTGGTGTAGTCGGCATGCGACCCGCGCACCGCCTCCCACAGCTCGGCCCAGAGGGAGCGCCTCTCCGCTCCAACAGCCGCAGTAACATCGGCAGTCGTCCCCATATAAACCTTGAACTTTCCGCAAATCAGACCGAAAGCGGTCCGCTGCAAACTAAATATGTAGAGAAATCGAGAGCCCGACCAACGGGCAAGAATGGAGGCGAACTAACGAGGGATTATCATCCGGTACCTCAGCCAGAATCGTTTCGACGATTGGGTCCCCACACGAAACGAAGAGCTGCCACAGATTCTATCGCAACCCCAAGAACCTTCCAACAGAAAAACAAGCGTCGATTCTGTGATGTCTGTGGTAAAAAAAGATTTTCTCAGCGCGCTAATGCCAAGCCGAAAGGCTTCTCTTTGCGCCATTAGCGGACTTTCTTAGCGAACTTCGCGGTAAAGCTTCCCTGTCACGCGGTGAGCACATCCAAGTCTTTCCAACTGGCGTCGGGCGCGGCCGCAAGCACGTTCGATCGATTTCTCAGCGCCCCCTGCGGAAGTTCTCAGCGATCTCAGCGGTAAAGGTTTTCGAATATGAAGGCACCCAAACCTTTCCCTCCCCACTCCGTCGAACCTATGTTCCAATAGGACCCCGGAGAGCCCCATGAGCACCACCCTTCAAACCGCTCCTGCCGTCTCCGCCCCCGTTTCCACGCGCATCGCCTCCGTCGACATCCTTCGCGGCGCTGTGATGATCCTCATGGCCATCGACCACGTCCGCGTCTACTCCGGCCTCCCCGCCGGAGGCCCCACGCCCGGCATCTTCTTCACCCGCTGGATCACCCACTTCTGCGCCCCCGCGTTTATTTTCCTGGCTGGCACCAGCATCTTTTTCTACGCGCGCAAACACACCGACACCTCAAGCTTCCTCGTCAAACGCGGCCTCTGGCTGATCTTTCTGGAACTCACGGTCCTCCGCGTCGCGTGGACATTCAACTTCGACTTCGCACACTACGAAATGGCCGGAGTTCTCTGGGTAATCGGCGTTTGCATGATCCTGATGGCCGCGTTAGTAAAAGTCCCGCTCGCAATCACCGGCGCGATCGGCATTGTTATCATCGCCGCGCACAACTTGATGGGCCCGCATCTCTTTCAGATCGCGAATGATCTGAATGCCAGCAAATTCTCCGGGCTCTGGAAAATCCTCTATATCGGCTTCTTCGCAGGTCCAATCCAGTTCGGTCCAGACGGTCCGAATCTTATGGTTCTCTACTCGATTATTCCCTGGATCGGTGTGATGGCCGCAGGCTACGCCTTCGGCAGAATCCTCACATTCGAATCATCGCGCCGCAACCGCATCTGCCTGTTCGTTGGACTCGGTGCCATCGCGCTCTTTCTGATCCTTCGTGGATTCAATCTCTATGGAGATCCTCGCCCCTGGCGGACTCCAACGCCCGAGCATCCAATGCCTGCGCTGCTCTCTTTCCTGAACTGCAACAAGTATCCGGCGTCGCTGAATTACCTGCTGATGACCCTGGGCCCAATCATCGCCCTGATCCCCATCCTCGAAAAAGCCCGCAGCACTGTGGCTCGCACCATCACGGTTTTCGGACGAGTCCCATTCTTCTACTACGTCCTCCACATTCCGCTGATTCACACACTGGCGCTGATCGTCTCAAAGATCCGCGAAGGCGCCGTGAATCCCTGGCTTTTCGCAAATCACCCCATGGGCAACCCCGAACCCCCAGACGGCTACACCTGGAGCCTCCCTCTTCTTTACTTAGTGTGGGCGATCGCCATCGCGATTCTTTATCCAGCCTGCCGCCGGTTCGCAGAGCTAAAAGCGAAGCGCACTGACCCGTGGCTCAAGTACTTCTGAAAAACGAAACCTAAATTGTCATCCTGAGCGAAGTGGACGCCCGCGCGGTGGAAGGACCCCGAGTTCCACTCAATCTTCGATGCTGTGTCAGGGAATTTCCCACGATACATCCCCTTGCAGACCCCAGCCGCGAAGCGGCGAAAGAATACAGCCCACGGCGCAAGCCGTGGGAAACACCCGGATAGGTGCGCAAGCCCCGAAGGGGCGAAAGAAAACGCGGCAGGCCAGCAATCCGTACGGACCACGCAATCAACTCCAATACCCTCCATCCTGAGCGAGCGGCCCGGCGGTCGAAGAGCCTGCCCTGAGGCGAAGCCGAACCTACCTGCTCAACCGAACTCGGGATGCACGGGAATTCCCTGTGCCCTCTGTAATCCCTGTGGGGAAAGGGCCTTTCTCAGCGCACTCAGCGGCAGTCCTCCGCGATCTCAGCGGTAAAAGCTCCGCATCAATTCCCTAACCCCTCCAACATCTTCCTCTCAATCCCGCGAAACACCGCCGGATCCCGCACATACTCCGTCAGCGATTGGATCGCCGCCTGCGAAAGCTGTTCCGCCAGCGCCGGATTCTTCTGCCGCAGCATCATCAGCAACTCGTAATCCTCAATTCCCTCCCGCATCGTCTCCAACCGGATCGAGCTGTACACCGACTTCCTCGCTTTATCCGGATAAACAATGAACGCATCCCCCGACGGCAACAACTGGGTATTGGCATCGATGACAGGCTGCGTGTCCTTCACCGGATCCGGAGTCCAGAAATTCCAGCCCCAATGCAGGAACCCGGTGAATCCGTACCGGAAGTTCAGCCAATGCAGCAGCCGCACCTTCAGCAGCGGATAGTCCATCAACCGATTCAAATACCGTTTGTTCGGAAACAGGCACGTATAGAACCACACCTCATGACCGCTTTGCATCCGATCGCGGATCAAGTCTATCTGCGAATCGAACCGGCCCAGTTGCGGTACCCAGATGTCGCAATTGTTCTTCAACTCATCCCGCATCTCCGAGGCGTCAATCGCATCCATCGTCAGCACTCCCGGCAGATAGCGATGTACAAGTTCGCCGACGCGCGCATACTGCGGCGGCTCGCTGCCGTGGGGCTCATCCAGGATGTGCTGCAGATAAATCGATTTCCAATTTTTCTCAGTCAAATGCACATTCAACGCCGACAAGAAACTTGTTAGATACGGCTCGACCCGGGGATCATCCGGCGCAAGATCCTGTCGCACGACTTTCCCGTTCTCAATCACAAATGCTGGAACGGTCAAGGCCGCATCGTAACTTCCCGCACGTCCGAGCAGATGTCCGCCCTCGATGTAACCGATGACTCCGGCTCTCCGAAACGTCTCTACCCATCGATCAAAATTCGCAAAGTCATATTTCAGGCCGCCGCCATCAACACTCGGCGTGATCAGGTCCATCAGCGGAGTCACCACCATGTTCTGCCGGTGATCCGCCATGACCTTCCCGAAATTTTCGATCATGGTCCACCATGCATCCGAAAATTGCGGCGCGTCATAAAACTGCCGGGAAGCAGCGTCGCTCACGTTGAACCAGGTTGTGACCTTCAATGTGCGCTGGCTGGGAACCGCCGCCGTAACCACATGAACTCGAAATTCCTTCCGCGCGACACTCCGATCTCCCACACGCACGTCCAGCACTCCGCGATACAAACCCGGTACGGCATCCACAGGAACCGTCACCGTGATCCATAACGAATGCGTCCGGTTCGCATCCAGATCCATCGGCAAACTCCACAGCGGATCGGGATACCAGCCCGGAGCCTCGCCGATGAGTTCATCCTCCGGAGTGTCGTCCGTGTGCGATCCAACCACCACGTACCCGACTCGCCGCACCGTCGCGCAATCACAAGACTCACCCCTCGCATTCTTCAAACTCACACCTGCGGTAAGTCCCTTCACCTCTTTTGCCGACCTCATTGCAAACTGAATGCTCAAATGCTGTCCGCGTGCAGCCCAATACTCCGGCGCAACCGACGATGCCGCGGCCGGTGCAACATTCGGAAACACTTTCGTCAACGAATCCACCGGCCAGATCTGGACCTTTGCCGTCTCGCCCGCCAATATTCCAGTGCTGATAACCAAACTGACGAGAAGAACTCCACCCCTCATAAGAAACATTTTCATTTTGCTCCTCGTGGACGATGAACAACTCACCGAAAAATGCCTGAATACATAAAGAAAGCGGAACAAGCCTCACTCAAATCTCGCCATTTGATGTAACACAGAAGCCGCCACCGTCACAGTGCTGACGTCACGAGACGCTGTGGTCCACATCACCTCATCCTTGCTCTGTGCGCCCGAATCCCTGTGGTGAAATGTCTTTCTCAGCGCACTCAGCGGCATTTCTCTTCGGGTCTCAGCGGTTATGCTTTGGCTTTCCTTTGTGGTCCTTCGTGACCTTCGTGGCTAAGTTTTTGAAGTACCTGCTCCACCCACCCCCTGATTTGCGCTATTCAACTCTCCCCATTCCACTTACACCCAAAATCGTTGCGTCCCCCTACCCCCTCTGTTAGCCTCTTACAAGGACGTCCTCCCAGTCCGCCGCGGCAATCGCGGCCAGTTGGATTTCCGCTGGTTACCAACAAAACGTTGGACCAGGCGTATAACGACTTGCCCTGCAGCCCCGGGTGGCCCATTCTTTGGCGCTTTTTGCGAACGGTGGAGCAGTGCAATCTTAAGGAGACAAATCATTGCCATCGAAAAATCGTTTCTTGTTCACCTCTGAATCCGTAACGGAAGGCCATCCCGATAAGATCGCCGACCAGATTTCCGACGCCATTCTCGACGCCTGCCTCACCGACGACCCAGTCAGCCGCGTCGCCTGCGAAACTCTCACCGCCACCGGCCTTGTCATGATCGCCGGAGAAATCACCACCAAGGCTTACGTAGACTTCCAGCAGGTCGTCCGCGGAACCGTCCAGTCCATCGGATACGACAACGCCCTCCACGGCTTCGACTGCAACACCTGCGCCGTGATCTCCAGCATCAACAAGCAGTCCGGCGACATCGCCATGGGCGTAGACACCGGCGGCGCCGGCGATCAGGGCATGATGTTTGGGTATGCGGTGAATGAGAATTCGGATTATATGCCGACTCCGATTTCGCTGGCGCACAAGCTGACTCAGCAGCTCTCGAAGAAGCGCAAAGATGGAACGCTTCCCTTCCTCCGGCCTGATGGAAAATCTCAAGTTACAGTTGAATACGACCCTAAGGGGAAGGTGATTCGTGTTGATGCTGTCGTCATCTCGACGCAGCACGCCGAGACCGTCTCGAACGACGAACTCCGCGCCGGAATTCTGAAGCACGTGATCCAGGCCGTGATCCCGCCGCAGCTTCTCGACGAAGACACCAAGTACCACATCAATCCCACGGGACGCTTCGTCATCGGCGGCCCCATGGGCGACACCGGACTCACGGGCCGCAAGATCATCGTCGACACCTACGGCGGCATGGGACGTCACGGCGGCGGCGCCTTCTCCGGAAAAGATCCGACCAAGGTTGACCGCTCCGCTGCTTACATGGCGCGCTACATCGCGAAGAACGTCGTCGCCGGCGGACTCGCCGACAAGTGCGAAGTCCAGCTCGCGTACGCGATCGGCGTGGCGGATCCGGTCAGCATACTGGTCGAGACTTTCGGCACCGAGAAAGTTGAT
>Ga0335071_10008171_pt1 | contig 10757 bp, 9 predicted proteins | sample Lox_Sample_15_FD_206724 | JGI IMG/M metagenome (GOLD analysis project Ga0335071, IMG submission 206724) | Soil microbial communities from Loxahatchee National Wildlife Refuge, Florida, United States - Lox_Sample_1.5 | ecosystem: Environmental > Terrestrial > Soil > Wetlands | place: USA: Florida...
CCAGAAGGCCCTGCCCCTCGCCGGTGGCGGCCTGTCCTTCGCCCAGGAGGACATCGGCTCCTTCGGCCCCCCTGCCCGCGAAGGCTACGACCTCGTCCTCTCCAACGCGGCCCTGCAGTGGCTGCCCGATCACCCGGCGCTCCTCGCCCGGATCACCTCCGCCCTGGCGCCCGGGGGGCAGCTCGCCGTGCAGGTGCCCGCGAACGACCGGCACCCCTCGCACCGGCTCGCCCACGCCCTCGCGCTCGAGGAGCCGTTCGCCTCCGCGCTCCGCGGGTACGTGCGCGGCAAGCCCGTGCTCGAGCCGGAGGACTACGCGGTGCTCCTCCGCGGGCTCGGCTACCGGGAGCAGCACGTGCGCACCCAGGTCTACCTCCACGAGCTCGGCGCCGCCGCCGACGTGGCGGACTGGGTCCGGGGGACGCTGCTCACCGACTACGAGAGGCGGCTGCCCCGGGGGCTGTGGGACCGGTTCCTGTCGACCTACCGGGAGCGGCTCGTCGCCTCCCTGCCTCCGCAGCGGCCGTACCTGTACACCTACCCCCGCATCCTCTTCTGGGCCTCGCGCTGAGCGGGCCCTGCCCTGGGGTCGAGGCTCCGCGGACCCGGGGCCCGCTGAACCCGGGGCAAGACGGCTCGAAATCCCCGGGGATCCGGCGCGCTTCCCGGGGGCCTCCGGTGGCATGCCGCCCGCATCGTCTGGGCTCCGTGCTGCTGCCTGTCGGCTCCCCCGAGCCCGAGGCGAGCCGTCACCTCGCCCCCTCCGAGGTCACGGCGCGCCTCGGGCGTCTTTTTTCCTCCCCGGCCTACCGTCCCCCGATGTTGCCGACGGTGGCGCTGCAGGTGATGGAGCTGTCCCGCCGGGCGGACGCCGATTTCGATTCGGTCCTGACGGTGCTGGAGCGCGACCCGATGCTCGCCGGACGGGTCCTCGCCATCTCCCAGTCGGCCATGTACGCCGGCCGCTCCCGGGTCACGTCGCTGCGGCAGGGACTGGTGCGGCTCGGCATCAAGACGCTGCGCAACGTGGTGCTCGAGGCCGCCCTCAACATGCGCGTCTTCCGGGTGCCCGGCTACGAGCCGACGATGGAGCGGCTGCGCCGCCACTCGAGCTACACCGCCCACCTGGTCGGCCTGGTGGCGACACACGCCAAGCTCGACCCGGAGACGGCCTTCGTCTGCGGGCTGCTCCACGACGTGGGCATGGCCGCGGTGCTCATGGCCATCGGCGAGGAGTCGAAGGGGCAGCCCCCTGCCATCGACGAGCTCGGCGTGGTCCTCGACTCGGTGCACGCGCAGGTCTCGGGAATCCTCTGCGGCGTCTGGAGCCTCCCGGCCGAGGTGAAGCTGACCGTCAGCCGCCACCACATGCTCCGCGTGGGCGGGCAGCCCGACCGCATGGTGGCCGCGCTCATGGTGGCGGAGCAGCTCGCCTACGAGAACGACGGCGGCATGGTGCCGGTCCGGTGGGCCGACGCGGGCGCGACCGAGCCCCTGCCGCCCCCGCCGGGCGGGCTCGACGCGAACCCGCAGGCGGTGGTGCGCGAGGCCCGCGAGGTTCTCGGGCTCGGCGACGCCAGGCTGGACTCCCTGCGCAACGACGCCCTCGAGCTCATGCTGCGCGCCGTCGAGGCCGAGCCGGGACCGGCGGCTACGGGCGGAACGGCCCGGCGAGCGCAAAGAACGACCTGAGCTTCTCGGTCGTCTCCCGCAGGCGCCCCGACAGCGTCCGGACGAGCGTCCAGAGGACGGCGTAGGCCATGTCCTTGTCGAGGAACATGAGCCGGTCGAGGTCCTCGCGGCGGATGACGGCGAGCGCGCCGTCGGTGTGGGCCACCGCGTCGGCGGAGCGCGGCGCGTCGTCGATCATGGCCATCTCGCCGAAGTAGCTTCCCGGGCCGAGCACCGACAGGGCCTCCTCGCCGCCGCCCGGCAGCTCCTTCGAGATCCGGACCCTGCCCTCGAGGACGACGTACATCTCGTCCCCCCGCGAACCCTCGCGGAAGACGGGCTCGCGGGCCCCGACCTCCCGCCGGCGCGCGACCGCCGCCACCTTGGCGAGCTGGTCGAGCGAGAGGCCCTCGAAGAGCGGGCAGCCCCGCAGGAGCGACGGTTCCACGCGGGAAGCGTACCACCGCCCGGCCGGCGGGCCGACTCGAACCGGACCGTGACAACCCGGCCCGGAGGGGCTAAACAGATCGCGCCTCGCAACTGCCAGGCGGAGGATCCATGTCGCAGCACGAGAAGCTCGTCATCGTGGGCTCGGGGCCGGCGGGCTACACCGCGGCCCTCTATGCCTCGCGCGCGAACCTCGCGCCTCTGCTCTTCGAGGGGATGCAGCCCGGTGGCCAGCTCACCATCACGACCGAGGTGGAGAACTACCCGGGCTTCCCCGACGGGGTGATGGGCCCCGAGCTGATGGAGAAGTTCAAGGCGCAGGCCGAGCGATTCGGCACCAAGTTCGTCCCGGCGGACGTGACGCGCGTCGACTTCACGCAGCGCCCCTTCCGGCTCTGGTCCGACGACACCCTCCACACGGCCGACGCGGTCATCGTGGCCACCGGGGCCTCCGCCAAGTGGCTCGGCATCCCGTCGGAGAAGGCCTACATGGGCAAGGGCGTCAGCGCCTGCGCCACCTGCGACGGCTTCTTCTTCCGCGGCGTGGAGGTGGCGGTGGTGGGCGGAGGCGACACCGCCGTGGAGGAGGCCACCTTCCTCACCAAGTACGCGAGCAAGGTGTACCTCGTGCACCGGCGCGACGAGCTGCGTGCCTCCAAGGTGATGCAGGAGCGGGCCCGCAAGAACCCCAAGATCGCCTTCGTGTGGAACTCGGCGGTCGTCGAGGTGCTGGGCGACGGCAAGGCGGTCACCGGGCTCAAGCTCGAGAACACCCGGACCCGCGAGACCTCGGTCCTCGCCGTCCAGGGGTTCTTCCTCGCCATCGGCCACGAGCCCAACACCCGCATCTTCCGGGGGGCGCTGGAGATGAACGAGGTCGGCTACCTGCGGGTCCAGGCGCCGTCCACCCGCACCAGCGTGACCGGGGTGTTCGCCGCCGGGGACGTGGCGGACCCCACCTACCGGCAGGCGGTGACCGCCGCCGGCTCGGGGTGCGCGGCCGCCATCGACGCCGAGCGCTGGCTCGGCGAGCACGGGATCCACTGAGGCCGCCGTGAAGATGATCGACGTCGGCGCGAAGCCCAGGACCGAGCGCGTGGCCGTCGCCCGCGGCTCGGTCTCCATGGCCGCGGCCACGCTCGGCATCCTGCGCCGGGGCGAGGCGGAGAAGGGGGACGTGCTCGCCGCGGCGCGGATCGCCGGCATCCTGGCGGCGAAGCGCACCCCGGACATCGTGCCCCTCTGCCACCCCATCGGGCTCTCGGGCGTGGACGTCCTCGCGGTCCCCCGCCATGGGGGCGTCGAGGTCACCGCCACGGTGCGCACCGTCGACCGCACCGGCGTCGAGATGGAGGCGCTCACCGCGGTGGCCGCGGCCTGCCTCACCATCTACGACATGCTGAAGCGTTACCAGCGGGGCATGCGCATCGAGGCGGTCGAGCTCATGCAGAAGTCGGGCGGGCGGTCCGGCCTCTGGGTGCGGCCGCGAGCTCCCGCACCGCGGCCGGCTCGAGCCCGAGGGCCTCGAGGGCGTTCCGGCCGCACACGCGCCGGATGACGGCCTCGGAGAGCCGGAGCTTCGCCATCCGGTCGGCGGCCCTCGGCAGGGCGAGCAGGTCGCCCAGGCCCTCGCCGGCGTCGGAGGCGAGCACGAGTCCCTCGGGTCCGAGCGCCCGCACGAGCCGCGCCGCCTCCTCGACCGCGCCAGCACCCCCCGGGCGCCCGGCGCTGAGCGACAGCACCGCACCGTAGCCCACCGAGCGGATGATGCGCACGGTGCGCGCGTCGGCGTGGTCCACGAGCACGCGCCGCGGGTCCACCTCGGCCTCCCGCAGCAGCGCCAGCACCCGGCGCGTGAGCCGCACCTTGTCGCGGGCCGGGGTGTGCACGAGCAGCGGCAGGCGCAGCTCCCGCGCCATCTCCAGCTGCCGGACGAACACCATCTCCTCCCGCTCGCTTCCCTCCTCCAGCCCCACCGGTCCGATGGCCACCACCGCCGGCCGCGACAGCAGCTCGGGGAGCTCGGCCAGCAAGGCCTCCAGGCCGCGCCCGGGGATGCAGCGCGGCGGGATCCCCAGCGCCGCGAACGCCGCGAGACCGGCCCGGCGCAGCCGGGAGACCGCGGCGCCCGACAGGTCCTCGAGCGACCGGCCGAGCCGGGCCGCGGTCGGCGGCGCCACCGCGTCGGTGGCGGGGCAGAGCGCGCCCTCCACCCCGAAGAAGCGGAGGTCGGCGACGTCGCGGGTCGAGAGGCCCCCGGCCCTCAGGTGCGCATCGAACAGCACCGCCAGAGCGTAACACTCCCGCCTCCCCGGGGAGGGCCCGGGGCCGCTACGGCGGCGACGGGCGGCGGCGCAGGACCGTCGCGCCCGCCACGTCGAGCCAGTCGGCCTCCACCTCCCGGGCGATGGGGAGCTCCACGGGCCCGAGCACCAGGAGGCCGCCCGGCCGGGTGGCGCCGAGCAGCTTGTAGAGCACCTCGGCCGCGAGCACCGGGTCGAAGTAGATGAGCACGTTGCGGCAGATCACCACGTCGAACCCGGAGCCCGGGGGCGGGTCGGCGACGAGGTTGTTGCGGGAGAGCGACACGAGTTCCCGGACCTCGGGCACCACCTCGGCCGCGGGCGGATCGCCGCGCAGGTAGCGCTGCCGCAGCTCGCCGGGCAGCCGCCGCAGCGACCAGGCCGCGTAGCGGGCGTGCCTCGAGCGGGCGAGCGCGCGGGCCGAGATGTCGCTCGCCAGGATGCGGTCGCCCCGGCCGCTGCGACCCGACTCGAGGAGCACCATGGCGAGGCTGTAGGGCTCCTCCCCCGAGGCGCAGCCCGCCGACCAGACGTGCACCGGGCCCTCCGCCTGGAAGGCGAGCGTCCTCAGCGCCTCGAGCTGCTCGGGGTGGCGCCAGAAGTAGGTCTCCCCGACGACGGTGCGCTCGACGAGGGACGCCACCGCCTCCGCCTCCCCGTCGAGGAGCCTGCGCAGGAACGCCCCGGGGAGGGCGTCGACCGTGGCGGCGGCCTCGGCGACCGCGGCGGGCAGCGCGCGGCGCATGCCCGGCGAGAGGGAGAGCCCGGAGGCGCGGCGGAGCACCTCCTCGAGCGCGTCGAGGTCCCCGTCGTCGATCGGGATCCGCTCGGAAGCCACCTGCGCCCTCCCTCGCCCGGGGTGAACCGACCGCAGGATACATCGTTCGGCCCCGGGCGGAGCGACCGGCCGGAGCCGGAACTAGGGGACGGCGGGCCGGCCCTCGTAGCGGGGCTCGCTGGCGGCCTCGCGCCAGCCCGTGGCGGGGTCGACGCGCACCGCCTGGGGGTTGCCGAACGGGCGCGCCACGTCGCGGAGGACGTGGCCGCGCGCCGCGAGCGCCTTGCGGGTCTCGGCGTCGAGCCCGAACGGCTCGACCGTCACGACGTCCGGCTTCCACTGATGGTGGATCCGGGGCGAGCCGAGCGCCTGGTCGAGCGGCATGCGGTCGTCGATCACGTGGAGGATGACCCAGGCCACCGTCGAGGGGATGGTGGAGCCGCCCGGCGTGCCCACCGCCAGCAGGAGGCCGCCGTCGGGGCGGAAGACGAGGGTGGGCGCCATCGAGGAGAGCGGTCGCTTGCCCGGGGCCGGGAGGTTGGCGCCGCTCCCCTCCAGGCCGAAGGCGTTGGGGGAGTTGGGGGCGGCGTCGAAGTCGTCCATCTGGTCGTTGAGGAGGATCCCGGTGCCCGGGACGAGGACGCCGGAGCCGAACTGGAGGTTCACGGTGGTGGTGAGGGCCACGGCGTTCCCCTCGGCGTCCACCACCGAGATGTGGGACGTGTGTCCGGGAGCGGGAGGCTCCCCGACGTCGCCGGAGGGAGTCGCGCGCTCCCCGATGGAGGAGTGGACCTGCCGCGCCCACTGCGGGGAGGCCATCTCCCTGGCCGCGGCGGTCGCCCCGGGCACCTGGTCCGGGTCTCCCAGCGCCCCGGCCCGGCGCGCGAAGAGCCGCTTCTCGGCCTCCACGAAGACATGGAGCAACCGCTCGGACCGGTAGTCGGGGACGCGCGGCCCCTCCTCCTCGAGTGCCGCGAGCAGGCCGAGCAGGACGGCGCCGCCCGCGGACGGCGGCGGGAACGCCGCAACGCGGTTGCCGCGGTAGCCGCCCCAGAGCACCTCCCGCTCCTCGGTGCGGTAGGCGGCGAGATCGCTCGCCGCGAGGACGCCGCCCCGCGCCTGAACGGCGCGGGCGATGCGGTCCGCGAGCGCGCCCCGGTAGAAGGCCTCCGGGTCGCGGCCGAGGAGGCGCAGCGTGCGCGCCAGGTCCTTGCTCTCGAGACGCCAGCCCGGCTCCGGGGGCCGTGCCCCGCCTGGCCCGGGAACGAGGAAGTGCTCCGAGGCGACGCGGTCCTGCCTCAGACAGGCGACCGCAGCCTCGGCGGCGTTGCGGTAGTGGAGGCCGACCCCGAAGCCGCGCTCTGCGGCCCGCGCGGCCGGCTCGACGAGCTCGCGGAGCGGCTTGCGGCCGAAGCGGCGAGCGAGCTCGGCGTATCCCTTGACGGCCCCGGGAACCGCCACCGAGAGGCCCCCGCACCGGGAGAGCGCCGGCTCGGGCCTTCCGTCCCTCAGGAACATGCCGGCCGTGGCCGCGGCCGGGGCCGTCTCCCGAAAGTCGATGGCGTGGACCTTTCCCTCCTTGGCCACGTAGACGAGCGCGAGCCCGCCCCCGCCGATCCCGGAGCTCTCGGGCTCCACCACCGACAGGGCGAACGCCGCAGCCACGGCCGCATCGGCCGCGTTCCCGCCGTCGCGCAGCACCGCGGCGGCCGCCTCGCTCGCCGCGGGGTGCGCCGTCGCCACCGCCGCCCGGGGCGAGACGGCCAGGTACCCCAGGAACACCTTGAGCGCGAGGGCTGCCGGGACGGGCATCGGGAGTTCATAGCACCGCGGCGGCGCCCGCACCCCGGGCTTCGCGGGCGCCGGGCGGGCCCGGAGGGGCGTCCCACCAGGTCGGTTCTTGATCTCCCCGGGATAGGGTCCTAGCCTGCGCGGCATGCTGACCGCAAGGAAGCGCCGGAACGCCCGCGGGGCGCCGATGGCCGCCATCGTGCTGGCCGCCGGCAAGGGCACCCGCATGAAGACGCGCCGCGCCAAGGTGCTGCACCAGGTGTGCGGCCGTCCCATCGTCTACTACCCGGTGAAGCGCGCCCTCGAGGCCGGTGCCGACCGGGTGGTGGTGGTGGTCGGGCACCAGGGGGACGAGGTCGAGTCGTCGCTGCGCCAGCTCCTGCCGGACGCGCCGCTCCAGTTCGCGCGCCAGGACCGGCAGCTGGGGACGGCGCACGCCGTCCTGGCGGCCAAGCCCGCCCTGCGGGGGCACCACGGGCCGGTCATGATCCTCTCCGGCGATACCCCCCTGCTCACGGCCCACACGCTCGAGACGGTGGTGGCAGCGAGGACGACCCCGGGCTCGCTCGCCTTCGCCACCATGACTCTCGAGAACCCACAGGGGTACGGCCGCGTGGTCCACGCACCCGGGAGGGGCCCGGCGCTCATCGTCGAGGAGAAGGACGCAACGCCCGAGGAGCGGAAGATCACCGAGGTGAACGCGGGCCTGTACGTCTCCGACTGCGACTTCCTCTGGAAGACGCTCGGCCGCGTCGACTCCCGGAACGCGCAGCGGGAGTTCTACCTCACCGACCTGGTGGCGCTGGCCGCGGACGGCCCCGGGGCGGTGGCGGCCCGGGTGTCGGCGCTCGAGGCCTCGGGCGTGAACGACCAGGAGGAGCTCTCGCTCGCCGCGAGGGCGCTCACCCGCCGCATCGCCCAGTCGCTCCTCGAGCACGGCGTCACCATCGAGGACCCGGAACGCTTCGACATCGACGAGGGCGTCGAGGTCGGCGCCGACACCGTCATCGAGCCCTGCGTCCGTCTGCGCGGCACGACCCGCATCGGCAGGGGTTGCCGCATCGGCCAGGGCGCCATCATCGACTCCACCGAGATCGGCGACGGCGTGGACATCCACCCGTACTGCGTCATCGAGAGATCCAGGGTGGCGGCCCGGTGCGTGGTCGGCCCCTTCGCGCGCATGCGCCCGGACTCGGTGCTGGACGAGGGCGCCAAGATCGGCAACTTCGTCGAGCTGAAGAAGACCCGGCTCGGGCCCGGATCGAAGGCGAACCACCTCACCTACCTCGGCGACGCGAGGGTCGGCGCCGGGGTGAACGTCGGCTGCGGCACCGTGACCTGCAACTACGACGGGGAGAAGAAGCACCCAACGGTCATCGGCGACGGCGTCTTCGTGGGTTCGGACTCGATCCTGGTGGCCCCGATCCGGCTGGGAAAGGGATCCTACGTCGCCGCCGGCTCCACGCTGACGGAAAACGTCCCGGCGGGCGCGCTGGCGCTCGGCCGGGCCCGGCAGGTCGTCAAGCGCGGGTGGATGAAGAAGCGCGCCGCCCGCGCGCGGCCGGCGAGATCGGCCGGGAAGGACTAGGAGCCTCCATGTGCGGAATCGTCGGCTATGTGGGCTCGCGCCCTTGCGTGGACCTGATCGTCGCGGGCCTGCGCCGGCTCGAGTACCGCGGGTACGACTCGGCCGGCGTGGCGGTGATCGGACCGCACGGGCTCGAGATCCAGCGCAGCAAGGGCAAGCTCGTGAACCTGGTGGAGCGGCTGCGGGCGAGCCCGCTCGAGGGCACCACCGGCATCGGCCACACCCGCTGGGCCACGCACGGACGCCCCTCCGACGAGAATGCCCACCCGCACCGCCACGGAAGCGTCGCGGTGGTTCACAACGGGATCATCGAGAACCACCTGGAGCTCAAGGCCGCCCTGCAGGCTCGCGGCCACAAGTTCGCCTCGGAGACGGACACCGAGATCTTCGCCCACCTCATCGCGGCGGCGCTCGAGGCGACGACGCCCCCGGACCTGCCACAGGCGGTTCGCGAGGCGCTGCGCCAGGTGCGCGGGACCTACGCCATCGCGGTGGTCTCGGAGAAGTCCCCCGGGGTCGTGGTGGCCGCGAAGAACGCGAGCCCGCTCGTCGTCGGCTACGGCGAGGGCGAGAGCTTCCTCGCCTCGGACGTGCCCGCCATCCTCGACCACACCCGCCTCGTGAACTACCTCGAGGAGGGGGAGCTCGCGGTGCTTTCGCCGCGGGGCGTGCAGATCGAGGACCGCGAGGGGCGGCCGGTCGAGCGGCCGGCGCGGCGCATCGAGTGGAGCGCGGTGGCGGCCGAGAAGGACGGGCACAAGCACTTCATGCACAAGGAGATCTTCGAGCAGCCCCGGGCGGTGGCCGACACCATCCGCGGGCGCGTCTCCCTCGAGGAGGGCGACGTGGTGCTCGACGGGCTCGACATCGACCCCGCGTACGCGCGGGACGTCGACCGGGTGGTGATCGTCGCCTGCGGGACGAGCTGGCACGCGGGCCTGTCCGGACGCCTCATGATCGAGGCGCTGGCGCGGCTCCCGGTGGAGGTCGAGCTCGCGAGCGAGTTCCGCCACCGCGACCCTGTCGTCGGCACGCGCACCATGGTGCTCGCCATCTCCCAGTCGGGCGAGACCGCCGACACGCTCGCGGCGGTCAAGGAGGCGAAGAGGCGCGGCGCCCGGACCTTCGCCATCTGCAACGTGGTGGGCTCGGCGATCTCCCGGGAGTGCGGGGGGACGCTTCACACCCACGCCGGGCCGGAGATCGGGGTCGCCTCCACCAAGGCGTTCACGACCCAGCTCGCGGCGCTCTTCCTGCTCGCCGTGCGGCTCGGGCGCCTGCGCGGCACGCTCACGGCCGAGGCGGCGCGCCGCCACCTCGAGGCGCTGGTGGAGGTTCCCCAGCAGATGGACGCGGTCCTGCGCCGCGAGGCCTCCGTCCTGCCGGTGGCGCGGCGGTGCATGGGCGCGAGGGACGTGCTCTTCCTGGGTCGCGGGTCACAGTACCCGGTCGCGCTCGAGGGAGCCCTCAAGCTGAAGGAGATCTCGTACATCCACGCCGAGGGGTACGCGGCGGGGGAGATGAAGCACGGCCCCATCGCCCTCATCGACGAGTCGCTCCCGGTGGTGGTGCTGGCGGTGAAGGAGCCGAGCTACGAGAAGACGCTGGGCAACATCGAGGAAGTGCGGGCGCGGGGGGGGCAGGTGATCGCGGTGGTGGCCGACGGCGACACGCACGCCGCCGGCCTGGCGTCGATGACTCTCACCGTCCCCGAGGCCCCGGCGCTCCTCTCCCCGCTGCTCACCATCCTGCCGCTCCAGTTCCTCGCCTACCACGTGGCCGATCTGAAGGGCACCGACGTGGACCAGCCGCGCAACCTGGCCAAGAGCGTGACCGTCGAGTAGCGGAGGCTCCCGCCGTGAACCTGCGCCTCTTCGTGGCGCTCGAGCCGCCCGACCCGGTTCGCCGCAGGCTCGCCGCCATCCAGGAGCGGCTGCGGCGGGAAGCGGGGCGGCACGCCGACGAGGTGCGCTGGGTCGCGCCGTCCAACATCCACCTCACCCTGCAGTTCTTGGGGGCGGTGCCCGAGGAGCGCCTGGACGCGATCCGGGGGGCGCTCGCCGGCGTCGCCGCCACCTCCCGCCCCCTGCGCCTCGAGCTGCGCGGGGCGGGAGGGTTTCCGAGCGCCCGGCGCCCGCGCGTGGTCTTCAGCGGGCTCGGGGGCGAGGTGGACGCCCTC
>Ga0335071_10008174_pt1 | contig 10755 bp, 9 predicted proteins | sample Lox_Sample_15_FD_206724 | JGI IMG/M metagenome (GOLD analysis project Ga0335071, IMG submission 206724) | Soil microbial communities from Loxahatchee National Wildlife Refuge, Florida, United States - Lox_Sample_1.5 | ecosystem: Environmental > Terrestrial > Soil > Wetlands | place: USA: Florida...
ACAAAGGCAGGGCCAAGCGGGCCAAGCTGGATTTCAACGTGTTGAACGATGCCAAACTGCGCGTCCGTAAATTGACGACCGCTGCAGGCATTGACTTCAAATATGAAAAGAGCAGGTACCCGCACTACTATTTCATCGATGACAAGAATAAGAGCGGCACCTTTGAACTGAGTGGGCCTCGCGTGCGGCAGGTTCTGGACTACGCCGTCTCTGCGGATATATCCGCCTTGAAGAAAGGCAAATCGGTGGCAGCCACGATTGCCACACCCCGGGGTGTTGTCCGATGCGTTCTGACATACACCGATGCAAACACCTGCCAGCTGGAGGTCCCGCCCGCCAAAGCCGGCCTGGTGGGCACCTGGCTGCGTGACCTGTCGGATGGATATATGTCATTCAATCTCGAAGGCGAAAAGGATTTTTCGGCTTCCCGCATGCCCGGCCCGTTCGTCGTCGCCGACGTTAAAAAGGCGAAGGCAGGGACTCGAAAGGTCGTGCCCAACAAAGGCGTGGAAAAGCCCTGGTTTATCGGCGCCCCGGCAAGGACAGGCCATGACTCGCCCCTCCCTAAGTTTGAATGGAAAGACACCGGCGCAGGGGCGGATTTAAAGAAAACCGGCTTGAACCAAACCCATCGTGATCTGGGCGGCAGGATGGTCCCCTTCGCCGGCTGGGAAATGCCCGTCCAGTACTCGACCATCCATGAGGAACATCTGGCGACGCGCCAGGCTGCCGGCCTCTTCGATGTCTCGCACATGGGCGTCTATGAAGTGAAGGGCGCCGACGCAGCTTCCTTCCTCGATTCGATCTGCGGCAACGATTGCGGCGGATTGCTGCCCGGCGAAAGCCTATACAGCCACTTCCTGACTCCCGATGCGGATGTGATCGACGATACCCTCGTCTATCGCCGCGCCTGGGACAAATATCTGGTGGTGGTCAACGCCTCCAACGATGACAAGGACCGGACCTGGTTCGAAGCCGTGCGTGACGGCAAGGTGAGGATCGATAGCGCCCGCCCGTCCGCCCGTACATACGGGTACCATGCCGAAATCCGCAACTTGCGTGACCCTCAGGCCGGCAACGATATGCGCGTCGACATTGCTCTTCAGGGGCCAAAGAGCCGTGAGGTCCTGCTGGCGATGGGCATGGACGATAAGTACAAGGCCCGCATCCTGAAGTTGAAGCGGACCGAGCTGTGTGATGCCACGCTCGGCGGCTTCGATTTGATCGTCTCGCGCACAGGCTACACAGGCGAGAAGATGGCCTTTGAACTGTTCGTCCACCCCGAGCGCGCCGTTGACCTTTGGACTGCTATCCTGAAGGCCGGCGGGAAGTTTGGCGTCAAACCGATCGGCCTGGGGGCGCGTGATTCGCTGCGCACCGAAGCAGGCCTGCCGTTGTACGGTGATGAAATGGGGCTTGGTTCCGGCAGGCATGGTCACCGTGACCTCGGCGTTGCCGAAGGCGGCTTTGGTTCGTACGTCAAACCCTATAAGCCCTGGTTCATCGGAAGGGATGCATATATCGCACGCGAGCAGGAACGCAAGGGTGTGGTCGTGCGCTTCCGCTTCGATGAACAGAATGTGCGCCCGGCCCACAACGGCGACCCGGTTGCAAATCAGGATGGCAGGACCATCGGCTGGGTCACCTCCTGCGCCATCGACGTGGATCGTTACCTGACCGGCCAGGCCTTTGTCGAATTGCCGCATACCGCCGAAGGCACACCGCTGATGATTCATCAGGGCGGCGTGATGGACCGCCCCGCCACACCCGCCCGTGTGGTAAGCAGGTTCCCGAAGCTGTAAGTATAAATAGAGAATAACAATGGGTCGGCATGGACTGCCGACCCATTGTTATTTAATAATGTCATTGCGAACCCTGCGATCTTTGCAGGGCATGGCAATCTCAGGCGCCATCCGGTTTGCTGTCGTGCGCATGGCTCCGGTACAAGATAAAGGCGGCCAGCATGGCAAGCCCGCCTGCAAAACCGAGCAAACGAATGCCCAGGGGACCATTCGGGTCGTTGTGACTCCTTCCCAACAACAGGAATAACGGCAAGAGCGTCGAAGCCCCGCCGCTCGATACCTGTTCCATGACGCCCAGCGCGCCATAATACGAGCCTTCCCGGTTATGCCCGGTCAACTTGGCATCCTTGTCGGATATCTCTGCCAGGATGGCCATCGGCAGCACCTGAAAACCGGAAAGAGCCATCGCTTCAAGACAGATCCAAATCACTCCCTGCGCCAACAGGGGTACCGGGATCGACGGGCCGATCAGGAACAGGCAGGGCATGACCAACGCGCCCGCCAACAGGGAACCGAGGAATACGCGATGCTTGCCGTGGCGATTGGCAAGCCATGTGACACCGGGGAAACAGATCAACGAGACGATGATGGCGGAGAAGTAGAGATAAACGGTGTCCGCTTCACTCCCACGGCAGATCTCGGTGGTGATGAATGGGATGGTTTCGAGGACGAAGGTCGATGCCATCCACGCCAATGACCAGCTCAGAACAAAAATCCGAAATGACCCGTTTGAAATCGTCAAACGGAAATGGGACATGAAGCTTAAGCGTTCTTCGAGCTTGGTGCTGCTCTGTTTTTTCTCGTGGATAAAGAACAGTGGAATAAAGAAAAATGGAAGCATGCACAGGGCAAATATCAACGCGGAAGTTGAATAACCAAGAGCTTCTATCAACGGCCCTGCAAAACCGGCACAGATCGCACCGGCAAGCTGGAAACCCGCCCTCCACCCTGAGATGCCGATCCGCTGTTCCTCTTCCGGTGCGAGTTCGGGCAGAAGCGCCTCGTAGGGAATTTCCCGAAAGCCATAGGCAATGTTGAAAAGACACATCACAACGGCCAGATAACAGAGCGTGAGCATGGGGGCGCCGTGGGGTGGCGTCCAAAGCAGGATGAACAATCCGGCCATGAACAAGGTGGCCCAAAATATATAAGGCAGCCGGCGACCCCATGGCGTGTGGGTTTGATCTGATAAAAACCCAATGGGCATGTTGACAAAGATATTGATCAGCTTGCTAAGCAGCATGATCAGGCTGTACATTGCGATGGGCACCAGGGGCGTGCCGGTCGGCGGGATGTAGAAATAAAGGATCCAGCTGCTTACAAATCCCCATAGCCCGGAGCTGCCCAACGTCAGGATGGCATATGCAATTTCAGTGGTTTTACTGTTTTTCGGGTTCATGATGGCTACAGGAGAATGGCCAGTGAGTCGTTTTTAATGGGGACGAACCCCAGCCGTTCCTTGACGGCATAGGTGCCGGTCCCCCAATAGAGGAACTTGAGCCCCTGTTCCAGGCCGATGCGAATCCCTTCGTACAACATGGCAAAATAGGCATATTGGGTGGTGGTACTTAATCCAAGATACGTCATCAATTGGGCACCGTTATCGTTGAAGAGAGCTGCACACCCCGCCAGCTCTCCGGATGCCAGGTGGGCCGTAAGCCAGGTCCCATCGATGCATGCGAGGTTGGAGAGCGCCTGGCGGATCCATGGATTGCGCTCGGCCCCCTTGCGTTCTTCCAACTTTCTATAAAGTCTTTCAGCGTGGTCCAGGTCGTCGGGATCCAATTGCTTGTGGCGGAGAACCGTGATTCCGTTATCCGTGATCCGGCGGATATCGTGGGTGATCTGCCGTCTATCCTTGCCCGGCAGGCCCTCCATATACTCATCAAAATCCCTGAATTTCGTGATGTCCAGGACCATTCCGGGAGTGTCATAAGTATACGGGATCGCACCCGGCCAGGTTCGCGCAGTCTCCGGATCGAGGCTGTCGAAGAACAGCATGGAAGCTTTTTTTTCCCGGCGGAGGCGAAGACCGATTTGCGTAATCTCCCTGATGATGTCCCCCCGTGGTTGTGTGTCCGTGATGATCAATCCGGATGTGCCGGATAGCGGCGAACGGTTGATAAGCGGCGGCCAGTGCTGAAAGACAAATTTAACGGTTTTTCCAAGGATGGAGTCGAACGGAATGGGCTCATCCCGAACAAGCCAAAAGCTTGCCCCCCCCGCCGGTTGCCCGTTTCGCTTGAACAATACATAGGTCGGGCAGGCATCTTCCCCCAGCACTTTTTCTACAAATTGATACCAATGGTGGCTTTGGAACGGCATGTTGACCGTGAGGGAATTCCAGCTCGTTTCGTCTATTTCACTGATGCTGTTTGCAGTCGATATGTCCATTCCACACTATTTTACATACAACCGACATCGTCGCCCCTGACAATTTTGTTATTTAAACAGGAAAATGTCAGGCGCTGACATCTTCCTGTTTCTGGCCGTTTAGCCCATCTTTAAGCGTGAAGCCAGATCCCGCAGCTGTACAAAGGAAACAGGCTTGACCAGGACAAGGTCCGCCATATTGGTGTACATGTCGGCCATTAAGGGATCTGCAGTGACGATCATGACCCGCGTTTCTTTCAGGCGTTGATCGGAGCGTATGATTTCCAGCAGCACGGAACCGTCCAGGCCGGGCAGGTGCATATCCAAAACAACAATGTCCGGTTGCTCCTCCTTGAGTGCTGCCTGGGCCAGCAGTCCGTCCCGGATGATGCGGGTCTCGAAACCGGCCTCCTGGATCGCGATCGAAAAAATATTCGCCAGATCTTCATCGTCTTCGATGATCAGGGCACTTTTACTCATGTTTTATCTCCTGCGGGCCAAGTATCGGAAAAACAATCGTAAATGCACTTCCTTCATTCACTTTGGATGTGAGACTAATGGTACCATCCATTAAGTCTACAAGCTCTTTGACAATCGACAGTCCCAGGCCGGCCCCTCCATAAAAACGGGCGGCGGTGTTGTCCACCTGGTGGAAGGATTCGAAGACACGCTCGATCTCATCTTCCGGTATTCCTATTCCTGTGTCGCGCACCCGCATTCCCCAATGGGTCGGGTCGACACCAAAGATATGGATATCGATCTGTCCATCCTTCGTGAATTTAATGGCATTGTTGACGAGATTGATCAATATCTGCTGCAGGCGGCGGGCGTCACCCAACATCGTCTCCGGCAAGTCCGGATCCAGCTCGCCATACAGGGGCAGGCCCTTGGTGGCTGCGGTTTTAGTCATCATGCTGCGGACATTCTCGAGCAGGTCGTCCGGCTTGAAAGGCTCGATTTTGATCTTCAATTTGCCCGCCTCGATTTGCGCCTGATCCAGCAGGTCGTTGACCAGGTCGAGCAAACGCCTTGTGTTGAACATGATTCTATCGGTCGACTTTGCCTGCTTTTCATTGATCGGACCGAATATGCCAAGCTTGAGCATTTCCACAAGGCCCAAAATCGCACTGAGCGGGGTGCGGAGTTCGTGGGATACGACCCCCACGAATTTGCTCTTCATCCTTTCCACTTCGGCTTCTTTCGTGATGTCGCGGAAGACGGCCACGGTGCCGATCAGATTGGCGTCGGTATCCAGGACCGGCGCAGCCTTGATCGATAGCGTCTTGTTTCCCCAATCCAGGCGGGAACTTTCTTCCACCCCCGATTTATTGAAGAGGGTACTCAACTTTTCGCGGTCGCTGCCCGATAACGACCCGACATCCAGCAATCGTTCCAGGTTGGTCACCCCGTCGAAAGGTATTCCGGTAAGCCCCTGAAGGGCGGGATTGGCCATGATGCTTTGCAGCTGATTGTCAAAGACGATCACTCCGTCTGCAATGGAATCCAGGATGGCCCGGTTCCTGCCTGCCTGGATTTTCTCTCGCGCCAAGGCGTCGGAGAGTTCCTGGGTCCTCTCATGCACCAGCCTGTCCAGGTTGGTATTGATCGATCGCAGGTCTCTCAGAGCCTGTTCCAGGCTTCTGGAGGAGAGCCACGAAATGAGCCCCAGGGCAAAGTAAACGACCACCGTCGGGTAGTTCGGAATGATCCCGATACTGAGTGCAAGCAAAACGATTTCCACGCTGCTGATCGCCGCAAACAGGAAGCTGCTGCCGGGGTTGAGCAGCACGCTCGAAAATAAGATGGGGACCGCAAACAGGATCAATGATCTCCCGTTCGCCAGCTCCTGGGGGTCGTCTGCAAACAAAAAGATGATGCACAGGAAGAGCAGGAAGAAAATGGCAGCCAGGGTCCCCTTGACGGCGCGGTTGATGAAATAGAGGGCCGCTGAAACCAGGAACACGGCAATGGCCACATCGACAATGATGGCCGCATCGTGCGCATTGTCCACCAGCTGACCGGCGAAAAATACCGAAATCGGGATCAGCGGAATCGGCAGAAGCGCCGTCCCGAGCAGCAGGATATTCAGCAGTCTTTTTCGCCGGCGATCGTCGGGATCGCTTGTAGGGACATCGATCAGTTTATTAATGAACGACAGGATGGTCGTCATGATAAAGCCTCCTCCGCCAGTAGTTGGGCACTGAGCAATTCAGCCTGGATGATCCACTCGGAATAATTCAACGATTTGGCCAGCCACATCATCGGATAGGGGGCTGCGCTGTGGTCTCTAAGCCAGAGCAGCCCGCTCTTAAGAATATTCTTTTCCAGTTTCCCCCCGTGTTTTCGCCATATGGAAAGCGCCTGCAATGCATATGCAGTTTCTTCCGCGCTGGGGACGGAATAATACCCCCATGAACCGTCCGGGTGTTGACAACTCACCAGCCACCGCACGGTATCCTCGATCATTTGATTTAGATAACCGCTCAGGGCGATGATGGCATGACCGGTCGCATAGAAGGGGGAGGCATGCCATTTGTCGCACCAGAAACGATCGGTTCGATTCCGGATCAGGAACTGCGTTGCTTTCTGAATTAACGGATGGTCTGCCTGGTATCCGGCCCTGCGCAGGGCCCCGATAAAGTGAATATTGGTGCTGATAGAGAAGGTGGTTTCATATGGGTAACAACGAAAGTGATCCTCCTCCTCGTAATGAAGCAGGGCGTTGATATCCGGCGAATAACCAAATCGGGTTAATGCATCGAACGTCAGGCTGGTATCATCCCCATCCTTTACACCGTGATCCTTCGTAAAACCGACCCCGTCTCTTCTCCATGCCTGTTGCAGTGCATCCAGGTGCGGCACACAAAGATTCCTGATGTCCTGGTCGAGCTCGAGCAGCCCGATATTCCAAAGGACCCAGGTCCGCTCACAGATCTCGAACGGCACGGCCATGGGCGCGCCCCCATCCTCCCGCATGCATTTTCTTATATATTCATGGGCTTTTTGATTGTCCGGCTGCACATTTGCGAGAAAATAGGCTGTGGCGGAGGGACTGTGGCTTACGGACCCGTCCTCTTCCTGAAGATGGTCAAGGTCCAGCATATCCTTTCCACCGTCCACCCCGGCCATTTCCAGGGAGAAGGCCGCAGTCATCCTGCGTTCTATCTTGCGATTTCTCAACACCTTGATTTTTGAAGTCCTCTGCGAATCCAGGCGGTCCAAGATTGTATCGGCCTGTCTTTTCAGGATGCCCAACCGCTCCGCATCCGCGACCAGGGTCGGCACGATCATCTCGAAACCGGCTGTCGCCCCATTGGGGTCCGCCGACAGGCCCTGATCGACATGATCGGCAATCTTCTCGAGCGCCTCCAACCCCCGTTTGATTTGCTTCTGGTCATCCTGCCGCCGCCCCCGGTAGTTGATGGCGACCATCACCGCCAGCGTGCTGATGACACGGTCATGGTAATAATACGGCTGATCTGCGCCCCAACTCCCATCGGAATTTTGATGATCGCTGATCCATCCCAGGGCCTTATTGCTTATCTCGGGATCGATTTCCCCCAGGCGTGCGACCCATGCGGTATCGTACGCCGTTGTGGAAACCCTTCCGGGACCCATTTTTGTGAGGAGATCTGTCAGATTCATGTTCGGCTTTGTTACATATCCTTTCGAATAGGTTGTTGAATCTGTGTGGAGGGATACCAAATACCGTCCCGGTTGAAACCGGTCCCAAGCGTCTGCCCGCGATTCAATGTGTAGAATTCCTTCATGAACCTTCGGGCGGTTTCCGGCAGCCGGGTGTAATCTGTCTGGTCCGATTTCCTTGTGAATAGGTGATCGTACAGGATCGCCCTCAACATATCCTTGTCCATGTACAGGGACGGGGCGGCGGTAAAGTAAAGATCCTCTTCGCCCAATCCCAATAACGGGTAATCGAAGACGCTAAATTTATCGAAGCCGATGAACAGGTCCGCCGGTCCCACTTCCCCGCCGTAATAAGCCTGCACGATTTCACTCCGGCTTGGGCTCCTCCGGTTGGATTGAAAAAAGTTGACCGCGATCCTGGCAACGCTCTCCGTGGCGTCGTTTCCAAAGATCCCGTAGTAAATATCGAAGGCAGTGTGGCCGGATGTTTCGCGGCTGGCATTATCGAAGATATCGGATAGATAGGCATACGGTGTGTCCCGCAGCTTTTCCCGATAATCCCCATAAAAGTGGATCCGGACCTTCATTTCCTCGTAAAAATCGACGAAATCCGGGTGATCTGCCAATCGCGCCAGGCCGGTCGCACCGATCTTCTTTATATAGTCATCCCCCCTCCCGGTCAATTCCTGGCCGAACATCGGGGCGATCAGGGTTCGAAGGCCATGCTCGAAAAGTATCCTGTAAATTTCGATATGACGCTGGCCGGTCAGGTCCATGTATGCGGCCACAGGGTCATCGAAGGACCGGTCGCCATGCTCCAACAGGAACCATCGGCGCGTCCCATTGATCGGGAATACACAAACCCTCGTCTTGCTTTCCTCCACAAGACGGGCCACGTCCTTGTTTGGCAGCCCCAGGAACTCCTTGAAACTAATCATGTTTGATCAGGCGCGGGATGAATCGCGGCGTCCTTCGCATGTACTCCGAATACGCCGGGAGGTGTTCGCTCAGCAACGCTTCTTCTGCGATGGCGGCATGCGAGAAATCCCAAAAGGTATAACCCACCAGCAGGAGTGTGGTCAACGCCGGGACCATCAGGAAGATGCCGGTCGCCAGCCCGAAGAAGGACACGATCACGGGATGACGGACCAGGGCGTACGGGCCCGTGCTGATCACCCGGTGATGGTCTGTTACTTCCACCCGTTCGGCATAGAAATATTGAAGATGCAAACGGGCCCATACGTGCAGGGCCAGGGAAGCCGCCACGAACAGCACACCTGCGCATTGAATCAAAAAACCCCACGCCGCCGAGGTCTTCAATCCGACCTGTGGGAGCAGAATAGGCTGTGCGACCAGGGCCGCGACCATTACAAAGATCATGATGGTGAAATCCCAGGACCGTCCGGTTTTCATGTCCTCCTTTTTTCGGGCGTTTTCAAAGCGGCCGATGAGGGCGAAGTCGATCCCGTAAAACAGACACACAATGGCCAAGATGGCGATGGATTGATATATTCCCGTAACCATTGTGCTGACCTCCTTTTAACTCTATGAATTATAAGAGCGAATAAGCGTTTATCATATTACAAAAAAGAAAGATTTAAGGGGTTTAGCAATTGATTTGTCATTTATAGGGCCGGCCTTGATATCGCCCGGATTTGACGCCTTTCCGCCCCTGAGTGGGATAAAGAGCCTGCTCCCCAGTACAGCCCGTCAACGCGCTGCACCTTATCAGGTTCCCAGGAGCCGCCCGTGTTCTCGTAGGGGCGAGGTCATCTCGCCCAGCGGCGACACGCCCAGCACCATGTAGGGGCGACACTCGTGTCGCCCTTGGTGGCAATCTCCTCTTTTACAGTGTCATTGCGAGTGGCGCCTTGGCGCCACGTGGCAATCCCCTCTCATCGCCTGTCATTGCCTGCACTGCCGTCTCGCACCGACGTGCTCGCGGCGCGAACGGTGGGCCGCAGGCACACGTGTGTAATTCGTGTAATCCGTGTAATCCGTGGCCGAATCCTTAAGTTCGGGAGCAATCTTGTTGCCGAACGTCCTCTGTTCTCTGCGGAGGCTGAGGGCTTATTTCGGCGCTTCCGTCACGATCTTCTCGAACCGATTGAAATGTTTCTGGTCGAACGTGTAAATCCTGTCCACATCGTTTTTGATCATCCACGCCGCGTTGAAGGCATCGATGTAATCCACGTTTTTATCGGAGTAATGAACGATGGCCTGCAGGATCAAATCCGAGTCGGCCACTTCCAATCCATCGGTGTTCAAAATCCCCAACACCATCTCCTGGATTTCTTTCTTATCGAGTTCATAGAAACTTTCGAGCGTCCAGACGATTTCAGCGATTACCATGCTGGTCGTGACGAGTTTGACTTTTCCTTTCGCAGCGCGTTGGAGAAGCGACTCCACCGCACCCGCCTGCGCCGGGACATCGTTCGTGAGGTAACGCAGGAAAAGATTCGTATCCACGAAGTACGCTTCATCGCTCATCCCGGCGTCCCCGCTTTTGTGCGCGTTTCGACTTTACCTGGTTGCGGATGGAATCGAAATCCTGCCCGCCTCTGACGCGCACGCGTCCGCGCATGCCCAACAGGGTATGCGTGATCGGTTTGATGATCACCTGTTCACCATCGATCACAAACGCAATTTGGTCGCCCTCCGCGACTCGGATTTTGTTTCGCACTTCCTTGGGCAGGACGATTTGTCCGCGGCGCCCAACTCTCGTCGCCAGCATGGAAACTCCTTGACTGTCAAGGATTGGTTTTGTCAGTCATTTTATATTCTATCAGACAATACAAATTCAATCAACATCCGCCCGCCCCGCCCGCCTCTCAGACACCCTTCGCACAGCACACCTTTAGGTGCCCCAAATCATCGCGATATCCAACCCGTAGAGTAAATCTGCCTGCACTGGGCCGCAGGCACACGTGTGTAA
>Ga0335071_10008176_pt1 | contig 10753 bp, 6 predicted proteins | sample Lox_Sample_15_FD_206724 | JGI IMG/M metagenome (GOLD analysis project Ga0335071, IMG submission 206724) | Soil microbial communities from Loxahatchee National Wildlife Refuge, Florida, United States - Lox_Sample_1.5 | ecosystem: Environmental > Terrestrial > Soil > Wetlands | place: USA: Florida...
GCTATTAAATATATCGGCCTGATCCCCGATGGGTTTTCGTGCGTATCTACGTTGACCCTTATCTTTGTCTGCAAGAAATACAAGGTCGCCTTTATGCCCATCGATTACTATCGGAGAATAGGCGCGTCAAAATTCATGCCCGTCAAGGACACCTTCTTTTTCATCCTTACCACTCTAAGGGTGATCATCCACTTCTGGCTTTTTCCCAAGGCCTAAGCAATATCGTTTGGTTCGAATGTATCATGCCAGTGGACAAATACCAACAACCCCCACATCTTGAAACTATTGTTCTGCTTGCCCTTGAGGTGGTCGTCTATGAGCGCCTCAACGCTGCTTCGATTGAAGAACCTGTTGATCGAACGGCTGTCCAGCAATGAACTCCTGATGTAATCTCGAAGTTCCGTCTTGAACCAGCCGGCCAAAGGCGCATGCCATGGGCTTTTTTTCTGTCTGCATACGGCCCGGGGAAGCACTTTACGCATTGCCCGGCTTAAAATGTACTTGGGCTGCGATCCGCGCAATTTCAGATGAAAGGGCAGGCGGGATGCGAACTCAACGACTTCATGGTCCAGGAAAGGGACCCTGGCCTCCAATGAATGAGCCATGGTTATCGCATCGAGCCTCGTCAGGTTGTTGTCCGGTAACCAGACCTTTAGATCCGCGTAGAGGCACCGGGAGGAAAAAAGAGGGAAATCGCTTTTCGCAAAGTGGGTCCCGTATATATCAAAAGAGTCGTTATTCTTGATCAATGCGGCAATCTCCCGCGCGAGAATCCCCCTTCGTTCGTCTTCCGTGAATACGGTTCTCCACCAGTAATGGGCCTTTTCTCTTGAGAATTCCGCACCTTCGATAAACTTCTTTAACGTGTAATCGAACCCTAGTTTCTTTGTGGAGGCTGCCATCGCATTGGCACAAGGCGCAATGACATGGGCTCTTAAGAATTTCGGCATGGCACGATAATACTGCCTGTACCTGTTTGCCGCATAAGTAGAGTAACCTGCGAATATCTCGTCAGAACCGTCTCCGGAAAGAACGACGCCGACATGCGACTTAGCCAGCCCGGCAACAAGATATAACGGCAGCGCGGCCTGATCGGCAAGCAGGTTGTCGGCCTGAAGGGCTATCTTCGGGACGCAGGCTATCACATCTTTCGGCCGGCAAAGAATTTCGTGGTGCTCCGTGTCGAGGAATGCCGATACATTCCTGGCTTTTGCGCTTTCATCAAACAGCGCTTCATCAAAAGCAACACAAAAAGTTTTAAGCGGCTTGCGCAAAACCCTGGCTACTATTGCTGCGATACTGCTTGAATCCAGCCCCCCGCTTAAAAATGCCCCCACTTCGACGTCGCTGATAAGGTGCCTCCTGACGGAAGCGCTAAGCAACTCCTCCAGGCGTTGCGCCAGCGTCTCTTCTGCGGCATCGAAATACCCGCGATGGCTCAAATCCCAATAGCGCCTCTGCTGTATGCCGGCGCCGGAAACGGTTATGCAGGAGCCGCCAGGCAGCTGCGCAATGTCTTTGAAAATAGTGCGGGGGGCAGGAACGTAATCCAGAGAAAGAAAGTGGCCCAGCGATGCGGCATCAACCGTCTTGGCTACTTGTGGATGCGCGATGATTGCCTTGAGCTCCGAGCCGAATATGAAGAGGCCGTTTTTATCATAGTAATACAGGGGTTTTATGCCTATCCTGTCGCGTACGACATATGCTTTTTTTTCTTTTGCATCGAAGAGGGCGAAAGCGAACATCCCGCTCAAGCGATCCACGAGCCCTTCGCCATACTCCTCATACAGATGCACGAGCACTTCCGTATCTGACCTGGTATAGAATGTGTGTCCTTTCTCTAACAGGTCTGCCCTTAGCTGAGGGAAATTGTATATCTCGCCGTTACATGCCGCCCAGATGGACTTATCTTCATTATGGATAGGTTGGTGGCCGCCGGCACGATCGATTATGCTGAGCCGCCTGACCCCCATCCCGAAATTTTTCTCAAAAAAGAAGCCCTCGTCATCCGGCCCCCGATGTACGAGTGTGCCCGTCATCTTCTTGACGAGCGCCTCTTCGGCTGTCTTGCCGGCATCGGTATAATAAAATATTCCGCTTATTCCGCACATCTTGGATCTGGCTAGCTGATAACCCTTAATAATTTAAGGCCGTATTTTATGTAATTGACCATTCTCTTCGGTGAGCCGGCATCGCGCAATGCGTTAAAAATGTACCTCGGCCTTAGGTAGAATTTTTTGAGGGCTTCTTTTCTTAGTTGTTCCACCCGCTGTTTCGGTAGAAAGAACGTATCAATCACGGTATCGGCGTACGCCTGCGTGCGACGGTCGTGCCTGCCTAACAGCCCGTATTCCCGCGCTATTGTCTCCAACTCAGTCCCGCGAAAGGGGTACACGGAAAAAAAATCGGCGAAATCGCCGCCGAGCCGCTGCGCGAACTCGACGGAATCCCGGATGGTCTGTTCCGTATCCCAGGGGAAACCGATCAAGAAATACACATACGTCTTGATCCCCGCCGCCTTGCATAATTTCACGGCTTCCACGGACTGGGCAAGCGTAATCCCTTTCTTCATCCTATCCAGCATCTCCTGGCTGCCGCTTTCTACGCCCAAACTGATCGCCCAACACCCTGCCTGCTTCATTGCCCGCAGGCAGCCAGCGTCTAATGTATCCACCCTGCTATTGCATATCCAATTAATCTTCATCCCGCGGTCAACGATACCGCGGCATAACCGCATAACCCATTCCCTGTCCCAGGTGAATATATCGGACTTAAAATGGAAGTCGCGTATACGATAATCTTTCAGGCAATCAACGATCTCCTGTATGATCGATGCCACGGAGCGGTACCTGACCTGGCGGCCGTATGTTCTGCCAGCCAGGCAGAATATACAGCGATGGGGACAGCCGCGGCCTGCTTCAATTACCGCCATCGGCGCGCCCGTATCCAGTCTCTGGTAAAGGCGGTTATCGACAAGGTGCCGGGCAGGAAGGGGCAGAAGGTCCAGGTCCCCGAGGAACGCTCTATCGGCATTTCTTATAATCGCCTGCGCGTTCCGGTGCGCTATCCCCGATACCGAACCAAGCGTATCTTTCATGGTTACAATATCGGTTATTACCGATTCGCATTCGCCGGTTATCGCAATATCCAAATTCTTGTATTGGCGCAAAGCGTCTTCGGCAGTCATATACAAATCAGCGCCCTTGGCTATGGTCACCGTGCGCTCATTGGCGCGCTTGGCTATTGTGCAGGATACCATATCGTCGGTGATCGTAGAGGAAGTCGTGCTTATAATCAGGTAATCAGGCTTAAAGTCCTCTATATCTTTTTTATACGCGCGCCACCCTCCCCCCTGGAGGGGGTAATCCTTTATTTTGCAAGAGAAGCCCAGCTTTTCTAATGACGCCGCCATCATCATCAAATCCATCGGCGGCCTTACTACGGGCAGGGAAAAATTGGAAACGGCGGATTGGCACCTGTCTTCCCTTATAAAGATGCCGGTTGGCGGATTAATCAAGAGCGCTTTCATCAAAGCGTGCTCCTCCATAATGCGTAGCCTGCCTTACAGTAATTCCAGGCGATCCGAGGCGAGCGTATCCTTGCCAGGCTATCGAATATATAGGCAGGCCTCATATAGTATTGCCTGAGCATCTCTTTGCGCGCTTCGACCAATTGCCGGCCCGATAAGGCGTAGGTGCGCGTCGCAGGGGATATGTGATTGCGTCCTACCACCTCCTGCTCAAAGAGGCCTTCCTTGGAGCAGATGTCATAAAAATCGGTCCCGGGAATGGGATACGCAATATTGACCTCGACAAAAGACGGCGAGACCTTGCGCATAAAGCGCGCGGTGTCGGCAATCGTTTCCCGGGTATCCCAGGGCAGACCGATGACGAAATGAAGAAAGCTGTCTATGCCGTACGCCCGGCATAGACGCACCGCCTCTTCTATTTGTGCCACGGTTATGTGCTTTCTCATTTTATGTAATATTTCTTGGCTGCCGCTTTCGGCTCCAAAACCGATAACCCGGCAGCCGGCCTTTTGCATCCAGGCAACGCGTTCGGCATCGATAGTATCAACCCGGCTATTAGTCCCCCAGCGTATCCGCATCCGGCGACGCACTATCTCTTTACAGAGACCGATGACCCATTCTTTATTCCACGTAAACGTATCGGCGCGAAAAAAGAAGTTTTTTATATGGTATGTCCTCACGCATTCTTCAATCTCGCCTATTACGCCGGGGATAGTACGGACCCTCAGGGTGCGGCCGGATACCAAACCGGCGGCGCAGAACAAACACTGCGCAGGACAGCCCCGCGCGGTGTAGATGAACGTAATGGGCTCGCCTGTGTCGGGGGTACGGTACAGGGCGTTGTCTAAAAGGTGTCTGGCCGGATAAGGTAATGCGTTCAGGTCGTCTACCAGCGGACGGTCTTCGTTACGGACCAGGTCCCCCTCGGAGGACCTGAAAGTGATACCCTTGATACGGCGCAGGTCCGAGCCGCTTGCTATTTCTGCAATGGTCATTTCCGTCTCGCCGCGCATGACCACATCAAGGTCGCTGAATGTACGCAGCACGTCTGTGTCAAACACCAGAAAATGCGCCCCCTTTGCTATCGTCGTTATGTGCGGATCAACGTGCTTTGCGATCGTGCAGGCCGTGATGTCATCGTAGAGGGTCGGCGTAGTAGTGCTGATAACAAGAAAATCAGGCGCAAAACCCCTGATATCCTTCTCGAGAACAGGCCACCCATTACGCGCATACATCGGATAATCTTTTATCATGCATTTCAGGCCCCTCTGCTCTAATACCGCAGCCATGTAAGCCAGATCCATTGGGGGCCGGGGAGGCTCAGCGACGCGGCTTTCCACGGGCACTTGGCACCGTTCGTCGCGCATATATTTTCCGGTAGGAGGGTTTATCAATAACGCTTTCATGCTTGATACACCTGCTTGGATTTACTGAACAGCATATCAAAAAAAGCGATGACGCTTTTTCGAAACTGACGAAACGAACGTATCTTGCATAGGATTTTTATTATCCGCCAAGGGTACAGGTAGAAGCTTACATACGCGCTACGGATAAGACTATTTGCTTCTTGGACGCCGATGCATGTGTCAACTAACGGCAGGGGGTTTTTTACGATTTCATTTACCACATACTGCCGCCAGTAATCGACCGCGTATTGGTCTAGGTATCTTTGATACAATTCTGTTCCAGGAAAAGCGGTGAGCCTTGTAAATTGGGCATGCAGCAACGCGGACCTCCTGGCAAATCGTATGGTCTGCCTGATGGTCTGACGCGTATCCCCGGGGTTACCGATCGTAAAAAACCCGAATGCCTCGATACCCTTGCTGGTAGTAAGCCGGATGATCTCTTGTATGCGGTTAATATCAGTGTACTTCTTTAGCGATTTCAGGATAGCCGGTACAGCTGATTCAATGCCGTACATAATACGGATGCAACCTGCCCGAGACATCTCTTCAAGTAATTCTGCATCAACGGTATCTATCCTGGTCCTCAGAGACCAGGAAATATCCATGTTGCGGCTTCGTATCTGCCGGCAGATTTCCATAACGCGCTGCTTGTCAATGGTAAAAGACGGGTCAAAGAAATCTATCTCACGGACATGAAACCGATGGTAGCATTCTTCGATCTCGGCAATTACGTTTGCGGCGCTGCGCAACATCGGCTTCCTTCTGCCTTGATCGCAGAATATGCATTCAAAGGCACAGCCTCTGCTTGTGATCATAACAGTAAAATTCTTTCTCTGAGAGACAATGGAATAATACCTCTCGTTGGGCAGCAGGTGCCTGGCCGGAAAGGGGATCCCGTCTAACGCCACGCATTTGGACTGCCTCTCATTGATAATGACCTCTGCGTTCCTCTTGAAACAAAGGCCCGGGATGCGTTCGAAGCCTCCTCCGCGCTCCAGCGCGGCCATGAATTCGGGCAGGCCCGCTTCTGCGTCTCCGATCATCGCGAAGTCAATGTCGCGGTGAAGCATGGTTTCTTTCGGGTACAGCCCCACATGGACGCCTCCGACGATAACCGGCAGATCTACCTCCTGTTTGATCTTCTTTATCCAGCTTACATTTTGATGGAACAAGGGTGTGGTAACGGTAAAACCAAGGAGGCCCGGATCGAATTGCTTTATTCTCTTGGCGACCGAGGGGAAAGATAATCCCGATGCGGCGATATCCATCAACTGAACCTGGTGCCCGCATGCCTCTAGAGTTGAGGCGACATACGCAAGGCTCAACGGAGGGAAAACGCCTAAATTTCTTTCCTGGGCCGCAATGGTGCTCCAGTGCTCTTCAGGATAAAATTGTGGATAGATTAACGCTACTCTCATCGGATATTAAACGACAGCCTCGGTTTGTAAATGGACACAGAGCTTGCGTCCGGCAAGCTAAACCGCTGCGCACATGTATATCTTTTATCAAATTCTCCCTGGTTTTTCTTTATAGAATCGATCCCTTCATCCACGGCGATCATTTCGTCATAGTTAATGTGCGGCTGATTAGACTTTACAACCAAATAATCAAAAGCGTAGGAGAATATGGCCTTCTTCACAGAGAGCCCATACTCAAACAGGGGGCCGGGCGCATGCCAGGGTTCGATAATGAGTACTTTTTCTCCTGCCTGCAGATTATAATACTCAAATTGATAGTACCGAATGATGTAATCGTTTCCTAAGAGCAGAACCGCGGGGATACCCTTTTTGTGGCCGTAATCTTCGATTATGAAATCCAATATATCCCGGTGGTGCCAGTTTTCCCGGCTGGGCAGGATATATGCTCTTTGCAAAGTCGAGACGGAATACCGCACCGGGGCGATCCGTAAAGGGGTTGGCCTGGAGAAATTCAGGGATATATTCATTCTTACCGGTATATCCTCCTGCGCAGATAGCGGCAGTAAAGGAGCGCAGAGATTGATATACCAATAAGGCAGCCCGACAAGCAAGGCACAGCCACACAAAGCATATCTGGCGCCGCGCAGAGGGATACGTAGCAGGACCAGGCTGAAAATAAGCGCATATGCAGGAAAGACAGGCAACAGGTGCGGGGGATGGCGTATGCCATCCTGAAAGGGGGGCGTAGTGTTATGCGCAAGCCAGACATAATTCACCGTTGCCGTCAGGATTGCCAAGAACAAAAACAAAACCAGATACATAGTGCGTGCGGGCCCCTTATCGCTACTCATATGAAAAGCCTGGCTCCTTGGGAACGGTTTGGTTCATTAGTTTTAACCGACAGTATAACATATAATAACCGCGTAAGACAACAATCGCCTAGTACGGACCGGGGAGCGCGCTCCTCTTATAGAGAACCGCCCTGCTGCCATCCGGCAAGAGGAACTGTTTTTTTTCTTTATAGTAACGCTGGAATTCTTCTTGCCGGCTCTTTATGAAATCGATGAATGCGCGCAGGGATTCTCTTTTGCTCAATGGACTGTCTCGCAGCACAATGTAGTCGAATGAAGAACCGCGCACGACCCCGGAAAAAAATGCGGGACCGCCGAGAATATTCCGGTGAGTATAAAAGGGTTCGATAATCAACACTTTATCGCGCATCTGCAGGTTAATGTATTCGCAATTGGTATACTCCCCTCCTGCCAATAGCATGCGCGGTCTTTGGGGAAAACGGTCGCGGTAATCTTCGCTTATAAAACCCAGTATCTCCTTATACCGCCAGTTTTCCTGGCTGGGCAGGAGGCAAACTTTTTGAAGGTCTGCTATTTGGGCCCATACCAGCCGCAGATGGCAGGAGGCCGGATTGCCATCGGCCCAAGAGGCTTTTATGCAAAGAGGCAGCCGCTGTTGAACAGGCAGCTGCAGAAAAGGAGCGCAGAGGTTAATATACCAGTAGGGCAATCCGATACACAAAGCACAGCCAAGCAGGGTATACTTGACGGCTTTAAGCCGGATGCGCAACAGCGTTACGCTTAAGATAAGTGCACACGCAGGCAAAGCAGGCAACAGGTGCGAGGGATGGCGTATGGCGATGAATACGGGCAGGCAAAGCACTGCTAAAGGAACAGATACCCAGGATAAAAGCAACAGGGTATTCCCGGAAACGACGCTGCGTAACTGCTTATGCGCTACTGCCTGAAAAAGGCAGTAAAGGGCAGCGCAAAGAATAATAATAAGGTAGTTGGCGTCCAGGCTTGATTTGATTCCCGGCACTATAGTGGTGCTGGCCTGAAAGTAATAGCGGCAGCTGTCCCAGAAGGCCGCCAGGTTAGCCCCGGTAAAGGAAAAATCCTTGTACGAGGCGTCGATATTATCGATATGAAACCTCTGCCATAGTTCAGATAGATGGATCCCATACCACGGCAGGCTCACGGCAAGCGTGGCCAACATCGACAGCAGGAAATTATATGGTGCCTGCGGGTGAGGCTTGCGTAAGGCTGCATACGCCGACACCACCAGCAGCGGGCCGGCAATAAACAACAGAAAGGTGTATTTGGTCAACGCAGCCAGGCCCAGAGCGATGCCGAAGAGTACCGCGTATTTCCGGTTTAAAAAGTAGTCAGTCTCAGCCAATAGGGATATGCTTAAAGTCACCATCCCCATCAAAGCAAACTCGTTGAAACTAAGCCGGGAGTAGGTAAACACGGCGGGAAAAGACAAAAAGAACGCTACCGCAACCAGCGCAACGCATTCGTCGTATAATGCCCTTCCCAGCCTGAAAAGTGCCGCCAGGGTGATGGCAAGAAACAGGGTATTGACGAGCATCTCCCTGCCTGTCTGCAGCCCCCAGATAAAGAAATAGCCGAGGTAAAGAAAATATACCAGCGGCGAACGCTGCGGCCCAAAAGACCCCAAAAGCTCCCCGAGGTGGAAAGACCCCCATCCATGCTCCTGCCATGCCAAGTAGAATTTCATCACCGCTAAAGGAGGAACACCTCCATAGGGAGATATCTTGTTGCGCGCCAGCCACACATAGCTTACTACCAGGGTAAGCAACATCAAGAATACAAAGGCGCCTACACACAAACGCCGTGTAAAACCGCTACGTTCCCGCATTGCAGAGCGCGCTCCTTTTATAGATAACTACCCGGCTTTCGTCCGGCAGGGTGAACTGTGCTATTTCTGTATAGAGGCGCCGGAATTCTGTTTCATGCTGCTTGAGATAATCAATGCATTCTCGCATGGATGGGAAGGGATAAAGCGGATCATTCCGTAACAAGACGTAATCGAACTCGGCAGCGAATATAGCCTTAGACAAAGACTGTGATTTAGTGAAAAGCGCAAAATGTTCGGTAAAGGGATCGATAACCATGACCTGGTCGCCCATCTGTAAGTTCACGTATGCAAAACCGGAATATCTAAAAATGTAATCCCCCCCTATGAGCAGGATATTAGGCTGCCCTATCTGCAGGCAATGGCTGGCGCAATCTCGGAGTATAAGATCCAGTATTTCTCGATACCGCCAATTTTCCTGGCTGGGCAAAACGCGGGCTCTTTGCAGCTCGGCCGCAGAACAACCTGCCAGGGAAAAACGCACGGGTTTAGAGCCAGAGAGGCCAGGGGAGACTGCTATCTTTATCCTAAATGGCACCACTTTCTGTGCAGGCAGCTGCAGAAAAGGGACGTAGAAATTAAGATACCACTGGGGAAGCGCGGCACACAAGGCACAGCCCAACAGGAGATACTTGACGGTTTTAAACCGGATGCGCAGTAAAACCGCGCTTAAGGCAAGCGCGCAGGCAGGTAAAACAGGCAACAGGTGCGGGCCAAGACGTATCCCTCTAAACACAGGCAGGCACAGCGCCGTTAAGGGAAGTACTATCCAGCTTAAAAGCAGCAAGGTCTTATAAGAGATGAAACGGCAGGCCTGTCTACGGACCAGTACTTGGAAAAAATAATAAAAAAGATAACAACAGCAGGCCCAACAAAAAATAACAAAGAGATTAACGTCAAAGAAGCCTCCTCCGGGGCTTGTGGTACTCACGTGGAAATAATAACGGCAGCTATCCCAGAAGGCCGCCAGGTTAGCGCCGGTAAAAGAAAAATCCTTGCACGAGGCGTCAATCTTATCGATATGGAACCTCTGCCACAGGTCAGGCAGATGGGTACGGTACCACGGCAGGCATAGGGCAAGCGCGACCAGGGCCGAGTAGAGCATATTGAACGGTGCCTGAGGAGAAGAGCGACGGAAAACGATATAGGCTACTACCGCCAGCAGCGGGCCGGCAATAAACAGCAGAAAGGTGTATTTGGTCAACGCAGCCAGGCCCAAAGCGATGCCGAAGAGTATCGCGTATTTCCGGTTTGAAAAGTAATCACTCTCAACCAACAGAGATATGCTTAAAGTCACCATCCCCATCAAAGCAAACTCGGTAAGACCCCGCCGGCTGTATACGAGCATGCCGGAGGAAGACAAAAAGAACGCTACCGCAACCAGTGCAACACATTCGTCGTATAATGCCCTTCCTAGCCTGAAAAGTGCCACCAGGGTGACGGCAAGAAACAGGGTATTGACGAGCATCTCCCTGCCTGTCTCTTGTAACCCTCCTATAAAGAAATAGCCGACGTAAAGAAAATACGCCAGCGGCGGATGGCGTTGTTCAAAAAAGGTACCGATATCGTAAAGGTTTGCGCGATGCCCCTGCCATGCCAAGTAGAAACGCATAGCCTGCACAGGAGGGACAGAGCCGTAGGGAGGCACCCTGTTGCGCGCCAGCCACACATAGCTTACTACCAGGGTAAGCAGCATCAAGAATACAAAGGCGCCTGCACACAAGCGC
>Ga0335071_10008178_pt1 | contig 10752 bp, 8 predicted proteins | sample Lox_Sample_15_FD_206724 | JGI IMG/M metagenome (GOLD analysis project Ga0335071, IMG submission 206724) | Soil microbial communities from Loxahatchee National Wildlife Refuge, Florida, United States - Lox_Sample_1.5 | ecosystem: Environmental > Terrestrial > Soil > Wetlands | place: USA: Florida...
CGAAGTGTATCTTCAGGCTGGAGAGTATCTCCTGAGGGATTTCCGCAAGGTCTTTCTCATTATCCTTCGGAAGGATGATGGTACGCAAGCCCATTCGGTGAGCAGCGAGGAGCTTCTCTTTGACACCACCAATGGGGAGAACTTTGCCGCGAAGAGTGATTTCGCCGGTCATGGCCACGTCGCAGCGGACGGGATTTTTGGTGAGAGCGCTGACGATGGAAGTGCAGATGGTGATGCCGGCAGACGGGCCGTCCTTGGGGATGGCACCTTCGGGCACGTGGACGTGGATATCGACCGCGCGGTAGAAATCTTTCTCGAGGCCCAGGGCAGCGGTGCGCGAACGAACATAGCTCATAGCGGCCTGAGCGGATTCCTGCATCACTTCACCGAGCTTACCGGTGGGGGTCATGCGGCCCTTGCCTTCCATGATGGTGGCTTCGACAGCAAGGACGGAGCCGCCGACCTCGGTCCAAGCCAGGCCGGTGGCCAGGCCGACTTCGTTTTGCTTTTCGAGCCAGAGTTCGCGGAATTTCAGGACACCGAGGAAATCCTTGACGTTGTCGGGAGTGATCTCGGCAGTGGTCTCGGCGCCTTCGGCGACGACGCGCCGAGCCATCTTGCGAGCGATGTTCTGGATTTCGCGCTCCAGATTGCGGACGCCGGCTTCGTGCGTGTAATGGCGAATGAGGTGCAAGAGGCCGTCGTCGGTGAAAGTGAGATTCTTGTCGGACAATCCCGTGGCTTCACGCGCTCGCTTGACGAGGAAACGCTTGGCGATTTCGAGCTTTTCCTGTTCCGTGTAGCCGGGCAGGCGCAAGATTTCCATGCGGTCCTGGAGCGGCTGCGGAATGGTGTGAAGGACGTTGGCAGTACAGACGAACATGACCTTGGAGAGGTCATATTCGACGTCAAGATAGTGGTCCGTGAACGCGTGATTCAGTTCGGGATCGAGAACTTCCATGAGAGCGGCCGACGGGTCGCCACGGAAATCGGTGGACATCTTGTCCACTTCGTCGAGAACGAATATGGGATTGGTGGTGCCGGCCTTCTTCATCATCTGGATAATCTGGCCCGGCAGAGCGCCGATGTAGGTCCGGCGATGACCGCGAATTTCAGCCTCATCGCGAACGCCGCCCAGAGAGACGCGGACGAACTTGCGGCCGGTGGCATGGCCGATGGACATGGCGAGAGACGTCTTGCCGACGCCCGGAGGCCCGACGAAGCAGAGAATGGAACCCTTGGGATTTTTGACAAGCTGGCGGACGGCCAGGAACTCAAGGATGCGTTCCTTGACCTTCTCGAGGCCATAGTGCTCTTTGTTGAGGATTTCCTCGGCAGCCTTAATATCGCGAATTTCCTTGGAACGTTTTTTCCAGGGCACAGCGAGGAGCCAGTCGATGTAGTTGCGGCTGACGGTGGATTCCGCTGACATCGGAGGCATAAGCTCCAGGCGCTTGAGTTCGGTGATGGCCTTTTCGTGGACGTCCTTGGGCATGCCGGCTGCATCGATCTTCTTCTTCAGCTCTTCGGATTCGTTTTTCTCGCCGCGGCCGAGTTCCTTTTGAATGGCCTTGAGTTTTTCGTTGAGGTAGTACTCTTTCTGGGCGCGCTCCATCTGGCGCTTGACGCGGGTATTGATATTGCGGTCGACATTGAGTTTCTCGAGTTCGATCTCGAGAATATCGGTGACGCGGTTGAGGCGTTCCAGCGGATCGGCGGTTTCCAGGAGATCCTGCTTTTCGTCGACGGGCAGTTGGAGATTGGCGGCGATGGTATCCGAGAGGCGGGCGGGGTCATCGACACGAGCCGCGGCGATCATGGTGTCATAGTTGAGGCTCTGAGAGAGCTTGATGAATTGCTCGTAGAGGTTGGTGACCTTCTGAACGAGCTGATCGACCTGAGGAGTGGATTCGAGGCGGCCGGTGAGAAGGCGGATGTTGGCGCGGAAGAAACCTTCGTCGGAGGAGATGGAAAGGGAACGGGCGCGTTCCACGCCTTCCACGAGGACCTTGATGTTGCCATCGGGAAGCTTGACGCTCTGAACGATATTGGCGAGGGTGCCGACGGCGTAGATCTCTTCGGGCTTGGGATCGTCGATGGAAGCGTCATGCTGGGTGGACAGGAAGATTTTCTTATCGCCGGCGAGGGCCTCTTCGAGCGCACGAACGCTGGCTTCGCGGCCGACGATAAATGGCGTCATCTGCTGCGGGAAGATGACCATGTCGCGTACCGGCATCATGGGTACGCGTTTTAATTCCTGCTTCTCTCGATTGAACATGCAGGCCCCTGAACTCCCAAGAGCGGCGACCCCCTTCCCGCACCAATGGCAGGCAGAAGGCAGCCCCTACAAGAACAAATCCGATGCGGCGATCAGCCGGCTTTTTCGAGCAGGCTCCAATTGATTTCGCGGCCGCGGACCATATCGGCGGTGACGACGAAATCGCGCACACGCTTTTGCATCGGCAAGTGATACATCAATTCCAGCATGAGGTCTTCGAGGATCATACGCAAGCCGCGAGCGCCGACCTTGCGCTGAAGAGCCAACTCGGCCACGGTTTCCAGGGCGTCGTCGGTAAAGCGGAGCCGTACGTTTTCGAACTCGAAGAGCCGCTGGTATTGCTTGAGGAGAGCGTTTTTCGGTTCGGTCAAAATCTTCATGAGAGCGGGCTTGTCGAGATCGCTCATTACGCCGGCAACGGGCAGGCGGCCGACAAATTCGGGAATCAGGCCATAGCGGATCAAATCGCTGGGCTGAACCTGCTCGAGTAACTCGGTATTGCGGCGCTGTGCGGTGCTGGGCTGGGCATCCGTGTGGAAACCCAGGGAACGCTGGCCGACGCGGCGCTCGATGATCTTCTCCAAGCCGACGAACGCACCTCCACAGATGAATAAGATGTTGGTGGTGTCGACCGGGGTAAATTCCTGGTGAGGGTGCTTGCGGCCGCCCTGAGGAGGCACATTGGCGACCGTGCCTTCGAGAATCTTGAGGAGGGCCTGTTGGACGCCCTCGCCGCTGACGTCACGGGTAATGGAGGGGTTCTCGTCCTTCTTGGCGATCTTATCGATTTCGTCGATATAGATGATGCCTTGCTGGGTCTTTTGGACGTCGCCGTCGGCGGCTTGCAGCAGCTTGAGGATGATGTTCTCGACGTCTTCACCGACGTAGCCCGCTTCGGTAAGGGTGGTGGCATCGACGATCGCGAAGGGAACGTCGAGCATGCGGGAAAGCGTCTGTGCGAGCAAGGTCTTGCCGGTGCCCGTTGGGCCAATCAGAAGGATGTTGGACTTGGACAGCTCGACTTCGCCGGGCTGCTTGTTCAGGAAGATGCGCTTGTAGTGGTTATAGACGGCGACGGCGAGCTTCTTTTTGGTACGGTCCTGGCCGATGACGTAGGAGTCAAGAAACTGCTTGATTTCGGGAGGCCGGGGCAAGCGGCGAGCCGGGGCCGCAGCCTGTTCGCGTTTCTCGTCTTCGAGAATGGTCTGACAGACGCCGACACATTCGTTGCAGATATAGGCGCGAGGATAGTCGGAAGGCGAGGAGATGAGCTTCTCGACCTGTTCCTGCGTCTTATGGCAGAACGAACAGCGTAACGGCTCGTCTGGGCTATATTTTTTCACGTGTGAACAGGCCCCTTGTCCGGGCAACGCCGGCGTCACTCTGTAAAGTCATTGTAGGCCGAAAACAGTCCCTGAAAAAACAGAATATCATGCCCCATGATGACAAACAGAAACGTCTGTGGAAAGTATGACCATGAACAAAAAAGGGGCAAAGAGAAAACTTGTCCGCCTGGCCAAGGCGCCTCGCGAATCCTCACTATCCTCGGGGATGGCCATTTGATGCAGGGGAGACCGCGCCGGTTACCGTGCGGGAAGAGGCCGGCGCTTCCAAGATTAACGGTGCTTAAAGATGATCTCGTCGATCATGCCGTATTCCTTGGCCTGCTCGGGATTCATGATGTAGTCGCGCTCTACGTCCTTTTCGATGCGCTCAACGGGCTGACCAGTGTGCTGCGAAAGAATGCCGTTGATGGTGGAACGCATGCGGAGGATTTCCTTGGCGTGCAGGTCAATGTCGGTGGCCTGACCGCCGAGGCCGCTCATCCAGGGCTGATGAATCAGGATGCGGGAGTTCGGTAGGGCGAAGCGCTTCTTGGGCGCGCCACCAGCGAGGAGAACGGCGGCGATGGAAGCGGCCTGACCGACGCAGGTGGTGACCACGTCGGGCTTGACGAACTGCATGGTGTCATAGATGGCGAAACCCGCGGTGATAGAGCCGCCCGGAGAGTTGATGTAGAGCTGAATGTCTTTTTCCGGATCTTCGGCCTGGAGGAAGAGCATCTGGGCAGTGGCGAGGTTGGCGACATGGTCGTCAATGGGGGTGCCGATGAAAATGATGTGTTCCTTGAGGAGGCGCGAATAGATGTCGTAGGCGCGCTCGCCGCGGCTGGTCTGTTCCACAACCATGGGAACGAGAGTGGTGGCGCGATAGCTTGAGTCGTCGAAGTTTTTCATCTGGAGTTTGCCTGTCGGAACCGGGTTGGAATCACTTGGCACTGGCCGCTGCAACCGTTTTGACCTTGGCATTCTGCGCCAGCCAGTCAATCGTTTTGTCACTGCGCAGCTTGGCTTTCATCCTATCGAGGGCACCCTGCTTTGTCAAACGAGCGCGAATAGCCTCGGCGGACTCGCCGGTGTGGCTGGCCATGTGTTCGAGTTCGAGCTGCAACTCTTCCTCGGTCACGTCGATGGTTTCCTCCGTGGCGATCTTATCGATCACCAACTCGGCCTTCACATCTTCCTGGGCGCGCTCTTCCTGGCGCTTGCGGAGGCTGACCCAGTCGACATTGACGGCGCGGGGGTCAACGCCCTGCTGGGCGAGAGAGCGAACCACACGTTCGAGACGAACGTCCATCTGGTGTTCGACGAGAGATTCGGGGACCGGGAAGTCGTGGAGCTTCACGAGTTCGGCGATGATTCTCTCGCGCTGGAGTTCCTTCTGGCGATGGTCGCGTTCGTGCTCCAGGCCTTCGCGGACTTTGTTCTTGAGCTCGTCGAGGGAAGCGGCGTCGCTGACGTCCTTGGCGAAATCGTCGTTGAGCTCGGGAAGCTTCTTGGTCTTAATGCCGAGTACGTCGACGGCGTAATGGAATTTCTTTCCGGCGAGCTTGGCGTCGGGATAGTCGGCGGGATAGTCGACGTCGAAACTCTTGTGGTCGCCGACATTGGCGCCGCGGAGATTTTCGTTGAAGGGTTCCATAGTTTCTTCGGCGCCAACGTGGCACAGCACGCTTTCGGCCTGGAGCGGATCGCCGCCCCCCTCGGGGGTGCCCAGTAGTTTCACCTGAACGAAGTCATCGTTCTGGACGGCGCGGCCTTCGACGGGAGCGAAAGTGGCGGCGCGTTGTTGCATCTCGGCGAGGGTATTGGCAACACTCTCGTCGGTAATCTTCATCTCGGGCATTTCGATTTCGAGGTTCTTGTAGCTACCGAGGGCGAATTCGGGGAGGACTTCGAAGGAAGCGCGGAATTTCAGCGGTTGGCCTTCATTGAATTCGAGCTTGTCGACCTGCGGCTGCGAGACCGGAGTCAGTTTCTGCTCGGCGACAGCTTTCTCGACATGCTCGGGAACGAGCGTTTGCAGCACTTCGCCCTTGATGTCGTCAGCAAAACGGCGCTTGATGAGGGAGATGGGAGCCTTGCCGGGACGGAAGCCGGGAACGCGGGCAACACGAGCAAATTCTTTGGCGACTTTTTCGGTGGCCTTCGAGACTTCCTCAGCGGGAATCTCCAGGTCCAACTCTCTGCGGCAACTGACTTCAGCCATGTGATGCTCTCCCCTAAAACGATTCGCGACACGCGATGCGTGCGCATTGCCGCGCCATCTGCAGATTGTCAGGAATTACCGTGAGGCAATTCGGCGGGCTAACCAACGACCAGTCTAAAATTATAGGGTAGGCAGAGGGTGGGGTCAACGAACCCGGGCGCGCGGAAAAGCGGAATTTTCTAGGCTTTGCGACATGCTTGCGCTAACCTTCAGAGAGTCCTGGACCTGAAAGTGAAAAGAACTCGTGGAGGGGAGATTTGCAATGAAAACGATGGTACGGCTTTTAACGGTAGCGACGCTGTTGGCTTTCGCGGTGTACGCCGCGGACGATGTGGTGTCTGCGGTACACGGAACGGTAACGAAAATCGATGCGGCGTCGAAGACTATGGTGGTCAAAACGAAGGACGGAACCGAGCACACCGTGCACTACACGGATAAGACGGTGGTGTGGGGAGCAGACAAGACCGCGGCGGGAGCGAAGGACACGTATAAGGGCATCGCGACGGGGTCGGAAGTGGTTGTGCATTATACGGAAAAGGGCACAGAGAAGAGCGCCACGGAAGTGGATAAGGTCGGCAAAGATGGACTGAAGTATGTGGACGGCACTGTGGAGAAGGTCGGGAAGGATGGAAAGACCGTGACGGTGAAGGCCGCGGACGGTACCGAACACACCTTCGTGGTGGCGGGAAAGGACGTTGGCACCGGAACGGAGAAGGGCGCGAAAGCGACGGTGTACTACACGGAAGAGGGCGGCAAGAAAGTGGCGCACTTCTTCGAAAAACTGTAACCCAAGTCGAATTCAAGGAAGCAGGGCCGGTGGAACATCCGCCGGCCCTTTTTGTCGTTTCGCGAGACGAAGAGAGCATCGCGTACTCTTACCAGCGATCGCTTTCGGAACTGTACCTGGTAACCGGATTGAAATAGACGATTACGAAACAGGCCTTCGAGCCATAAGCAGCATTTCTGCGGTATCCCGATACAATAGCGGACGACGGGAGAGTGCCGTGAAGAACAGCGCGATATTGCTGGTGCAGTGTGCGGACCGCAAGGGGCTGGACGCGACCATTGCGGAGTTTATTTACCGGTACGACGGAAACATCCTGCATTTTGAGCAGCACCAGGCGGGAGAAGAGCGATATTACCTGGCGCGGGTGGAGTGGGACCTGGACGGATTCCGCTTGAACTTGAAGGACTTTGACGGCGCGTTTGGACCAATCGCGAAGAAATTCGGGATGAACTGGACGATTCGCCTCGGAGATTACCGTCCGCGGGTGGCGCTCCTGGTCTCGAAGCAGGATCACTGCCTGGTGGATTTGTTATACCGGCAGAGGATTGGGGAACTGGCGTGCGAATTTCCATTGATGATCAGCAATCATCCGGATGCAAAGCAGCACGCAGACTTCTATGGCGTTCCGTTCCATTGCATACCCGTGACGAAGGAAAACAAGCCGGAAGCCGAGGCGCGGCAACTGGCGCTACTGCATGAACATCAGATTGATCTGGCGGTGTTGGCGCGGTACATGCAGGTGCTGTCGCACGATTTCATCCTGAAGTTTCCGCAGCCGATCATCAACATTCACCACTCGTTTTTGCCGGCGTTCATTGGAGGGAGGCCGCATCACCAGGCGTACGAGCGCGGGGTGAAATTGATCGGAGCCACGGCACATTACGTGACGGAAATTCTGGATGATGGGCCGATTATCGAGCAGGGCGTGGCGCGGATTTCACACCGCGATTCGCTGGAGGATTTGGTGGAGAAAGGGAGAGATCTGGAGAAAGTGGTGCTTTCGCGAGCGGTGCGGTGGCATATCGAGAGCCGGATTCTGTTGTATAACAATAAGACAATTATCTTTGAATAAACACACAAACCGTTTAAAGCGTAATGTGTAAAGTGCAACGTTTAACGCAGCGACTTTATGGCGAACGGGGTCAAGAGCTTTGAAGAACTGGGCGTCTTCCCGGAAGCGCGGAGTCTGACGGAAATGATTTGGCGCGTCACCCGGCAGGCCCTTTTATTCAGATAAGGTCCTCATTGGCCAAATGCGCCGCGCCAGTCTATCGATCGTATCGAACATTGCCGAAGGGTTTGAACGCGGCTCACGTGCTGAGTTCGGGAGATTCCTGAAAATCGCCAAGGGATGGTGCGGAGAAGTTCGCGCGCAGATGCTGGTAGCGGCTGATTTAAACTACATCTCTCAGCAGCAGTGTGATGCGTTATGCGATTGCGCCCGTCACGTCAGCGCTGTTCTCGCGAAATCGACAGAGTACCCAAGGCCAGATCATCAAGACGCTAACCGGTAGAAGCACGATTCACATTGCACTTGTACTATGCACCTTACGCAATTCTAGTCGGCGGCCATTCCTGCGCGGCCAGCGGATCGCGTCATGTCGGAGTACAGGAGGCGGTGGAAGAGGTGCTCGCCGGCTTCGCGGCGGACACTGAGGCGGCCGGCGAGGTAGGCACGGGAAGCAAGGCCGCGCTGGACTGAATCGCAAATGGCCATATCTTCGTCCTGGACTTTTTCGCTTACAGCGATGCTGTTGCGGTTGTGCTGCGCGGCGGTGTCGCTGGTATCGGCAAAGTAGTAGTCGAAAATAACGGCGCATTTGTCGACACCGAGCGGAAGGACGAGGTTGGTATCCATGACGCCGGAATAGGCATTGATCATGAAATTGGGATAAATCCAAAGATAAAACGCGTGACCCCGGCGCGTAGAACCGATGGCGGAATCGGCGGCCGTGGACGAGTCGAGCGGGCTCGATTGAAGGCAGGAGCGCTCGAAATTTTCGATGGTGTATTTGGTGTACTCGACAACACTGCTGAGGCCTTTATGAGCGTGGGGGACGTGGTAACCGCCGTCGAGGTAGTTATCGACATAGACCTTCCAGTTGCATTTCAGCGTATAAATACGGCGGTCGAAGTAGTGGAGCTTTTCAGTGAGCTGGAGCGGTGCCACAAGGGAGGGAACTTTGCCCAGAAACTCGGCGAGCGGCGCGGCTTTACCGTCGAGGTTCACGAAGATGAAGTTTTCCCAGGTATCGACGCGGACGGGAACGAGGCCGTTGTCCTTGCGATCGAAGTTACAAACGCCTTCGAATTCGACCATGCCCTTGAGGGCGCCGTCGTTACCGTAGGTCCAACCGTGATAGGGGCAACGGAATTGCTTGGCGCAACCGGATTCGTGAGGTTCGACGGCGGCAGCGTGGTGGCGACAGACGTTGTAGAAAGCGCGGAGCTGGCCATCGTCGCTGCGCGTAATGAGAAGCGGCTCTTCATTGACGTCGATGGTGAAAAATTGGCCGGGATCTTTGACCTGATCGAGGCGGCCGACTGCCTGCCAGTTGCCGGCGAAGACGGTTTCGCGTTCCAGTTGCGCGATGCGGGTGTCGAAATACCAGGGAGCGGGAATGGTGAAGGCTTTTTCGAGCGGATCACCGGGATTGTAGAGATTCAGGATGTCGCGTACGGTCCGTTCGGTCATAAAGGCACTCCGATATGAAGGCGAATGAATACTGGCGGAGTATTTTGATTCAGGCGAGGCGGCGAGGCAAGGGGTGGGGAAGCGGTGCGGAACGGGGCAGCGGATGACGGTGCACGTTCACCGGATCCGTGTGACAGGCTGCCAGCGGAGGGCATCGAAATGGGCAGCCGCACCATGGGCGGAATTCTCAGAGCAGAGGTGAAGCGATGGCGGTCATTTATGGCGGGAAAGAGCTGGCGGGCGCATTCCGAACGGTGAGGAAGAACACGATTCAGGTGGCGGAGGACCTTCCGGAAGAAAAGTATGGTTACGTGGCGGCGCCGGAAGCGAGGAGCGTAGCGCAGATGCTGACGCACGTGGCGATCTCACCGCGGATTTGGGAGGAGATCGACAAAAAGAATGTGACGACGCTGGTGGGATTCGATTTCTTCCGGCTGATCGACGAATTCAAAGCAGAAGAAGCGAAGACGCGGTCGAAGGCTGAAATTGTGGAATTGCTGGGGACGGAAGGAGAGAAGTTTGCATCATGGCTGGAGAGCTTGACGCCGGAGTTCCTGGCGGAGACGGTGACGGAAGGGGACGGGAAGACCCAGAAGACGCGATTTGAGCGGCTGCTTGGCGCCAAGGAACACGAGATGCACCATAGAGCGCAGTTAATGTTGATCGAGCGGCAGTTGGGAATCGTGCCGCACGTGACGAAGAAGTTCCAGGAACGGCTGGCGCAACTGAAAGCGGCAAGGGCTTCAGCACAGTCGTAAGTTGCAAGTTGAAAATTTTGAACTGCGCGAGAAAGAGGGGGGGCGGCTCGGAACCACCCGTTCTCTCTTTAGGGCAGATTTTGTTGCAGTATTCGACCGAACGTATTTGCCTGATTGTCGGTCTCGACGATAAAGGCTTGGGAAGCATTGGCTTGATAAATTGAGACGTTGAACGTAGTCGGTGGCGTGGTTCCCGGAATGAACGGATAGGGAGAGACGGAGGCCGATGGCGGGGTCAGCGTGACGCTTCCGGCATAGCGTCCCGCATGCGAAGCGTCGGCTGATAGAGTCGCGGAGACAGCTGCGCCGAGCATGGGATTCGATATCGATGCGTCGACTTGCTCGTAATCAGCGAGGCCCGACGACCCGCCTGTGAGCACCCCAACGAGGTCGACTTCATTCGGAGTAGCCGCAATGGCGTTCATCAAATTAACAGCATAGTTCGCGGCTATGGGTTGAGGCGTCTGTTGCGGAAGGAGAATGCCTGTTCCGTTGATTGCGGAATCGGTATGGAGAAGTAGGGCGCCACCACCACCAGCTGAGTTATTTGGATCGAGAATATTAATGCTCGAATCCACCGCGTACACGTTGAGAGTGGAGGTTGCGGAGGCCTCGCCTAGGGTAAGGCTCTCCGCGGCGTAAGAGCCGGTCACGGTCGCGGCCGTGACCGGCGTAAGACCGCCGC
>Ga0335071_10008179_pt1 | contig 10752 bp, 10 predicted proteins | sample Lox_Sample_15_FD_206724 | JGI IMG/M metagenome (GOLD analysis project Ga0335071, IMG submission 206724) | Soil microbial communities from Loxahatchee National Wildlife Refuge, Florida, United States - Lox_Sample_1.5 | ecosystem: Environmental > Terrestrial > Soil > Wetlands | place: USA...
GAAGCAGAAGATCTGACCAGCCTTATCGGTAGATGACAGGAGGTAAAAATGGAATACGTCAATCTGGGGAAGAGCGGCTTGAAGGTCTCGCGCCTGTGCCTGGGCATGATGACCTACGGCAGCCCGGAGTGGCGCAAGTGGGTGCTCGACGAGGCGCACACGCTGCCCTTCGTCCGCCGTGCCCTGGAGGCGGGGGTCAACTTCTTCGACACGGCCGACGTTTACTCGAAGGGTGCCAGCGAGGAGGTGCTGGGCAACACCCTGCGGACCTGCGGTGTGCGCCGCGAGCAGGTGGTGGTCGCCACCAAAGTCTGCTCGCCGATGAGCGAGGAGCCGAACGACCGCGGGCTGTCACGCAAACACATCCTGGACTCGATCGACCGCTCGCTGCGCCGCCTGAAGATGGACTACGTCGACCTGTACCAGATCCACCGCTGGGATTACGCCACCCCGATCGAAGAGACCATGGAAGCCCTGAACGACGTGGTGCGCGCCGGCAAGGCGCGCTACATCGGCGCGTCTTCGATGTATGCCTGGCAGTTCGCCAAGGCGCAGCACGTGGCCGAGCGCGCCGGCTGGACGCGCTTCGTCTCCATGCAGAACCACTACAACCTGGTCTACCGCGAGGAGGAGCGCGAGATGATCCCGCTGTGCGTCGACCAGGGCGTGGGGCTGATCCCGTGGAGCCCGATGGCGCGCGGCTTCTTCGCCGGGAACCGCCAGCGCGGGGGCGGTGGCAAGACCGCCCGCGCCCAGGCCGATCCCTTCGCCGACCAGCTCTACTTCCGCGACGAGGACTTCGAGGTCGCCGGGCGTGCCGCGCAGATCGCCGCCGCCCGCGGCCTGAGCGGCTCGCAGGTGGCCCTGGCCTGGATCCTGGGCAAGGCGTACGTCACCGCCCCGATCATCGGGGCCAGCCGGCTGGAGCATCTCGACCAGTCGCTGGCCGCCCTGGAGGTCCGGCTGGACGAGGACGAGGTCCGTCGCCTCGAGGAACCCTACCAGCCGCATCCGATCCTGGGTCACGCCTGAGAAGAGGAAACCATGAACTGGAGCCTGTTGCTGCAGATCTTCTGGGTCTTCACCAAAGTGGCCATGTTCTCGTGGGGCGGCGGGCCGGCCTCGCTGGGGCTGATGCAGCGCGAGACCGTCGCCGCCGGCTGGATGACGCCCAACGATTTCGCCGACGACATCGCCCTGAGCAACGCCCTGCCCGGCCCGACCGCCCCGCAGGCCGCCGCCTATGTCGGCTACAAGCTGGACGGCATCCCGGGCGCCATCTCGGCCACGGCCGGCACGGTGCTGCCGACCACCCTCCTGATGCTGATCCTGGTGGCGGTTTTCTTCAGCTTCAAGGACAACGCCTACGTCAAGGCGGCCATTGCCGGGGTGCGCCCATTCGTGGTCGGCCTGCTGGCCTGGACCGCCTACCAGATCGGGGTGACCGTCTTCGGGCTGAACAAGCTCAACTTCTTCCAGTCGCTCTCCCAGAGCTGGAGCAAGTGGCTGATCGCCCTGGCCGCCTTCCTGATCCTGACCTTCACCAACATCAGCCCGATCTGGCTGGTGCTGATATCGGCCGGCGTCGGCCTGCTTTTCTTTCGCTGACGGCAAAGCGCAAGATGCCGTAAAATAGGGACATGATGCCCACAACCCTGAAGATCGTCATCCCCACCGCCGGCTGGGGCACGCGCATGCGGCCCCAGACCTGGAGCAAGGCCAAGCCGCTGGTCGGCGTGGCCGGCAGGACCGCCCTCGACCACCTGCTGGACACCTTCAAGACCGTACCGGCCGGGACGCAGGTGGAGTACGTTTTTATCGTCGGACCGTTCCTGGGCGAGACTCAGCTGCCGGAGTTCATGCAGGCGCACTATCCCGACTTCAAGGTCCACTATGTGCTCCAGGCGGTCATGCGCGGCCAGTCGGACGCCCTCTACCTGGCGCGCGAGCACCTGCAGGGTCCGATGCTAATGGTCTTCTCGGACACGCTGATCCAGACCAACTTCGGCTTCCTATCCGAGGAGCGCGCCGACGGGGTGGCGTGGGTCAAGGCCGTCCCGGACCCGCGCCGCTTCGGGGTGGCCGAGCTCGACGCCGGCGGGCGCATCACCCGCCTGATCGAAAAGCCCGAGAGCCCGGACAACAAGCTGGCCGTCGTCGGCTGCTATTACTTCCGGCAGGGCGAGGCGCTGGTGGCGGCGATCGAGGAGCAGGTGCGGCGCGACCTCTCCCGCAAGGGCGAGTTCTTCCTGACGGATGCCATCAACGTGATGCTGGAGCACGGCGCCCACATGCGCACCCAGGAGGTGGCACTGTGGCTGGATACCGGCACAATCCAGGCCACGCTGGAGACCAACCGCTACCTGCTCGCCCACGGGTGCGCCAACCGGACCGCGGGCGAAAAGCACGCCGGGGTCGAGATCGTCCCGCCGGTCTTCATCCATGAGACCGCCGAGGTGAGCCAGGCGGTAATCGGGCCGTACGCCTCGATCGGGGCGGGCTGCAAGGTGCACGCCGCGCGCCTCGAGGACAGCATTCTCGAGTCCGAGGTCCAGGTGGAGGCGGCCGCCTTGAAGGGCTGCTTCATCGGCCGGCGGGCCCGCGTGCAGGGGCGCGCCGCCGACGATCCGCCCCTGAGCCTCAATATCGGCGACGACTCGAGCGTCGAATTATAGGAATGCAATGTAGGACAAGAGACACGCAAGCGGGTGACTTCTTGTCCTACTAATTTTTCCGGGAAAGACCTACAATATGACCGCCAGTGTGGAATGCCTCTCCGAATCCGACTATCCCGACCGGCCGGTGGCGCTCACTCATCAGGGCCGGCGCCTGGAGATCCTCGTCCTCCTGGCGCAGGGCCGCACCCCGGACGAGAAGTGGTTCCGGGTCCGGACGAGCGACGGGCAGTCGTTCCGGCTCTCTTACCGGTTTGCGTCCGACGAATGGCAGGTCCAACAAATCTAAGGAGGCTGGATGCAGGAAATTTCCGACGTGCGTTATCTTTCCAAGCGGGTGGCCGGGTTGAAGCCCTCCGGCATCCGCAAGTTCTTCGACATCGCCGCGACGATGAAGGACGTCATCTCGCTCGGCATCGGCGAGCCGGACTTCGCCACCCCGCGGCCGATCCTGCAGGCAGGCATCGATTCGCTGAACCATGGGGAGACGCACTACACCTCCAACGCCGGCAAGCTCGAGCTGCGCCAGGCTATCGCCGCCAACCTCGAGCGCCTGTACGGCGTGCGCTACGACCCGGTGAACGAGATCGTCGCCACGGTCGGCGTCTCGGAGGCGCTTTACCTGACCATGACCGCCCTGCTCGACCCGGGCGACGAGGTCATCATCCCGACCCCCTGCTTCGTCTCCTACCAGGCGGAGGTGGCCCTGGCCGGCGGTGTGCCGGTCGAGATCCCCAGCCGGATGGAAGACAACTTCGAACTTGACCCCGACCGGATCCGGGCGGCGATCACGCCGCGCACCAAGGTGCTCTTCGTCGGCTACCCCAACAACCCGACCGGGGCGGTGGCCTCGCGGGCGACCCTGCTCGAAGTGGCCAGGATCGCCGAGGAGCACGACCTGATCCTGATCTCGGACGAGATCTATGACCGTCTGGTGTACAACTTCCAGCACGTGTGTGTCCCCGGGCTGGAAGAAAGCATCCAGCGCCGCACGGTCCTGCTGGGCGGTTTCTCCAAGGATTACGCCATGACCGGCTGGCGCATCGGCTATGCCGCCGGTCCGCAGGCGATCATCAAGGGGCTGGTGCGCATCCACCAGTACACGATCATGTCCGCCCCGACCACGGCCCAGGACGCGGCCGTCGAGGCGCTCGCCGGCGGCGAGAAGTTCGTCGACGAGATGGTGGCCGAGTACGACCGCCGGCGCCGGCTGATCGTCTCCGGGCTGAACAAGCTCGGGCTGGCGACCTTCGAGCCCAAGGGCGCCTTCTACGCCTTCCCGCAGATCAAGGCCTCCGGGATGGATGACGAGACCTTCGCCGAAACGCTCCTGAAGGAGGAGCACGTGGCGGTCGTGCCGGGCAACGCCTTCGGCGCCGGCGGCGACGGCTTCGTGCGCTGTTCCTATGCCACCTCCTACGAAAAGATCGAAGAAGCCCTCCAGCGCATGGAACGCTTCATGAGCCGCCACGGTTGAAACGAAATCGCACGGCCGGCAGGCGGACACAAGGTTTATAATTTGGGCGGCGGCCGCTCCGAAAGGGCCGCCGTGATACCCGAGGTCGGAGGCGAGTATGATTTTCCAGGTCGGAGTAGAGACCAACAACGAGGGACGTGCGATCGCCTGGGCGCTGGAGCATCCCGGCTGTTTCGCCTATGGCATCAACGCCGACGGCGCGATCCACAACCTGGAAAGCGCCCTCGACACCTACGCCGGCTGGATCCTGCGCCACGGCTCCAAGACCTGGTTGACCTTCGCCCAGGACGACATCCAGATCGTCCTCAACGGGACCTGGGACGTCTACTACATCAACGACGACTTCGACAAGGTCGGCGAGGTGGACGGCTACAGCGTGGACTCGTTCTTCCCCTACGACTGGAAGCCGCTCACCGAGGAGGAGATCCAGCACGCCCTGAAGATGCTGGAGTGGACGCGCATCGACCTGCTCAAGACCATCGAGGGGATGAGCGAGGAAAAGCTGAACGCCACCTACCTGACCGAGCGCTGGAGCATCAAGGGCATCCTGGGCCACGTCGGTGGGGCCGAATACTGGTACATGGACTGCCTGGGGCTGGCCTTCCCGCGCGAGCAGCTGCCCGAGGAGCCGCTGGCGCGCATGAAAAAGGTGCGCGAGCACTTCAACGCCACGCTGCCCAGGCTGGCAGGCGTCAAGAAGGTGGTCGGCGTCAACGGCGAGTTCTGGAGCCCCCGGAAAATGCTGCGCCGGGCGCTGTGGCACGAGCGCGACCACACCGAGCACATCCGCAAGCTGTCGTGATCGGCACGCGAGCATCGAGGGCCTTCCCCGCCGGGAGGGCCCTTTCGATTCCGCCGCAGGAATCCCTCCTTTGGGGTAGAATTCCGCCGCGGCGGCGCGTCCCGGCCGCACCGCCTCCGAAAGGTCCGCGTGGAAAAATTCCTCCGCAAGCCCGTCGCCCTGCTCCTGGCCGCCTGGCTGGGACTGCGCCTGCTGACCAGCCTGGCAGCGGCGGCTTTTTCCAGCCTGCGGCCGCTCAGCCCCCTGGAGCAGGCGCTCCCGGCCTGGCCGCCGGCGGCGAACCTGGGGCGCTGGCTCGAGCGGGTCCTGGCAGCGCCCTGGCTGCGCTGGGACGCGCACTGGTACGCCCGCATCGTCTCTGCCGGCTACGCGGCCGGGGACGGCACGACCAACTTCCACCCGCTGTACGCCTGGCTGAGCACGCCGCTGGCGCGCCTGGGCCTCGACCCGATCGCCAGCCTGCTGCTGACCGGCTCGCTGGCGACGCTCGGGCTGCTGTTCGTCTTCCTGCACCTGGCGCGCCTGGACCTCGAGCCGGTCCCGGCCTGGACAGCGCTGCTGGCACTGGTCACCTTCCCGGCCGCGGTGGTGCTGTTCGCACCTTACGCCGAGGGCCTGTTCCTGCTGCTGGCCGCCCTGGCGCTGCTGTTGAGCCGCCGCGGCCGTCCGCTGGCCGCGGGGCTGGCGGCCTGCCTGGCCGCCCTGACCCACCAACTGGGCGTCTTCCTGGCGCTGCCGCTGGCCTGGCAGGCCTGGGAGGCTGCCGGCCGGTCCGTGCGCGGATTGGGGCGGGCCTGGCGCGCGCTGCTGGCGGCCCTGGCCGCCCCGCTCGGCCTGGCCGCCTGGAGCGCCTTCCGCCTGTTCGGGCTGCACGAGGGCAGGCTCGATCCTTCCAGCCTGCAGGCGCTGGTCTACTCGGCCCTGATCTCCCCCTCCGCCCACCGGGTGGTGCCGCTGCAGGCCTTCGTCTGGCCCTGGCAGGCGGCCAGCCTGATCGCCGTCAAGCTGGCCCAGCACCCGGACGCCGACATCCTGGTCGACCTGGCACTGGGGCTCGCCTTCCTGGCCGCCCTGGCGCTCGCCTGGCGGTACCTGAGGCCCGCCGACCGGCTGTACACCGCGGCGGTGACGCTGGTCAGCTTCTGCTATTCCACCGGCCCGGTGCACCCCACCATGGGCCTGCCGCGCCACCTGCTGGCTGCCCTGCCGGTCTTCATCGGGCTGGGCGCGGCGCTGAAGCGAGCCTGGCAGCGCCGGCTGCTGCTGGCGGTCGGGCTCGCCGGCTTGATCCTGCTCACACTCCTGTATGTCCTGGAGGCCTGGGTCCCGTGAGCGGACATTCGTTTTCCTGGAGGGTAAGATGGCCCCACACCTTTTAGTCTCCCAGCTGCGCTTCGCCCGCAGCGAGTTCGTCCGCGGCCTGGCAGGCGTACCGGCCGAGGACGCCGTCCGCCGGCTGATGCCGATGAACTGCATCAGCTGGATGATCGGCCACCTGGCCAACCAGGAGCAGCGTTACTGGATCGAGCTGCCCGGCCGCCCGGCGGTCGTGCCGGGGCTGACCGAACTGGTCGGCTATGGCAAACCCGCCAGCACCCCGCCGCTCGACGAGATGTGGTCCGCCTGGCGGCGGGTCACGGCCGCGGCGGACGAGTACCTCGAGACACTCACACCCGAGATCCTGCAGACCTTCCTGCTGCGGGACGGCCGGCCGGTGGACGAGAGCGTCGGGACGCTGCTGATGCGCAACCTCTACCATTACTGGTTCCACACCGGCGAGGCGGCCGCCGCCCGCCAGCTGCTCGGGCATACGGACCTGCCCGAGTTCGTCGGCGAGATCAACGTCGCCCCCTATCAGCCGGAGGCCGGCTAGCCACCTCCATGTCGGACCTTTCCCTGACCCTGCCGCGCGGCGTCGCCTGGAGGCGCACGCTCGGGTATTACGCGCTGTTCATCTGTCTGGGGCTCGGCTTGGCCATCTTCGGGCCGACGCTTCCCTCGCTGGCCGCCCAGGTGCATACCTCCCTGGCGAACATGGGCCTGCTCTTCCTGTTCAGTGCCTCCGGCTATTCGCTCGGCACGCTGGTCAGCGGGCGGGTGCTCGACCGGGTGCGCGGCCATCCCGTCCTCGGGATCGCCCAGCTGACGGTGGCGGTGGTGCTCTTTCTGTTCCCCTCCGTGCCCTCATTGGAGCTGCTGCTCGGGCTGGTGGCCTGCAAAGGCTTCGCCGAGGGCTTCGTCAACAACGGTGCCAACCTCCTGCTGATCTGGACCCACGGGAGAAAGGTCAGCCCCTTCCTGAATGGGCTGCACTTCTTCTTCGGGCTGGGCGCCTTCCTGGCGCCGTTCCTGGTGGCGCAGGGGATGAGCACCTCCGCCGGCTACCAGGGCGTCTACCGGATCCTGGCAGCCTTCATGCTGGCCGTGGGCCTCGTGCTGCTCTTCCTGCCCGACAGCCCGGTGCCGGTTCACACCGCCTCAGGCAGAGGCGAGGCCTCCGGCTCCGTGCGGGCGCACCTGCCGCTGGTACTGGCCGCGGCGCTGTTCCTGTTCTTCTACGTCGGCTCCGAGATGACCTTCTCCGGCTGGGTCTACACTTACGCCACCGTGCTCGGGTTGGCCAGCGCAGCCGGGGCGGCCTACCTGACCTCCGTCTTCTGGCTTTCCTTCACCCTCAGCCGTCTGGTCTCCATCCCGGCAGCCACGCGGCTGCGGCCGCGCCAGATCCTGCCCGTCCTGCTGGTCGGATGCCTGGCACTGCTCGGGCTGGGGCTTGCTTTCCCTGGCTCGCGGACCGTCCTGTGGCTGATGGCCGCCGGGCTCGGTTTCTGCATGGGGCCGATCTGGCCTACGGGTTTCAACCTGGTGGGCCAATCGCTCGAGATGACCGGGCGCATCAGCAGCATCATCCTGCTGGGCGACAGCCTCGGCAATATGGTCCTGCCCTGGCTGGTCGGGCAGGTGATCGGCGCGGCGGGAGCGCGCGCCATGGTCTTCCTGATTGCCGGCAGCATGCTGCTGACCGGGGCCGCCTACGGCGCCATCCTGCGGCTGAGGGCGATCCAGCCCTCCAATGACGAAGAAAACGCCAAAATGCAAAGCCCGCGAAGCGGGTAAAATTAGATTCCTCGCAGCCTGTGTTTCTGTGCGGTTAAACCCATGGATTCCAAAACCCTGCACGTGCTGGACTACCCCAAGATCCTCGAACGCCTGGCGGACTTCTGCGATTTCTCCGCCTCGGCCGAGCTGGCGCGCGCCCTGACCCCCACCTCGCGCTACGACGAGGCCGCCGAGCGCCTGGCCGAGACCAGCGAGGCGCGCACCCTGCTGACGACCAGCGACCTGAGCATCGGCGGGGCGCACGACATCCGCGAGCACGTGGAGCTGGCGGCGCGCGGCGGCGTGCTCGAGCCCAAGGACCTGCTTGACGTGCACAACACCCTGGTCGCGGCCCGCACCCTGCGCCGCGGCCTGGAGCACGTCGCCGGGCAGTACCCGCACCTGGCCGAACTGGCCCTGCGCCTGCCTGCCCCGCAGGGACTGGTGGAGGCCATCTCGCAGACCGTCTCCGAGGCGGGCGAGGTGCTCGACTCGGCCTCGCCCAAGCTGGCCAGCCTGCGTCGCGAAGTACGCGTAGCCCACGAGCGCCTGATGTCCCGGCTGCAACATTACCTGACCGATCCGACCACCGCCTCCAAGCTGCAAGACGCCGTCATCACCCAGCGCGATGGGCGCTACGTCATCCCGCTGCGGGCTGAGTTCAAGGGCCAGGTCAAGTCGATCGTCCACGACCAGTCCTCCACCGGAGCGACGTTGTTCGTCGAGCCGCTGGCGGTAGTCGAGCTGAACAACGCCTTCCGAGAGCTGCAGCTGGCCGAGCGCGACGAGGTGCGGCGCATCCTGGCCGAGCTCTCGGCCCAGGTGGGCGCGCTGGCCGGCGAGATCGCCCCTGGCGTGCGCGCCCTGGCCGAGCTGGACCTGGCCTTCGCCAAGGCCAAGCTGGCCGACGACATGCGCGCCAACGCCCCGCTGCTGCACCCGCTCGAGCCCCAGAAGTCGAAAAGCGAGCGCACCCCGGTAGCCATCCGGCTGCTGCACGCCCGCCATCCCCTGCTCGACCCCACCACGGCCGTCCCGATCGATATCGACCCGCAGCCGGGGACCTTCGCCATCGTCATCACCGGGCCAAACACCGGCGGCAAGACCGTCACGCTTAAGACGGTCGGGCTGCTGGCCGCCATGGCCCAATCGGGGCTGCACATCCCGGCCCAGTCCGGCTCGGAGCTGGCCTGCTTCCACGAGATCTGCGCCGACATCGGCGACGAGCAGTCGATCGAGCAATCGCTCTCGACCTTCTCCGCCCACATCAACAACATCATCCACATCCTCAAGAAAGCCGACCGGCATGCCCTGGTGATCCTGGACGAGCTGGGCGCGGGGACCGACCCGCAGGAGGGCGCCGCCCTGGCGCGCGCCATCCTGTCGCACCTGCTGGCGCAGGGCATCACCACCCTGGTCGCCACCCACTACCCCGAGCTGAAGACCTTTGCCCACAGCACGCCCGGGGTGGTCAACGCCTCGCTCGAGTTCAACGTCCAGACCCTGCGCCCGACCTACAAGCTGACCCTCGGCCTGCCCGGCCGCTCCAACGCCCTGGCCATCGCCCAGCGCCTGGGCCTGCCGCTGGAGATCGTCGAGGCGGCACGAGCGGAGGTGGACCCGGATGAGCTGCGCGCCGACAAGCTGCTCGGCGACATCCACCGCCAGCGCAAGATCGCCTTCAAGGAGAGCGAGAAGGCCGAGCGCTCGCGCTCCGAGGCGCGCAAGCTGGAACGCGAGCTGGCCAGGCGCCTGGAAGCCATCGAGGACGAGCGCCAGGCCGTACTGGCCGAGGCGCGCGCCGAAGGCGAGCTTGAGATCGCCCTGCTCCAGACCCAGATCGAGACGCTCAAGAAGGAGCTGAAGAAGGCCCGCCAGCCGCTCGAGGCGGTCAGGGACCTGGAAGAACAGGTCGAGCTGGTGGAGGAGAAGATCCAGAGGCCGGCCAAGCCGAAGCTCAAAGTCGAAAAGCCGAAAGGCGAGTTGAAGGTCGGCGAGCGCGTGGTGCTGAAGAAGCTCGGCACCGAGGGCGTGATCACCTCGATCGACAAGGACGAGGACGAGGCCGAGATCCAGGCCGGGGCGCTGCGCCTGCGCGCCGGGTTGGATGAACTGCGCCGCAAGGCGGAGCCGGATGAGCAGGCACCGAAGGCGCTCGAAAAACCGAAGGCGAAGGGCAGAAAGAACGAGGCGGACGAAGGTGTGGCCAGCGGGCTTGGGCTGCGGCCTTCGCCCGGTATGGAGCTCGACCTGCGCGGCCAACGCGCGGAGGACGCCCTGGAGATGCTCGACCGCTACCTGGAGCAAGCCTACCTGAGCGGCCTGCCCTTCGTGCGCATCATCCACGGCAAGGGCACCGGCAAGCTGCGCCAGGAAGTGCGCGCCGCCCTCAAGGGCCACCCGCACGTGACCTCCTTCGAGGAGGGCGGCGACAAGGAAGGCGGCGCCGGGGTGACCGTCGCCAAGCTGGAGTCCTGACGGGTTCAGAGAAAAATTAATCACAACCCCCAAGGATTGGGGGCAGGCGGACACACAGGGCCAAGGAAAAAATAACAAGTGAGCCGTCCCGGCCGGGACGGCTCACTTGCATCCGGGCATTGAAACACAATTGCAGCGCGTCGATATCGTAAACGCAGGCATCAGATTACGAGATCGGCGCATCGGCAGCGCAATTCCAGTCGCCGGAGAGGTCCGAATCT
>Ga0335071_10008181_pt1 | contig 10750 bp, 6 predicted proteins | sample Lox_Sample_15_FD_206724 | JGI IMG/M metagenome (GOLD analysis project Ga0335071, IMG submission 206724) | Soil microbial communities from Loxahatchee National Wildlife Refuge, Florida, United States - Lox_Sample_1.5 | ecosystem: Environmental > Terrestrial > Soil > Wetlands | place: USA: Florida...
TGTGCGCACGATCTGCCCGGCGTGCCGTGAACCCTACGAGCCCTCAGAGCAGGTCTTGGCCTCCCTAGGCCTTGAGTCGATGACGGGTGGCCGGTTCTTCCGGGGCACCGGGTGTCCCGCCTGCCAGAACTCAGGCTTCAAGGGCAACACGGCCCTTTTCGAGGTCCTCGTGATTGACAACGCCATCCGGGAGATGATCCTCAAAGGGGTCGGCGCCGCAGATATCAGCGCCGCGGCGGAGAGGGAAGGCAAGCTCCGCACGCTGAAACAGGACGCCGTAAACAAGGTGCTCCAGGGGATTATCGGCCTCGAGGATGCCGTGACGGCGGTCATGATCTGATACGGCAGGCGACATTTGCGACGAAAAAAGGCAGGGTTTCTGAACCCTGCCTTTTGTATTTTCTGTGCGTGGTCGCGACTCAGGCGATGGCGAGAATTTTCTCGATTTCCTTCATCACCTCAACGGGGGTAACGGGCTTTGCCAGGATCGGATGGCCGTGAATCTGACCGAGCCGGTCCTCCGCCTCATCCTTCTTGATGGCCGCCGTGATAAAGATGATGGGGATGCTGCTCGTCGTCTCGTCGTCGAGAAGGCACTCGGCAGCTTCTGTTCCGTCCATGTCGGGCATCATCGAATCGAGCAGGATCACGTCGGGTTTCTCGATCTGGGCGTAACGGACCCCCATACGCGCGTCGGTAAAGATCGTTACCTCGTACTTGCCTGTTTTCTCGAGAAATTCCTTCATCAGCCTGCAGATTTCCTTGTTGTCGTCGATCATGAGCACTTTCGGTCGCTGGTTCATGACTCCTCTCCTTGCTATCGGGCCCCGCTCGACTGTCGATCTTGTCAAATCCATATCGCACCTGATGAATGTGTCAGAAAATTTCCTGCAGCGCGTTTCGACAAGCTCACGCCAAGCGCTGCAAGGATGCGCATGAATTCTTTTTCATCTTCCAAATTAGCAATAATCGTACCACGCTTTTCGGGAGCTGAACGAAGGCATCCGTCGTTCTGCAACAGCCCCCGCTTTTAAAGTTTTTCTTCAATTTGCCGATTTCCTGTATGACATGCCTGAAAAGGGCAAACCGCCCGAAAGGGTGGGGCGCAAAGCCGCTGATCTACGTCCCGCTTGCAAGGGATAAGACTGCAGGGCTGCCAGGCAAGCCGAGCAACCTCCGGTTCCGGAACCCCGGAAACCGGGGTTGTCGTCGGCTATTCGCCGCAGGATCCCCATCGCTTTCCAACCACCCTTTTTCCAGGCCAGACCTGTTTCAAACACCCGTACATCTGCTCAGAAACGAGCGGCAGCGCATCTGGAGGAGAGTGATGAAAGCCCAAAGAATCGTCCTTGCCGTTATTCTTCTCGGCCTTTTTGCCTTTGCAGCCCCCGCCCTGGCGGCGCAGCAATGGGTCAAACAATTCGGCACCGACCAGATTGATGCCGCAAGGAAAGTCGTCACCGACTCCGCCGGAAATGTCTACGTGGCCGGCACAACCACCGGCTCATTCGGTGAACCGATAGCAAACAAAGTCGGGACGTATGTCTTCGTCGCCAAGTTCGATTCTGCGGGTACGCTTCTCTGGAATGTCCAGTTCGGCTCGGATAAAGAAGATCTTGTCGAGGGTCTCTCCATCAACGATAAGGCGGGCTTTCTCTATGTCGCGGGCTCGACGGAAGGAGCCATGCCGAGAGGCCCCGACCAGGGATACGATAATGCAAGCGCCGGCGGAGCGGACGCTTTCGTGGCAAAGATTTCCACTGCCAATGGACGCATCCGCTGGGTCAGGCAGTTCGGCACGCCCTATGACGACCACGCCTACGCAGCCGCGCCGGACGGACAAGGCTTTGTCTATGTCGTAGGTGCGACGAAAGGGGCCATCGAAGCCGGCATGATGGCTCCCGGAGACCACTACGACGCCTTCATTACGACACTTCAAGATAACGGCGGATCCGACTACGGGTTCCCGAACCAGTTCAGCATAGCAGACGGACTGAACAACCATGCTTGCGATATCGCCATCAGCAAAACGGACATCTTTGTTGCCGGCCTGGTGCAGGCAAACCCGGGTGGCTCCCTGTTCATTACAAAATTCGATACTCGGTTGAACGGGCCCAGCCAGTCCCAGATCCTGGGAGGTCTCAATACGGAAAGCGGCAGTCCGAAAAATGTCATGGCCCTCGACAAGGACAGCAACGTCATTGTTGCCGGCTCTGCCCTTGGGTCCTTCGACAATCATGCAAGCGCCGGCAGCGAAGACATTATCGTCGCAAAATTCGACAAGTCCCTGAACAAACTCTGGTCGAGCCAGTATGGGACGGCAGGAAAAGATGTGGCCTATGGGCTGGCTGTCGATGCCGAAGGCAACATCTACGTGGCCGGGGAAACAGGCTCTCCCGGCGGTCCGGGGCTCGACGGACAGTCGTACATGGGCGCCTCCGACATGTTCCTGACCCGCTTGGCCTCCGCCGACGGCAAGAGGATCTATACCCGCCAGCTCGGCACCAGCGGCCTGGATGCGGCCTACGGCATTGCCATTGATCCCTCGGGCGCCATCTACCTCGCGGGCTCCACGGCCGGCAAGATGGGGGATCAGCAATTCGGCAATCTCGATGCCGTCTTGATCAAGTACGATAAGGACGGCCCCATACCTGTGATCGACTTCTACATCAACGGAACCGTGACGGAACTGCCCTACGCCAACCCTCTGCCCGGAGTCACAATCACCGTGAAGGACGGAAACGGGATTGAGGTCACGAACACCAATGGAACCACCGATGCCCTGGGGCATTTCAACTTGAAGGTCCCCGCAGCCGGCAAATATTCCATCTACAAGCTCAAGATCGGCTACACGGCACAGGTCAACCCCGACGTTGTTGATGTCACCGAGACCGCTCCGACGGCGACCCCCGTCTGCACCATGCAGAAAATCGTCGTCAATACATCCATGATCATCCGGAAGGGCTACAGCATCATCCAGTTCACAAAGCTTCCCGCAGGAGATCGCTCTGTCGACGCCGTCTTCGGCAAATATGCGGGTCCTCCCTATGTGGAGTTCATTTTCAGCTTCGAGAGACCGATGCAATACCTTCTGCTTTTGCGCTCTGGCAAATATGGAAACCTCAAAACGATTGAATTCGGACGCCACTATGACATCTACAGCCAGACGGGCTTCACCATCGACACGACCTCGTGGTTGGGACCGGACGCGCCGAAGCCTGCGCCAACATGGCCGGGCAGAGCCCCTTGGTGAGCCCAAACAAAAAACCCGCCGGACGACACCGGCGGGTTTTTATTCTAACGATCCTATTCTAACCCTATTCTTTTCCCGTCTGTCCGTCTCCGTCGGTCCGCGGCGTGTCCGGCGGCAGGACTTCCACCGTGAGTCGGGAGGCCATTTCCTTTCGATATTTATGATACCAGAAGGTTCCCCGGACAGAATTTAGAAACAACAGGCTGATGATGATCATGGATAGCATCGCGATGGTTTGCCCCTGCGTCAGCGTACCCCAGATCCCGGGCACGACAAAAATGAATCCCGCGACCGAGGCAACGCGGCTCATGCGACGGGCACCGTAGCCGCAAGCGGCCACGACCAACACTCCCACACCTGCTCTAAGAAAGTGCTCTGAGGATAAAAAGAAACCGAAAGACATCACAAAATATAGAGCCGCTGCCATTAATCCCTGTTCGGCAGCCTTCTTCGCCGACTCGGCATCGCGGATGGTCGGCCAGAGAAATCTCTGGATGTTTTTGAAATCCATCTCTGCGCGCTCCCGCCGCTACTCTGCGATTTCGTCCTCTTCGACTTCCCCCGCTTCGTCGCTTGCCTCTTCCTCGGCTGCATCTTCCGCGCCGCGGGCTTCGCTTTCGCGATCCACACGGGCAATTCCGGAGAAGTTCTCGCCCTCCTCGAGATCAATGAGCTTCACGCCCTGGGTGACACGGTGCAGCACGGGGACCTCGCCGACGCGGATGCGGATAATGTTGCCCGAGTTGCTGATGAGCATGAGGTCCTCGTTGCCTGTCACCTGGCGGATGCCCGAGACAAGCCCGATCCTCGGGGTCGTTTTGAGGTTCAGGATGCCCTTGCCGCCCCGGCTCTGCAGGCGGTATTCCTCGATTTCGGTGCGCTTGCCGAATCCCCGCTCCGAGACCGTCATGATGGAGTTGCCCTCCGAGAGGATCTCCATGCCCACCACATGATCGTCGTCGTCCATCCGGATGCCGATGACCCCCGTGGCCGTGCGGCCCATGGCGCGGACATCTTCCTCCTTGAATCGGATGGCCATTCCCTTGCGGGTCCCGAGGAAGATCTCCTGAGATCCGTTGGTCTGCCGGACGTCCATGAGTTCATCTCCCTGCTCGACGTTGATGGCGATGATGCCGCCCGTGCGCGGGTTGGAATAGGCCGCCAGCTCCGTCTTCTTGATGACGCCTTTCTTCGTAGCCATGACGACGAACTTTCCTTCCTCGAACTCGCGTACGGGGAGGATGGAGGCCACCTTCTCGCCGGGGTTCATGCTGACGAGGTTCACGATGGCCTTCCCCTTGGCAGCCCGCCCCGCCTGAGGGATCTGGTAGACCTTGAGCCAGTACACGCGCCCCTGGTTTGTGAAGATGAGAATGTAGTGGTGGGTCGACGCGATGAAGATGCGCTCCACGAAATCCTCTTCCTTCGTGGTCATGCCCATCTTGCCCTTGCCGCCGCGGCGCTGGATCCGGTACAGGCTGACGGCGTTTCGCTTGATGTAGCCCTGGTGGGACACGGTGACGACCATGTCCTCCTCGACGATCATGTCTTCGATGTCGATGTCCTCGGTGGACTCCACGATCTCCGTGCGGCGCTCGTCGCCAAATCGCTTTTTGGAATCTAATAATTCCTCCACGATAATGTCGAGAACCTTCTGGGGATCCTCGAGAATGCCCTTGAGCCTGGCGATGAGCCGGGTGAGCTCGGCGTGCTCTGAGAGGATCTTCTCGCGCTCGAGCCCCGTGAGCCTCTGCAGGCGCATGTCCAGGATGGCCTTTGCCTGGATTTCCGTCAGGCCGAACTTCGTCATGAGGCCGGCAGCAGCCGTCTGGGGGGTTTCGGAGGCCTTGATCAGGGCCACGACGGCGTCAATGTTATCCAGAGCCGTGATAAGGCCCTCGAGGATATGAGCCCGTTCGCTCGCCTTGTTGAGCTCGAAGATCGTCCTGCGGGTAACGACGATCTTGCGGAAGTCGACGAAGCGCTGGAGGATGTCCTTGAGGTTCATGACCCGCGGCTGGGCAGCGTCGATGGCCAGCATGCTGATGCCGAAAGTGCTCTCCATCTGGGTGTGCTTGAAGAGCTGGTTGAGGATCACTCCCGACACCTCATCGCGCTTGAGGTCGATGACGATTCGGATGCCATCGCGGTCCGATTCGTCGCGAAGATCGGCGATGCCCTCGATCTTTCGCTCCTTGACGAGCTCGGAGATCTTCTCGATGAGGCTCGCCTTGTTGACCAGGTAGGGCAGCTGGGTGATCACAATGCTCTCACGGTCCGTGCGGTGTGCGCGCTCCACCATGGCCCGCGCGCGGACGCGCACGGTGCCGCGGCCCGTCCGGTAGGCCGAGAGGATTCCGTCGCGCCCGTTGATGAAGCCGGCCGTGGGGAAGTCGGGCCCGTGGATGTGCTTCATGAGCCCCTCGACAGTGATCCCGGGCTTTCGGATGAGCGCCACTGTGCCATCGACGATCTCGCTCAGGTTGTGGGGCGGGATGTTCGTGGCGACCCCGACGGCGATCCCCGAAGTGCCATTGAGAAGCAGCATCGGCAGGCGCGAGGGCAGTACGACAGGCTCTTCCATGGAGCCGTCGTAGTTGGGTGTGAAATCGACGGTGTTTTTCTCGAGATCCTCGAGAAGTTCCTCGGTGATCCGGGCCATCCGGATCTCTGTGTAACGCATGGCCGCCGGCGGGTCGCCGTCGATGGAGCCGAAGTTGCCCTGGCCGTCGATGAGGGGGTAGCGCAACGAGAAGTCCTGGGCCATGCGCACAATTGTGTCATAGGCCGCTGAATCCCCGTGAGGATGGTACTTACCGATGATATCGCCGACGATGCGGGCCGACTTCTTGTAGGGCCGGTTCCAGCGGTTGCCCATCTCGTGCATGGCGTAGAGGGCACGCCGGTGGACGGGCTTGAGCCCGTCGCGCACGTCCGGTATGGCTCGCCCGATGATGACGCTCATGGCGTAGTCCATGTAGGACTTCTTCATCTCGTCTTCGATGTTCACCGGGATGTTTTTCTGATAAAGCTCCATGAAAGAAAGCTCTCCTTAGGAAACAAAATTCCCCCCTTCCCGGGGGGACAAGAAGTGGATGACGCTCCAGACACTTCCCGTCATTCCAACGGGTTAGAAAACAGTGCCCGCGCACAGGCGCGAAGGAACGACCAACAAGCGGATTTTCACTCTCGGCCTCATTCTGCCCGAGAGTGAACGTCCCAATTAGAGCGGAGAAAGCATAGCATTTTCTCATAAAAATATCATCTCTTTTGTCGTTCCCTTCAACACGGTTAACCGCTTGAAGATAGGCCATTTTCGGCCGCATCCGTCGAGCATCCATCCAGCCGTTGATTCCGCTTTCACCCTTTCCCTGCCTTTTCTCCACTCAGGCCCCTCCCCCGCCATATCTGAAATATGGTTGTCGCGCATATCGCATATGATGACCCGCTTCGACGGGCACTCATGCAGGATCGCATACCGGGGTCTGCGGCAAGGGCCCGCGGAATCAAAAAATCCTTGACAAGGATTATGCGTGCAGGCGATACTGAACCAGTATTCATAAAAATAAACATTTATTCAAAGCAAAATGAAAACGGCCGAGAAATTGCAAAGAAAGGAAAAGGAATTTCGTTTTCGTCGTGCGGAAATCCTTGCACAGGCGGAGAAGATCTTCGCCGGAAACGGCTTCCACGAGACGACGATGGCTCAAATCGCGAGAGCCTCGGGCTTCTCCGCAGGAAGTCTCTACCACTTCTTCAGCGGGAAAGAGGATCTCTATTCCGTCATGATGATGGAGAAAATAGATCTGATGTACGCTGAGATAGAGAAGGCGGTGGCCCGGGAAGAAGACATCCAGGGCAAGATCAGATCCCTCGTAAATGCCCATTTCGCCTTCGTTGAAAATCACAGCGATTTTTATCATCTGCTGGTCGGCCATGAAAGCGGCCTTCGCTCGGAGAGCCTCAAGAAACTACGAAAGCATATTCTTGCCAAGCACCGCAGGCATGTCGACTACATTGAAGAACTGTTCCGGCAGGGAATCGAACACAAGCTCCTTCGGCCCTTTGACACGAAGATCCTGGCCCATGTACTGATTGGCATTGTTTCATATTTCAAGTATGCCTCGATCACGAATCCGGAAGGCACGTCCCTCTCCGGGGGGGTGGACCTTGTCCTGGACTTGTTCCTGCGTGGTGCTGCAAGCGGGAATGACGCCCTTCTCGTGTATACTGGAGATCGGCCCGGCTAGGGTCCGTTTCCCGAAGGAAGCGAAAACGTCCGAATGCATACGCTGCCCGTGATGACCATAGGATGATGAGGTGAGAGTTTATGCCGGAGACGGAACCAGAAAAAGTCACCGCTTTCAAAATGTTTCTTGCGGCCGTACTCAAGCGCAAGTGGATCCTGCTCATTGCAGCCTGCCTCCTGGCACTCGGGGCCTATGCGATCTTCGGCCTGTCCGGCGGACCCTCGACCCGCGCGGCAAAGCAGGGAAACGATCAGATGGCGCGAGCCGTTCCCGTTGTCACCGTGGCAGCGAAAAAGGGAGACATTCACGTCTACCTGAACGGTCTCGGCTCCGTCACCCCTTTGAATACCGTTACGGTAAGAAGCCGCGTCGACGGGCAACTGATGAAGGTCCTGTTTCAGGAGGGTCAAATCGTGAATGATGGCCAACTCCTGGCAGAGATTGACCCCCGCCCGTTTGATGCGCAACTTGAGCAAATGCTCGGGCAGATGGCCCGCGACCAGGCCCTGCTCGCGAATGCCCGGCTGGACCTTCAGCGATACCAAGCCCTGCTCGAAGATGATTCCATCGCAAAGCAGCAGGTGGATACCCAGAAGTCCCTCGTGCAGCAGCTGGAAGGAACCGTTAAACTCGACCAGGCCCAGGTCGACAATGCCAAGCTGCAATTGGTTTACTCGCGCATCACGGCGCCCATCGGCGGCAGGATCGGCTTGCGTCTCGTTGACCCTGGCAATATCATACATGCAAGCGATGCCAACGGTCTTGCCGTTGTCACGCAACTCCAGCCCATAACGGTCATTTTCTCGATCCCCGAAGACAGCCTCCAGCCGGTGCTGGCCATGCTCAAGACCGGCAAGCCCATATCGGTCATCGCCCTCAATCGGGATCAATCAAAAAAAATAGCCGAGGGGACTCTCTTGACCGTTGACAACCAGATCGACCCGACGACGGGCACGGTGCGGCTCAAGGCCTTATTTCCCAACACGAGCAACGAGCTGTTTCCCAATCAGTTCGTGAACGCCCGGCTGCTACTCGATGTCAAAAGCGGGACGATCGTGGTGCCCGCGTCCGCCTTGCAGCGGAGCACCCGGGGATCCTACGTCTACGTGGTGACTCCGGATCTCACTGCGGCGGTACGAACGGTCAAAAGCGGGCCCACGGAGGGCGATCTCGTTTCCATCGAGGAGGGGCTCTCGCCGGATGAGCTTGTTGTGGTCGAGGGGGCGGATAGACTGAGGGATGGCAGCAAGGTCGAGTTGCAGGGACAGGGCGCTGCTCCCTCTGGAAAAGGCAAGCGATGAACCCGTCACGCATTTTTATCCTGCGTCCCGTGGCAACCACGCTGCTGATGGTCGCCATCCTGCTTGCCGGTTTTGTCGCCTATCGTCTGCTGCCCGTCTCCGCTCTGCCTCAGGTTGATTACCCGACGATCCAGGTCCTGACCTTTTATCCCGGAGCGAGCCCCGAGGTCATCACTTCATCCATCACGGCTCCCCTCGAACGCCAGTTCGGGCAGATGCCCGGTCTGCGGCAGATGACCTCCACGAGTTCCGGCGGCAGCTCGGTCATCGTGCTGCAGTTCAGCCTTGACCTCAGCCTCGACGTTGCCGAACAGCAAGTCCAGGCATCCATCAATGCCTCGGGCACTTTCCTTCCGAGGGATTTGCCGAACCCGCCCGTGTACAGCAAGACGAACCCGGCCGATGCGCCCGTCCTGACTCTGGCATTGACGTCGGATACGCTGCCTCTCCCGCAAGTGGAAGATCTGGCAGAGACACGACTTGCACAAAAGATCTCGCAGCTTTCCGGCGTGGGTCTCGTCAGCATCGCCGGGGGACAGCGGCCGGCTGTCCGAATCCGGGCAAACCCCACGGCGCTTGCCGCCTACGGCCTGACACTGGAAGACCTGCGCGCGGCGGTTGCCTCGGCCAACGTCAATCAGGCGAAGGGGAGCTTTGACGGCCCCAGGCAGTCTTCCATTATCGGTGCCAACGACCAGCTGCTGTCGAGCAAGGAGTACAGGCCCCTGGTCGTTGCCTTCCGCAAGAATGCGCCGGTGCTCCTTTCCGATGTTGCCGATGCCGTTGACGATGCGGAGAATGTGAAGCTGGCTGCCTGGTTGAATGACACCCCCGCGGTGATCGTGAACATCCAGCGGCAGCCCGGTTCCAATGTCATCGAAGTCGTCGACCGGATCAAGAATCTTCTGCCGCAGCTGCAAAGCTCACTGCCCGCCGCAGTGAAGGTCTCCGTCGTGACGGACCGCACGACCACGATCCGGGCTTCCGTGAAGGATGTGCAGTTCGAGCTGATGCTCGCTGTGGCGCTGGTCGTCATGGTAATCTTTCTGTTTCTCCGCACCCTGTCAGCGACGTCCATCCCGAGCGTTGCCGTTCCGGTTTCGCTCGTTGGGACGTTCGGGATTATGTATCTTCTGGGATTCAGCCTGAACAACCTGACGCTCATGGCTCTTACGATTGCAACGGGCTTCGTGGTCGATGACGCCATCGTAATGATCGAAAACATTGCCCGATACATTGAGCAGGGCGACTCTCCCCTTGAGGCCGCACTCAAAGGATCCGAGCAGATTTTCTTCACCATTTTGTCTCTTACCGTCTCTCTGGTTGCTGTTCTCATACCGCTCCTGTTCATGAGCGATGTGGTGGGAAGGCTCTTCCGTGAGTTTGCTGTCACCCTCGGAGTCACCATTCTGATCTCCGCGGTTGTGTCGCTTACACTGACGCCGATGATGTGCGCAAGATTGTTGAAGCACAAACCCGAGGAGCAGCAAAAGAGACTTTACCGGGCATCGCAGAAGATATTTGACAGGACCATCGCAGCCTATGGGAGGTCCCTAAAATGGGTTTTGGAACGCCAAAGGGCAACTCTTATCGTGGCGGTGGCAACTCTCGTCTTTACGGTCCTCCTGTACGTCGTCATCCCCAAGGGCTTTTTCCCCGTCCAGGACACGGGATTGATCCTCGGGTTGTCCGAAGGGCCGCAGTGGACGTCATTTACAGCGATGGCGAGAGACCAACAGGCCCTCGCGCGGGTGATTCTTCGCGATCCGGCCGTGCAGAGCCTGACCACGTTTATCGGAGTGGACGGGACCAACACCACTCTGAACAGCGGACGGGTTCTCATCAACCTGAAGCCTCTTTCGGAGAGGAATGCAAATGCGGTTGAGGTGATCCGCCGTCTGCAGCCGGAACTGGCCCGCCTCGAGGGGATCACACTCTACATGCAG
>Ga0335071_10008182_pt1 | contig 10749 bp, 8 predicted proteins | sample Lox_Sample_15_FD_206724 | JGI IMG/M metagenome (GOLD analysis project Ga0335071, IMG submission 206724) | Soil microbial communities from Loxahatchee National Wildlife Refuge, Florida, United States - Lox_Sample_1.5 | ecosystem: Environmental > Terrestrial > Soil > Wetlands | place: USA: Florida...
TCTTGCCGCAGCGCTCGAGGTAGCGCGGGGCGAGGACCAGCTGCAGCCCGGGGTGGCGCTGCACCAGCCGGGCGTACACCGCCAAGAGGATCTCCTCCTCCCCCTCGTGGGTGGAACCGGCCATGAGCACCGGCCGGCCCGGTTCCAGCCCCATCTCCGCCCGCAGTGCCTCCTCCTTGCCCTCGGCCCCTTCGAGGAGCAGAGCGTCGAACTTGGTGTTGCCGGTGACCCAGACGCGGTCCGGCGCCGCTCCCAGGGCCAGCACCCGTTCCGCCTCCTCGTCGGAACGCATGAGGAAACAGTGGATGCGGCGCAGGGGGTTGCCGATGGCGGCGAAGAGGGCGCGATAGCGCCCCAGCTTGCGGGGATCGAACCGGCCGTTGGTGAGCGCCACCCGGGCCCCCGCCTGCCCCGCGGCCCGGATGAGGTTGGGCCAGATCTCGGTGTATTCCAAGACGAGCAGGTCGGGGCGCAGGGCGGCCACCGCCCGGCGGGTGGCGCCGGGCAGGTCGTAGGGGGCGTAGACCACCACGTCGGCCACGCCCTTGAGCTTCTTCTGGGCCATGGCGAGGCCGCTGTTGGTGATGGTCGTGACCAGGATGCAGCAGTCCGGCCGCCGGGCCTTGAGCTCGCGCATGATCGGCTGCAAGGCCAGCAGATCGCCAGCGCTGGCGCCGTGCAACCAGATGCGAGGGGAGCCGGTCCCGCGGGGCCGGTCCCGGTAGAACCCGAGCCGGGCGAGGATTCCCTCCCGCAGCTTGGGGTGGGTGAGCAGCACCGGCAGCGCGGCCAGGAAGACGACGTAGCTGGCGATGGCGTAGAGGAGGTGCACGGCTGGCCGCTTCTTTACTCGATGGCGTTCGGTTTGGTGAAGATCCGGTGCTCCCCGCCCCGCTGGAGCTCGCGCCGGTTGTCCCCCGGCGCGCTGCTTGCGCCGGGCGGACCGCGGAGCGGCAGGCGGTCTTCGCCGGGCGAGAGAAGGGACGACCCCTGGCGGAGCGCCGAGCCGGCAAAGCCGGGCCGGATGGTGACCCCGTCGACCGGGGCGGACGTCCTCGGGGCGGCCTCGGCCTCCCCGCCGTCGCGGGATCTCGCCCGGAAAGCCAGCCCGGGCGGCGCCTCGAGCAGGCGCGGCCTCGGGCCTGCGAAGCCCTGAAAAAGGGCTCCGGCGCCTTTGACCGGGAGGCGCCCGCAGAGCACCCGGGAGGCAGCCCGGCAGCCCGGGAGGCGTTCATCGCGGGCCGCTCGAGGCGGGAAGTCGGCTCCGGCTGGCCGGGCGGGGGCCGCCGGGCGCGCGGCGCTGCGCAGCGCAAGGGCCGCGTCCTCGGGGATCGCCGGGCTGACCGGGGCGCGCCGCACCGCTCACCCGTGGCCCAATCGCTGCGCCTGGCGGTCGGCCCCCTCGGCGATGCGGTAGAGGCGGGCGTACTCGCCGCCGCGGGCCAACAGGTCGGCGTGGCGACCGGCCTCGACCACTCGCCCGCCGGAGATGACCAGGATCCGGTCCGCCTCGCGGATGGTGGAGAGTCGGTGGGCGATGACGAGGGTGGTGCGCCGCGCTCCGTCCTCGCCTCGCATGAGCGTGTCCAGGGCGCGTTGCACCTCGTGCTCCGCCTCCACGTCGAGGGAGCTCGTGGCCTCGTCGAGGATGAGCAGCGGTGCGTTCTTGAGGAAGGCGCGGGCGATGGCGATCCGCTGTCGCTGCCCGCCGGAGAGGAGCCCACCCCGCTCGCCCACCCGGGTGTCGTAGCCCTGGGGCATCGCCCGGATGAACTCGTGCGCCTGGGCCAGCCGGGCGGCCCGCTCCACCTCGGCGAGCGGGATCTCCGGGCGGCCGTAGGCGATGTTGGCCCGGACGGTGTCGTTGAAGAGGATGGTCTCCTGGCTGACGATGGCGATCTGGCTGCGAAGGCTGGCCAGGGTCACCTCGCGGATGTCCTTGCCGTCGATGGTGATGCGGCCGGCCGAGACGTCCCAGAAGCGCGGCAGGAGGTTGGCCACGGTGGTCTTGCCGCCGCCGGAGGAGCCCACGAGGGCCACCACCTCGCCGCGGCGGACCTCGAGCGAGAGCTCGGAGAGCACGAGCGGCTTGTCCGGGTCGTAGCGGAAGGAGACCCCGTCGTAGCGCACCGCCTCGCGGAAGGGTGGGAGCGAGGCCCGGCCGGAGTCCGGCACCGAGCTCCGTGCATCGAGCAGCTCGAAGATGCGCTCTCCGGCAGCCGAGCCGCGAAGGATGTCCTGCCCCTGGCGGCCGAGCTGCTTCACCGGGGTGTAGAGCAGGAGCACCGCGGCGACGAAGGAGAGGAACTGGTCGGCCGGCACCAACCCTCGCATGATGAGGCTGCCCACCCACCAGATGGTGAGGGCCAGGCCGGCCGCGGCCATCACCTCCATGAGCGGCGAGGAGAAGCCGGTGGCGACGATGCCGCGCCGCAGGATGCGGATGAGCCGGTAGTTGGCGTCGCCGTAGCGACGCTCCTCCCACTGCTCCATGCCGAAGGCCTGGACCACCCGCATCCCCGAGACCGCCTCCTGGACGACCGACAGGAGCTCCCCGCCCGTCTGCTGGGCGTGCTTGGTCACCTTCTTGAGGCGGCGGGCCAACCGGACGATGGGGAAGAGGGTCAGGGGTATGGCCCCGAAGGCGACGAGCGACATCTTCCAGTTCATGAAGAAGCAGGTGGCCAGCATCACCACCACGCTGATGCCGTCGCGCAGGTAGGCCACCACCCCGCTCGCCACCGCCGACTCGACCGAGCCCACGTCCGCGGAGAACCGCTGCAGGATGTCGCCGGAGTGGCGGCGGGTGAAGAAGGCCGGGGAGAGCCGGAGCAGGTTGGCGAAGAGCGCCTTGCGGACGTCAGCGACGATTCGCTGTCCGGCCATGGACATGAGGTAGTGCTGGCCGAAGAAGGCGAGCCCCTTCACCACCGTCACGCCCAGGATGAGCATGGGCATGAGGGCCAGGGCCTGCTCGCGGGGGATGTGGGCCATCCCCTGCTCGAGCTGGCCCGAGGAGGCGAAGGGCACCTTGATGGCCAGCCCGCCCTCCCCGCCGCGGATGAGGAAGGTGAGGGCCGGACCGAGCAGGTAGGCGTAGGCGGCGGTGCCGGCGCCGAACACCAACATGCAACCTACCGCTCCCAGGATCCGGAAGCGGTAGGGCACTGCGAAGCGGAGGAGGCGGAGGTAGGTGCGCAAGAGGGAGGATTCTAGGCCAATCCCGGCTCCTGCGCGACGGGCCTTACTCCTCGATGCCCTTCACCTTTCCCTCGGCCCGCCGCTTCTCGATGATCTTCTGGGCGATGGGCGGCGGCACCGGGTCGTAGTGCGACGGCTCCATGGTGAAGTAGCCGACGCCCTGGGTCAAAGAGCGCAGGTCGGCGTCGTAGCTCATGGCCTCGGCGTGCGGGCAGAGGGCGCGGATGAGCACGCCCCGGGGCAAGGGCTCCATCCCCTGCACCTTGGCCCGGCGGCTGTTCAGGTCCCCCATCACCGCGCCCACGTACTCCTCCGGCACGCGGACCTCCACCCTCATGACCGGCTCGAGGAGGATGGGTCGAGCCTCGAGCACCGCCTTCTTGAAGCCCAGGGACCCGGCCACCTGGAAGGCCATGTCCGAGCTGTCCACGTCGTGGTAGCTGCCGAAGACCAGCTTGGCCTTGAAGTCCACCACCGGGTAACCGGCCAGCGGCCCCGAGTTGATGGCCCCGCGGATGCCCTTCTCCACCGAGGGGATGAACTGGCGGGGGATGACCCCGCCGACGATGGCGTCCTCGAACTCGAACCCCTCGCCGCGGCCCTTGGGATAGAGCTCGATGTGGCAGTCGCCGTACTGGCCGTGGCCGCCGGTCTGGCGCTTGAACTTGCCCTGCGCCTTGGAGTTGGCGGTGATGGTCTCGAGGTAGGCCGGGGTGGGCGGGGAGAGGGTGATCTCCACGCCGTGCTTGCGCTTCACCCGCTCCACCGTCACCTCGATGTGCGCCTGGCCCATGCCCTGGAGAAGCATCTCCCCGGTGTCGGGCGAGCGGGCCAGCTCCAGGGAGGGGTCCTCCTCGATGAGCTTGTGAAGCGCAGTGGAGGCCTTGTCGTCCCCGCCCTTGGCGTGGACAGCGTAGGACACCGGCCGGGTGTGCTGGCGGAACTCGGGCAAGGTGATGGGGTTGGCGGCGTCGGCCAGGGTATCGCCGGTATGGGCGTCCTTGAGCTTCAGCAGCACCACGAACTCCCCCGGCCCGGCCTCGTCGATCTCCACCGTCTGGGCACCGTCGGTGCGGTGGAAGTGGGCGATCCGCTCCTCGGTCCGGGTGCGCGGGTTGACGAGGGTGGTCTCCTTCTTGAGGGTCCCGGAGAAGATGCGCACGTAGTCGATGCGTCCGGCGAAGTGGTCGATGGTGGTCTTGAACACCTGGCCGCAGAACGGAGCGCCGGGATCCGCCCGGCGCTCCACCCCGGCGCCGTGCGGGTCGGTCCCCTTCACCGGGCCGGGGGCGGGGAGCACCGCCACCGCCAGGTCGAGCAACTCGCGGATCCCCATGCCGCTCTTGGCACTGGCGCAGGCGACCGGCAGGAACTTGAGCCCGCGGGTCCCGGCGGCCACTCCCCGGAGGATCTCCTCCTCGGTCAAGGGCGTGCCCTCCAGGTACTTGCCGAGGAGCTCGTCGTCCGACTCGGCCGCCGCCTCGACCAGGGCGGTCCGCGCCCGCTCCACCTCGTCCTCGAGGTCCTCGGGGACCTCCCCCTCGCTCCACTTGGCGAAGGTCTTGCCGTCCCACAGGTGCGCCTTCTGGGTGACGAGGTCGACCAGCCCCTTGAAGCTCGGCCCCGTGCCGATGGGGAGGTGGAGGGGGATGGCCTTCACCTTGAGCGAGGCCTCGACGTCGGAAAGGGCCTTGGCGAAGTCGCCCTGCTCGTGGTCGAGGCGGCTCATCACCGCCACCACCGGCCGGCCGGACTCGGCCACCACGTCGTAGGTCCGCTCGGTCCGGTTGTGGGCCCCGTCCGCCGCGGAGATGGCCAGCAAGGCGCCGTCGGTCACCTGCAGCGCCCACTCCACCTCGGTGAGGAAGGCGGCGAAGCCGGGGCAGTCGAGCACGTGGAAGGAGCGCCCGCCCTCCTCGAAGCTCTGCGGGTGCAGCGACAGGGTGAAGTTTCGCTTCTTCTCCTCGGGCTCGGCATCGAGGCGCTCGGTCGAGCCGTCGGGGGTGGCCCGCTTCGCGTCGGCGATCCGCAGCATCGCCTCCACCAGGGAGGTCTTGCCGGCGCCATCGGCGCCGAGCACGGAGATGGTGCGGATCACCCTTGAATTCGCCATGGCGTCGTCTCTCCCACTCCCCGCGCAGCCGGCGCGGGGGCGCAGTTTTTCAGGTCCTTGGCACCGAAGTGCGCGCCTAGCATGCAACGGTTGGCCCCAGGCGCGCCACGCCTTCTTTTCGTTCCGGTCGCACGCGCCGCCCCGCGCAGGTCGGGCCGGCTCGCGCCCGGGGGGTCGCGCCCGTCCGGGCGAGCGCCGGGTCCGGGTCCGTTCGACCCGCCCGCGACCGGCGCAGAGTCCCAGGCAGACGGGCCACCCCGTTCGCGAGGGGGCCGGCGCACCGGTGCGGCCCGTACCCGGGAGCGGGGCGGCTATCGCCAGCGGAGCAGCACCGGCATCGCCTCCCCCACCCCGTCGATCATGAACTGGATGGCCACGGCCACGAGCAGCAGGCCGGCGGCCCGCTCCAGGATGGCCAGGCCGCTTCGCCCGAGCACGCGCTCGGTCCGGGCGGCGCCGGCCAGGATGAGGTAACTCGCGACGGCGGTGACGAGGATGGCCCCGAGCACCGGGAGCCGGTGCCACCACGGAGCGGCTCGGCTGCGGGCCATGAGGACGATGGCGGTGGCGATCGAGCCCGGGCCGGCCAGCAGCGGCATGGCCAGCGGCACGATGGCGATGTCGTCCTTGCCGGCCCCGGCCTCGACCTCCCCCTCGGTGATGCGGGTCCGGGAAGGCTGGGTCCGGATCATGTCCAGGGCGAGGAGGAGCAGCACCACTCCGCCCGCCACCTTGAAGGCCGCCATGCTGATGCCCAGCACCCGGAAGATCAGCTCGCCCGCCAGGGCGAAGACGGCCAGGACCGCACCGGCGGTGACCGAGGCCCGCAGGGCCGTCTCCCGGCGCTTGGCGGCATCGTCGTTCCGGGTCATGGCCAGGAAGAAGGGCACCGCCGAGAGCGGGTCGACCACGAAGAAGATGGCCGAGAGGGAGACGAGCGAGAGGGTCAGCATCTCGCGAGCGGTGGACATGCCGCCCGGAACATATCAGTTTCGCACCGCGCCATGCCCGCGAACGGACCGTTCCCGGGGTTCCACCCCGGGCCGCCCCTCACACCGTCCGGGCCGCCACCGCGCTGCGCCGGGCCTCCCGGGCGAACGGCGAGGAGCGGATGGACCACACCTTCTTGAGCGCCTCGAGAACGATCCGCCTGGACATCTTCGACTGTCCCACCCGCCGGTCGGCGAAGACGATGGGCACCTCGACCACCCGGAAGCCGCGCTTCACGGCCCGGTAGGTGAGCTCGATCTGGAAGGCGTAGCCCGTGCAGGCCACCGAGCCGAGGTCGATGGCCTCGAGCACCTCGCGGCGGAAGCACTTGAACCCGCCGGTCAGGTCGCGAATCCGCAGGCCCAGGATGCTCCGGGCGTAGAGGCTGCCGCCGCGGGAGAGGAGCCGGCGCAAGAGCCCCCAGTTCACGGTGCCGCCGCCGGGCACGTAGCGCGACCCGAGCACCAGATCGGCCCCCTCGGCCGCCCGGAGCATCCCCGGGAGGTACCTCGGGTCGTGGGAGAAGTCGGCGTCCATCTCCAAAACCAGCCGGTATCCCTGCTCCAGGGCCCAGCCGAACCCGGCCAGGTAGGCCCGGCCCAGCCCTTCCTTCTGGGCGCGGTGCAACACCTGGATCCGCCGGTCGGCTGCGGCCAGCTGGTCGGCAAGCTGCCCGGTCCCGTCGGGCGAGTTGTCGTCGATGACCAGGACCGCGACCGTCGGCGCGGCCGCCAGGATGGCCCGGCAGATGGCCTCGAGGTTCTCCCGTTCGTTGAACGTCGGCACGCACACCAGCGCTTCGCGCATCTCGCTCATCTCATCGCCCTCGAGAGCTCCTCGGCCACCCGCAAGGGCGCACCCGGCTGGCCCAGCGATGCCCGGACCTCGCGCAGCGCCGCCAGTTGCGCCTCGCGCGCGCCCTGGTCATCGAGCAGCCGGTTCACCTCCGACGCCATCCGCTCCGGGTTCGCCTGCCGCTGCAGCAGCTCCGGAACGATCCCCCTGCCAGCCAGGATGTTCACCAGCGCGAAATGGGCAATCCGTACGAGGAGGCGCCCCACGAGGTAGGAGAGCCAGGAGAGCTTGTAGACCACCACCATGGGGCGGAGCATGAGTGCCGTCTCCAGGGTGGAGGTGCCGCTCTTCACGAGCGCTGCGTCGCTCGCCCCGACCGCCTGCTCGGCTTGCCCGTCGACGAGCTTCACCTCCAGGGTCTGGTGCCGCGCCAGGAAGGGACGGAGCGTCTCGGCGCGCAGGGTGGGAGCGATGGGGACGACGAACTGCACGTCGGGGTGGGCCCGGCGGATTCGCTCGGCGGCCTCCAGCATGGGCGGGAACAGTCGGCGCAGCTCCGGCTCGCGGCTGCCGGGCATGATCGCCACCGTGGTCCTCCCCTGCGCCAGGCCGAGCGCGGCGCGGTAGGCCTCGGCCGGCCCGGGGGGGGGCCTCTCCGCGAACGGGTGGCCGACAAAGCGGGCCGAGACCCCCGTCCCCGCGTAGAACCGCTCCTCGAACGGCAGGATGCAGAGCATGCGATCGACAATGCGGGCGATCTTGCGGGCCCTGCCCTGCCGCCAGGCCCAGATCATCGGCGAGACGTAGTAGACCACCGGGACCCCGAGCTTCTTCAGCCGGGCGGCGAGGCGCAGGTTGAAATCGGGGAGGTCGACGAGCAGGGCCGCCCGAGGCCGCCGTTCGGCGGCGGCGCGGCAAAGGTGCCGCAGGATCCCGAGGATACGTGGTATGCGCGGCAGGACCTCGGCGAGCCCCATCACCGAGATGTCCTCGGCGGGCGCGAGCGCCTCGAGCCCCGCCTGGCGGAGAAGGGCTCCCCCGACGCCGAAGGCGTGCACCCCTGGACGCAGCGCGCGCAACTCGGTGAGCGCCCGGGCAGCGTGGAGGTCCGCGCTCGCCTCCCCGGCGACGATGAGCACTTCGTCCGCCAATCGGGCGCCTTATAGCATGGCGACCCGCGGGGGACCTTCGCCGGGGAGCCCCTCCCAGCGGCCCACCCCCTTGCGGCCCCTTTCGGGTTGGCGGCGGCCGAATTCACCTTTGCTCTGCGTGAATGACGGGACTCGACAAGGTGTCACCGGAAGGGTAGAGACAGGGCCCGTGGAGCACACCGGCTTGGCCGCCGTGACCAAGCGACCCGCGCCGCAGGGTGGCCCGGCTCCCGCGGTCCGCTCGCGCTGGTGGCGCGGGCCTTCCTGGATGGCGGCGCGCCTGGTCGCCATCTATGCCGTCGTGGGCATCCTGTGGATCGCCTTCTCCGACGTGGCGCTTGAGCTTCTCGTCACCGATCCGGCCGCGCGCGACTCCCTCCAGACCCTGAAGGGCGGGTTCTACGTCCTCGCCACCTCCATCCTCCTCTACTTGCTCGTGCGGGGCGGGCAAAGACGGCTCGTGACGCTCGGGACGGAGATCCGGGCTGCGGTCGAGTCCATGGCCGACGGGGTCCTGGTGATCGACTCCAGCGGGATCGTCGAGGCCAACCGGGCAGCGCTGGATCTCCTCGGTGTGGCAAGCAAGCGCGACCTGCTCGGTCCCATCGAAGACTTCGCCGACCGCTTCCGGCCGCGGACCCTGGAGGGCACGCCCATCCCCTTGAGCGAGCTGCCGAGCGCCCTGGCGCTGCACGGCGTGCGCGCCACCCGCGAGACCCTACTGCGCCGTGCCGACGGGACCGAGATGGTGGCCAGCACCTCGGCCGCGCCGGTCGTGACCCCGGAGTCTTCCGGGCTGGTCATCGCCGTATTCCGCGACGTGTCGGCCGCCCACCGGCTCGAGTCGATGCGCGACGAGTTCCTGGCCACCGCCGCCCACGAGCTCAAGACGCCCCTGGCGGTGGTGAAGGCCTACGCCCAGCTCGTGCAGCGGCGGGTCCCGGCCGAGGCGCCGGCCCTGACGGTGGTGCAGCGGCAGGTCGACCGGATGACCCGCCTGGTGCAGCACCTGCTCGACGCCTCCCGGCTGCGCCTCGATCCCAGCTCGTTCGTCTTCGAGCGCTTCGACCTCGCCGCGCTCTTGGCGGAGCTAGTGAGCCGGCAGGGCGCCACGAGCCCCGCCCATCAGATCGCGCTGTCCGCCGACGGGCCGGTCCCGGTCCGGGGCGACCGCGACCGGATCGCCCGGGTCATCTCCAGCCTGCTCGACAACGCCGTTCGCTTCTCGCCCCAGGGTGGGCCGGTGAAGGCCCGGGTAGCGCGCTCCGGGGGGGAGGTCGAGGTCTCGGTGGCCGATGAGGGCCTGGGCATTCCCGCCGACCGACAGGACCGCGTCTTCGAGCGCTACTACCGCGCCCATGCTGGAACGCCCGACGACTATGGTGGCCTGGGACTCTCGCTGGAGCTGTCCCGGGAGATCGTGGTCCGCCACGGGGGGCGGATGTGGTTCGAGAGCGCCTCCGGCCAGGGATCCACCTTCCACTTCAGCCTGCCGGCGGCCGCGGAGGAGACGTGAGCCGGGGCGTGCTCGTCGTCGAGGACGACCTCGACCTCCTCGGCCTGGTGGAGATGGTGCTCTTGGACGCCGGCCACGCCGTGCGCACCGCCTCCGATGGCCAGCGGGCCCTCGAGCGCGTGGCCGAGGAGATGCCGGGGCTCATCCTCCTGGACATGCGCATGCCGGTGATGAACGGCTGGGAGTTCGCCCGCGAGTTCCGGAACCGGCACGGGCGCGCCTGTCCCATCGTGGTGGTCACCGCCGCCGAGAACGCCCAGCTCCGGGCGGCGGAGATCGAGGCGGACGGATGGCTGGCCAAGCCCTTCGACATCGACGACGTGATCCACATGGTCGAGAGGTTCGTGCCGGCGGCCGGATCCTCAAGCTGAGGTATTCTCTCCCTGCGGCCGGGCCGGGTGCGACGAGAGTGCTTTGATCTCGACGGGCCGCCCGGAAAGACCCTGGACGCTTGCCCCCGAACTCGCCATGACCTCGCCCCCGACCGCCTCCGCCGTTCCCACCCGCGACCCGGTCTGCGGGATGGACGTCGACCCGCAGCGTCCTCCGGGGGGGACCGTCGAGCGCGGCCGCTACCGCTACCACTTCTGCAGCCCTGCTTGCCGCGCCCGCTTCGAGGCCGATCCCAGGGCCTACATCGCCGAGGATCCGGTGTGCGGCATGGAGGTGAACCCCAAGGCGCCGCGGGGCGGCCAGATCGAGCACGCCGGTCGCCGCTACTACTTCTGCAACCCCCGCTGCCTGGCCAGGTTCACCGCCGACCCGGGCGCCTACCTGCACGGCCAGCCCGGCGCCACCCCGTCCCGCCCCTTCGCTGCCCCCGCCGGCGGGAAGGTGGTCTGGGTGTGCCCCATGGACCCGGAGGTGCGCGAGGAAAGGCCGGTGCCCTGCCCGATCTGCGGCATGGCGCTCGAGCCGCTTCAGGTCGGGGGAACGCCAGCGACGGAGGAGCCGCCCAACCCGGAGCTGGCCGCCATGAGCCG
>Ga0335071_10008183_pt1 | contig 10748 bp, 8 predicted proteins | sample Lox_Sample_15_FD_206724 | JGI IMG/M metagenome (GOLD analysis project Ga0335071, IMG submission 206724) | Soil microbial communities from Loxahatchee National Wildlife Refuge, Florida, United States - Lox_Sample_1.5 | ecosystem: Environmental > Terrestrial > Soil > Wetlands | place: USA: Florida...
CATGTGCGCCGGAGCTCATGTCGAAGGTGGGGTAGAACCACAGCGCGATCGAGCCGTGGCTGGCCAGTTGGGAGGCCGGGAAACTGTCTACGCCCACGTAGTTGCTCGAACCGTCGAACTGCAGGGCATCCCCGGCAACGCCGCTGGTCCAGGCGGGTGTGCCGTAGATCGTGCCGTCATATCCGCCGGCCGAGTCGTGGGCCAGGCTCCCGCTGCCTTCGTCGAATTTCCAATTGCCCACCAGGCCTGCTGAAACATCCAGATTCACCCGGTTGCTGAGGCGGGCGCTATGGGGAGCCGCCTGGACCAGGGTAAATCCGGACAGGGATAGGATCACTGCTATGATGATGTAGGTGACCGAGTGCTGCCAGCGCGTTTTCATGCCCAACCATCCTCTTCTATGAAAAATTCCGCTGCGGTGATTTCCCGCCAAGCTGGGTATGGGGCTATGATACAACGCGATCGGTTATCCGGCAATACTGAAGATGACAGTCACTTTGGAAGTGACTGTCATCTTCAAGGCAGATCCGCAATATAATCCTCCCTATGGCCCTCATCATCTTCGATTTTGACGGTGTGCTTGCCGATACGCTGGCGGACATGCTCCGCTTTGCGCAGCAGGTCTGCGATGAGCTGGGGGTGAAGCATACCGTCGTGCCAACCGATCTGAGCGAGCTGGAAGTGATGTCCTTCGCGACGTTTGGCGAGGCCTGCCAGGTGCCGGAGGATCTGGTGGATGAGTTCGTGCGCCGGTGCACGCGCAAGTTTGCCGAGAAGCCGGCCCCGCCGGCGCTATTCGACGGATTGGGGGAAGTGGTCAGGCAATTGGCCAAGAGGCATGTGCTTACCGTGGTAACGGGGAATACGGCCGGGAATGTGCGTGCATTTTTGGAGCAGCACGGGCTGGCTGGATGCTTCCGCGGCGTGTACGGGGTGGATCTACCCGGGACGAAGGTGGAGAAAATTCGGCTGGCGCAGAGTCAGTTTTCGGCAGGGGCTGAGACGGTTTTCATGCTTGGGGATTCGTTGAGCGATGTCCACGCCGCCCGGGAAGCCGGCGTCAAAAGCATCGCGGTCGGCTGGGGGCATCAAAGCCTGGGGAAGCTGGAGGGGGCGCTTCCCGATGCCATTGTCCGTTTACCGGAAGAGCTGATCGAAGTAACCAACCCGCATCCCAAAAGCCCCTGATAATTCGGCTCTGCCGCCGCAGCGGAAAACCGGCCGGTTTTCCTTAAAAAACACTCATCTACGCGTCAGGTATAAGTAGGGGGAACGTTGGGATGCCGTCAAGCAAGGGCCGGAGCGGCGTGATAAGATACTTTCGAAAGGTGACACGTTCTCCCTTTCAAGAGAGCCGGGGCAGGCGTCCCCGGCTCTTTCGATTCTATCTGGTACTGGCGGGTTAACCGCCCTGGTTGTAAAATTGTCCAGACTACTGAATATTGGAGGCTTTTGTGAAAGAACTGATCGATCGTATCCGCCGGGATGGCAGGAACCTCGGCAACGGCATTTTGAAAGTGGACGGCTTCATCAACCACCAGGTCGACCCGGCCCTGATGGACGCCTGCGGGAAGGAACTGGCCGCCCGTTTCGCCAACCTGGGCGCGACCAAGGTGCTCACCGCCGAGATCTCCGGGATTGCCCCGGCCCTCACCACGGCACTCTACCTGGGCCTGCCGGTGGTATATGCCCGCAAATCCAAGCCCATCACCATGCCCGACCAGGTCTTCCTGACCCTGGCGCCCTCCCACACCAAGGGCCGCATGGTCGAGTTGATCATCTCGCCCGAATACCTGGCCGGCCATGAGAAGATCCTCATCATCGACGATTTCCTCGCCTCCGGCGCCACCATCATGGGGCTGATCCGCCTGGCCCAGACCGCCGGCGCTACCGTCCTGGGCGTGGGCACGCTAATCGAGAAGACCTTCGAGGGCGGGCGCGCCCTGCTGAAGCCGCTCGGCATACCGGTCGAGTCGCTCGCCTGCATCTCCTCCATGGATAACGGGCAGGTCATCCTGGGCGATTGCTGATGAAAATGCTATACCGGCTGGTGAATACGTCTTTTGGACGCTTCCTGACCGGTTGGATGCTTGCCCATATGAGCTTCGCCATCCCTGTAAAACGCCTGCGTGAGACCGACACTCTGTTGGCGTTCCGCCATCCTCAGCCGGCCCATCCCTTCCATGTGGTTATCCTGCCCAAGCAGGCTATCGGTTCTTTTACAGAACTGGACCCGGCCGACCCGTTCCTGGCGGAGCTGGTCAGGCTGGTGCAGGGTCTGGTGGCCGAATACCACCTGCCCGCGTACCGTCTCATCGTCAATGGCGGCGCTTACCAGGAGTTCCCGCGCCTGCACTTCCACCTGGTTTCCGATGCATCCACCCCTCTCCCTTTATCCCCTAATCCCTTATCCCCTACCCCCTGATCCCCATGCATTCTTCCATTGCCATCCTCGACTTCGGTTCGCAGTACGCCCAGTTGATCGCCCGGCGGGTGCGCGAAGCGCATATCTACTGTGAGCTCTTCCCCTGGGACGCCCCATCCGAAAAGGTCATGGCGCTGGCTCCCAAGGGCTTCATCCTTTCCGGCGGGCCGGCCTCGGTCTATGCCGAAGGCGCGCCGACCCTGCCGCCCTACCTCCTCGAAACGAAATTACCCATCCTGGGCCTGTGTTACGGCATGCAGCTGCTTGCCTATACCCTGGGAGGCGAAGTGGCCCATTCCAGCGAGCGCGAGTACGGACCGGCCACCATCGAGCCGCTCGTCCCCGGCAGCCTGCTGGATGCAATCTCCCAGGTCTGGATGTCGCACGGCGACCGGATCATCCGCATGCCGGAGGGCTTCGTCGCCCTGGCAAGGTCGGGCAACAGCCCGGTGGCGGCCATGGGCGATTTCACCCGCAGGTATTTTGCGGTGCAGTTCCACCCCGAAGTCAGGCATACCCCCAACGGCGCGGCGCTGCTGGAGCACTTTGCCCTGTCCATCTGCGGCTGCACGCCCGACTGGACGCCGGCCTCGATCATCGAGGAGAGCGTGGCGTGCATCCGTGCCCAGGTGGGCGATGCGGGCGTCCTGGCGGCGGTCTCGGGCGGGGTGGATAGCGCCGTCGCCGCCGCGCTGGTGCATAAAGCCATCGGCGATCAGCAGGTGGCGGTCTTCGTGGATACCGGCCTGCTGCGCCAGGGCGAACCCGAGCAGGTGGTGAAAACATTCCGCCAGGAAATGGGGGCCGAGCTGCTGGCGCTGCAAGCCGGCGAGCAGTTCTTTGCCGCCCTGCAGGGCGTCACCGACCCGGAGCAGAAGCGCAAGATCGTCGGGGAGAAATTCATCCGGATCTTCGAGCAGGCCGCCCGGGAGCTCACCGGCCCCAAGCACGCCGGACCGGGCCGCCCTCCCAAATTCCTGGTGCAGGGCACGATCTATCCGGATGTGGTCGAATCGGCTGCCCCCGACCGCAACAAGGCCGCCAGGATCAAGAGCCACCACAATGTGGGCGGGCTGCCCAAGGATATGGAAATGGCCCTGGTCGAGCCGCTGCGCTACCTGTTCAAAGACGAGGTGCGGGCGGTCGGTGAGGCGCTTGGCCTGCCGGAGCAGATGGTCTGGCGCCAGCCCTTCCCCGGACCGGGGCTGTGCGTGCGCTGCCTGGGCGAGGTGACGCCTGAGCGGGTGGCCCGCCTGCGCCAGGCGGATGCCATTTTCACCGCCGAGCTGGCCGCGGCCGGGCTGCTGGGAAAAGGGGCCGGCACCAGCCAGGCCTTTGCGGTGCTGCTGCCGGTGCGTTCCGTGGGAGTGATGGGAGACGAGCGCACCTACCAGGAGGCCTGTGCCATCCGGGCGGTGGTCACCGACGATTTCATGACCGCCGACTGGGCGCGCCTCCCCTACGACGTGCTGGCCCGCGTGGCCAACCGGATCGTTAACGAGGTGCACGGAATCAACAGAGTGGTGTATGATATTACCAGCAAGCCTCCCGCTACCATTGAATGGGAGTAGTGTCACATCCTGTCATTGCGAGGCGGCGTTCTTCCCGCCGAAGCAATCTCCGCGCTTAATTGGAGATTGCTTCACCGCCTTCGGCGGTTCGCAATGACACGATCAACCAACCCGAGGATCCTTATGACTGACCAGACCACCCCGCCCCTGCCCCAGCTGCCTGCCCCGCGCCACCCCGTGCCGCCTGCCCCGATCCACCCGCTGGCGGCGCTGGCGACGATCGTGCTGGACAACCTTTTCACCATCCCCGAGATCGCCGGCCCGGAGGTGTGGATCTTTTCCATCCCCATCATCGGTGGGTTAGGTTTTGCGGCCACCACGCTCGTCCAGCACTACCTGTCGAAGGATAGCTGGGGCGAGGCAGTCGCCAAAGGCCTTGTGATGGGCATCATCGCCGGCGTGCCCACCTCCATTACGGGTACGGCCGTGGGCGGCATCCTGCTGGGCTGGGCCGGCCTGCATGAATGGATCAAGCTGCCCGCCTTAAAGACCACACTCGGACAGCTCTCCTCGTCCGGTGGAACGGGCGACGAAATCGTGGATGGCGAATTCAAAGACGTTGAGTAACCGCAGGGGTTGCCATTGGAGGCCGATGTCGGTCCCGGGCTGATCGCGGCATATGCGTAAATTCCTGGCATTACTGCTCTGCGCATACCTGGCTTTCGCTGGCCTGACGCCTGTGCGGGCCCAGAGCAAGTCGGGCACGGCCCACATCACCCTGGAGGCCCTGAATACCGGTGCGTTCCCGGAAATCTCGGCCGGGCTGGATGTATTCGATTCGGCCGGCAATGTCGTCACCGGGCTGAAGCCGGATTCGGTCACCCTGCTGGAAGATAAAACCCCGCGCACGCTCGATTCGCTCGAGGAGATCAAGGTGGGGGTGGATTTTGCCCTGGCGCTCGATCCCGGGCCCACTTTTGCGTTCCGGGATGCCAATGCCGTCACCCGCTATGACAAGATCGTAAAGATCCTGAAAAGCTGGGTAGCCTCCCATTCCGATACGCTGGGGGACGATCTGAGTCTGGTGCCCACTTATGGGACCATCGCGGCCCACCTGGCCAGCACGGCGGCTTTTTCGGATGCCCTGGCGGCCTACCAGCCCAACCTGCAGACCATTTCCCCCAGCCTGAACACCCTGTCGCGTGCGCTGGATACGGTAACTGAATCGACCCCCACGACCGGCATGAAGCGGATGGTCTTATACGTCACGTCCCCGACTGCCGTGGAGGCTTTGCCCACCCTGCAAAATTTGACCGAGCGCGCCGTGGGCCAGCAGGTGCGCGTCAACGTCTGGGTCGTATCATCGACCGATTTCTTCTCGTCATCCGGCGCAACCGCCCTCAAGGATCTTGCCATCCAGACCGGCGGGCAATACGTGCTTTTTTCCGGCGTGGAGCCGCTGCCCGGCCTGGAGACATATTTCGCCCCGCTCCGCTCCACCTATCAATTGACCTATTCTTCCGGCATCCTTACTTCCGGCCAGCATACCCTGACCGCGCAGGCGGACCTGGACGGGGAGAGCATAACTTCGAATGCATTGACTTTTTCCCTGGATATCCAGCCGCCCAACCCCATGCTGGTCGCGCCGCCCGACCAGATCGTCCGCCAGGCACCCGATGACCAGACCACCAAAACGAGCGCATTCCTCCCCAAGGAACAACCCATCGAGATCATCGTCGAGTTCCCGGATGGACGCACCCGCCCGCTGGTCAGGACCACGTTATTCGTGGATAACCAGAAAGTGGCTGAAAATACCGGCGAGCCATTTAACCGCTTCACCTGGGACCTGAGCGGTTATGCCGCCAGCGGCCAGCACATCCTGAGCGTGGAAGCCGTGGACAGCCTCGGGCTGAGCAAGACCAGCCTGGGCGTGCCGGTGATGATCACGGTGATCAAGCCTAAGTTCGGCCTCCTGCCGTTCCTATCGCGCAACAGTAAATGGGTGACGCTGGCCGCGATCGTCTTTGCCGGGGCAGTGCTGGGGGTGATCCTGGCGGGCGGCCGGTTCAGGCGGCGCCCCCGCCCGGCAGACCAGGGAGCCTTGCTGGATCCGCTTACCCAGCCGGTGGATGGTGAGACCGGCCGGCGTATGCGCATGCCGTGGAAACGCCCGCCCAAGCAAGCGGATGCCTACCTGGAGCGGTTGAAAGAAGACGATCAGCCGATGGCTGCCGCGCCCATCCCGGTCATCGTCCCGGAAATGACCTTCGGTTCTGATCCGATGCAGGTCACGCGCATACTGGATGACCCATCCGTCTCACCGCTGCATGCGCGCCTCCAGGAGCAAAACGGCGAGTATATCCTTTCGGATGAAAACTCTGTCGCCGGCACCTGGGTCAACTACAAGATGTTGACGGCACCCTGCCGCCTGCAGCATGGCGACGTTCTGCAAATCGGACGCCTCACCTATCGCTTCATGCTGCGCAGGCCGCCCGAACGGCGCCAGCCAAGAGTGACCACCACCAAGGCATGATCCGCACAACGCATGCTCATTTGCACGTTGCCGCAGTATCCCACCCCGGTATGGCAGGGAAACAGAACGAAGACCGGCTGGCTGTTTCGGCCTACCGCCTGAGCGAAAAAGACGCCACCCGCTCGGTATTTGCGATCGTTTCGGATGGGATCGGGGGACACCGCGCCGGCGAAGTGGCCGCCGAAATGGCGGTGGAAAGCATCAGCCAGATGGTAGCCCGCTCCGATGCCGTCCAGCCCGTGGATATCCTGAACGCTGCCATCCAGGCCGCCAGCCAGGCGATCGCATCCAAAGGCAGGGATGACACGCAGCGCCTGGGCATGGGCACCACCTGCGCCTGCGCCTGGATCATCGGGAAAAACCTGTTCACCGCCTCGGTGGGAGATTCGCGCATCTATCTGCTGCGCGGCAGCAACCTGACCCAATTGACCGTCGACCACACCTGGGTGCAGGAGGCGGTGGAAAAGGGCATCCTGGACCCGAAAGAGGCCCGCAACCATCCCAACGTGCATGTCATCCGGCGATACCTCGGTTCAAGCGTGACCCCCCAGGCGGATATCCGCATGCGGCTGGCCTCGAACGAGACGGACACGCAGTCGCGTTCCAACCAGGGATTGCAGTTGCTGCCCGGCGACCTGCTGCTGCTCTGCACGGATGGCCTGACCGATGTGGTCAATGATGCCGAAATCATCCAGACGGTGCGGGGGAAAGCCCTTCAAGCGGCTACGCAGGCGCTGGTGGACCTGGCCTGTGCGCACAATGCAAAGGATAATATCACGGTTGTGATGATGCTTGTCCCATGGAAGGAGAATGGAACGAGCTTCGATTTGAAGGCGATCAAAAAGGGAAGAAAGTACTGGCAGTGGGCGGTACTGGCACTATTGGCTTTGATCCTGCTGGCGCTGGTCGTCTTTGGGCTGGCGTGGGCGATGTACCATTTGGGCGCGTGACGAAGGACCAGGAGAAGATCGCAGTGAGCTGGCCGGACGTTTGGGGATGCGGATCCACTTGCCTGCCAACAGGACCAATAAAGCACAAAACTCGATAATGAGGGTAATCAAAGAAACCCAATCCAGGATCTTCTGGAGCAGGGGCAACTTCCAATCCGGCTGGCGGCGATTGATGAAATCGAGCAGTTGGGCCTTCTCGCTGACCGGGATGCGCCCATACTCCTGGGAATGGTTCACTTCGGGGAACACGTATCCGGTGGGATCGACAATATTATAGTAGCCGTTGGTTACATCGGTAACGGGGCCGGCATGCAGAACCGGGTCAAGGTGGCGGTAGATGTCCTTGAAGTATGTGTTATAGGGGTCGATCATGTTGGTGGCATCATCCTGGAAGACCATCCACGGGTCCGCCTGGGGAACGACATTCTCGACCGGGAAAGTCTTGCCCTGGTAGCGGATTTCATCGTAGGTGGCCAGGATCGGCCGGTAATCACATTGATAAAGCTGATAACTGGAACCATTCAGGTTCAAAGCATATTGCGCCGGGAAGTAATGCATATTGCTCAAGCACAGCAGGGCAAACCCGTCGATGAGCAGGAACATGGTTACAAGGAGCGCTTTCGACTTCCATTTCCTGGTCCAGTTTTCGAAGATCACTGCACCGACGAATGCCAGCGGAAAGATGAAGGCGGACACATTCCGCACATTCACACGCAGGGATTCGAGGATGGGAAGGTTCTTAAGATAAGGATAAATGATCCCTTTCGCCAGCGTGTTTTCGATCACCAGCCAGATGGCAATGACCAGGCAGGCAACCGCGACCAACCTTTTCTTATCGATCCGGGCCTTGAGGTCAGGCTTGTGGAATAAATAAGCGATGGCGCCTCCGGCGAGCAGGAGCACCAGGACCGGCGATATGCTTGCGTCCAATTCCCAGGCGCCGTAGATCGTCCCGGTGCTTTTTGCCAGATCAACGGTGGCCTGATATGCGGAAAGGCCCGGTACCACCGAGCTCAACGCTCTATAAATTGGCGCCAAGGTCATGGTGCCCAGCAATTGGCGCACGATGCCGACCATGCCGGTCCACAGGGTGGTGGTGTAATTGTCTTCGGCCAGGCGCGGGAAAAAGCGCATGAAATAAATGATGGCAGATATTTTCGAACCGAGCAACAGGATAGAGAAGCCGGCTCCCCAGCCGACGACCCAAAAAATCCGTTTCCAATTCCACAGGGAGGCTTTGTATAGATACAGGATGGGGAAAATGACAAGGGCGGACAGGAGAAAGAAGGGGACGTTGTGAATGCCGGAATACAGGAGCACGGCGGCTACGAATGAAAGGAGCAGCCCTCCCAGCCAAGCCGGGATCCTGGGATGGAACAGGAGGATCAAGATCACCGGAAATAAAGTGAAGGTCTCGAAGGTAACATGGCCGGCGGCCGCATGGTTGAAATAGAAGCCATTGCCAACGAAAAATACGGCGCCCAGCAGGCTGGCGAAAGAGTCCAGCCCGACGAGTTTCTTCAGGAAGTAGTATGTGGCGACAAAGCCAATCCCTATGAAAACGACCAGGGATGCCAGGATGGCAACCCACGGATTGGCGATCCCCATGAGAAATTGGGGTAATGAAAATTCGAGATCCTGGGGATTGGGAAAGACCGGCCGGCCCCCGGCAAAGCTGGGCGTATACCATTGAACTGCCAGGCCGTTGATCTTTTGATGGAGATACGAATCCATCATATAGGGCATGAACAGCCGGTAATCGTGCCCGATCATGGGATAGGTGCGGTTACAGTACCAGATTATGAAAGCGCTGATGACTGCGATATTTACAATGATGAGGGCTGTAATTAAATAGTTCTTTTTCACAAGAAATGACCATCCTGGAGACCGACCTGAAACCCCTCGCCACGCGGCACTGGCAGGGGTTTAAAGTTTGCCGCCGGAAATATACCCGACGGATATGAAGAAGCCATTTGTTTTCTGTTTAGAAAGTGTGTTTCTTTGAGAATGGTTTCTCCCCTGATAACATTGACAACTAAATTTTAGCGTATGAATATTCTTATTTGATCATCCAGTTCCTTTCCCAAAGCATGAAGAAGATTATATCGCCAAATGGGAAAAATGGCCTGGCGCTTTCCTGACGGGATTTTCACAAAAAACAATCCAGTCCCCAACTTTGTGAAAGTGTGCCTTTCCTAGCGGCTGGCCTTCCTTTTCCTGCCGCCGTGGTAGGCCGGGGCGGTGATGGCATAAATGGTGCATAGGCGCGCATCCAACATGCGGGAACGGATGCGTGCGTCCATCTCATCCAGCGTGTCGGCGGTGGTGATGACGGTGGGCAGCTCGGCATTGTAGCGGTAGTTGAACAACTGGTAGAGCTTCTCACGCACCCAGGGGGTCATGGATTGCGTGCCCAGGTCGTCCAGGATCAGCAATGGGGCTGTGCGGATCTCGTCGAAGCGGCGGTCGTAGCTGGTATTGCTGGATGGGCTGAAGGTCGCCCGCAGGTGATCGAGCAGGTCGGGCACCATGACGAACAGCGGCGGGTCGCCCAGATCGGTACGGAAATTGGCGATGGCGGCTGCCAGGTGGGTCTTTCCGCTGCCGTAGGGACCGGTCAGCACCAGCCAGCCTTTCGGTTTTTCTGCAAATGAGGTGGCGGCCTTCAACGCTTTTTCCAGCGATTTAAGTTTGTCGGCTTCCAACCCTTCCTCCTCACGCAAGGAAAAGCTGGCAAAGGTGCATTTCGAAAGCAGGTCGAGCGAGGAAAGTTCGTGGTGGCCGCGGTCATCCGTCGGATGGCGGTAATCCGGGGCCAGGATGGTCAGCTTGCTGACCAGCTCCGGATCGGTCAGACGCGAGCGGATGCGCGGTTCGATCTCGTCCAGTGGGACGTTGGTGGTCACCACCAGTGGCAGCCGGTTGATATAGCGGTAGTTGATGACCTGGAAGAGTTTTTCCTGCGCCCAGGGGGTGGCCGATTGTGTGCCGAAGTCATCCAGCACCAGCAGTGCGGCGGTGCGGATCTGCTCGAAGCGCTGCTCGAAGGTCACATCTTCGGCATCGAAGGCGAAGCGCAGCAGGTCCAGGAGATCGGGCACGGTCAGGAAGAGTGTCGGCACGCCCATGCCGACGGCGAAGTTGGCGATGGCGGCTGCCAGGTGGGTCTTGCCGCAGCCGTAGCCGCCTTGCAACAGCAGCCAACCTTTGAGGGAAGTCGCGTACTGGCGGGCGGTATTATGGGCAATTTCCAGGGAGCGTGCCTGGCGCTCTCCCAGGCCGATCTGGCCGCGCGGCTGAAACGAATCGAAGGTCAACCCTTTGAGTTC
>Ga0335071_10008184_pt1 | contig 10747 bp, 8 predicted proteins | sample Lox_Sample_15_FD_206724 | JGI IMG/M metagenome (GOLD analysis project Ga0335071, IMG submission 206724) | Soil microbial communities from Loxahatchee National Wildlife Refuge, Florida, United States - Lox_Sample_1.5 | ecosystem: Environmental > Terrestrial > Soil > Wetlands | place: USA: Florida...
GGTCGGCCGGCATCTGGAACCAGAGCACGCCCAGGGTGCTCACCGCCTGCGTCACGACCCCGGTGATGTTGGTGATCAGGATATTGCTGACGAGGTTCGGGCTATACAACATCGTGCCGCTGTCCCCGACCGCCAGGAGCAGGTTGGTGTTGCCGCCGATCCCCAGGAAAGTGGTATTGGTTGCCTGGTACGGGACCAACTCGAGGGTCCAATCGACGCCGTTGCCGCTGGTCATGACGGTCCCGAAATCGCCCGCAGCCACATAAAGGCTGGGGAGCCGCGTCACATCCCAAAGGAAGTTGCGGACGCTGTCATAGGGGGTGACCCAGGCATAGGGTTGAGCATTGGTTTGGAAACCCTCGGATTGCAGCCCGGTTTGGCCGGCGATGTAGAAGAAGTTCGGGAGGCCGATCGCAGTATAGTAAGTCCAGGCGGGAGGGCCGTTGGTTTTGGCGAGTTCATTCGACCAAACCTGGGCATCCTGAATCCACACCTCGTAATCGCCGTCGAGCAGGCGGTCGGTTCCACCGGTCACCGCGTATTGGAGCGCGTTGGTGGCGCCCGGGGATTCGGAAAACCAACTGACGCCCCCGTTCGTGCTCGAGAGCGTCACCCCCGCGTCGCCGACGGCGGTAAAGCGGCCATTGCCGAAACCGACCCGATTCAGATCGCTGAGGGTGGAACTGGTGCGGGCGACCCAGTTAGTCCCATTCGCGCTGGTCAGGATCGTGCCACCGGTCCCGACGACGACGAAGGTGGCGTTGCCGAATGCCGCCCCTCGGAACCACGAGCTCGAACCGCTGTTTTGCCGCTTCCACGTCACGCCATTCGTCGAGGTATAAATCGCGCCCTCATCCCCGGCGGCCGCACAGAGCTGGCTGGAGGCCGTCACTGCTTCGAGCCAGTCGGCGGTGGGGCCATCCACCAGCGTGCCCTGCTGGAAATGGCTGGCATCGTCGGCGTAAAGCACCACTCCGCTGTCGCCGGTTATGACAATGCGCGAGCCGAAGAAGGTGACGGCGCGCAGGTAGTTGGTGACCAGGCTGTCGCGCGGCAGCCACAGGTTCAGATCGTCGCTGGTGTAAATCTGGCCCCGTTCAGCTACCTGAACCGCGAGCGACAAGGAGGAGGAGTAAGCCATGTCCACGACGTTGCCGCCGTGCGGCAGCGGGTTGGACCAGCGCCACCGCAGCGGATAGGTCACGGCGGAAGCAGGCGTGAGCGAAGCCAGGCACGCGAGGAGCACTAGCCCGAACATTTCATACCAGGCCAAGCCCGGCGCCAGGGCGGACCTCGCTCGCGCAGCGACCCAGGCCCACGCCACCGCACAGGTTCCCCGGGTGCGCGGATACATTATGTCGGATTCGGACCTCACCGTCGGGACTTGCTTTTGCCGCCAACCTAAGTTTGCAGCGAAACGGACTCCGGTTGCTCGACCGGCAGCGGCAACTGCAACCCAAACACCGAGCCCTCCGGGCCAGTGCCCACCAGGGCCAACTCCGCGCCCAGGTGGTTGCTCAGTTGCTTTGAGAGTGCGAGCCCGATACCGGTCCCGCCTTCCTTGGTCGAGGCGCAGGGCATAAACAGAGGCGCACCCGGCGCCAGGCCTCTGCCCTGGTCCGCGACTTCGAACTTCAGACCCGACGCGACACGGCGCATGGCCAGGGTCACGGTCTGGCCGGGTGGCGTCGCTTCGATCGCGTTTTCGAGCAGGTTGAACAGGATCAAGGCGACAAGATTGGCAACCCGGTTGGTCAACGAGCCCTCAGCTTGGACCAGGGTGCGCAATTTCACGCTGCGCTGGCCGGCCAGCGGCTGCAGGCGGCTGGCCAGAATTTCGGCCAATTCCGGCAGGGTAATCTCATAGGACGCCTCGGTTGCCTGCTCTCGCAGGACTGCGGCGACGTGATCGATCATCGCCTTCATCCGGCTGGTTGACGCGATGGCTTCCTGCCAATCGGGGTCCGGGTCGGAAGCTGGCGGGGTTGCGCGGGACCGGACGTACTGTTGCAGGCCGGCCAGCGGATTCTTCAGCCCGTGCAACAGGTGGGCGGTGACTGCCCCAAGCGCGGAAGTCTTGGCGGCCAGCGCCAGTTCCTGGTTGGCGCGCAGCAGGTTCTGCGTGCGTTCGGCGACCAGTTGGTGCGCGCGGCGCAACCGCCAGAAAGCCCAGCCGAGCGTGGCGCCAAGCAGCAGCGCGCCCGCGAGCCAGGCGATGGCGGCCTGAACGAACAGGTGGCGGTCCAACCGCGCGAACTCCGACGCCAGGCTTTGGCCTTCGAGCAGGAACTGAGCGATGCCGGCGAGCGGGCCCTCCGGCAGCGAGAGCGGCACGTTCACCTCCAGCACGTGCAGGGGCGCCGGAGCAGGCTCGGAGCTCTCCGGTCGGAATACGGACGCAGCCGACAGTTGCGGATGAAATTCGCAGGCGGGCCGGAGCGCCGCGAGTTGGCGCAAGTGCTCCGGGGCCAGGGAAGCAGGCGCCACCGTGCGCGGAAAGCTCGCGACGAAACGGCCAGAAGGGTCCAGCAGGCGCACACCCAAGACGCCACGCAACTCCGAGCTCCGCAGGATGAGACTCAATTGGTTGGCGGGGTCCGTGATGGGGCCGGCCAATCCTTCCTTCACTTCTTCGGCGTAAAGCATCAGCGTCACCGCGTGCAGCACTTCCCCATCCCGCGCGGCCAGTTGCTGGCGGATGTTCTGGCGCACCTGCAGCGTGGTTAAACCTACCACCAAAGCCAGCACGCCCAGGCCGAGGGCAATCGCCAGCGCCAGCCGTCGCCGGGAGTCGGCCAGCAAGGCGAAAGCTGAAGGGCCGTTCGGCATAGTCAGAACTCCCACTGCAACGACGCGCTGAACGTGTTGACCGTGTACGACTCCAACGGCGCGTTGGACAGGGCGCGGTTGTATTCGTAGCCGGCGACGAACCGCAAACGCTTGTAGAGGTCGCGTTCGAAATGGACCGTCACCGACAGCTCGTCGTAGCGGCGCAGAGTCTGGTCGGTGAAACTCACGGCCTGGTGGTCGTACCAATAACCGGCGACTTGCGCCTCGGCCGAAATCTCCCAGCGGGCGGGGCGGTATTCGATGCGGGCCGAGGCCGAACCGCGAGTGTAGTCGAAATAACCGCCGCCGTTCTCCTTAACCAGCCGGCCGCCAAGCGAGGCTTTGGTTCGCCAATGCCCTTCCGCATCCCATTTCTGGCGCCAGCTCAGGCGGGCGTCGTGCTGAACGCGATGGCGACTGGAGTCCGGGATGGGATCGCCGGTGGTCGTCAAAGCCGGTTCGTGGTCATAGAGCCGCCAGGCAGGTTCATAGATGAGGTTCAGCTCCCCGCCCGTATCAAGAGGGCGTCCCAGCGTCGCTCGGGGTCCGAATTGCCAATAATCATCCAACGGTTCGGCGAAGTATTGCCGGGTCACCGGGCCTTCCAACAGCAGCCAAAGGTGTGCGGGTAGGGTGAATTTGAGGCCGGGCAGGGCTGAAAGGGTATGGCCGCGGACGGCCTCCGCGGTTCGGTTCGTTTCCGAGGTTGAGACATCGAGGATTTGGTCCACGTACGAGTACTGACCGGCCAGGGACCAAGCCAGCCAGGAATTGGCCTCGTACTCGACACGGGCCTGGTTGAACGAGAGGAGTTCGTCGTGTACCGCGCCCCCTTCGAGGAAGTGCAGAAAATCCAGCGAGCCGAAGAGGGTAATCTGGGGGCCAACGGGCGCGAAGCGTACGGCGAGCGCCTCGGCGCTGGCGGAGAGGAAGGAACTGCCGATGGGCTGCACGCCAGACAGGTACACGTTATCCTTGTAGCCACCGCCTCCCCGCAGCGTGACGTCACTGAGCCACTGCGGGTGCACTTCGTCAGGCAAAGCCTGCGAATCATCCGGCGTTCCTGCCAGCGAGGCAAACCCGGTGAGCCCGGATAAGGTAGCGGCCATCATTCGGTTCCACATCACGGCGCGTCGCGCTCGAAAACCAACCCCAACGCGCCCGGCGCTCGCCAGTTTATCCTAGCGCTCTAGCGCTGCAGCATCGCGACAGCTTTGTCCACGGCGCCCGACTGCCAGCCCCGGCCCCAACCCGGCGATTGACCCCTCAGTCCGTGCCACGGCGCGGAGAGCTTCCGGACGTTGGCCCGGCCTGCGGACGCGAGTCGCGGGCGCTGCTCTTGATCTCGTCGAGCAACTCTTTGTGATCTTGCAGTTTCTGCTCGAGCTGCGGCGCGCGCTCCTGGGTCTGTTGGCGGAGTTCGCGCGCTTGTTCAAGGGCTTGCTGGCGAAGGACACGAAGCTGGTCGCGGAGGGCGGCGCGTTCTTCATCATTTGCGCCCTGCATCTGCTTTTTGATTTCCTCCTGCCGGGCGAGGTAGGCCCGGGCATCGAGCTTGAACCGGTCAACGCGGGCCTGGACCGCAGCGGGCAACGCGGGTTTCGCCGGAGTATTAGCCGCATTGACCGCGCTGGCATCCGTAACGGTTGGTCGTTCCGGCACCAGCACCTGGCCGGAGCGAACCGGTTGGGCGGTGGTGGCTTGCGCCGACGCACGCGTCGCCATCGCCAGCAGCCCGGCCACCAGCAACCCGGCGACGAGCAATTGCGCCGTTCGGCTCATAACTTGCACTGCATCCGATTCGTAAACTGGTATTGCGCTCAATTCATACCGCATTTAGGCGCGGTTTGCAATGTAAAAGGCCATGCAGAACACGTGCCAGCGCTCCGATGAAATGCCCAGGCGATTGCCAGTTAATCGCTTAGGTCAACCGCCCCCACAAAAGCTCACCCCGGCGGTGGGTGAATGGACCCAGCCAATGACCCCGTGCGCCCAAGCTCATTCCTCGTCCATGGGGGTTGGCTTGTCCACCAGGAGATGGTAGCGGATATAATCGCGCGTGACCCCCAGCAACCGAGCGGCCGCGGAAACGTTGTTGCCGGTTTGCTCGAGTGCGCGGCGAATAAGTTGCCGGAGTGCCGCCTGCAGGTCGAAGCCTTGCTCCGGAAACCGGAAGTTGGGGTTGAGCCAGCTCTGTACACCGGGCTCGGCCTGACTGCGTGCCTGCAGCAACTCGAATTGAAGCCGGTCGCCGGTTTCAAATACGACCGCGCGCTCGAGTTCATGCGCGAGCTCCCGCACATTCCCCGGCCAGGCGTAAGCGCGCAGCCGCTGGCGGCCGGCCGGGCTGATGGGTTTGGGCGGCAGGCGGTGCCGGCGCGACAGCCGCGACAGCAGCAACTCCGCCAGCTTGAGGATGTCGTCCCCGCGCACACGCAAAGGGGGAATTTGCACCCGGTACAGGTCGAGCCGGTGCAGGAGGTCTTCGCGGAACTGGCCTGCGGCGACCAGTTGCCGCAGGTCGCGGTGGGTGGCCGCGATCACCCGCACATCGACGGCGATTTCCCGGGTGCCACCCAAGCGCCGGATGCGGTGATCTTCGATCGCCTTCAGGACCTTGGCCTGGAGGGCCGTGGAGAGGCTGGGTAGTTCGTCCAGGAACAACGTCCCGCCATTGGCGGCCTCGAACAAGCCGAGCTTGGCCGTGCGCGCGTCGGTGAAGGCGCCGCGCTCATGGCCGAACAGCTCCGATTCCGCCAGCGTTTCCGGGATGGCGGAGCAATTGACCTCCACCAGCGGATGGCCGGCGCGGGGGCCGCGGTGGTGGAACCAGCGGGCGATGGCCGTTTTCCCGGTGCCGGTTTCGCCCTCGATCAGCACCGGCGGCAGATGCTGCAGCACCCGTCGGTCGGCGCCGAGGATCTTCTCGATCTGCGCTTCGAGCGCGGATAGGGATTGGCCAAAGAAGAGTGGCTCGCCGGTTTCGGCCTCGCGGCGGTGCTCCTCGAGCCGTGCCGCCTGGCGGGCGCGGCGGACGCGCGCGATAACCAGCGGCAACTCGGCGATGTCAAAGGGTTTGACCAAGTAATCCAACGCTCCCAGGCGCATGCACTCGACCGCCCCGCTGACCGCACCGTCAGCCGTCATGACCACCACGCCGGTGTTGGGGGAAAAGGCTCTTTCTTCGAGCAAAGCCGTGCCGCGGCCGTCAGCCAGATGGATGTCCAGCAGGGCAAAATCAAAGGTCAGGTCTGCCAGCGTTTGCCGGGCGGCTTGCAGGCTGCCCACCGCGGTGACCTCCGCGCCGAGGGATTGGAGGTGCGCCGTGATCTGTTTGCGCAGCAATACCTCGTCCTCGATGATCACGAGGTCCAGCCCGGCTAACAGTCGCGGCTCCATACTCCATCTTTGGCCGGAACCGAAGACGGTGACCAGACAAAAACAACGTTCACCAGGCTCGGCCGCGCTTGAAGCTGTGACAGGCGCGGAAAGCCTCCGCCGCGGCCACGCCGGCCTGGCTGCCGCGCAGCTCAGCTTGCCGGCGCAGCAGGCGAGCGAGGGGCGAAAAGTCCGCATCCATGCTTCGCCGCATCTGGCTGCTATGACAGGCCAGCAGCCGTTCTTTGAGTTCGAGGCAGGCGGAAATGTCCACGTAAAACCCCGGCTCGAAGCCGTCCAGGTTGAGCGTGTCCATCCACCACAGTGCCGGTGACGTCGCTAACGCCGGTGACGTGGTTTTGTAGCCGCGCGAGGCGCAAAACCACGAAGCCGCCTCTGCCAGGGCCGAAGCCGCCCGATGATCGGGATGGTAGTCTTGCGGGGCATGGGCCAAGACCAGGCTGGGTTTGAACCGGCGATACCTCTCGGTGAGCCTCCGGCGCTGCTGGATGTCATCCACCAGCGAGCCATCAGGACAGCCGCCTGGCAGTAGCTCGGCGCCCAGCAAGGCAGCACTGGCAGCCACCTCCCGGCGGCGCACGGCGGCCAGATTCGGTATCGGCTTGCGGGGCTGTCCCTTGTCACCCCGGCACAGCACGCAAACGCCGATCGCCGCGCCCTCACTTCGTGCCCGGGCGAGCGTGCCGCCGCACAGCAGTTCCATGTCGTCGGGGTGGGCGACCACCGCCAGCACGCGTTCGGACGAGAAATCCAATTTCATAGGCGTTCTCAGCGTAGTTTGATGTCGGGCAGCGCGGCAACGTAATCGGCTACGGTCAAGGTCGCGTCAGTGTGAGTACGCATCAGCGAGGCCGGGCAGGCGGCCGTGAGCGGGCCGTGCAGGACCCGGCGGGCGACGGAGCTTTGCCACGGGCGATTGCAGTAAAGCCGCAAACGCCGCGCACCCAGGATTTCCTTCATCCCCACCGTGACGGCGCGGCGAGGGATAAGGGCGATCTCGCCGCCGACGGTAACAGAATTGATGGTTCGCGTTTCCGCAGCCAGGGTGACCACCCTCGTAGGCAATGCCGCAAACACCTCGACGGACATCGGTGCCTCCGCGGCGGGTGGGTCGTTAAAGGCAATATGGCCGGTAATACCGATGCCGCCATAACACGCATCCACTCCCCCGCGCGCGGCGATGAGCTGCGGCACGGCCGAAAGCCTGCGTGGGTCGGGGAAAACCCGGTTGTGTGGCGGCGGCGCCAGTTCGGGGTCCAGCGCCTCATAGAACACCCGGTTGAGGTAATTGCGGAAGCTCAAGGGATGGTCCGCCGTCAGCCACTCATCCTTCTCATCCAAGTATTCATCCATGCCGATAAAGACCACGTTCCGACAAGAGATCCGCTGTTGGTTAACCATCCGGGCCAGGAATGGATACTGGTCCACCGGGCCGACGGGAATGATGAACGTCGCGGCGCGCCTTTCCTGGTTGGCGGCCACAATCTCATCCCTGATGTTTTCTGCCAGGTCGCGGCCGAGCGCTTGCATGTCGCCGAGAATCCGGACCGTCACCGGCGTACCACGGCCGAGCGCGTCGGGCGGAATGGTCAGATAGGAGGGGAACATCGCCAAGGCCGTGTGAAGCGGGACGGGTGATGGGTGATGAGGTTGGGCAGCACGGGCGGCAGGATAGGTTCGTTCGCCGCGGCGGGTCAATCCCGTCCGCGGTTTCGCTCGGCCGGCGGATTCCGCTTGCCATTCTTTCGAGAGCGAATTATTCACGGCGCCATTCTTTGGCCCTGTTATGCGAAAAGTCCGTTTCGGCCTCATTGGTTTCGGCGCTTGGGGACAGCATCACGCCCGGGCGATCAGCGAATGCCCGCTGGCGGAGTTGGCCGCCATCGTTGCTCGTTCCCCCGACAACCAAGCTGAAGCGCGGCGGCGGCATCCAACCGCCACGGTGGTGGCCGAGGTGAGCCAACTCCTGGCCCAGCCGCACATCGAAGTCGTGGATGTCGTGTTGCCAAGTCACCTCCACTTCGCCGTGGCCAAGGAGGTCCTGAGCGCGGGCAGGCATTTGCTGCTGGAGAAGCCAATGGCGTTGACCCTGGCCGACTGCGAGACGCTCGAGCAGATGGCCCTGACCCGACAGCGGTTGCTGGCCATCGGCCACGAGTTCAGGCTCTCCTCGCTCTGGGGCAAGGTGAAAGAGCTGATCGACTCCGGGGCCATCGGCGAACCGCTGTACGCCCTGATCGAGTTGTGGCGCAACCCCTATCGCACCGGCTCCGGTGGGTGGCGCTATGATTTGCAGCGGGTCGGCAACTGGATCCTCGAAGAACCGATCCATTTCTTCGACCTCGCGCGCTGGTATCTGGCGGGCGTGGGTGAACCAGAGAGCGTCTACGCGCGCGCCAACTCGCGCCAGGCGGGCCACCCCGAGCTGCAGGACAACTTCAGCGCGCTGGTGAATTTTCCTCGGGGCGTTTACGCCGTCATTTCGCAGACCTTAAGCGCCTTCGAGCACCACCAGGTTGCCAAGGTCACCGGGACCCACGGCGCTTTGTGGGCCAGTTGGAGCGGGGCGATGGACCGCACGTTTCATCCGACCTTCTGGTTGAAGCACTTTGACGGACAAAAAGTGGCTGAGGTCCCGCTGGCCAAGGCCAGCGGCGAGGTCTATGAGTTGGCGGAAGAGATTGCCATGATGGCTCGGGCGGCACAGGGCGAGGGCAAGCTTTGCGCCACCGCCGCGGACGGCAAGTGGTCCGTGCAGCTGTGCCTCAAAGCACAAGCGTCCGTGGACTCGGGCGCGGTGGTGAGGTTCTGAGCCGGACGCGGGACTTCAGGCGAGGGCGGGTATCGTGGCGTTCGCCCAGGGCAGGATGCCGATGCGCGCCGTGGGTGGGAGGCCGGGCAACACTTGCGCTATAGCGGCATCAAGGTTGGCGCAAGGGGTCAGCAACAGTTTTTGCACCAGGCTCGGCAGCATCTCGGTCACCATCAGCACGCGGCGCGTCGCCGCATCGCGTGAGATCTGGAAGGCCTTGTGCGGCCCGATCCGAAAGCCCTCCTGTTGAAAACGCGCGAGCACGGCCTCGTGCGAACTCATGCCGATTACCCATTCCTCATAGCTGCGGCTGCCGGTCCCTTCGGGGCAGGCCGCCACCAGGATCACCGTGCCGCCCGGGCGCGTGACGCGCGCCGCGTGGCCGAGGGCTTTCTGGGCCTGGTACAGGTTGATGTCTTTGGGATGTCCTCCCGGCGAAGTGACCAGCAGGTCGAACGGGGCGCTGACACGGACCTGGTAGAGCTCGAGCACCGACGGGATGCCTTCGCGCATCACGGCTTGCGGTTCACCTGCCACGACGCGAACGATCTGTTTATTCTCGTTGAGCACGTCGTTGAGCGCGAAATGGACGCCGAGCATCCGGCCGATTTCTTCCACATCCCGACGCGCGGGGTTATGGTCATAACGAGCCAGGTCTGAACCGGGCTCGAGCATCAACGCGTGGTTGCGGTTGATGGTATCGCGCCCCGCCAGACCGATGGCCGCCGTCTTAACGCCGCCGGAGAAGCCCATGAACTGGTGCGGCTCGAGGTTGCCGACCACCATGCGCAAGTCGGCTTGCGCGAAGCGACGATTCACCTGCACCGGCGTGCCCTGCTTGGTCTGGCCCAAGGCAACCAACTCCTCGGACGCCGCGGCGTCATGACTTACGACCCGGTAGCGGTCGAGGATTCCGCGCGGCAGAATCTCGCCGAACTCCGCTGGCGGCATGGGCGAGTGCAAGCCCGTGGCGACCAGCAGCGTGATCGCGCCGGGAGCGATGCCGAGCTGTTCAAGCGCCTCCAGCAACGGTGGCAGGAGCACCTCATGCGGCACGGGCCGGGTCTTGTCATTGACCGCGATGGCCACCGAGCGGGCCCGCGCGAAGTCCGCGAGACGAACACCGCCAACAGGCTGGTTCAGCGCCTCCCGCACCGCCCGGACTGGATCGGGTGCCGGCGCCGCCTTGGCCGGAGCGAGCAGCTCGATCTGAAACGAGCCGTTTAACTGAACCGAAAGCTGCGTTCGGCCGTATGGGATGCGGAAGGATGGCATCGCCTTGGTTAAGGCTTTAGCGAGTTAACTCGCGGAGGCTCCGGTTTCCACGATTTAACGCTGTAGCCATTTAACCCTGTAACCACTCGTGCCTGCCCCGTCCCGAGCGCGATTCGCGCTCGGGATGGCAGTGTATCGGTTAAGCGCTGCGATACAGCTTCGTCAGGACGAACTCGTCGTGGCGCAACGCCTCAGCGGCCGTGAACCGGCCGTTGATGGTGCGTTCGAGCACTTTCAGCGCCGCATCGGCCGCCTGGTCCAGGGTCAGCTCGAGGCGCAGGATGCCGGTGACGTCCACATCGATGTGCTCGGACATGGTCTCGAGCGTTAAGGGATTGCCCGAGAGTTTGATGACCGGAATCACCGGGTTGCCGATGACATTGCCCTGGCCGGTGGGGAAATAATGCACCACCGAGCCGGCAGCCGCACACA
>Ga0335071_10008187_pt1 | contig 10745 bp, 8 predicted proteins | sample Lox_Sample_15_FD_206724 | JGI IMG/M metagenome (GOLD analysis project Ga0335071, IMG submission 206724) | Soil microbial communities from Loxahatchee National Wildlife Refuge, Florida, United States - Lox_Sample_1.5 | ecosystem: Environmental > Terrestrial > Soil > Wetlands | place: USA: Florida...
GAAGGGATGGAAGCGGCCGGGATTCCGACGATTGTTTTCCGCGAGCGCGATGGCCTCGCGTGCATCAACGGGTCGAACTTTATTACCGGCATGGGATGCCTGCAGATTTACGACGCGGAGCAGTGGCTGAAGACGCAGGAAATCTCGCTGGCGATGACGCTCGAAGCGCTCAATGCCAATATGAAGGCTTTTGACGCGCGCATTCACGCCGTGCGCGGGTATCCGGGCGCCGAGAAGTGCGCGGAGAACATTCGCAAGCTGACGGCCGATTCGGAGTTGCTGCGGCTGCCGGGAAAGAAGGTGCAGGACGCGTATTCGCTGCGGTCGAGTCCGCAGGTAATTGGGGCGGCGCGCGAGGCGTTTAAGTGGGCGCGCTACATGCTCGAGATCGAACTGAATCATGCGGCGGATAATCCGACGTTTTTCCCGGACGAAGAACTGGTGCTGACAGGCGCGAATTTCCAGGGCACGCCGATGGCGTTTGCGCTGGAGCTTACTGGCATGTCGGTGACAACGGTTGCGGCGCTATCGGAGCGGCGACTGAACCGGTTGCTGAATCCGCATCTGTCGGTTGGACTGCCGGCGTTCTTAACCAAGGGCGCGGGAATGTTTTCCGGCTTGATGCTCTCGCAATACACAGCCGGAGCACTAGTGTGTGAGAACCGCGTGCTGAGCACGCCGGCAGCGACGGGATCGATTCCGGCCGCGGCTGACCAGGAAGATTTTGTCTCCATGGGCATGACGACCGCAATTAAGACACGGCAGATTCTCGACAACGCCTGGTATATCGTCGCAATCGAACTGATGGCGGCGGCACAAGCTTTCGATATGCGGTATCCGGTGCGGCCTTCGCCGGCAGGACAGGCTGTGTATGAAGCGGTGCGCGCGCATGTCAAGAAGCTGGAAGAGGATCGGCCGCTCTATTCGGACATCAACACGCTGGCGCGTGTGGCGCGAGAGGGAGAGATTCTTGCCGCAGCGGAAAAGGTGCTGGGGAAATTGAGCTAGACAATTAGGGTTTGCCGCCGGCAGTTGCGGAAGCAGCGGCCGGCGCCGCGATCTTCACCGAGTCGGGTTGCGTCCAGACTTCTTTTCCATTGATCAACTGCAGCCGGTTCATCGTGATGCTGACCTGCTCACGGTCGACCTCCACCAACAAATAGTGGTAGTTGATCTCCTTGCTCTGATAAGGATCGTTTGGCGCGCGGTGGATCGGATAGGCGTGCGCTCCGGCTCCTCCACTAACGAAATAAGTGACGCCGCCATGCTCGTGCCGTTCGTAGTTGTGAACGTGCCCGGCAAACACCACGAACCGTGCTTGCGTGTGCGCCTGCCGATCCTCCAGTTGCTTCGCAAGCGACAACTCTTGAGGCCGCGCCGTGTGGCCCTCATGCATGATGCCCGGTGCCGAGCTCGTGTACGGCGGATGGTGCAGCATCAGAAAAACGAAGTCGACGCCCGCCGGAATGTTGTCGAGCTTGTTCGCCAGCCACTGGCTCTGCGGTCCCGAGAGCTCGTCCAGCGAACTGTCGAGTACGAGAATCAGCGCGTTTGCCGCCCGTACCGAGTAGTACCGGCTCTCGTGCAAATCCGGAAAGCGATGAAAGTAATTGGACAGCGCCGTCTGCAGATTGCCGTAGAGTTCATGATTGCCGAGAGCAGGGAAGACGGGAATCTCTTTCTCACGCCACACACTCGTCTCACGATCGAAGACCTTCCAATCGTCGTCATCCGAACCGCGATAAACGATGTCGCCGGTGAAGCAAATAAACGCGGGCTTCGCTTCGGCAACGGCCTTCGCCAGCGCCTGCCTGACGGGCGGATTCGCCGCATCCGTGTCGTGAGGATCGTGGAAACGCGCGTCTCCGTATGCAACGAAGCGGAAGGGAACGGCCACATTGGCAACAATGTCAGTTGCCGCACTCTGCACGGGCGATCTTCTCGCACGCACGGCGATGGCGAAGCCCAGCGCAACAACGCACACGGCCGCCGCGAAGAGCACGAGCTTCTTTCTACGGTTTGTTTTTCTAAAATCGCTGCCAGGAGAGTTCATCGTTACAAAGCGGGTCGAGAATTAGGTTCATTCTTACACAACAGATCGTTCGTTGTGGCAGGAAAGGCGCAAGTTGGCTTGACCGCGACCTTGCGCCGCCGATCTGAAATAGGACTAAAATACCAACCGGAAGTATCCCTCGATCGTTCTCTCAGGAGGACGTCATGCCCGTCTACGATTACGTTTGCCTGGATTGCCACAAGACATTCGAAGAAGTGCAGACGCTGAAGGACCACGATAGCGAAGAGGTCGAGTGTCCGGAATGCGGAAGCAAGAACGTGGAACAGGAAGCAACAGCGTTTTTCCCGGTCACTTCGCACAAAAGCTAGCGGCGCGAGAGTGCCTGGTTTGGCGTGACTGTGCCCCAGGTTCGCGCGCATCTTTCAGCGCGCTAACCTGGGCAAGTTCTAAAGCACCTGATCGACAGTCTGGATATCGACCAATCCTTTGCAGCCGTAAATTGCGGGCAAAACCCGGTTCGCCGGATGCTTGCGCCGCAACTCCGCAACTTTTAGTGTCCCGGCGCGGTAGGCGGGCAGATACATGCGGCCCAGTAGAGGATGCCGGCCCCACACGCCGGAGAGTTTGTCGGCGCGCTCTTCCGTGACCAGAAAATCGCGGCGCAACGTGGCAGCCACTTCCGGCTGCGGCTTGCCCTCGCCCCATGTCAAATAGGACGATTGATTTTTGGCGTCATCTTGGAGCAAGGCGAGCAGCACGCCGACTTGCAGGTCTTCGTCGGGAAGTTGCTCGATCTCGGTCACGCCATGCGCGATGAGGATCGCATTGTTCGCGATGCCTTCGAAGAGCGTTGCCGCCCGCGTATTCATCGTGAGAACGGTAGTTTCAAAACCCGCCTTGCCGCGGACGTATAAATCCTGCAAGTACGCAAATGTGGTGACGTGGCCCGGTACTACTTCGTGGCTCACGAGCTGCTCGAACTCCGGATACGAAATCTGCAGCGATGCGTTGATCTCGTAAGTCGCTTCGTATTTCGGTGAACCATCGGCATTCCGTGCCCGCCCCAGGTAGTTCATGGACCCCGAGAACCACGCGTCTTTAATAGCGAGGAAGTCGATGTTCGCGCGCGGCACCGGCGTGAGTTCCTTGGGCAAATACGGAAGCAGGTTCTTGGCGCTGAGATTGTCGAAGTGCGCGATCACCGCCGCGCCGAGCGCCTTCACCGACGCCATCGGAGAAGTCCGCTCCTTCCTCCACGCATCCACCGCCTGCAGAATTCCGCCATTCTTCGCCGCGGCGTATCCTGCCTTGCCCAGCAACTCCGCGACGCGAGCCCGTTTTTTCTCGGGTTGCGAAGGCTCGGGCGGTTTGCCGGTCGCAGCTTCGACGCAGCGCGTATACGGAACTTTGTCTCCCTTGCCCGCTACTTCCATCGCCAGGTCCCACATCACCTTGATGCAGTCAGCCATGCCGATCAGATAAGACTTGCGCAGCCCGTTGGTCTTCGCAGCCTCTTCCTCGATGCCGGCAATCGCTTTCGGAAGATTGATGTCGCGGAGATAATGCTCGAGCGCCTCGCGATCAATCGTCTTTCCTGAAACGCCGCCTGACTCGCGCAGTTTCGCAGCCGCTGGATGCGTGTAGGCCTCCGGCAGAGGCAAGTCAGAGAACCACGAGTCGGCGATGAATCGCCCGGTTCCGGAGGCGCACATCACGTCGCCGCCCCAAAGTGTGTCGATGCCCAGAATTGCGTTTGCGATGGAATGATCACCCTGATTCATATCAACGTCTCCGTAAAGTCTCTGGTAAATCCGTTCTTTGGTAAATCGGTGTAGCGAGGCCGGATGACTCTACTCGGCTTCGCTCTTCTGCTTTTTCATCGATGTGAAATACGTATACACGCACAGCGCCACGAAGCCCAGCGCCGAAAGCGATTGCGAGACCGGCAGGTTGTCGTAGAACGGCGTGTGGATCCATTCTTCCTTAAAATTGGGCAACACGCGTAGCGCTGCGCCCAGCACTCCTCCCAGCGCGCCTCCAGCCATTAAACCACTAGCAACAATGATGCCGCGTTCGCGGACGGTTCGGCCAGCTTCTCCGCCAGTTTTCTCCGCCCGCTTGTTCACGAGATGCGAGAGAAATCCGCCGGCGAGGATCGCTGTCGTCAACTGCAACGGCAGATAAATTCCCAGTGCGAAGACCATCGACGACAGCCCGAGCATTTCCAGAACAACAGTAATCATCGCGCCAATGCCAAACAACATGTATGCCACAGGTTGCCCGCTCATGAATCCCGAGACGACAGCCTTCAGGGCCGAGGCCTGTGGCGCCACCAAGACCTGCCGCGAATCGCCGGGCACAGCTTCGCCGAATTGGAAGACCTTGGCTAGCAGAATGATGGTGAAACCGGCGGTGACTGCCGCGGCGATAACCGCGATGAACTTCATTTTCTGCTGCGCCGCGGGCGTAGAACCGATCCAGTAGCCAGCTTTCAGGTCGGTAATGAACTGGCCCGAGCAGCATAGTGCGACGCAGACCATGCCGGCCAGTGCCGTGACGAAGAATATGCCGGTGGTGCCGGAGAGTCCGAATTTGAGCAATACCACTGCGGAGACGATGACGGTCAGGAGCGTCATGCCGCTGGCCGGATTGTTGGCCGTGGTGGCGATGGCATTAGCCGCGACCGTGGCGAAAAAGAATGAGAACAGCAGCGTCAGTGCCAGGCCTAACGCGACGACTGTCCAGGAAACGTGAAGATTTCCAAAGAAGATGGCGACCCCGATTGCGCCTATCACCACACCGGCAAGGATACTCACGATCGGTATGTCACGGTCTGTGCGCTCTTGCTGGGGCGCCTCGCCATGGCGAAAGGCGTGGAGCGCGATTCCGAACGATCCGGCAATCACCCGCATCGACTTGAGAAGGCCTGCGAGTCCAGCACTGGCGATGGCGCCGACGGCAATCAGGCGCACATAGCTGCGGTAGATATCGGACGCTGCCATTTGGGAAATAGGCATGGTAGCGGGATAGACGATCGTGTTGCCCATGTGGCTGCCGATGAACCAGATCACGGGGACAAGAACGAAATTCACGAGAATGCCCCCGGCGCAGAAGATCATGGCAACGCGCAGGCCCATTATGTAGCCCAGGCCGAGGATGAGGCTGATGGCGTCGAGATTAAAGACCATGCGCCCCCGCTCGGCCAACGACTTCACCGCAGGGATGAACTGGAAATCCAGCAACTCCTTCCAAAGGTGGAACGTGGTTACGAACAAGTCGTAAATTGCGGCGATCCCGGTGGCCTCAATCAGGAGCTTAGCCTGCGAGCCACCCTTCTCGCCGGTGACAAGAACTTCAGTAATCGCGGTAGCCTCGGGAAAGGGAAACTTGCCGTGCATCTCGCGCACGAAATATCGGCGCAGGGGAATCAGGAAGAGGATGCCCAGGCAGCCACCGCCGAGACAGATGAAGATGGTCTGCACGGGATGCGGGTCGAGATGAAGAGCGTAAAGCGCCGGCAGGGTGAAAACAGCGCCGGACACCACGGCCGCCGAAGCGCCGCCCATGCCGGTGATGATCATGTTCTCGAGCACGCTTGAGCGCCGCCGATAAACGCGTGCCAATCCGATCGCCAGGATGGAAATTGGAATGGCTGCTTCCATCCCTTGGCCAACTTTGAGCGTTGAGTATGCCGATGCGACGCTGAAGATGACGCAAAGCAGTGTCCCCCACAGCACCGCCCGCCACGTCGCCTCCGGTGGAGTGCTGCTCGCGGCGACCAGTGGCAGGTAGATTTCACCGTCTTTCAGGGGCTGATAAGCGTTCGCGGCGAGCGACTTGGCTTCAACTTCGGGCATGGTGGGGCGCTCCTCTGAAGCTGAACTGAAATCAAATTTAATATCGAACGGAGAAGTCTATCCTGCCTCGCTGGTCATAATAAAGAGCGGCTTCATCTCGAAGCTCTTGTAGTGAGGCCGCAGCCGCTCAGTGTTGTAGTGCTCCTTCACATTGACCGTCTTCTTGCTGGCCGTGACCACGTCGATGGGCATGTTGTCATAGCGGCCATTCTTCAGCACGACGAGCCGGCCATAGACGCGCCCCAGAATCAGATCGAGCGCCAGATTTCCGTAAGCCATCGGCACAATCGAATCGATCGCGTCCGGATCGCCGCCGCGCACAAGATATCCGAGCTTCTGGTTAATGACATCGATAGCCTTGCCGTTGTTGAATTTCTTCGACGTCTCCTTGATCTGTTCGGAGACCAGGTCGCCGATCCCGCCGAGCTTCTTGTGGCCGTAAGCGTCGGTGGTCTCGCCTGAGAACACCATCTCGCCGCCTTCGAACATTGCTCCTTCCGAAATCAGCAAGACCGAATACCGGCTCGGATTCTTGCTGCGGTCCGCCACCAGGAGCTCGGTCAGTTGGTCTATGTTGAACTTGTGCTCCGGGATTACGCATCGATTCGCAGCTCCCGCCATCGTCGGAAGCATGGCGGTATAGCCGGCATAGCGGCCAAAAACCTCCAGCACCAGAAACCGCTCATGCGAACCCGCCGAAGTGCGCAGGCTGTTCGCCATCTGGATGGTGCGCGTGACGCAGGTGCTGAAGCCGATGCAGTAGTCTGTGCCCGGCACATCGTTGTCCATCGTTTTCGGAATCGCGACAACCTTCACGCCTTCCTGATCGAGCCGCACGCCGTAGCTCAACGTGTCATCGCCGCCGATTGGAATCAGGTAGTCGATGCCGAGCCATTCCAGATTTTTCAAGACTTCTGGAGTGAGGTCGTTCTTCTCGGCGGTAAACGAATCTTTCAGGTGTGCCGGAACGCTGCCCTTGCTGACCTTCGATGGATTTGTCCGCGACGTATGGAGAAATGTACCGCCGGTACGCCCCGCGCGGTTGACTACGTCCTCGGAGAGAAGTTGGAAATTGTTGCTGTTGTCGGCGCTTTTATCCCGGATTACGTCAACCAGGCCGCCCCATCCGCGCCGAATGCCAATCACTTCGTAACCTTCGCGAATCGCGCGAATCGTGACCGCGCGGATCGCAGGGTTAAGGCCGGGGACATCGCCCCCGCCAGTCAAAATTCCAAGAACGCCCTTCTTCGTGCTCACAACTGCCATCTTGCCCTCCAAACATCATGATCAAGGGTATCGACACAAGCGGCTATGACGGCGCTCACATCGAAAAGTGACCAAAGGTAGGGAGGAAAGGCATTGCAGAAGTCAGATTGCAGATTGCAGAAGTGAAACCAAACCGCCGAGTTCTTGGGGCCTTTGCCTCTCACCTCGGCCCTCTTAACTCTCACCTCCCTACAGCCACAGCAGCGGGATCAACCCGGCCGCTGCCAGCCCCGCCAGCAACGGCAGGCTCTGCATGCCTGTTTTTCTGTCGGCCAGGCTGTAAGAGTAGATCCCTTTGACTAGATTGTTGCTGGCGGCGGCGATGAGAACCGCGGCTGCCGCGACCTTGATCGGAGTCAAGGTGCCCGCCGCCTGCGTCATGCCCATGATGAACGGGTCGACGTCGGTGACTCCCATGACGGCCGCCAGGATGTTGACTCCAGCACGGCCCAGATATGTCACGGCAAGTTGCGTAATAACCAGCATCAACAAAAAGAGAAATGCGAAACCGAACGCCGCCGTCAATTCAAGCGGATTGCCCGGCTCGAATTCGCGCTTGATCTGCGCATCCACTGGATCGGGCCGGCGCGACCAGAAGATACCGATCAGGATCGCTGCTGCCGCAAGAGCAAGACACGCCGGTGCGAGAGCAACGCCGAGTTGGTGGTTGAACAGCGTCAGTAGAGCCGCCAGCCGCAGGTACATCATTCCCGACGCGATGAGTATTCCCCCTGCAAAAAGATGTGGCCGGTTCTCTCGCGCTGCGCGCCGCGACATCGCGACTGTAGTCACGGTGGACGAATACGTCCCTCCCAGAAACGCGGTCAGCGTCACTCCGCCGCGTTCCCTCGTCACTTTTTGCAGAACATAGCTACCATATGAAATCGTACTTACAGCGACCACTACCAGCCAGGTCTTAAATGGGTTGATGTGAAACCGCCCGAACTGCCCATTCGGTAGTGCAGGCAAAATAACCGCCGACAGTAAGAGGAACTTCGCAAACGTCAGGATCTCTTCTGGTGCGGTGCGGCTGGCGAGCTTCTCCAGCGCCATTTTCAACTCCAGAAATAGCAGACTGGCAACGCTGAGGGTGGTCGCGATCCACAGATGGTCGTAGCACACCAGCGCCCCGACCAGGTAGGTCGCCAGTCCCGACATTTCTGTAGTGACACCTGCAGTTTGTGCAGAAGAGATTTTGTGCCAGTAAGAAAGCGACAGAAAGGCCCCTACCACCATGAAGCCGAGCGTGACTGGAATCAATTGCGGGCCGGAAATCAGTGCCAGCGAAAACCCGATCAGCCCGATCAGTGGGAAGGTCCGAACTCCGCCAAAGGAGTAAGCTCCGGCGGATATTTTGTGCTCCTCGCGTTCCAGCCCGATCAAGAACGAAAGAAAGAGTACGAGAATTATCTTCGCAGCTTCAGGCGGCAACCAATGGTAGATCTCCAGAAAGATGGGCCTCCTTGAGATTGCGTTTGCTATGCGGTCGGATTGTTACACAACGGCGGGAAATTGAACAAGAAAGGAGTGCCGCATGGAAGGCAAAACTAATAAACGACTTCTCAAACATCTAAACCCTAAGCACGGAGGCACAGACAAAACGCGGAGCAAATCTGTTGGTTTTCCCTGCTGGGATCTATGTCCTCCGTGATTGTCTGTTCTTGACTTAGACTTTAGCCCAAATCTCAGCTCGGGGGTCCTCAGGGTTGAGCTTAGCGAGTTCCCGCAGCAACTCCTTCGTTTTCTCATCGCGAGGCATTGGGACTGTGATTTTCACTTCCACAATCTCGTCCCCCCGGACGCCGTCTTTTGTCGCTGACGGCACGCCTTTCTCGCGCAGACGGAGTTTCTGGCCTGATTGCGTGCCCGGCGGAATCTTCAACGTGCTGCGCCCGTCAATCGTCGGTACATCGATCTTCGATCCCAGCGCCGCCTCCACCGCCGTTACCGGTATGGTGATGTAAATGTCGTCGCCTTCCCGCTTGAAGAGCGGATGGTCACCGATTCGAATAATGACGTAAAGGTCACCCACTCCCCCGCCGCGCAGGCCGGCATTGCCCTTGCCGGCGATGCGAATGCGTTGGCCATCGCGCGTTCCGGCCTTGATGCGAACTTCAAGAGGATCCACTCGTTCGACCGTGCCCTCTCCATGACACACCGGACAGGGCGAAACGTTCTTTCCCGTCCCGTGGCAGCGCGGGCAGGTTACGTTAAACTTCATGCGGCCGCCCGTCTGCTCGATCGTGCCTTTGCCGTGGCACTGCGGACAGACTCCGGGCGCTTCGATCGTTCCGTTGCCGTGGCAGTTGCCGCAGACGTCGCGGCGCGCGATGTTCAGCTTCATTACTCCGCCGCGGATCGCCGTCCAGAAAGGAACATTGACTTGATACTCGAGGTCCTGCCCTGACTCCGGGCCCTCTTCGGCGGCGGCCTGTCCGCCACCGGAAAAAATGCTGGAGAAGATGTCGCGGAACCCGCCGCCGGACGAGGACGTGGTGGTTTTTCGCCCGCCTTGGCGCGCGCCTTCGAATAAGTCTGAAAAGTCGAAGCCGCCGAAGTCGACGTTGCCGGTGCCTCCGGTGTACTGCTGGTAGCCGCCCGCTCCGCCAGGAAAGCCTCCTGGGAATCCGCCTGCTCCAGGTTGCCCACCGCCGCGCGCATAGGCTTCCGCCGTTGCCGGATCGATATTGTCGGAGTAGAAGCCGACCTGGTCGTAAATCTTGCGTTTCTTGGGGTCGCTGAGCACGTCGTTCGCCTCGGAGATGGCCTTGAACTTCTCTTCGGCAGTCTTGTCTCCCGGATTGACGTCAGGATGGTACTTGCGCGCCAGCTTGCGGAAAGCTTTGCGAATGTCATCGGCCGAGGCCGACTTTTTTACTCCGAGAGCTTCGTAATAGTCTTTGGTTTGAGTTGCCATTTTTGCTGTCAGCTATCAGCCGTCAGCTATCAGTTAACCTCATCACGAAACTGAGAGCTGATGGCTGACGGCTGAGAGCTCATTCTAATTCAGTACTTCTTTCGCCTGCTCGTCGGCGGCAATCATAAACGACGCGTCGAACGGCGCAGTGTCCATCGACACGGGAATTTTCTGCAAACCCGTCGGCGTCGGCGCGTAGCAGAACCACCGTCCCTCTTCCGGAACGAAGTTCACGAAAAACATCTGACCATTGATTTCGAATCTCAATTCTTGTCCTCTTTCCTCACCCACAAACTTAAACCCGCCTGAGCGCATCGAGTAGCGCTCGTCAATTCGGCTTGGCGAAAATAAATCTGTCCATCTTCTGCATCTGTTTCGCAGAATCTGCATCGGCAAATTGCGAAACATCAATACATTTTTATAGTTGGTTTGTGAATTCCTCGACCAAGACTCCGGCCTGCTTCAGCACACCGCGCAGTGTGCCTGTGGCTAGCTCAGGGTGTAAAGGAACCACGCATCCCCTCGCGCCACTAGCATCCATTCGCTTGAGAACGACGTGACTGGCGCGCTGCCGGACCTGCACGAAGCCAAGCCTTGTCAGCGCGCGAATCGCTTCAGCCCCGGAAACACGGGGCAGCTTAGGCATAGTGCGCCTCGAAGACGGTGACGAGCGGCGGTCCTGCGTTCTCCG
>Ga0335071_10008188_pt1 | contig 10745 bp, 11 predicted proteins | sample Lox_Sample_15_FD_206724 | JGI IMG/M metagenome (GOLD analysis project Ga0335071, IMG submission 206724) | Soil microbial communities from Loxahatchee National Wildlife Refuge, Florida, United States - Lox_Sample_1.5 | ecosystem: Environmental > Terrestrial > Soil > Wetlands | place: USA...
AAGATCTTCGCTGTCCAGTTGCTTACGCTTTCGCCGATCAGGCAGTCACGGAGACGGAGTTTGCGGCCACCGGTTGAGTGGACGATCCTCCGGCCCAATTCAATTGCGACAGATCCTGCTGCAGCGTGGCGAACGTCTGCTGCGCGCTGGTCAGGTCTCCAGATTGAAGGTCCTGACCCACCTGCTGCAGCAGTTGCCCGATCTTGCCAAGATGGTGGTGATGAAAGTGCCCGCCATCGGCGGCCTGCGGTGTGGCCTGCGACTGGCTGCGGAGATCCTGCTGAATCTTGGCGAAATCCTGCTGGGCTCCCGACAGATTGCCCGATTGCAAGTCTTGCGCGAGCTGGCTGTAGTCCTGGCTGAGAGGGTTCGTGCTTTGCGAGCCGGATTGCAGAGTGACAGAGTCGGTGGGAGTAGCGGTTGTTGCCGACTGAGAATTCTGTAATGTGCGGAAAATAGGTTGGGCCTGGACTTGAACGCCCTGACTGCTGAACAGGCTGCTGGCAATACTGGAAATCGACATACGTGCTCCTTCGAGAAACCGATCCTTCCCCACAAAACTATCGGCAATGCGCGCCCGAAGTTTAATGAGGACTGGCAGAAATACTGGGGCACGATTTGGGCCAAGTTCCAGGCCCAAGAAGACATATTCGGAATCGAGGATTTCAAAGGGCTTGCGCGGATTGCATGGAACTACAGGTCTTGAGATTGGGATCGCCAGGGCAAATGCTGCCCGGCAGTTCATGCCTAGCTGAGATTCCCCTGGTCGGCTAAATCGCGGCGCCATGCGAGTGTGGAGTCGAATTGTCAACGCTGTGTCTTACTGTCATTGCCGGGCCGCGCGGTGGGGCAGTATGATGAAGCGCATGAGTTTCTCGGAGACGATCTTCCTGTTTTTTCTGGCCCTGGTGATTTTTGGGCCAAAGAAGCTGCCGGAGATCGCCCGCCAGGCGGGGAAGTTGCTCGCGGAGTTCCGTCGCGCTTCGAACGAATTCAAGTCGCAGATTGAGCAGGAGATCGCCCACATCGAGGTGGAGGAGCAGAAGAAGAAAATCCTGCCGCCGAGCGCGCCTCCGGACGCCACCGCCAGCCGCGCCATGAAACCGAATCTTACGGAAGCGCCTGCCACATTGGCGTCCACGGCGGAAGTTCCGACGACTGAGACCAAGCCGGTAGAAGCGGCCACGGAAGCGATTCCTGGCGCGGAAATCCAATCCGACGCTGAGCCGGTGACTGCATCGGCTGTGGTTACAGAATCCCCGACCACCACGCAGGAGTCGCATGCCTGAGGTCGCGGAGGCCTCCACCCCAGAACGAGAACCAGAGTCCATGCCTACCATGGGCTTCCTGGATCATCTGGAAGAACTGCGCAAGCGCATCGTGTATTCGGTGATGGCGGTGGCGGCGGGAACGGCTGCGTGCTGGGGCTATCGCGAGCGTATTTATGGCGTAATGCAGAAGCCCATTATGGATGCCCTGCGGGCGCAGCACCTGCCGGAAAAGCTGGTCTATCTCAATCCGGTCGATCCGTTCAACCTTTACTTGAAGATCGCCATGCTGGCGGGCTTGTTCCTGACCTCGCCCTTCGTGCTGTACCAGGTGTGGATGTTTATTTCGCCGGGGCTGTACCGGCATGAAAAGCGCTATGTGTTCCCGTTCATGGCGTCGACGATTTCGCTGTTCACGCTGGGCGGGTATTTCGGATATCGCGTCGCGTACCCGCGGGCGCTCGAGTTCTTCATCAAGTTCAATGGGCAGTTTCAGCCGATGATTACGGTCGGCGAGTACACCCAGCTGTTCCTGAGCATTGTGGTGGGCATGGGGCTGATTTTCGAGATGCCGATCATCGTGTTTTTCCTGGCCTTCATGGGCATCATGACCCCGGCGTTCATGGTCCGGCACTTCCGTTACGCCATCCTGATAATCTTCGTGCTGGCGGCTATCGTTACGCCCACTCCTGACATCGTAAACATGTGCGTATTCGCGGCGCCCATGCTCGGCTTGTATGCGTTGAGCATTGGAGTGGCGTGGCTGGTGCATCCGGAGCAACGCAGGGCGCGGAAAGAGAAACAAGCTCGGGCATGAAATCGAAATATTTCTGGTGGATCGTGCTGGCGTTGACGCTGGCGGTGCTGGCGTGCGACCGGGACAAGGAAGCGTCGCCGGCGACACAGACTCCTGCAACCCAGACTCCGGCGACCAGTGCGGCGGCAGAGACGAAAGAGACGCCGCTGAATCTCCCTCCCGATAGCGGGCCGCCGCCCAGCTTTGATGGCGATCGGGCGATGCAGTACGTGAAAGACATCGTGAAGCTTGGGCCGCGTCCGCTGGGCAGTGCGAATCACAAAAAAGTGGAGGACTACATCGACTCGCGGTTGGAGGGCGATCAGGTGGAGGACGATGTGTTTACGGCTGACACGCCGGTGGGCAAGTTTCCGGTGCACAACATCGTCGCGAAGTATCCCGGGACGAAAGACGGAATCATCATCATCGCCAGCCACTACGACACGAACTATCCGCTAAAAGACTCGCCGTATGTGGGTGCGAATGATGGCGGCTCGTCGAGCGCGTTGCTGTTGGAACTGGCGAATCAGTTGCGCGGCAAGACGCGCGATGGCTATAGCGTGTGGCTGGTTTGGGACGATGCCGAAGAGGCGATGAAGTCCGAGAAGGACATGCCGTTCATGGACGATAGCTTGTACGGCATCAGCCATCTGGCGGACAAGTGGCAGGCGGATGGAACGCTGAAGAAAGTGAAAGCGTTCCTGCTGGCCGACATGATTGGCGACGCGGATTTGAGCGTGGAGCGGGATTCGAACTCGACGCAATGGCTGGAGAACGTGGTGTACGAGGCCGCTACCCGGCTGGGGTATCAATCGCATTTTTTTGAGCGAAACAACCAGGTGTCGGACGATCATCTTCCGTTTGTGAAGCGCGGCGTGGCTTGCGCGGATTTGATTGACTTCGAGTATGGGTACAACAATGTGTTCTGGCATACGCCGCAGGACACGGTGGACAAGCTAAGTCCGATGAGCTTGAAGATCGTGGGCAGCGTGGTGCTGGAGACTGTGCGGATTGTGGATAAGATGGATCCGCTGCCGCCGAAGTGACGGGCAGCGCCCGAAGGCGCTGTTTTCGGAGCGATGGTCGCGATGCCTAAAGGCATCGCCCGAGACGGACCTTCTCCGACACGAACCTTTGCTGATACGACCCTTTCGTTTTGCGCTTTTTTGAAAATTCATTTCTAATGCGGCGCATGCGAATCTTGAAGACTTTGTTCTTCTTTTGCATTTGCTTTAGCTCTCTTCGTGCCCTTTCCCAGGTCGACATCAATGCGGAAAACCAGGTGATTCAGGCGGCTATGCAGCCTTCTACGCTGGAGGCAAACCTGCAGCGCCTGACCGATCATGTGGGCGGACGTGTGCCCGGAACTCCCGGGATGCAGCATGCCGTGGAGTGGGGGGTGCAGGCATTCACTGGCGCCGGTGCGGACAGCGTGCATCAGGAAGGATTTTCGATCGCGAACTCGTGGACGGAGGGAGCGACGGAGTTTATCGCGACGTCGTCGTACGCGATTAATGAGTCGAAGGTGGGCGGGACATCGCTCTCAGTATTCAAGGTGCACGCGGTGTCGGTGGCCTGGGCCCCGGCGTTGGCGCCAGTGAAACATGTTCAGATGGTCGATGTGGGCGAAGGGACGGCGCAGAATTTTGCCAAGGCGGGCGACGTTGCCGGGAAAGTGCTGCTGGTGCATACCACCGTTCTGAAAACGTGGGACGACTTGTTTGCCGAGTATGCGAAGGCGCCTCCGATTATCGACCTCGCCGTGAAAGGGAAGGCGAAGGCGATCGCGTTCATGGCGACGCGGGAGCATGACATTCTTTACCGACACACGAATTCGAGCGCGGGCGAGATCGATAAGCTCCCGATGGTGATCGTGGCGCGCGAGGACGGGGAGCGCATTGCACGCATTCTTGCCACGGGAAGGCAGGTGTGGGCGGATCTTTCGATCCCGAATCAAGTGGGCGGGCCAATTCGATCCACGAACGTGATCGCGGAGATTCGCGGAAGCGAGAAACCGGACGAGTTTGTCATTCTGGGCGCGCACCTGGATTCGTGGGAGTTGGGAACCGGGGCGCTGGATAACGGATGCAATGCGGCGCTGGTGGTGGATGCGCTGCGGGCGATTAAGGCATCGGGAGTGAAGCCGAAGCGGACGATTCGCTTCATTCTGTTTTCGGGGGAAGAAGAGGGATTGGTGGGATCGAGAGCGTATGCCCTGAATCATCGCCATGAACTCGATCGGGCAGCGGGAGTGGTGATTTACGATTCGGGGACGGGGAAGACCACCGGGTTTGCGGTAGGAGGAAGGAAAGACATTCTCGACAAGGCGCGGCAATTGATCGTGCCGTTAGCCCAGTTTGATGTGAAGGAGTTGAAGCCCGACATGGAGTGGGGGACGGACCATTTCGACTTCATGCTCGAAGGCGTACCGACGTTTGTGGCCGATCAGGAGACTGCGAACTATCTGGAAAACTATCACGCGATTTCAGATACGTATGACAAAGTGGACATTCCGCAATTGAAGAAGCATGTAGCCGAGGCGGCCGCAATGAGCATCGGGCTGGCGAACTTGCAGGAGAAGATTGGGCCGCGCTTGACCCGCGAACAAATTGAGCAGACGATCCGCGAGACCAATAGCGTCGACCTGTTCAAGATGTTTGGCATTTGGGACGAGTGGGAGAGTGGAAAACGCGGTAGGCAGAAATAGAAGACATTTTCAATTTGTGATTGCCGATTGTCGAATTTGCGTAACGGCTTCGTTTTGATTCACTTGATACTTGCAGTCTGACGAACGAATAATCACGCTTGCTGATTTTTTGGGTTCTCTTCAATCTGTTCGCGCTGGGCTTGCTGGTGCTGGACCTGACCGTGGTTCATCGCCGTGGCCGGGTTGTGGGACTGCGCGAGTCTTTAGCGTGGACTGCTTTCTATGTATTGGTGACCGCGGCGTTTGCTGCCTTCGTATACTTCTGGCAAGGACAACATGTTGCGTTGGAGTTCGTCACCGGGTATCTGCTCGAGCTTTCGCTGAGCGTCGATAATCTCTTCATTTTTCTGCTGATCTTTAACTTTTTTGCGGTGCCGGAAGCGCTGCAGCACCGTGCGCTGTTTTGGGGAATCGTGGGGGCGCTGATCATGCGCGGCGTTTTCATCGCCGCCGGCGTCAGCCTGATTGCGCGATTCCATTGGGTGCTCTTCGTCTTCGGCGCGCTGCTGATTTATAGCGGAATCCGGCTGTGCTTCTCGAGCGAGCAACGAGTGAATCCGGCGAAAAATCCGGTGGTGCGCATGGTGAGGCGGTTGATCCCGGTGACCCAGGATTATCGTGGCGGGAAATTCTTGATACGCAATGCGGCGGATGGGGGGAAATTGTATGCCACGCCGTTGCTGGTCGTTCTTCTGGTGATTGAAACGACTGATGTGATTTTCTCCATCGACTCCATCCCGGCGATTCTGGCGATTACGTTAAACGCGTTTATTGTGTATACGTCGAATGTGCTGGCGATTATCGGATTGCGGTCGCTGTATTTTGCCGTGTCGGGGTTGATGAAAGTGTTCCGATTCCTTCATTACGGCCTGGCGCTGGTTTTAGTGCTGGTGGGCTTGAAGATGATTGCTTCCGGGCGGGTAGAGATTCCCATTGCTGCGACTCTGGGCGTGGTGGCGGCGGTGCTTTTGAGTTCGATTGGCTTGTCGGTGGCGTTTCCTGCAAAAGACGCCGCTGTCACGAAGCCGTAGCGGGCGCGGCGACCATCGGAAAGAGGACCTTCTCGCCGCGAATGACGGAGTGGCGGAGGAAGCGCTTGTCTTCGTGATCGGGGTAGTCGATGCGGTAGTGAGCGCCGCGGCTCTCTTCGCGCGCCAGCGCGGAACGGGCTACTAACAAAGCGGCGGTGTGAATATTGGCGGCTTCGTGGGCGCGACGCGTCTTGGGATTCGCCAGCTTCGGAGCCATTTCCTGCAGGGCATTCACGGCTTTCTGCATGCCGGGGCGCATGCGGACGATGCCGACTTCATTCCACATCAAATCCTGAATCTGGGTGATGAGCTGTTCGGTGCCCGCGTCAACCGGGCCATTGGAGTAGGCGGCTTGCGGCTCAGTACTCGGCCGTTTGAGTTCAAGTGTTTCCTCGCGCATGGCTTGTCCGGCGCGGGCGCCGTAGACGAGGCTTTCGAGCAGGGAGTTGCTGGGGAAGCGATTGGCTCCGTGAACTCCACTGGCCGCGGTTTCTCCCGCGGCGTAAAGGCCGGGAACGCTGGTCTTGCCATCGAGATCCGTACGCACGCCTCCCATCGCGTAATGCGCGGCAGGGCGAATCGGGATGAGGTCCTCGGTCAGGTCGATGTTGTGCTCCATGAAGGTGTGGTAGACGCGTGGAAAGCGCTTCTGAATCTTCGAGGGGCTGAGGTGGGTGAGATCGAGATAGACGATGGGGTCCTTGGCGCGGCTGACCTCCATCTCGTGCATGATGGCGCGGGCGACCAGATCGCGCGGGGCCAATTCGGCCAGCGGATGGTATTTGCCCATGAAGCGGTCGAGTTCGATGTTGCGCAGATGGGCTCCCTCGGCGCGCAAGGCCTCGGAGAGCATGAAGCGCGGAGCTTTTTTGAGATAAAGAACAGTGGGATGGAATTGGATGAATTCCATGTCGCTGACTTCGGCTCCGGCGCGGTAGGCGAGGGCGACGCCGTCGGCGGTGGCGGGATCCAGATTGGTAGTGTTGCGGTAAATCTGTCCCATGGCTCCAGAAGCAAGGAGGACCGCGCCGCAGGCAATCTTGCGGGGGACGGCTTTTTCGTCGAGGACCGAGATGCCGGTGATGCGGCCGTCTTGTGTATTCAAGACCGTGGTGAAGACGTGCTCGGCGATCTGGATGGTCTTTAGCGCGTGGGCCTTGGCCTGGAGCAGGCGAAGGATTTCCGTGCCTGTGGAATCGCCGCTGGTGTGAAGGATCCGGCCTTTGCTGTGTCCGCTTTCGGGGCCGAAGACAAGCTTTGCGGCGCTGCCGTGGGCCCAGGAGATCAGTTCTTCGATGCGCTTGGCGCCTTCCTCCACCAGAATCTTGACCGCGGCGGGGTTGCAAAGGCCGTCCCCTGCGGTGAGAGTGTCCTGGAGATGGAGGATGATTTCGTCTTCGTCACTGAGAACGGCGGCCAGGCCGTGAGCCGAGTCATTGGGCTTGGTGATCTCGTTCTTGGTGAGCACGAGGACGCGGCCGGCCTCGGCGAGTTCGATCGCGGCACGCAGGCCAGCGACGCCGGCGCCGATGACCACAAAATCGGTCTCGGTAGGGAGGACCTTCATACAATCGGGGAAATGGTACCACTTTGGAGGCTATCCAGATGTCGGAAGGCTTACGCTATTATGGAACGTCATGCCGCAAGTGACCATTCATGTGATGCCCCGGCCATATCAGGCCTCGATTGAAAACGGCATTCTGAACCGTGCCGGATCGGTTTTGAGCGAGCTATTGCCGCAGGCCAGCCGGGTCTTCGTGCTGACCGTGCCTCCGGTGCGCAAGCGTTGGGGCGCGAAGCTGGTGAGTTCGCTGAAGGCGGCTGGATTCGACCCACAGGTGATTGTTATGCCCGACGGCGAGCCTTCCAAGAGACTGGCCACACTCGAGAGCTTGGCCGAGAAACTGGCGAAGCTGGGCGCGGACCGGAAGGCGGTGATTGTTTCGTTGGGCGGCGGCGTCGTTGGGGATGTGGGTGGATTTCTAGCGTCGGTGTACATGCGCGGGATTGAGTTTGTGCAGGTGCCGACCACCGTGCTGGCGCAAGTGGACGCATCGATCGGCGGGAAGACCGGCGTGAATCTGATCGCGGGGAAAAATCTGGTTGGAACTTTTTATCATCCGCGGGTGGTGTTGATTGATCCAAGTGTATTGAAAACGCTGCCAGACCGTGAATTTCGGGCGGGATTGTACGAGGCGCTGAAGTGCGGCGTGATCGGAAATGTCGAGCTGTTTATTCGTTTCGAGCAGAACCGGGCGCGGATTCTGAAGCGCGATCCGGCGGAACTGGAATGGCTGATCGCCCAGTCGGTGAAGCTGAAGGCGGAAGTGGTCTCCGCGGATGAACATGAGGGCGGGCTGCGGCGCGTGTTGAATCTGGGACATACGATCGGGCACGCGCTGGAGGCTGAGACTGGCTATAAGAAGCTGCTACATGGCGAGGCGGTGGCGTGGGGAATGATCGCGGCAGCGAACATCGCGCTGCGCGTGGGGCGCACCGATAGCGTGACGGCGGGTCGCATTGCGGATTCGGTGTTGAGCCTAGGGCGGCTGCCGGAAGTGAATGTGAGCCCGAAGAAAATTCTGGCGCGGCTGCAGTCGGACAAGAAGACGCAGAACGGCGTGGTTCACTTCGTCCTGCCAAGGGAAATTGGCAAAGTCGAAATCGCGAGCGATGTCCCGGAGAGCGCCGTGCTGGATGCGGTGGAAGAATTAAGCCGGGTATCCCGCGGCGCGGGAGTTTGGGGAAGGTAAGGAGATCAGAAATGGCGGAAACAGCAGAGCAGTACACTCAGCGCATTTTGGGTCACGTCGATGGGCAGGATGCGATCAAGGTGCAGCGCGGTGCGGCAGCGAAGATGAAGGCGTTGACGCGAGGATTGACACCGAAACAGTTGAAATGGAAACCGACGCCGGAAAAGTGGTCGATTGCTGAAATACTCGCGCACCTTGCGGACGGTGAGATCATCGTGAGCTGGCGCCTGCGCTCCATTATCGCGGCCAATGGCACGACGGTTCAGTCGTATGATCAAAACGCCTGGGCGAGCGCGTTTGAGTATCAGAAACGCGATGTGAAGCACTCCATTGAAACCTTCCGGATACTCCGGGAAAACAATCTGGCCATGCTCAAAGCGCTTCCCAAAGAAGCCTGGGAGAAGTACGGCACGCACCAGGAGCGCGGCAAGGAAACGATCGCGCAGGTTGTACGCCTGTATGCCGGGCATGACACGAACCATCTGAAGCAGATCGAAGGCATCGTAGCCCAATTGAAGAAGAAGCGGAAATAGCCGGGTTGTCCGAAATCAGCAAAACCAGCGTAATCGGCGCTGCGCCGGAAGGCGCACCGGACCGGGAATCGGCTGCGCGAGCGGTGCGGGAGATGTTTACCTCGATTGCGCCGCGCTACGATCTGCTCAATCATTTGCTGTCGTTCAACGTCGACCGGATGTGGTGGCGGCGTACTGCGCGTAAGTTCCGGCACATTCTCACGCGTCCGGATGCGCGCGCGTTGGACTTGTGCTGTGGCACCGGCGACATGACCTTTGCGTTGCGACGGGAAGCAGGGAAGTCGGCACCGGAAATTCTCGGTGCGGATTTTTCCCACGCCATGCTGCAACGGGCGTCGGCGAAATCGGCTGAGCTGAATGGATCGCGGCCGGGGTGGATTGAGGCCGATGCGTTGCGCCTTCCGTTTCCTGCGAGTCATTTTGATCTGGTCACGTCGGCGTTTGGATTCCGCAATCTGGCTGATTATGACGCTGGACTGCGTGAGATTGCGCGCGTGTTGCGGCCGGGCGGCGAGTGTGGGATTTTGGATTTCGGTGAGCCCAAGGGAATTTTGGGATCTTTGTATCGCATTTACTTCAAACAAGTATTGCCGCGGATTGGAACCGTGATTTCTGGGGTTCGGGGTCCGTATGCGTATTTGCCGGCTTCGGTGGAGCGATTTCCGGAGCCCGGGGAGATGCTGAGCCGGATGAAGGCTGCAGGATTTGCAGAAGTTGCCTGGACTCCTTACACCTTTGGAATAGCAGGTCTGTACTGGGGACGGAAGGCGTAACCGGTTGACCATTCGCAACCGGCTAAGTCGTGATCCAGATACAGCACTCAGTTAGTTAGCCTGCTTCATCAGCTTGCTCAGAGCTTCGATATCTTCCGGACCTACGTCTCCCACCACGAAATAACGCAGGCCGCTCTGATTCCAGCTTTCGACGTTGAACGAATGCGTTTGTACGGCTCCCGAGGATGGGAGTGCCGCAGTCTCGTCCCCGCGATCCTGGAAGATGAAAACGGAAATCTGGTGCTTGCGCAGTTGATAGACGAGATGAGCGCCGGGAGTTTGCGCCAGGTAGGTCACGCGCCCGCCAACGAGTGTGAAGTCGGAGCCTTGCAATTCCGGCAGGTTGAAAGAAAAGGGAATCTTTCCCTGGAACCATGGCTTGACGGTGTGGCGGTCGGTGGATATGACATCGACGGGCGTGCTGCTGGCGAGCGTGCTCACGTGGAGGTCGGCAAGTTCGCTGTAAATGCGCTCGCGGCGGGCAGATTGGCGGCTCACGTACAGGTTGACCGCCAGCGAAATGAGTAGAACGGCGACGGCGGGTGCGACCAGAATCTTCATGGGCCAGCCGCTGGATTTCGATCGCTTGACCGCGACGGTCTTTGAAATCTTCTGCCGCAACTCTGCAGAAGGCTCGTACCGCTTTCCGGCCGTCGCGATGGCGCGCTTGAGTTGCACACGCTCCACGGCGTCGGCTGCGCACGCCGCGCAACCGCGTATGTGCTGGCTGAGGCTGGCGGCATCTGCGGCGGCCAGTTCGCTGTCGAGGTAAAGATCGAGTTTGTCCGTCCAAGCGTCACAGCCCATGTTCGACCCCTTTCAACTTCTGCTGCAGGAGGGTGCGTAGCGCCTTGCGCGCGCGATGCAGCCGGGACATCACCGTG
>Ga0335071_10008189_pt1 | contig 10745 bp, 9 predicted proteins | sample Lox_Sample_15_FD_206724 | JGI IMG/M metagenome (GOLD analysis project Ga0335071, IMG submission 206724) | Soil microbial communities from Loxahatchee National Wildlife Refuge, Florida, United States - Lox_Sample_1.5 | ecosystem: Environmental > Terrestrial > Soil > Wetlands | place: USA: Florida...
CCGCGTCTTTATCGACGTTACAGAAGAGTGCGATCTTATCTTTAAGGGCTGCGGGAAGAAATTCTTCGGTCCGGCAGAGGAGAATGTCCGGCTGGATACCTATCTCGCGCAGCTCCTTGACGCTGTGCTGCGTCGGCTTCGACTTCATTTCTCCGGCGGTCTTGATGAACGGAACGAGCGTGAGATGAATGAATAGCGAGTTCTCTTTTCCGAGGTCGTTGCGAAGCTGCCTGATTGCCTCCAGGAAAGGAAGGCTCTCGATATCGCCGACCGTGCCACCAATCTCTACCATAACGATATCGATCCCCTCATCCACATCGAGGATGCGCCTCTTGATTTCATCCGTGATGTGTGGAATCACCTGAACGGTTCCACCCAGGTACTCGCCCCGGCGCTCCTTCGATATGACCGAGTCATAGACCTGGCCTGTAGTAAAATTGCTCCTCTTCGAGACGACAGCTTCTGTGAAGCGCTCATAGTGTCCGAGGTCGAGGTCTGTCTCGGCACCGTCATCCGTGACAAAGACCTCCCCATGTTGAAAAGGGTTCATCGTCCCCGGATCCACGTTGATATATGGATCAAGCTTCTTCAAGGTGACCGTAAGGCCTCGTGCTTCCAGAAGAGCTCCAATCGAAGCCGAAGCCAGACCTTTGCCGAGAGAGGAAACAACACCGCCCGTGACGAATATGAATTTTTGTCTCATCATCTACCCCTTGAGAAAGCGCAAGATCATCTCTTCGCCCTTCATCGTGGTTAAGCTTGAATCCTCATGGTAGGCGTGCCCCGTACGGGCACCCTTATGAAGATTATTTTTTTCATAGATCACGAAAGGCACCGGGCAGGCATAGTGCGTCCGCAACGATATGGGCGTCGCATGGTCGGTAGTTAAAAGAAAACGCACATCATTGCCGGTGTTGGCAAGCAGATAGGCGAGGACTTCTTTGTCTATCCTTTCTATTGCCTTCGATTTTTCTTTCAGGCTGCCGCTGTGGGAGGCTTCGTCCGGTGCTTCAACATGCACGTAGACAATGTCATGACGTTCAAGAAGCGCGAGCGCTGCGCGAGCCTTCGCCCCGTAGTCGGTGTCCAGGTAACCCGTGGCTCCTTTGACGTGGGGCGTCTCAAAACCTATAAGAGAGCCGATCCCCTTTATGAGGTCTACGGCAGTAACAGCAGCGCCTCTTACCCCATACTTCTCCACATACAGTGGAAAGTAAGGTTTCTTACCCTGCCCCCAGAGCCAGATGCTGTTGGCCGGCTTAAGACCCTTGTCCTGCCTTCTCCTGTTCACCGGGTGGTCCTTGAGAAAAAGCTGCGAATCGCTCATAAGCTTGATGAGCGTTGAAGCCCCTTCTCCCTTGGGGAGGTGGTCGATCACTTCCTTGTCAAGAATGTCATGGGGAGGTGTGGTCTGCATCGACTCTTTGCCATTCTTCCATATCATGATATGCCGGTAACTCACACCGGGATAGAAGCGGAATTCATCCTTGCCTGCTCCATCCCCGATGACACCCTGAAGATCGCGCACCAGTTCGGTAGCCTCTTCTGTTGAAATATGCCCTCCACTGTAATCACCCATGAGGACCCTGGTCGGACTCGCGTCCAGGTAGACCAGATTGCAGCGGAAGGCAATATCCGTCTCATTCATGGTCAGGCCCATGCCATATGCTTCTATGGGAGCCCTTCCCGTGTAATATTTCGCGGGGTCGTAACCGAAAATGGACATGCAAGCAACGTCGCTGCCGGAAGGAAAGCCGTCCGGGATAGTCACCACATTTCCGCAGAAGCCGTTCTGCGCCATGTAATCCATCGAAGGCTTGTCCGCTGTCATGAGTGGTGTCTTCCCGCCCAGTTCCTCCACCGGGAAATCAGCCATCCCATCGCCTATAACGACTATGTACTTCATACCATCGCCTCTATCACAAACCTCGTTACGGGTTACAAACAAGAGCTTGTTAGGAGTTAAGTAAACCGCGCCGAAGGCGCGCTAACCCGCAACTCGTAACGAGCTATTTGCGCGGCAGCGCAAATAGCTCACAGGTCGCCTTCTTCTATGCGCATATGCACACTCGGCCCCCCAATAAAGGAAAGCCGATCTATCTTTTCTATTGCCAGTTTCAGACTCCCCTCAGAAGCTTCATAGGTAAGCATGACAATCGGGACATAATCATTTTCCATGCGCCCCTTTTGAATGACAGCCGCAATGCTGATACCATACTCACCGAGGATGCCGGAAATCTTGGAAAGCACTCCTGGCTGATCCTGCGCCTTGAATCTCACGTAGAACCGGCAGATCGATTCATCTCCCTTTTTGACGCGCCTACCGCCGCCGGTCAGGGTCGGTCCCTTCCTGGGACATTTTGCGGCCCTTCTGACGGCCATATCCACGATGTCGCCTACGACCGCGCTTCCTGTAGGATCAGCTCCCGCTCCTTTTCCATAGTAGAGGCTGGGACCGGCGTGGTCGCCCACCACGTAGACCGCATTAAAGACTCCGTTTACCGTGCTCATGGGATGGCGCAATGGCAGCATCGTCGGCTCAACGCGAGCCTCTATAGAATCGTCCTGCTCTTTGGCTATGGCAAGCAGTTTTATCTTGTAGCCAAATTCTCTGGCAAAGTCTATGTCGGTGGGTTCTATGCCGGAGACTCCCCTCGTCACTATTTGTCGCATACCTATAGAAACGCCGAAGGCAAGTCTCACGAGCACACAGAGCTTGTGCGCCGCATCGACTCCGGAGATATCGAGTGTTGGATCCTGTTCTGCAATCCCCAATCCCTGGGCCTCGCGCAGCGCCTGCTCGAAGCCAAGCCCTTCATCTGCCATTTTTGTGAGGATATAGTTACTCGTGCCGTTGAGAATCCCGAGAATAGACTCTATTCTGTTCCCCACGAGTCCGTCCCTTATAGCCCTAATGACCGGAATGGCGCCAGCCACCGATGCCTCAAAACCGATCTCTGTACCTGACGCTTCTGCAGCCGCAAAGAGCGCGTCACCCTTTTCTGCGAGCAGTGCTTTGTTGGCTGTCACCACCCACTTTCCCGCATTCAGCGCCTCCATAATAAAGTCGTAAGCCGGTCCCACACCGCCTATCAACTCCACACAGATATCAACTGCGGGATCATTAATCACCTCCCGCGCATCACGGACCACAGCAATGCCTTCTCCTTCGCATGGTCTGGAGCGTTCGGGATCGATCTCTGCGACTTTAACGACCCGCAGGTCAATCCCTGTTTTTTGCTGGATGAGACTTCCGTATTGTCTGAGGATATTGTAGGTACCCCGGCCGACGGTTCCGAGGCCTATGATGCCAACACCGATCATCTCTTCCGTGAGTTGAGCATCAGATTTCTAATGCCTTTCACTGCCTGTCTGATTCTGTGCTCATTCTCCACAAGAGCAAAGCGCACATATCCCTCGCCGCACTCACCAAAACCAATGCCCGGAGAGGCCGCAACCCTGGCTTCCTGCAGAAGCTTTTTGCAGAAATCCAGGGACCCCATTGCAGCGAACTCGTCAGGTATCTTCGCCCAGACGAACATTGTTCCCTTTGGCAGCGGCACGTGCCATCCGGCCCGGTTCAGTCCTGATATCAGGGTGTTTCTTCTCCTTCGATATTTTTCGACGATTTCGTGAACTATCTCATCGTCTGATTTAAGCGCTGTAATAGATGCGATTTGTATCGGCTGAAATACGCCATAATCCATGTAGCTTTTTATTTTTGAAAGAGCCGCAATCATTTTTCGATTGCCTACGGCGAATCCCACTCTCCAGCCCGGCATGCTGTAACTCTTGGAGAGTGAAAAGAACTCAACGCCTATCTCCTTCGCCCCCCTTACCTGTAGGAAGCTCGGGGCCTTGTAGCCGTCAAACACAAGATCGGCGTACGCCAGATCATGAATCACCATCATGTTGTGCTCTTTGGCAAAAGCGACCAGTTTCTCAAAGAAATCGAGGTCCACTACTTCCGTCGTTGGATTATTCGGAAAACTCACGATCAGCATCTTCGGCTGCGGCCACGTTGTCTTGATCGCCCAACTCAGACGTTCAATAAACTGATCCAACGGCAGAAGCGGCAAGGTCCTTAAATCTCCACCGGCGATCACCACAGAATACGTGTGAATGGGATACGTGGGCTCGGGCACGAAGACAACGTCACCCGCGTTGATCGTGGCAAGCACAAGATGACTGATGCCCTCTTTGGCCCCCATGGTCACGACCGCTTCTGTTTCCGGATCTACATCAACATGATACCGCCTCTTGTACCAGTCCGCGATCGCTACCCTCAGCTTGTAAATGCCTCTGCTGACTGAATACCGATGATTCCTGGGGTTCTTGGCGGCCTCCACGAGTTTTGCAACGATCTCCTTCGGCGTCTCAAGGTCCGGGTTACCCATTCCAAGGTCGATAATGTCCTCACCTTTTCGCCTGGCCTGGATGAGGAGGTCGCGTACAATGTTAAACGTGTACGGCGGAAGCCTGGAGATCCTGTAAAATTCTTCCATCGCATGAAATTACCATATGGAGCGCTGACAATCAATAGGAGCGGCCCGCGGATCTTGAGCAGACCCTTGAAGCTCTATCCGTTTTCGCTCTAGCGCACTGCAGACTCAAATGCTATACTGAGCGCAGATGCTGCGAAGAAGCCTGGTCCCCCGTCGTGTCGCCTATGTTTTTTACCTCATACTTCTTATCATCGTCATCGGCACTGTAGGATTTAAATTAATAGGCGGAAGCAGGACAAGCTGGCTGGACGCCCTTTTCATGACCGCAACTACCATCACGACCGTCGGGTACGGCGACGTGATAGGGCTCGATGACAAACCGATCGGCAAGCTCTTCACTATCGTCTACGTCTTATTTTCAACCGGCGCTATCCTTTATGTTTTTACCGGCCTCGCCGCGTATATCATTGAAGGAGAGCTCAGAAAAGCGTTCAGGCAAAGGTCAATGCACAGGAGGATCTCAAAGATGAAGGACCACTACGTCGTGTGCGGTATAGGTATGGTAGGACTCTATATCGTGCATGAACTCTATCAGAGCAAATATCACCAGATTGCCGTGGACAACGACGAGGCAAAGGCAGAGGTCCTGAAAGCTCACAAGGTCAATATAGATCTTGTCGTCGGTGACGCGACAGAAAACGAAATCCTTGAACTGGCCATGGTGAAATACGCGAAAGGGCTTTTTGCCACAACCAACTCAGACAACGATAACGTGGTGATCTCCCTTACTGCCAAGCAGCTTAACCCAGAACTTCGCGTGATTGCCCGCTGCAATGATACCAAGAATATTGACAAAATACGGCGCGCCGGTGCTGATGCGGTTGTGGCCCTCAATTATATAGGGGGGCTGCGTATGGCTTCCGAAATGCTGCGACCCCACGTGGTGACATTGATAGACGCAATGTTAAGAGACAGATCGTCGGAAGTACGCGTGGAGGAGCTTGAGGTACCAAAAAACTCTCCCTATGTCGGCAAGTCTCTCGAGGAGGCCGATTTCAGGGCAATGGGCAATATTCTGATCATAGCCTTGCGTAAGGAACATGGAGAATGGATCTATAACCCCATGCCGAGCGCGCTGCTCGAAAAGAATATGCACATGATTTTCCTCGCCACATCCGAAGAACGCGACCTGCTGGAAAGCCTTATCACTGGCCGGCCGTCGCCTTGACACCGCCCGGGTGAAATGGTAGGTTTTTCCGCATGAAAGTAGCCATTTCAGGCAAGGGAGGCGTAGGAAAAACAACCCTGGCGGGCGTCATGTCGCGTATCCTTGCCGACAGGGGATTCAAGGTCCTTTCCATAGATGCGGATCCCGATTCCAACCTCGCAAGCGCTATCGGCATAGAACCAGCCAAACTGAAAGATGTCCAGCCTCTTGCGCAGATGAAAGAGTTCATCGAAGAGAGAACGGGTTCCAAGCGCGGCGCTTACGGTTCCTTCTTCAAGATGAATCCCAAAGTGGATGATATCCCGGAAAAGTTCTCCATTGCCAAAGATGGAGTCAGACTTCTGATCCTCGGGACAATACCGCAGGGGGGCGGCGGCTGCTTCTGTGGAGAGAATGTGTTACTCAAGAGTCTTCTTTCCCACCTCTTCGTGGAGCGGGACGAGTACGTGGTCGTCGACATGGAGGCCGGACTGGAGCACCTCGGGCGGGGCACTACCGCGTATATGGACGCCCTGATCGTCGTAGTTGAGCCGGGCCAGCGGAGCATGCAGACAGCCCGTCAGGTCAAGAGCCTGGCCGATGACCTCGGTGTCAGGCGAGTCTACATCGTAGGAAACAAGGTAACGGGCGAGCCTGACGCTGCGATGATAAAGGAGCACCTCGCAAGCCTTCCCTTCCTTGGTTACATCAGTCAGAACGAGAAGATCCTCGAAGCAGACAAACTGGGTGTTTCTCCTTATGATCTGGATGAAAGAATAAGGTCGGAGGTATCAAGCATCATCGAGGCCCTCTCGCAGCACATGACCAAAACGTGAGAAATGAGGAGAGTCCTTTCTTTCCTTAATCTCGTTGTCACGACGCTCATTCTTTCCTTTGTTGCCCTTTGTACTGTTCCCTTCGACAAAGGAGGGGCAACCATCCACAAAATAGCGCGTCTGTGGGCTCACATCTACCTGAGGATCGGGGGCATCACGGTTTCTGTGACCGGGCTCGATAGAGTTACGAATCCCCCCTATGTGTTCATGTGCAACCATCAAAGCGCACTCGACATACATGTGCTGCTTGCCTCCCTTCCCTTCTCGTTCAAGTTCGTCGCTAAGAGATCTCTCTTCCTGATCCCTGTGTTCGGATGGGCAATCAAGCGGGCCGGCTACATAAGCCTCGACAGGGACAATCCCAGGAGAGCGCTGAAGGCGATGGACGAAGCAGCTCAACGGATACAGAGTGGCACCAACATACTCGTCTTCCCCGAGGGCACGCGGAGCGTGGATGGCAAACTGCTCCCCTTTAAGAAGGGCGTCTTTTCTCTCGCTATGAAAGCGCGCGTGCCTATAGTGCCCGTGGGTATCTGCGGCACTTCTCTCCTTCAGCCTGAAGGATACCAGGTGCCGGTTCAAACGGGCACCGTTTCCATACACCTCGGTGAACCAATGTCTGTAGCCGGGCAAGGCGTCTCCTACAAAGCAGAAGTGGTGGACCAGGTGCGGGCTGCGATCGAACGGTTAACTGCATGTCAGAAGAACTGAAAAAAGAGATAATTGGCATAGGCTTGCTCGGGCTTTTTCTCTTTATTATGGCGAGCCTTGTCTCGTATCATCCTTTTGATCCGTCCATCAACACTATCTCCTCGGCTCCTGTCAAGAATCTATGCGGCAAAGCAGGCTCGTACACGTCGGATACGCTGATCCAACTCTTCGGCTTCATGAGCTATCTTCTTGCAGCATGCCTCCTCTTTTTTGCAGGCGTGCACATCAAGAAGAAGAGTCTTCCCCACCCGCTTCTTCTCGCCTCGGGGATCGTGCTCCTTTTCATCTCATTGTCGATGCTGCTGCAGGTCCTATTTGGAAAATTGCAGGTCAGAACGGTTTCAATACCTTTTTCCGGTCTGCTTGGGCTCCTCCTGGAGCGTACGCTGTTGAATGTGTTCAGCAGGTTCGGCAGCATTCTTATCTCGACCATCATGTTCGTCATATCCCTTTTTCTTATCGTGCAGGTTCCCCTGCTTTCGGTGCTCGAGAAGAGGATGGCGCGAAGAAAATCTGTCGAGCGCACCAAAGAAATCAAGGTAGTGGAAGAGCCGAAGCCGCCACCACCTCCCAAAGAGGATCGAAAGCAGCAGATCCAGGAGACCTTTGAATTCGTCAAGGACATAGGACCGTACAAGCTGCCGTCTGTCTCGCTTCTTGATACCGTTGAGAAAAGGGAAATGAAGGTCGACAGGGAGTCCATCCAGGCAAACGCACGCATCCTCGAAAAGAAATTGAAAGACTACGGGATAGATGGAAAAGTTACTGAGGTGCGACCGGGCCCCGTGGTGACGATGTATGAATTCGAGCCGGCTCCCGGGATAAAGGTGAGCAGAATATCAAACCTGTCGGACGATCTCGCTATGGCCTTGAGCGCGGTCTCTATAAGGATCGTGGCGCCCATCCCGGGGAAATCGGTGGTGGGCATAGAGATCCCGAACAAGGTTCGACAGACAGTCTATCTCCGCGAGATAATAGAATCTGATCTTTTTTCTGCCTCTAAGATGTTTCTTGCCCTTGCCCTCGGCAAGACGATCGCGGGCGAACCTTTTGTGGCAGAACTGACCAAGATGCCCCACCTGCTCGTTGCCGGTTCCACAGGCTCGGGCAAGAGCGTGTCGCTCAACTCAATGATCTGCAGCGTGCTCTTCAGGGCCACACCCATGGCTGTGCGGTTTCTCATGATAGACCTCAAGATGCTGGAACTCTCTTTTTACGAGGGCATCCCTCACCTTCTCCTCCCTGTGGTCACCACCGCGAAGAACGCGAAGACTGCGTTGCGCTGGCTCATCGACGAGATGGAGAGACGCTATGCGGTAATGGCCGAGCAGGGTGTTCGCAATATCGAAAAATACAATCAGAAAATGGGGCGGCAGGAAGCAGGCAGCATACCTTATATTGTGGTGGTTATCGACGAGCTTGCAGACCTGATGATGGTCTCGTCGAGAGAGGTCGAAGAGTATATAGCCCGTCTGGCGCAGATGGCGCGGGCGTCCGGCATACACCTGATTCTTGCGACGCAGCGGCCCTCCGTTGATGTGCTCACCGGTATCATCAAGGCTAATTTTCCAGCCCGGATTTCCTTTCAAGTCTCATCCAAGGTGGACTCCCGAACCATCCTCGATTCCAATGGCGCGGAGAGCCTGCTCGGATACGGGGACATGCTCTTTTTGAGCCCGGGGCTTGGCCGACTGCAGCGAATCCATGCGCCTTTCGTCTCAGAAGGCGAGATAAAAAGAATTGTGGAATTCCTGAAAACACAGGGAGCACCCGCGTATCATCACGAGATCCTCGAGGAGAAGGAGGAATCCGGCGCCGAAGATGAGATCGATGATGAGAAATACCAGGAAGCAGTCGACTTCGTTTCCGAACGGGGCGAAGCCTCCATCAGCATGATCCAGAGGCGATTTCGTATCGGTTATAACAGGGCTGCCCGCATTGTGGAACGCATGGAGCAGGAAGGCGTGGTTGGTCCTGCCACAGGCGTGAAGCCGAGAGAGGTACTCAAAAGAAAATGACAAGAACAGTTGCCAGTCCCCAGTCGACAGTTGACCGCCAAAGATCAGGATGGTGTCCCGTCCACGGGTCACCGTCAACCGTCAACCGTCAACCGTCAACCACTGGCGCGGCGATCGGTTTACTCGTGTGCCTGATTGCACTCTTTCAGGCCGCGCCTGTATGCGCTGATGCCATTGACACACTTAAGAAGACCTATGCAGGGATCCAGACAGTGGAGGCTCGTTTCAACCAGACGATAACGATAGCAACTCTGAAACGGGAAAGGGAATCAAAGGGCGAGTTCTACTACAAACGCGGCAAGGGGTTTCTCTGGAAATATAGGAGCCCGAACAGGAAAGTATTTCTGTACGATGGTAAAGCTTTGTGGCAGGCAGATGAAGAGCAATCCTTCGTTATAAGGGAGAGAGTGGACAGGAATAAGGTGCAGGGGAGCTTCCTTGACCTTGTGGAAGATATATCGAAGCTGGATGATTATTTCACCATCCGGGAGGTGGCCCAGGATAAAGAGGGCTTCATGTTTCTCCTTGCCCCCAAGAAGGAGGGGATGCTCAAAGAGGCCCGCATATGGGCCGACGCCAAATACCTGGTCAGCAGGATCGAGATCACAGAGGTCACGGGAAATACCAATACCCTGTCGTTCTCGTCGGTAAAGGTCAACAAGCCCCTTGATGATGCTCTTTTCATCTTTAATCCCGGAAAAAAGGAAATCATGGAACGGTAATGGGTCTGGTAAAAGACGAGGCGATCATCCTCTCCACGAGGCTTTTCGGAGAATCGGACAAAATTGTCAGATTCTTCACCCTGTCTTCCGGCAAGGTTTCAGGTATTGCCAAAGGAGCAAAAAAAAGCCAGAAGAGATTCATGAATACACTGGAGCCGTTCAGCCAGGTGCTGATCGAGTACTTCGAAAAACCAACAAGCAACCTGGTGCGCATTGAGAACGCTGACCTGAGGGAGTCAAACGGCGGACTCGAATTGAACCTTAAACGAATCTGCGCGGCAAGCTTCTTCACCGAATTTGTCGACAAGCTCACGAAAGAGAAACAGCGAAACGGTCAGCTGTTTCAGACTCTCAAGAGAATCATCGACAGCCTCAAGACTGTTGAATTCACGGTGACCGATGTACTATATTATCAACTCCAGATGCTCCGCCATCTCGGATACATGCTCAATCTTTCAGCATGTGTCCATTGCGGAAAGACATTGTCAGACGGAGAAAAACTTTACTTCTCCAAAGAACGCGGCGGGACCCTCTGTACGGGGTGCGCGCGCTCGGTTCCACATCGCCAGTACCCGCAAGGCTTCATCCCGCGCATGCTTCATCTGACCGAGACCGGGATGGATTCAAGCTTTCCCGCGGAGGCGGCGGCCGGGTACCCACGTGCGGGTGTCCCGGTATTCGACAGGATGGGAAGAGAGGTACTGGAGGATTTTGTTAAGTTTCATCTCGCCGTCGAGTTTAAGTCATACAGGCTTCTAAGAAGTGTTATTACTGGATAAGAGCGTGTATTTCCAAGACCTGATATT
>Ga0335071_10008190_pt1 | contig 10744 bp, 5 predicted proteins | sample Lox_Sample_15_FD_206724 | JGI IMG/M metagenome (GOLD analysis project Ga0335071, IMG submission 206724) | Soil microbial communities from Loxahatchee National Wildlife Refuge, Florida, United States - Lox_Sample_1.5 | ecosystem: Environmental > Terrestrial > Soil > Wetlands | place: USA: Florida...
CCAAGGCCTCTCCATCGCCCAGGTCACTCAGGCGATCCGGGGCGAGAACCTCAACCTCCCCGCCGGCCGGGTGACGGAGAAGTCCCAGGACTTCCTCCTCCGGACGAAGGAGGAGTTCGCCAGCGTGCCCGAGATGCTCGACATCGTCGTGGCCACCGTCGCCGGCAACCCCGTCCACCTCAAGGACGTGGCCGCGGTCAAGGACGACTTCAAGACCAAGAGGACGATCTCCCGGATCAACGGCAAGGAATGCGTCAGCCTGATCGTCCAGAAACAATCGGGGACGAACACGGTCATGGTCGCCGACCAGGTCAACAAGATGATGACCGGCATCGAGAAGGCCAACCCCGACCTCGAGGTCCACACGGCCGCGGACTCGTCCGTCCAGATCAAGGACTCCCGGGATGACGTCATCAACAGCCTCGTCCTCGGCGTCCTCTTCGCCGGGATCGTCGTCCTCTTCTCCTTCGGCGACCTGCGCAACACCCTGATCACCATCGCCGGCCTGCCGGTCTGCCTCATCGCCGCCTTCGCCGTGATGTCGGTCCTCGGCTACACGGTCAACATGATCACCCTCTTGGCCTTGAGCTTGTCCGTCGGCCTGTTGATCGACGACGCCATCGTCGTCCGGGAGAACATCTTCCGCCACATGGAGAAGCTCCACCAGGACCCGCGCAAAGCGGCGAGCGACGGCACGTCGGAGGTCGGGCTGGCGGTCACGGCCACGACCATGACGATCGTCGCGGTCTTCCTGCCGGTGGCCTTCACCACGGGCATCGCCGGCAAGTTCTTCCGCCAGTTCGGCGTGACGGTCGCGGCCGCGGTCCTGATCTCGCTCTTCGAGGCGTTCACCTTCGCCCCGATGCTCTCGGCCTACTTCTTCAAGAAGACCGAGCGGCGGGAGGGCGGCCGCCGGACGCTGTCGATCTGGCTCCAGGACACGGTCGGCCGGGTCTACGAGTTCCTCGGCGGGAGCTACCGGCCCCTTCTCCGCTGGGCCCTCCGCCACCGGATCGTCATGGTCTTCCTGACCACGATCGTCTTCCTCCTGAGCGCCTACCTCTTCACGGTCGTGGGCACGGGCGGAACCCCCCACGGCGACCGGGCCGAGTTCAACCTCTCGATCCAGACGGCCTCGGGCAGCTCGCTCGACCAGACAGACGCGATCATCCGCCGGATCGAGGCGCGCCTCCGCCAGCAGCCCGAGGTCGGCGATGTGGCCACCGTCGTCGGCTCGACCGACGGCTCGTCCGACGTGGCGACGATCAACGTCAAGCTCAAACTGACGATCAAGCAATCGCGCGGCTATGAGGACGTCCTCCGGCCCCGGCTCGCGGACATCCCGGGGGCGACGATCACCTTCCAGGAGGCGAGCTCCATGGGCGGCGCCGCCTTCTCCGCCCTCCAGCAACTGCCCATCCAGATCAACCTCAAGGGGACGGACCTGGCCGCCCTGGGCCGGGCGAGCGACATGGTCGTGGCCGCCCTGCGCGGGATCAACGGCCTCGTCGACGTCAACAGCGACAACCGCCCGCCGAAGCCCGAGCTCCAGATCCGGATCGACCGCGAGCGGGCCGCGCGCCTCGGGACGGGCACGGCCCTGATCGCGGGGACGATGCGCTCGATCGTCGACGGCGACATCGCCTCGAAATACCGGGAAGGGGAGAAGCTCTACGACATCCGGGTCCGGGCGGCCGAAGACCTCCGTTTCAACCTCGAGCGGCTGGGCCGGGTCTACTTGCCGACGATGCGCGGCGGGTCGATCACCCTGGACCAGGTCGCCGGCCTCACGACCGTCAACGGCCCGACCCAGATCCGCCGCTCCGACCGGACCCGCCAGATCATGATCGGGGCCAACATCCTCAAGGGGCGGCCGCTCAATGAGATCACTCAGAAGGTCAACGCCGCCCTGGCCTCGCTCGGTCTGCCGCGGGGCGTGACCACCACGTTCGGCGGGCAAGTGGAGCAGAACCAGAAGATGTTCGCCTCCCTCGGCCTGGCCCTGGCCCTGGCCATCGTCTTCGTCTACATGGTCCTCGCCTCGCAGTTCGGCTCGTTCCTCCAGCCGTTTGCCCTCATGCTGGCCCTCCCGCTGTCGATCATCGGGGCCGTCCTCGGCCTGCTCCTGGCCAACAAGCTCTTCGACATGGTGGCCTTCATCGGCCTGATCATGCTCATGGGGCTTGTCACCAAGAACTCCATCCTCCTGATCGACTACATCAACCAGCTGCGGCGGCGGGGGGCCAGGCGCCTCGAGGCCATCATCGAGGCCGGATCGACGCGGCTCCGGCCGATCCTCATGACCTCGCTGGCCATGATCCTGGGCATGATCCCGGTCGCGGCCGGCCTCGGGACGAGCTCGAGCTTCCGGGCGGCGATCGGCTACACGATCATCGGCGGCCTGATCAGCTCGACGATCCTCACCCTGGTCATCGTCCCGGTCGTCTACTCGATCCTGGACGACCTCGTCCTGGGGCTCAAGGGCGTCAAGAAGGCGGACCGGTAAGCTCGGATCTTCGGATTCGCAGGGGCCGGCCGCGGAGGCCGGCCCGATGAGCCTCTGCCTGCTCTAGAAGCTGAAGTTCTCGGAATCGGGGCCGCCGTCCAGCGAGCAGGGGCTGATGTGGCTTCCGCTTCCCGCGAACTTCCCGGACGGATCTCCGCTCGGGCCATCAAAAGTCACGATGCCGGCATAATAGACCTTCTGGGTTACGATCTTGTGGGTGATTATTTTATTTTTCATCGTAACTTCGACCCAGAAGACAGGAATGAGCTTCGTCGTCTTTACCGTGAATTTGAAATTCTTCTTTCCTTGAGCCAACAACTTCAACCAGAATTTCAGGGCCTCGGCTTTTCCGACGTATTTTTGCCCTTCCTTGTAGATCGTCGAGGTCTCCAAATAACAATTTTGGATGGGGCCGGGTCTCACCGAATTGAGGTGCTGGGCGAGAAGGTCATAGTGGGCTTGGAGCCTTTGTTTCGCGAGCGTCGTTGTCCAAAGAATTCCGTTAGGCATGATCGTCCCCCTTTCGTAAGATATCCAACGGCGACGGGCCCTAGAGCCCGTCGCACAGCTTGGTCCAGCGGTCGTATTCCGCTTTGGCTTTCTTGAGCAGGTCCCGGTACCGGGGCTCGGCTTCGAGGGTCTTCAGGATGGGACTCGACACCAGATATTCGTAGGGGTACAAGTAATCTTTGATTTGTTCGAAGCCGGTCTCGAATCCCTGCACGATCAGATCGAGCGCCGTGCTCTTGTCGCCGAGGAGGCAATAGGCGTTCGTCACCTCATAGCGGACGGGCTGGGGGTCTTTCTGGAGGAGGGCCAGAGCCGTCTCGCGATCTCCGCGGGCCGCGGCGAGCCAGGCTTGCATGCGCCGCAGCATGTCAGCGGCGCCGGCGTTTTTTCCCGGCAGCGCGTTCTTGGCCTCGCCGAGAACGCGCCCCGCGTCGGCCCAGGCGCCGCGGAGGATGTAGATCCGAAAAAGGGAAAACTGGAAACGCGCGCCCTTGTTCTCCGCGTCCGCAATGGAACGCAGCTCTTCCAGCGATTCGTCGAGGCGACCGAGCGCCCACAGGCTCGAGGCCGCGTTGTAGGTCGGCTCGGGATTCAAGCGGTCGAGGGCGGCGGATTTTTGGAAATGGAGCACGGCCCGGCCGAAGAGTCCGACGGTCCTGAGGAACGCCCCGACATGGTAGTTGACGTCCGCGTTTTCCGGGGCCGCCCCCAACCCTTTCCGCATGAGATCGGCGGCGCCCTTGTCGTCCTTGTCGTAGAGATAGGCCCAGGCGAGCCCGACGTTCGCCTGGGCCGAATTGGGGTCGAGTTCGACAGCCTGCCGGTAGTAGGAGCGAAGCTGGACGAGGGCAATTTCGCCTTCGTGGGCGCTCGCGGAGTTCGCGTAGAGGGATTCCGTGAGGTTGCCGAGCCCCACGTAGGGCAGGACATAGTTGGGGTCCTTCTTGATGGCTTCTTTGTAATGCTCCAAGGCGAGCCGATAGTCTTTCTGGTCTTGGGTCTTCCGGAATTCCCATTGCGCGTTTTGCCCTTGGATATAGTCCGCAACCGCGTCGGCGCTGGTTAAGTTCCGCCGCTTCTCGACGACGAGTTGGACGCCGAGCTTCTTGGCGACATCGGCCGCAACCAGATCTTCGAGGACGGCGAGGTTGTCGAGCTTGTCGGCGTGGTCCCAATGCCCGAGCTCGGTATTGTCGGCGGCGTCTTCCAATTGGACGTTGATGTCGAGTCTGCCGTTCTGAAGGGAGTAGGAACCGGCCAGGATGTGCCGGGCTTGGAGCTTTCGTCCGATGGCGTCGACGCCGATCTGCATGTCTCGGATTTGATCGCACGAGCTTTTTGCGATCAGATGGATCTCTTCGGTCGTCTCCAGGCGGGCTCGGATTTCGTCGGCCAGGGCTTCGCCGTAGAGCCGGCTCTTGGCGTCCTGGCCCACGCCCCTGAATTGCAGGACGGCGAGCCGATGGTCCGCGTCGGGACTCAGGGGCGGATCGGCGGGGGCCCTCGATCCCGGCCACTTGAAAAACAGGGCGAGAACGAGCAGCACGAGAAGAACCCAGGGCGCGGCCGTGCGGAGCAGGGTCATGGGCTTGAAGCGGCCGGCTCTCGACGGACCCGCCGCGGAGAGGAACGCCTCGCGGACGGCGGCCAGGGCGGAATGGAGCTCGTCCGCGGTCCGGAATCGCTCCGTGGGATTCTCGGCCAGGCACTTGACGATCAAGCCGTCTACCGCGGCGGGGACACGCGGATTGAGGGCGGCGGCCGTCTTGGCCTGCGTCCCTCGGGGGGACGTCCTCGATGACGTCTCCGTCGGAGCGCGGCGCTTCCCGGTGACCATCTCGTACAGGACGAGGCCCAGGGCATAGATGTCGGTCCGGCCGTCGATCGGGCGTCCCGCGACCTGCTCGGGCGACATGTAATCGGGCGTGCCGACGCTCCGGGCTTCGCTCAGCGCCGAGCCGCCGGTCAACGTCCGGGCGATGCCGAAGTCCATGATCTTCACCCCGCCCGCGTCACTGACCATGATGTTGTGGGGCTTGAGGTCGCGGTGGATCACGCCGAGGCGGTGGGCGGCGGCCAGCCCCTCGCAGATCTGGACGCCGTAGTCCAGGGCGGTCTCCATGGTCAAGGGGCCGGTCATGCGGATGACGTGGGCGAGGTCCTTGCCCTCCACGTATTCCATCGTGAAGAAGACCTTCCCGGCATCGACGCCGAGATCGAACACGCGGCAGACGTTGGGATGGGTGATCTTGCGGGCGAGCTTCAGCTCGTTGCGGAACCGTTCGACGACCGCCGGGTCGGCCGCGATGTCCGGCCGGATGAGCTTGAGGGCGATCTTTTCCTGGACTTCGGCGTCATAGGCCTTGTAGACGCGCCCCATCCCGCCGTGGCCGATCTCCTCGATGATCTGGTAGCGGCCGGCGAACAGCTGTCCCGTGGCGAATCCTTCCCCGGCGGCGGCCGCCGGAGACAGGGTCAACGTGGCTTCCGAGGGGGGGACCGGCGCAAGCGAAGCGCCGCACAGAGCGCAATACTGGCTCTCTGGCGAATTGACCCTCAGGCAGCGGGGACAGACCACGTTCGCCCCCCTGAGACGAACTTGCCAATACTATAGGCACACTCGCCAGCCCCCGTCAATAGTTTCTTGGGGGGCACGGCGAAGGCCCGCCCGGCCCGCGGCAGTCCCTCAGCCCTTCAGGACCTTGGCGATGTCCTCCACCATGGGTTTCGATCCGATGTAAAGCGAGCTCCGCTGATGCGGGCGCTCCGGGACGATGTCCAGGATCGGCGTCCCCCGTTCGTCGATGGCGGCCCCCCCGGCCTCCTGGGCCATGAAGGCCACCACGGCCGCTTCGTACAGCAGCCGGAGCTTGCCTTGGGGCCGGTTTTTCTTGGGATCGGGATGGTTGACGATCGCCGGATAGAGGAAAAGCCCGCCGTTGCTCAGGATCCGGTGGAAATCTCCGGCCAGGGCGCCCATGTAGCGGAAGGCGTACTTGCCTTCGTTGTCCTCGATCCATTTCTGGACGGCCGGGGCGAACGTCCGCCGGTTGGCGGAGTTGAAGGACAGCTCCCAAGTCTTGCGGTTTTCGGGGATGAAGATCTGCGTCGGCTTGACGTAGTTGAACGTCTCGTCGATGTGAAATCGCCAGCAGCCGGCCTTATGGAGGGCGATGGTGAACGTGCCCGTGGGGATGACGAACATCCCGGCGGCGATGAACTCGCGCCCCGTGCGCAGGTGCATGTCCTCCGGCCCGTCCAGGTTGCGCTTGGCGACGGCGAACATGAAGCCGATGGGCAGGTTGTGGGGCACGTTCGAGGAGCCGTCCATGGGATCGTAGTAGACGAAGTACCGGCCGCCCTCCTCGTTCATCCGGATGAGGTCTTCCTCCTCCTCGCCGACGGCGTAGATGACCCGCCCCGACCGGGCCAGGTTGTGCTTGACGAGCTCGTTCGCGATCATATCCATGTGGAGGACTTCCTCGCCCTGGATGTTGACCGTGCCCTCGAGGCCGAGGTCGCCCCGGAGCGCCCCGGTCGAATAATAGAACTGGATGCGCTTGCCCGCGTTCATGATCGAGTTCATGAGGATGATGAAGTGATAGCTCCGCTTGTGCCGCTCCTGGTGCTCGAGCAGGAAGTCCATGAACGTCTTCTCGAATTGAAGCATGTGGCCTCCTCCCTCAGGCTCCGCTGACATCGCCCGCCGTGCTCGGCGGCGAGCCTACTATAGCCTTTTTTCCCGGGGCGAACAAGACGACCTTCCGGCGGCCGCGAGCGCATCCCGGAGCCCGGCGCCGAGGCGGCGGGCTTCCTCCTCCTCGGCGGCGGACGCGCGCCGGCCGCCGAACCGGACGGCGTAATGACGCTCGGTCAGCTCGCTCCAAGCGGCGAGCTGGGGGGCGCGGGCCGCGACGTCCGAAGCGAATTCCCGGCCGGTCTGCCAAGGCTCGCGCTTGAAGCCCGCCCGGGCCAGGCGGGCCAGGATTTCGCCGTAGACCCCGTCCGCGGCGGATTCCCGGCGCCGCGCCCTTCGCCGGGCCAGGCGGCGGCGAGGCTTGAGGAGAGCGAGCCCGGCGCCGGCGCCCAGGGCGGGGCTTTCAGGAGGGGGGAGCCCAGGCCGAGCCCGAGGCCGTAGAGCGCGTTGCGCCGCGTCTCGGTGTCGAAGCCGACGACGTAGCGGTACCAGCGGAACTGCACGGCCTGGAAGGCGTCGTCGAAGATTCCCCAGACCCGGGCGAGGAATCCGGCCGCCCGGGACGAGCCGAGCGCCGCGGGCGTGGGGTCGAAGGTCTCCCATCCCCGGCCCGGGAAATAGGCTTCCACCCAGGCATGCGCGTCGCTCTGGCGGATATCGAAGAACCGGCCATAGGCGTTCCACTCCTCGCCCAGGAAGCCGATGACGAGGCGGGACGGCACGCCCGCGCTCCGGAGAAGGAGGCACATGGCGGTGGCGAAGAACTCGCAGTTGCCGGCGCGGCTCCGGAACAGGAAATCGTCCAGGCTCTGCCGGCCGGCGTCCGCGGACAGGGAATAGGAGAACGTGTCCCGGAGACGGGCTTCCATGGCCTTGGCCCGCTCGAACGCGTCGCCGGCGCTTCCCGAAATTTCGCGGGCGAGCGCGGCGTAACGGGCCGGGTCGGCCGGCAGCCCGAGGTATCTGTCCCGGAGGATCCGGTCGTAATCCTCGATCGCCCGGCTTTTGGACGGCGCCGCGGACTGGGACAGGACGCGGTAGCGCGTGCCTTCCGGGTAGGCCGAGGAAAAGGAGACCGTGTCCGTGAAGTCGAAGAACGCCCCGGGCGGTCCCCCCTCGATGGCCGAGACGTCTCCGAGGCCGAAGACGAGGCTGGTGTTGAGGAGAGGGAAGATCACGAACTCGGCCGCCGCGGCGGGCTTGGAGGGATCATAGGTCGGCGAGACGAGCGTCGAGCCGTCCCGGCGCATCCAGGCGAGCGCGTGGCGGGTCGCGATCCGCCGTCCGCCCGCGTCGTAGGCGAAATCGGTCCGGGTCTTCCGCCAGCGGCGGCCGTCGAAGGCATCGAACGCCCCTCCCCGGACACGGACGAAGGGCGGGGGCGTCGCCGACGAGGGGATCGCGACCTGCATGACCCGGGCGAAGTTCTTGCGGAGCGGACCGAGCCAACCGAGCTCGACGCGCTCGGTCAGGCCGGCGAACGACCTCTCATTGGCCTGGAAGCGGCTCAGCCCGGCCGCGGCCAGGAAGCGCTGCATCCGGGGATTGTAGAGCCGGGGCATGAAGGCGAACGAGGCCGCGGCCAACCCGAACGAGATCAGGACGAGGCCCGCGAGGGCGGCCCCGCCGCGCCGGCCCGGCCCGGCGGGGGCCAGCTCGGCGTTGAGCCAGGCGCCCGCGGCGGCGAAGTAGGCGAGGAAGGCGCCGAAATACCAGAGGCTCAACGCTTGGCCCGAGGCGATGTAGAAGGCCAGGAAGACGGCCAAGAGCGCCTGGCGGAGCTGGCGCTCCGATTTGGGCAGAAGGAGCAGATAGGCCAGGATGAAGAGCACGAGATGGATGACGGCCTTCTGGGATCCCGAGAGGCGGATGTCGACGAGCAGGAAGTACGCCAGGAAGAGGACGGCCAAGGCGTCGAGGACCGGCCGCGGCAGCGGATGGAATCTCCTTCGGTCGAAGCCCCAGGCGAGAACGACCAGGGGGAGGAAGAGCAGGACGGTCAACGGAGGCAGTTCCTCGACCAGGAGTAGCGATCCGATGCCGATGGCCGCCATGACGTAGAACGACGGGGAGGGCGCGGCCGTCGGGGTCGCGGCGGGGGATGCCGGACGGCCGCCGTCCGACACCGCCGCCGCCCGGCCCCGCTTTCCTTCGCCGAGGAGGGCCAGCTTTTCCAGGATCGCCTCGAGGTGAAGGAGGCCGCGGCCGTAATCGAGAGCGCCTTCATCCGTGAGGAGCCGGACTTCGGCGCCGGCGTCGATGTGGAACCGGGCCGCCGTCGCCGCCTCGGATATGGTCCGCTCGGTCGAGGGGCCGGGCGCGCCTTCGACCGCGATCGTGATCCGGCGTCCCAGGTGGTGGGCGTATTCCCGGACGAGGGGCTTGCCCGTCTTGGCCGTGGCCTTCCAATCGATCAGGCGCGCGTCGTCGCCGTCGGCGTAGTCCCGCACGCCCTGGAATTCGTCGCCGACGCCTCTCTTCGGCAGGGCCACGGATTCGGCCCGGACGGCGGGCGAGGGTCGGGGATCGGGGGTTTCATCGAGGCGGGGAAACGCCAGGACCTCGAAGGCGGAGAGCTCGATCCGGCGCCGGAAGAAGCCGAACGGATAGCGGGATTCGAGGGCCAAGCCGGCGAGGATATTGAGGCCGCGCCAGGGCGGCGTGACGGAGAGCGAGAGCTCGGTCGTCGATCGGCCGGCGAGATATCGACAGGAGCGCCGCGCGGCTCCCGCGGCGATTTCGAAGCGATGGACGGCCCGGCGGCGCGGGTTGCGGATCGTGACCGCCAGAGGGGCGTCCGTCTGTTGGAACGCCTGGCCGGGCAGGGCGACGGTCCCCTCGAGGCCGGCGACGTTGCGCCAGGCGGCGGCGGCCGAGACGGCCAGGACGGCGAGGACCATGCCGTTCACGAGATAGAGAAGGTTGTTGCCGCTCGTCGCCGCCCCGAACAGCGTCATGAGGGCGGCGACGGCGAGGGCGAAGCCGAACCGGGTCAGGCGCATGGCCCTCAGAGCGGGACCGGCGTTGCCTTCAGGACGTCCTCGATGACCGTGTCGGATTCCCGGATGCGGACGAGGCCGTAGGACGGAGAGTCGACGACGATCCGGTGGGCGAGGACCGGGACGGCGACCTGCTTGATGTCGTCGGGGACCGCGTAGTCGCGGCCGAACGTCAGCGCCCGCGCCTGGGCCGCCCTCCGGAGGAGCAGCGCGCCGCGGGGGCTGACGCCCAGCTTGATGGCGGAGCGGCGCCGCGTTTCGGCGGCCAGGGCGACGATGTAGCCCAAAAGGGCGTCGTCGACGCGCACGGCCTCGGCTTCGGCCTGGAGGGCGAGGACCTCCGCTTCGGTGAGGACGGGATCGAGACGCCCGGCGAGGCCGTAGAGGTCGCGGCCGCGGATGATCTCGCGTTCGCGGCCGGCGTCGGGATAGCCGATCTTCAGCCGGACGAGGAACCGGTCGAGCTGGGCCTCGGGAAGGGGAAAGGTCCCATGGTATTCGACCGGATTCTGGGTGGCGATGATCAGGAACGGCTCGGGCAGGGGGTAGGTGGCCCCGTCGACCGTGACCCGGCCGTCGTTCATGGCTTCGAGAAGGGCGCTCTGGGTTTTGGGCGTCGTCCGGTTGATCTCGTCCGCGAGGACGATGTTGCAGAAGATGGGGCCGGGCTTGAAGCTGAAGGTGCTGTCGCGCGGGTTGAAGAGGGAGAAGCCGAGGAGGTCCGCCGGCAGGAGGTCGTTCGTGAATTGGACCCGGCGGAACGAAGAATCGATCGAGCGGGCGAGCGCCACGCCGAGAAGCGTCTTGCCGATCCCAGGGACATCCTCGACGAGGAGGTGGCCGCGGGCGAGCAGGGTCGTCACGGCGAGCCTCACCGTCTCCTCGTCCCCGATGAAGACGCTGCGGATGTTGTCGATGAGCCGGCGGATGCGGTCGGGCGTGACGTCAGCCATGATCTCCCTTGGCCCTCGGCCTCCCCCGGGGAGCCCGAAGGAGGTTTCTTATCATAAACGCCTCGGGCCAACAACCAGA
>Ga0335071_10008191_pt1 | contig 10743 bp, 7 predicted proteins | sample Lox_Sample_15_FD_206724 | JGI IMG/M metagenome (GOLD analysis project Ga0335071, IMG submission 206724) | Soil microbial communities from Loxahatchee National Wildlife Refuge, Florida, United States - Lox_Sample_1.5 | ecosystem: Environmental > Terrestrial > Soil > Wetlands | place: USA: Florida...
GAAGCCGTCTTCCTCGTCCCACAGTGATTTCACGGGATCTTCCAAGCTGTTCATGGCATTGGCAATGTAGATGAAATGCTCCCAGAACTTACTCGCCAGATCTTCGTAGCCTGGGTTCTGTTCAGCGAGAAGCAGCGCCGTCGACAACATGCTCTTGGCAAACGTGGCCATCCAGCTCGTGCCGTCTGCCTGCCCAAGCAAGTATCCGGGCGGCAGCTTGCCTCGGTCGAAGATGCCGATGTTGTCCATGCCGAGAAAACCACCCTGAAAGATATTCTTGCCAAAGGGATCCTTGCGGTTCACCCACCACGTGAAGTTCAACAACAACTTCTGGAACACGCGTTCGATAAATTGGTAGTCGGCACGACCCGTGCGATGGCGTTCGATGTCGAACACAGCGCGCGCGGCGAGCGGAAGGACAGGCGGATTCACGTCCCCAAAGTCCCATTCATAGGCGGGAATCTGCCCGTTGGGATGCATATACCATTCCCGCATCATCAACATAATTTGGTCCTTGGCGAACTGAGGGTCAAGGTGCGTCAGGGCGACGCAGTGAAAACCAAGGTCCCAGGAGGCAAACCACGGGAACTCCCACTTGTCGGGCATGGAAATCACGTCGCGGGTGAATACGTGGGTCCAGTCGTGGTTACGGCCGTGCCAGCGGGAGGCAGGCGGAGCTGCTTCCGAAGGATCGCCCTCGAGCCAGTCGTGGATTACGTAGTGATAGTGCTGTTTGGACCACAGCAATCCCGCGTATGCCTGCCGCGCGATCAGTTTTTTCTCGTCCGATAAATCGTTGGGAATTACTACCCGATAGAATTCGTCCGCCTCGTCTTTGCGCTGCTGAAACAGGGCGTCGAAATCGGCAAGCGGGCTGTCCATTGGCTGCGGTCCCACAGCCGCCGAAAGGCGCAAGGGGATCGTTCGGGATTCGCCAGGCTGCAGCGTCATGGAGAAATGGGCAGCAGCTTTCGTACCGATTCCTTCCGGGCTAACCGCACCATGCTGTCTGTCAACGATGTAAGAGTGAAATGCGTCCTTCACGTAGGGCGTCGAGGACGGAGACCCGAACAGACGCAGTGTATTAGTGTCGTTCTCGGTGAATAGAATCTCGTCGGCGCCGGGAGCGTAGCAAATGTACTCGCCTAGTTCATAGTGGCTCGCGATGAGGAAACCGATGCCGTCATTTCGCTTCGCGCCACGATGCAGCGACGGTCGCCTTTGATCTCGTCCCCAGCTCCAAGTGTTGCGGAACCACAATGTCGGGAGTACATGGATTGCGGCGGCTTCCGGCCCGCGATTGGTGACGATGATTCGAATGAGAAGGTCTTCGGCTGCCGCTTTCGCGTACTGGACCTCCACGTCGAAGTAGCGGCTTTCCTCAAACACACCAGTATCGATCAGCTCGTACTCCGGATCGAACCTCGTTCGGCGGCCGTTCTCAGCGATGAGCTTGTCGTACGGAAACGCAGCCTGCGGATACTTGTACAGGTAGCGCATGTAAGAATGCGTCGGGGTGTTGTCGAGGTAGAAGTAGTATTCCTTGACGTCCTCGGCGTGGTTGCCCTGGTTGGCCGTGAGGCCGAACATTCGCTCCTTAAGAAACGGATCCCGGCCATTCCACAAAGCGATTGCGAAGCACATGTACTGATGGCGGTCGCAGATTCCGCCGATTCCATCCTCATTCCACCGGTACGCGCGCGACCGCGCGTGATCGTGCGGAAAGTAGTCCCATGCATTGCCATCGGCGCTGTAGTCTTCGCGAACGGTGGCCCAGGCGCGTTCGGCGAGATAAGGCCCCCAGCGGTTCCAATGCCCCTTTTTCTGCTGGTTCATTGCCAGCCTGGTTCCTTCTTTCGTGTCGTAGATAGTCATGGGTAGATCAGTCCGATCATCCAGTCGCCTTGCGTTCGGAGGCTGGGTCGCACCCATCCGCTGCGGCCGGAGGCTGTTAGGCATCATGCGACATGCATGTACCCGGTGTCCGAATTCACCAAAAATTGGCGAGGCGCGCCCATTCTACAGGACGCCCACTTGCGTTTAGAATGTGGACGCGTTTTTACCATATCTCTCGCTAGCGTGGAGCCAAGCATGAACATCGGCGTGTCTGTGCCCAACATCGGGCCAGTAGCCACACCGGAAGCCGTGAAGACCGTGGCGCAGCGCGCCGAGGCGCTCGGCTATCACAGCCTGTGGACTGTCGAGCGCCTGCTGTGGCCAGTTAACCCGCGGTCTCCGTATCCTGCGACACCCGACGGTTCACTTCCGGAAGAATATAAGTACTGCCTCGATCCGCTTGATACCCTGACCTTCGCCGCCGCTGACACGAGCACGATCAAGCTCAGCACGAGCGTCCTCGATATTCCTTACTACAATCCGGTCATGCTGGCGCGGCGCCTGACGACCATCGACGTATTGTCGAAAGGACGTCTGCGCGTCGGGTTTGGCCTTGGCTGGTCGCCAGACGAGATGGAGGCGACTGGAGCGGACATGAAGGTCCGTGGCGCGCGCGCCGACGAGTTCCTGCAACTGCTCAAGACAATTTGGACGAACGACCCGGTCGAATTTCACGGCAAGTTCTTCAACGTGCCGAAGTCCTACATCGGCCCGAAGCCTGTACAGAAGCCGCATCCTCCCATCTTCGTTGCGGCCTTCGCGCCGCCCGCCCTGAAGCGCCTGGCTGCTTTTGCCGACGGATGGAATCCAACCGGCATCCCGATCTCCGGAATGGTCCAGATGTTCGACGCGATCAGGCAGATGGCCAAAGATGCCGGCCGCGACCCTTCCGAGCTTCGCATGATCGTCCGCGGTAACATGTTCCTCACCGAAAAGCCAATCGAGAAGGATCGCTTCATTTTCACGGGCTCTATCCAGCAAATCCATGATGACATTGGGGCATGCGAACAGATTGGTGCGGAGGAAGTCTGTCTTGAACTAGGATTCACACCCGGCGGTCAGTCGCTGGACAACTGGCTGAAGTGGTTGGAGGAATTCCGGCCGTAGGGGTGGACGAAGCAGGCAAAGGGCGATGCTGCCGTCAGTTCCCGCCAGCAATTTCGTTCACTGCAGCGAGTGACTTGTCCGCCACCGCAGTTGGGATCGAAACATACCCCAGCTTGGACGAGTAGCCCTGACCGTCCTTGAGCGCCCACTGGAATAGCTGTCGCAGTGCGGACGCCGTTTGCGCGTCTTTGTACTGCTTGTGCAACACAATCCATGAAAACGTGACGATGGGGTAGGAATCAGCGCCCGAGGGATCAGGGATGAAGAGCCGCAAATTATCGGGCATTTCTGCGGTCGCTAGAGCGGTTGAGCAGCTCTGTTCCGATGGCTGAACGAATCGACCTTCCTTGTTTTCCAGAGTTGCCATGGTCAATCCAAGTCGGCGGGCAAATTCGTAGCCCACATACCCTATTGCACCAGCCGAATTTTCGATGGTGGCTGCGACGTGTTCGTTCCCATTGGCCCGCATCGCGTTGCCGGGCCAGTTGACGAAGGTCGCGGCGCCGAATCTGCCGCGCCACTGCTCGCTGATCGCGCCCAGGTTGTTGGTGAACGCGAACGTCGTGCCGCTGCCGTCCTGCCGAACTACGGTCGCAATCGTGAGCTTCGGCAACTTTACGCCAGGGTTCGTCTTGGCGATCTTGGGGTCGTTCCAGTTTGTGATCTCGCCAAGAAATATACCCGCATAGGCCTCGCGGGAGAGTTTCAGTTCTGCGGTAAATCCAGGAATGTTGTAGGCCAGAACGACGCAGCCGGCGGTCGCGGGAACCATGACGGCATTGTTTCCCGCTTCGGCAATCTGAGCATCGGTCAACGCTGCATCGCTCGCGCCAAAGTCCACTGCCTCGTCCGGACTAACATCTTTGCCGATGAAGCGCCGGATTCCTTCGCCACTGCCAACCGCCGCGTACTTCACATATGTGTCGGGATGTATGCCATGATATGCGGAGAACCATCGCTTGTAGAGCAGCGACGGGAAGGTCGCACCAGCACCCTTCAGGACGGTACTGCCAGCCGGGATCGCCTCCGCTTGTGCCGCCTCTTCCTCTCCGGCCTTCGGGGGCGTGGACTTGCTGCAACCACTCAGGGCCATCGCCGCCACAACCGAAACCGCCAAGCCCACAACCTGCAATCCGACTGCGATTCGTCGAGTCACGAACATGCAACTAGCCCTCTTCCGCGCTGTTCTGAGCAGAGCACGAAGTCCTCAGCTGAATTCGCCGCGGATGTATTCTTTGGTGTGTTTCTCTTTCGGGTTGTCGAACATTTCCTTTGAGTCGCCGAATTCGACCAGATAACCTGTCCTGCCGCCCTGCGAAGTATCCACATACAGAAAGCCCGTTTCGTCGGCCACGCGTTGCGCCTGCTGCAGGTTGTGCGTGACGATGGCGATTGTGTAACGCTGCTTCAGCTCGAGCATCAGCTCTTCGATTCTGCGCGTGGCAATCGGGTCCAGCGCCGAGCACGGCTCGTCCATTAGTAGAACTTCCGGATCAGTCGCGATTGCGCGGGCAATGCACAAACGCTGCTGCTGCCCGCCGGAGAGAGACAGGCCGCTGTTATTCAGCTTGTCTTTCACCTCGTCCCACAGCGCCGCGCCCCTTAGCGCTTTTTCGACCTTCTCCGCTTTGTTGCCCTTGAAATTGTTGATGCGTAGCCCAAATGCGACGTTGTTGAAAATGCTAGTGGCAAACGGGTTCGGTTGCTGGAACACCATGCCAATATAGCGCCGCACGGCCACCGGATCGACGGCAGGATCGTAAATATCCTTCCCGCGATAGCGTACGTGGCCGTTGAACCGAAACCCGCGTACAAGGTCATTCATGCGATTCAGGCAGCGCAGCACCGTACTCTTGCCACAACCTGAAGGACCGATAAACGCAGTAATCGCGTTCTTCTTAATAGGGATTTGCGTGTCGCGGACCGCCTTGAAGGTACCGTAATACAGTTCCTTGATGTCGCAATCCATGATGAAGTCGTCTTTCGTTTGCGACGCGGGTGGGACGTTCGGGTTGGGATTCGGAACCATTCCGGCTGCCATCGACTCACACTCCTATTGCTGCACCTGCTGGCGCGAGAAACTCTGTCCAATAAGATTTGTAATCAACACGAGTACGACTAGAATTAGTGCTGCTGCCCACGCCAGCTCGACCTGGTTCTTAAAGGGCATTCCTGAGAAGTTATAGATCAGCACAGCCAAGGAAGCCGTCGGCTGCATCAGGTTGACGTTGCCGCCACTATTGAGCCAGTAGTTGCTAAACAGCGCCGTAAATAGCAGGGGAGCCGTTTCTCCGGCAGCGCGAGCCACAGCGAGCATCACGCCGGTCAGAATTCCCGGCATCGCCGTCGGTAGCAGTACCATCCACGCCGTCTGTGTGCCGGTCGCCCCAAGTCCGATCGATGCTTCCTTCATCTTTGCAGGTACCATCGCAATAGCGCTCTCCGACGTGAGTATGATCGTCGGCAGCATTAGGATCGACAGCGCAATCGCGCCGGCTATAGCTGAATAACCGCCCGTCGCCAACACAATGGCGCCGTAGGCAAACACCCCGGCCAGAATCGACGGGAACCCGGTCAGAACCTTGGCGGAAAAGCGGACCATGGAAGCAAGTTTGCTGTCGGCACGCGCCTGCGCAAGATAGACGCCAGTGAGGACGCCCAGCGGAATCGAGATGGCGGTCGCCAGCCCAACCATAATCAGTGTGCCCACAATCGCATTGCCAAACCCGCCACCCTGTTCCAGGGGAGCGGGCGGCAGCTGCGTAAACAGAGCAAGGCTGAGCTTTTGGCCGCCCTTCCAGATCAGCATGATGAGCACGGCGAACAACGGCACCAGCGCCGCCAGCGTCATCAGCGTCACAACCAGGCTCAGCAGCACACTGAAAAACGTTCGCGGACGGTAAATGGAGTGCTCAAGCTCCGCAAAGTCAATACCCTGAAAGGGATCGCGCGCAGCCTGCAGTTCCTCAAGATGTAATTTGTTTACTTCGTCTTGCTGCGCGGATTTGGGAACGTCTTCTTGATCGGTCACTTTGCCTCCGCCTTAGCAGCCGCGCGCTCCAACACTAACGCGCCAAACATGTTGACGACCAGCGTAATAGCCAGAAGCACCAGCGCTGCGTACATCAGCACTGGAATCTCTCGCACGCTAGCCTCTGGAAAGGTGTTGGCCAGCAGGGCGGCCAGGGTGTTCGCCGGCGAGAACAAGGACACCGTCAGCCGGTTGGCATTGCCGACCAGCATAGCGAGGGCCATGGTCTCGCCCAGGGCGCGACCAAATGCGAGCACGATGCCGCCGAAAATTCCGCGCGAGGCGGTAGGCAGCAGCACGCCCAGGATCGTTTCCCAACGCGTGGCGCCAAGTCCGTAAGCCGCCATTCTCAGCTTCGGTGGCACAGAAACCAGCGCGTCGCGTGCGATCGCTGTGATGGTCGGCAGAATCATGATCGCCAAGACGAAAACCGCCGGGAGAATGCCGGGGCCGCTCAAGTCCGTCGAGAAGAGCGGAAAACCCCCAAACTGATCGTGCAGCCAATTACACGCCGGACGTATGAGTGGAATTACGACGAACAGACCCCACAAGCCGTACACGACGCTGGGAACCGCCGCCAGCAACTCGATAAGGTTCTTGAGCAGCAACTCGCACCGCTCTGGCAACTTGCCCCAGAAAGGATGGAATTGAACGCCAAACACCTTCAATATCCTGAAGATGGCCTCGCTCATGTAGCCTTCGCTGAGGAAAATCGCAGCGGCGACACCGAACAGCGTGCCGAAAAAAAGTGCCAGCAATGAGGTGTAAAGCGTACCCCAGATCTCTGGCAGTATCCCGTAGACATGCTTGTTTTGGTCCCAGGTGGTCCCGACGAGAAATCTAAGGCCATACTCGCTGAACGCGGGTATGGCCTTCAACCCAATCTCAACTACCAGCAGGGCAATGAGGACCACGGTGAACGCGGCAAAGATGATGCACAGACGACGGAACGTCCGATCTACGAATTTCTGTGTCTTGCTGGGCGGTTGCCAAATCTTTCCCGCGCTCAGACCGTCAATTCCGTCGGGGCCTTGCATCCGAGTTGTTCCTGGTACAGAAGCCATGGCAAACCTGGTCAGTCTGATTGCAATTCGGGGAAGAAAAGGGAGACCCGACTATAACGCTTCGACAGCTGCCTTGTCCGCCGCAACTACGCTGTCCGGCAGGGGAACGTACCCGAGCGGCTCAGCGTCCCTCTGACCGTCCGTAAGGCCGTAGATGACCAGGTCTTTCAATGCCGCCAGCTTTTCCTTGTTGTCGTATTTCTTGTAAAGCAGCATCCACGTGAAGGTGACGATTGGATACGCGTCCTTGGACGTGGGATCCGAGACCCACACGATCATATCCTGAGGCAACTGCGCAGACGCCAGCGCCGCCTTGGCGGAATCGGTATTGGCAGCCACATACTCGCCGGATTTGTTCTCCAGCGTCGCCATGTGCAGGTTCTGGCTGTGGGCGTAGCCGTACTCGACGTAGCCGATTGCGCCCGGCGTCGTCGTGATGCTTGCCGTCACGCCTTCGTTGCCCTTGGACTTCGTTCCCACCGGCCAGTTCGGCTGCGTGTTCGCGCCAACTGCGGAAGCAAACTCTGGGCTAATGGACGACAGGTGCTTCGAAAATACAAAGCTCGTGCCGCTACCGTCGGCGCGCACGATCACATTGATCGGTGAAGCCGGCAACTTGGCGTCCGGGTTTGCCTTCGTAATGGCGGGATCATTCCATTTCGTGATCTTGCCTAGAAAGATGCCGACGTAGGCATCGCGCGAGAGCTTAAGACTCGGGACGTCGGGTACGTTATACGCCAGCACAATGGCGCCCGCGGTCATCGGCAACAACTGCACCCCGCCTTCGACCTTTGCCATATCTTCCGGCTTCATCGCCGCGTCGCTGGCCGCGAAATCCACCGTGCGATCCATGAAGCTCTTTATGCCGCTGCCGCTGCCCACGGACTGATAGTCCACCTGCACATTGGGATGCGCCGCGTTATAGGTCTTGAACCACTTCAAGTACAGCGGGGCAGGAAAGCTGGCGCCAGCGCCCTGGAGCTTCACGGCTTCGCCCTTGCCTCCGCTGCTGCACGCTGAAAATGACTGAACCACTGCCGAAAGAACTGCTAGCACCACTAAGCGTCGTCCGCTCATTATGAAACTCCTCCCTGAGAATTCCGTGGGTACATGACTTTCCAGCAGCCTCGAATAACAGCGGAAACGGTTTGGCACGTCTGTGCAGTGACACCTGAGGCTAGCCCTAGGTTATTGAGTGAACGTTACAGGAGTTTGAATTTCCAATTAACAACGCGTGTTTTGCCCATCGCCTGGCAGCGCCCGCTTGCCCACAAAGGGGTGTGCGCGTTCTAATGCAATTCGCCGCGTCTCCGCGCTCGCGGCAACTTCTGAATTGACAAGAAGGCGTGCTTGCAACTCGACGGACTTTTTGCCTATTTCCTGTTCCCTTTCGCCTTAGACCGCGAGGCCATCCAGCAGGACCATCCCGAGGCGTGGACCGGGAAAACCAAGTGGCTCGATGGGCTAGACGCGTGGATGGCCGACAAACGCCATCAGGGCCAGCAATTGCGGAGGCTTGGTACCTGGAAACGAGCGACCTACAGCGAGTTCCATGCCGGTTCGCAGGCGTACTCTGACTTGCTGTTCTTCAATTCCATTGTCCGCCACGTTTTTTTTGATACAAATATCGGCCGCCACCCCGATGAGCAGGAAAACCAGCTTCGCTGTTTTTCCATAGAAATTCCTTCTCCGCAACGATTATGGTTCGCAGGCAGCGACGCAATAGGCGGTTCCGGGCGAGCGGAAATCAATGACCTTCGACTATATATTTCCGCCCACGGAACTGGGATCCTGTCGATCGGGGTCGAAACCGGAGCCATTGACCCCCAGCAGGCGCTGTGGCTCATGCGTCGGCTACGCAAGCTCTATCCGCTCGACGGCACTGGTGTTCGCGACGGCCGTACTCCCAACCGGCTCGCCCTCCTCCTCGAAGTCGACGGACAGATAGAAACCCTCTGCGAGGAACGCTTCGAGGACCCGAAAATGGTTGGCTTCTACCCCCCGCTGGCGAGCGTCATCCGCAGCCTTCTCTATTTCGCTGATTATAACCACCAGGAGTACGAGCCGGTCCTCGACGAGAACATGATGGTCTACTCCTACGGCGAACTGAATATGCACACATGCCGGGATACCTTGGACAATGGCGGCCTGGATGTCGTCGAGGAGTTTCTGTTTCTCCGACACCTGCATGGCGACGCTGCCTGCTACGAATCGAGTCACAGCAGCATGCTCATCGGGTTCACGGGTCACAGTTGCACACTGCTGCATGTGAAATCATGCGAAGCAACGGATCAGTCGCGGCTGCGCGTTGTCTGCGGCTCGCAACGGGTCGTGAAACGCGAAGACCTGGATGTCTGCAAGATGTTTCACACAAACTTTTACCTCATGGCGGTGGTGGCTATTTTCTATCGCGCTATCCTCATGGATTTCAGCGAGCGCAGTGCCCTGGTCGCACGCCACCTCTTGAGGGATCAGCAGGCCGGAACGCTGTCGCTGGCCAGCATCCAGTTGGTCAACGAGTTCCGAGCACAGTTCCTGAACTTCAGCGGATACTGGCACTTTGACGATCTCTCCTGCAAGCAGGCCGACAACGACTTTTTCCGCCGATTGTGCCGGGAGTATCGCGTCGATGACATGAAGGAGGTCATTGGCAGCGAACTCCGCCACATGACCGAATTCGTGTACAACTTCTACCAGTTACGCAATACCGAAGCGGTCAATCGTTTGGCTATGTTGAGCCTCGTCTTCGGCGGAGGCGCCGTACTGACGGGGTTCTTCGGAATGAACTTCGGCCGCGAATTTGCCAATATTCTCTTTGAGGGACAAGGCATGGGTTCGATGCTGCATTACTCCCTGATCGCCTTCATTTCAACCTTCGTATTCGGATCCCTGGCCCTCGGTACCTACGTCGTGCTCAGAAGTTGGCGCGACTATCTCGCCCTGCTCACGCCGCTGAAAAAGACTCCTACAACAAGTAGCCTGAAGCGCGAATCTCCGGAGTGACCCAAAGTGCGTTCAGGCCCGCTCCGGCAGCGAACGCCCGAGGGCCTACCGCCGCCGCTTCGAAACCCGGGCCGAAGGCCGGGTGCGCGGCTTCGGCTTCGGAGGCCCGGCCTGTCCGGGAGATTCGACCACGCTGCGAACCCAGAAGTTGCCCTGCGCGTCCACTTCGATGCCGTGTACCTCGCGCTCGAAGCCGGGGAACCGCTTGCTGAATTCCTCCAAAGCCAGCAGGAAACGGATCGTCGGACTGTTGGCATCACCCAGTCTCTCTCCCGGCATGCGAATCGGTATTCCCGGCGGATACGGCACCAGCATGACCGCCGTAATCCGTCCCGCCATTTCCGTCAGCTTCACTCTCTCGGTGCCGTCACGAACCAGCTTCTGATAGGTCTCCGCCGGCGTTAGCAGCGAATCGGGCTCCACGTCGCACGCCTCCTGCAGCAAGGCCGGCAACTGCAGCGACTTGGTCGCCGCGTGCATTTCATCGCTCAGTTGCCGCAAAGTCATTAGGCCATAGCGGTCCGGAAACTTCGCCGCCAGATCGGGCAGCGCCTCGACCAGCGGTGCCTCGCGATCGTACAGCCGCTTGAACTCGAACAGCGTCTCCAGCAGGCTTCCCCATTTCCCCTTACTGGTGCCCAC
>Ga0335071_10008194_pt1 | contig 10742 bp, 11 predicted proteins | sample Lox_Sample_15_FD_206724 | JGI IMG/M metagenome (GOLD analysis project Ga0335071, IMG submission 206724) | Soil microbial communities from Loxahatchee National Wildlife Refuge, Florida, United States - Lox_Sample_1.5 | ecosystem: Environmental > Terrestrial > Soil > Wetlands | place: USA...
GTGTTCAAGATTCTCGATCCGAAAAAGACAGTCGTCGATTTCAACCGCCGCTGGATGGGCGCGTTCACTTCCGACGACTTCGTCCGCCTGATGGCGAAGTACACCGTCTCGCAACTGCTCGAACGCGAAGACTTCCACAAACGCTTCCAGGAAGAGAAGCCGATCTCCGTTCACGAACTGCTGTACCCGCTCGTGCAGGGATACGACTCGGTCGCCCTCGAAGCTGATGTGGAACTCGGCGGCACCGATCAGCGATTCAATTTGCTGGTCGGCCGCGAACTGCAGCGTTTATACGGACAGGAACCGCAGGTCGTGCTGACCACGCCCATTCTCGAAGGCCTCGATGGCGTGCAAAAGATGTCGAAATCGCTCGGCAACGCGATCGGCATCCACGAGCCGCCACTTGAAATGTACGGCAAGATCATGAGCGTCTCCGACGAGATGATGTGGCGCTACTACGAACTACTCACGGACGTACAGGTCGCGGAAATCGAGAAGATGAGGCGCGAAGCGCATCCGATGCAGGCAAAGAAAGAACTCGCGCGCCGCATCGTATCCGACTTCCATTCCGCAGAAGCCGCTACCAAAGCAGCGGAGGATTGGGCCAAGCAGTTCCAGAAAGGTGGCGTGCCCGATGACGTCGAAGAGGTTTCCATCGTCGAGAAGAGCATGCGAATCGACAAACTACTTGTTCGCGTGGGTCTGGCGGAATCCGGCAGCGACGCGGTAAGAAAGCTGAAGCAGAAAGCGGTAAGAGTAAATGGAGAAGTTCAGAGTGATCCCGTTACGATGATCGACCTCGGCCAGCACGTAACGCTGCAAGTGGGAAGAAAGATCAAGAAGGTCCGAACAAATTCTGCCTAGAACAATCCAAACACCGCCACCCCATTCGTCGTCCCAACAAACACTTTTCCATTCACAATCATCGGCGTGATGAATTTGTTACCGGCGCCGAACTGGTCCCTGCCCCCGCTCGCCTGATTACTGTTGTAAAGCTCGTTCAGAGTGGTCGCGTCATAAGCGTGCAGAACCGCGGGGTTCGTGTTCTCAACCGCCCACACGATGCCATTTGCGTTGCCATTGGCCGAAACGCTCGGCAAAGCCCCTGGGTACTTAAACGTATTCGCCGTATGGGCTGTGGCGCTCGACGACAGCTTCGCATTGCTGATGGTGAAAGCCTGAATAGGCCCGCCGTATCCGCTGGCAAAGACCGTGTTGTTGTAATACGCGGGCACCGAAAAGACTCCACTGGGGAGCGCACCGGAAAGTTGCTGGTAAATATTGTTCTTCGTAGTATCGAATTTCCCCATATTGTCTCGATTCACCACGTAGAGGTTCGCATCCTTGCCGGCGCCCACCACAAGATGCACCGTGTTCCCCGAGCCGTCGCTCAGATCAGGAAGCAGCATCGCCCCTCCTGAGCCCAGGTCCCCGTCGCTGCCGTTTTCCGAAGCTTCGTTGTCCATCTCGAAATAATCCGCCACCGCCAGCTGGTTGCCGGTGGTCGAAAGCTTGAGAAACGCGTTGCCGTAATCGCCTTTGCTCGGAAAACCGTTCGTGTCCAAAGTTGCGTCGAAGACTCCGTTGGCATCGAGCAGGTAGATATTCCCAGAGCTGTCCGCGGTAAGCCCGCCTCCCGCCATCCAGATCGCCCCCTCGTTGCCGTTCGGCGTGAGATTGAGCACGCTGGTTTGCGCCAGCGTCGCGGCATCGTAGCCCATCACCCAACCTGTATAGGGACGTATGTCGCAGTGCGAGGACCAAGCCGTATAAACAACTCCATTCAGCAACAGCAGACTCGCACGTTCCTTGTACTGCCCCGGATCGAAAATAACATCGGTTCCATTGCTGTTGTCGCCCGTGCCCGCATAGCTTGCCTGCACGTCGACTGGCCCGCCAAACAGTTCTGTGCCGAGTGCGAGATCGAGCGCGTGCACGCGCTGGTAATAGGTCGATCCACTTTTCGACATCGCGACCACGTATACGGCACCATTCGCGCCGCGAGAGCGATCAATGACCGGCGTCGAGGTGACTCCGATTTCCGGCGTGACCTGGTCGCAGGAGCGAGCGTCCGAGGTGGTTTCGCCCGACTTGAGGGTCGAAGTGCTCCAAAGTATCGCTCCGGTATCGGCGTCAAAGCCGTACACGGTGCCGTGCTCAGAAGCGACGACCAGAATGTTGTGCGTGCCATTTCCGGGTACGGCAACGGCCGAGGCGTAGAGAGGCTCCGCGTCCACTTTGCCGTCCACGGAATACAGACCGAGTTTGCCGAACGTCGCCGATGCCACGTCGCTGGTGGTCAGCGTTGTCTCGTTGAGGTTTTGTCCCGTTCGCGCGTTGTCGTTGTGATACGTCAGGACGTCGGTCAGAGTCACGGCGGCATTCACCGTGAGCGTCGCTGTAGTACTCGTGACGCTCCCCGCCGTATTGCTGACCACAACGCTAAATTGCGATCCGCTGTCGGTCGTGGACGTTGCTGGAGTCTTATAAGTCGCCGACGTGGCGCCGGTAATTGCTGAATTTCCCTTCTGCCACTGATAGCTCAGCGGTGCCGTTCCATTCGCCGCCACCGAAAACGTTGCCGCCTGCCCGGCGGTAACCGTTTGGTTCGAGGGCTGGGTCTGGATGGTTGGAGCCGTAGAGCCCCCGCCGCCACCTCCTCCACCCGCGGGAGAGCTGCCACCGCATCCTGAAAACGCCAGGCCAAGCGTTACCACCCAGCAGATCCCAATCGGACGCAGACTTCGCATGAGCATGCCCCCCAAGGCAGTAGAACCCTAATAGTGACAGCCTCTTCGAGTCTTGAAAAGGGGTCAGAGGGCTCTAGGGACCGGGGTTTCGACCAATGACGTTCCTTCGCACCCGGGTGATCAATCCGCCCCAATTGATTAAACTCTGGTGCGGCGAGTCTGGTAGTCTCACTTCGCAAATGCGAGCTGCCGCCATTCTCGGGTTGGGATGTTCTCCCAAACAACTGGCGCCCTTTCAGACTAACAACACGATTGAATGGCGCATGGGGATGCCTTCGCCTGACGACGCGGTCGACATCGTTTTGATCTTCGGCGGCGACGGCACGATCCATCGGCATCTTGGATCACTCGTGAGGCTAGGGATTCCCGTGCTCGTCATTCCGGCAGGAAGTGGCAACGACTTCGCCCGCGCCCTCGGCTTGCGCCACATTCGCGATTCGCTCGCTGCATGGAACAAATTTAGCGCGGACAAAACCAACAGCCGCACCATCGACCTCGGCATCGTCACTCCCCTCGGCGACGGCTTAGATTATCCCTCTGCTCCCGAGCACTACTTCTGCTGCGTAGCCGGCGTGGGGCTCGACGGCGAAGTGGCGAAACAGGCCAATCTGTTTCCCCGCTGGCTGCGCGGCCGCGGCGGATACGTCCTCAGCCTGGCGCCGAAAATTTTCACCTTCTCTCCGTTCCCGATGAAGATTTTTGTGCCTGAAGGACAAGATGGAAGTTGGGCGGCGCGCAGCGATCAGCCCACCATCCTCGCTGCGATCGCGAACACGCCCGTATACGGCGACGGAATGAAAATCGCGCCCCGCGCGAAAATGGACGACGGCCTATTCGATATCTGCGTTGTGGGCGGAGTCGATCCGTTCAAACTATTCTGCATGTTCCCTACCGTCTATGCCGGCAAGCACCTGAACATCAAAGAGGTCGGATACTTCACTGCGCCCAAAGTACGAATCGAAACCGAACATCCCCTCGATGTTTATGCCGATGGCGAATATGTGTGCCGCACGCCCGTCGAAATTGCTGTCAAGGCCGCGTCGCTGAAAGCCGTCACGCTGTAACCTGATTTATTCCCCGGAGGCATCATGCTCAAACATTATTGTGAGTTGGCCGCATCAGCTCTAGGATTTCTCGGAGGCGGCATTCTCTCGCTTGATGCGCTGTTTGCCGTTCGCACCGCCAAGGAAGAGCGTGGAAAGGAGTCCGTGCGCGAGGCCGTCAGGAAAGCCGATGGCACGTATGAGGATAATAGAGGTCGTCCCCTCGACTCACGTTACGCGCTACGCCTCTGGTTCGCCCGCCAGTCGGTACTTTCAGCGCGCATCGGATTTTCCCTGGTGACTTCCGGATTCCTGCTCGATTTGATTTCGAAGTGGTAGCTGTTATTGCAGCTCTTCTTCTTCAATGTCGAGCAGGTCGAAACGGCTGGCCCCACGGAAGTCGACGACAATTTCATGCCGCCGCTCATCGGCGGCCTGCAGGTCCGACTTATCGGGGCGGAAAACAATAACGTAGTGGTCAATCAGCGGGATACAGCAAGTGTCGTCGGAAGGATGGTGCTGGGCCGCGCTGGAAATGGTCCCGTCGAACAGTCCCCTCACCACCTCGTCGACACGGTCCTGCAACTCTTCTTCGCGACCGGCCAGGGTTTCAAACAGATTCCCCAGTTTTCGATCGAAGTTTTCGGCGCTGCGCAGGACCCTCTTCATGTTTGCGAATTGTAGACTGCTCCACCAGGTCGGAAAGAAGTTTCAGGAGGGTTGCCTGGGCCACGGCTTCCACATCTTTGCGTTGCGAGTCCGACAGATGCTCGGCTTTTGGCGCGTTCTCCACCGGAGAGGCGCTCTTCCGCAACTTCTGCACGTGCTTGCGAAATTCATCGACGCTCGACAGCAGCGTATAGCGGCCCTCTGCGATGTCCTGCTTCGCTCGCTGCTCTTCGCTGCGAGCCTCGACGGTTCCTGCCCTGACGATCCTCGCCGGGCGCAGTTCGATCAACCCTTCGCCACTGGTGGCAAATTCGACTATGTCGCCGCTGCGCAGGCCAATCTGCTCCACCACGGCAGCCGGCAGCGTCAGTTGATTTCGTTCCCGAAGGCGAGCGTATCCACGAGCCATGTTCTGTCTCCTCAAACAAGGCTAGCAGAAATCAGAAATTCGCACAATCAGAAGATCGCATTGTCAGACAATGTCTATTCGTATGCCAAAGCATCGATCGGATCTTTCTGTGCCGCCTTGACGGCGGGATATAGCGCCCCGGCCAGCGCGCCCACCACTGCAATCACGGTCGCGCGCAGCACCCAGGTGTTGCTCCAGAACAGACGCAACACGGGCTTCTCAAACATAATCACTCGCCGCGTCACCATACTGATTGCGATTCCGGCGAGGATCCCGACAAACGCCAGCAGCAGCGTTTCTCGCAACACCACGTTCACGATGTACATCTTCGAAGCGCCCAACGATTTCAAGATCCCAATCTCGCGTGTGCGCTCCATGACCGCCGTGTACATCGATTGGAAGATGACCAGGAATCCCACGACCACGGCCACGCCAATCACGATCTGAATCGCGAGGCTGAAGCCGGGTAGATTGTCCGGCGTCATCATCGAGAGATACTCCTCTTGGGATAGCACAGAGTACTGCCCCATCCCAGGCGTGTCCTTGATGGCGTTCCTCACCGCATCCATGTTGGCGGGATCATCGATCTTCACGTAAAAAAGAGAGCATCGTCCTTCATCGCCCTTAATGTCCTGCATGGTCGTCAGTGAAAGGAATTTTCGCCCGCCCTTCCCGTGGGGAACGATGCCGGAAATACGAAATTCATGATTCAGAATGTCGACGGTATCACCGACTTTCTTGTGATTCATGCCGGCGTAGTAGTCGTCGACGATCGCGTCGTTCGGCCCCTGAAACGGCCCACCGGAAAGGTAGCGAAACGGAGGCGGCAGTTTATCGTAGCTGCGGAGGTCAATGCCGTACACAATCTCCAGCGGCTTCTGGCTGAACGCCCAGTAGACGGGAGCAACGCTGGTCACGTGCGGCAATTTGGCGATGACGTTTCCGACCTTCACGGAAATCGGAGCGCCCGTCATGCCCACCAGCCCCGCGGCACCCGGCGGCATCACCATCAGGTCAGCGCCGACTCCTCTCTGGCTCTCTTTGGATCCGTTGAGCAGGCCATAAAACAAAGCCACCACCATCAGGATCATCGTGACTTCGAGGGCGATCGCGCTCATAGTCACCACCGACCGCGTCGGACGGTGCGCCAGATTGGCCACTACCATTTTGTTCATCATAGGAAAGGAGCTTTTAGCTGTCAGCCAACCAAGCGGGCGGCGGCTGCGAAAGATTTGAGTACTGAGTACCGGCCAATACTACTGCTTATCTCCGACCGGAGCGATGCTCTTCGATTGCTGCGGATGGTCCAGGTGCACCACCTCAGCGCCGGCGGGTTGCTCCAGGGTGAACTGCTGATCGGTCAACGGCTTATTCATTTCCACCTTCAGCATGTTGAGGGTGATGTCGTATTCCTCTTGCGGCCGGTAAATCTCGATGCGCGACGGAAAACTGACGCCGTCGAAATCCTTATATTCCGCATACTTCGCATCCGTCGCCAGTTTTCCGTCGTCATCGTAGATATATTGCTGGTGCGGCCGGAGATCGGTACGTCCGAAAATAATCTTGCGCGACAAACCCCATCCATCCCCGACTCTGCGAATCACCACCAACTCATAGTCTTCCTGCAGAATGCGGTGACCCTTCGCGTCGTGCAGGGTCTCGTATCCGTTTTCCAGGACGGCGATCTCGTTTCCCGCATCGATGCGATGGATTAGCAGTGCGTCATAAATATTCTGCGGCCGGATGTTCTCCATCGGGTTGTCGGAACTCGATGCCGTCATCTGATTCCTGCCGACTACAAACTTGTTCTTGGGGGGAATCCAGAGCTTGAAATCCTGCCCGTCGCTGACCATGTCGAATGCGGTTGTGCGGACGATCGGCATGAGCCCGATCATGTGCAGCCAGCCGGGTTTCCGCGCCAACACATAGCCACGGATTTCCTTGTAGTCGGTGACGTGACCCTTCTTCATTCCGCCGGCGGAGCTGTCAATATCGACCGTGGCTTTAATGGACTGGATAGTCTCGGCCTGCCGATTGATGCCCTCAATCAGCCCCTGCTGGGTCGACTCCTGGAGCGGAGCCTTCGAGTACCGCTCCTCAACCGGTCGGGTCCGGAACAGGCACCCCGTGGTGGGCAAGATGGCAAGAAGCAGCGCGAGTGCCCAAATGGGCGGGAAACGTCTCATGAAAGTATAAGAAGACTTCTAAAACATTTGAGTATACCTAAGAATAAAGGTTTCAAAGAATTGCCGTTCCCCATACTAGCCGCGGCACTCCATCCTGCGCCGAATCAGTTACTTACTAAAGACGGGCGAACGAAAGTCAGGCTGTGCCCGCAGGATTGTCATCTAAACTGAAAAACGTTGGCACGTGGGGGCTCGTGAAGAAACTGCTAGGGCTCATTTTCGTCATTCTGCTGGCGTCCGCCGGATGGTTCGCCTGGGCCGTTCTGTCGCCGGTAAACGTCTCCGGCCAGACTTTCGTAATGCTGCGCCCGGGCTATTCGACCCATCGCATTGCCGCCGAACTGAAGAAAGCCGGGGTCATCCGCAGCGAAAAAGCCTTCGTTCTCTGGACTCACCTTAAACACCATCGCTCCCTGAAGGCCGGAGAATATCTGTTCGAGAAACCAGCCAACATGCTTGCTGTGCAACGGCGTTTGCAGGACGGCGATGTGTACTTCCACACGGTTGTGGTGCCGGAAGGCTACACCATGTTCGACATTGCGCGCACGATCGAAGAGGCGGGGTTGGGATCGTCCGGTGATTTCTTGAAAGTCGCGCAGACCGACACTTCCCTGATCGCCGACATCGCCCCGAATGCCCACTCGCTCGAAGGCTACCTCTTCCCCGACACCTACAATTTCACCCGGATGATGTCGATGGAGGAAATTGCGGCCGCGATGGTCTGTCAGTTCCGCATCGTCGCCCAGCAGGTTGGACTGATCCAGTCGCAAAGCATTCAAGAAGCCGGCACAGTCAAGTCCGTAAGCTCAGGAAAGATGGGCGGTTGTGCGACGGTCGAAATCAAAAACATCGATTCCAACCCGAGCATCACGGTAGAATCTACGCCGGTCGAACGCACCGTCATCATGGCGTCGATCGTCGAGAAGGAAACGGCGGTACCGGACGAGCGTCCGCTCGTAGCCAGCGTCTACTACAACCGCCTGGCGCATCGCATTGCGCTCGATGCCGACCCCAGCATCATTTACGCGGAGCTGCTGGCGGGAACATATCAGGGCGCCTTGCACCATGCCGATATGTCGTTCGCGTCGCCTTACAATACCTACCGCAACGCAGGATTGCCGCCCGGACCCATCGGCAACCCAGGCCGCAGTTCCCTGGAAGCGGCCATGCACCCGGCCCAAACTGACTATTACTACTTCGTCGCCGACGCCCAGGGACACCACCGCTTCGCCCGGACCATAGAAGAGCACAACAAGAACGTCGACGCCTACCGCAAAGCCATGCGCGGTCACTGACCCTCCGCACCTTCCGGAATCCTGCCCATCGCCATTGCCCCGCACCCTCGGCGGGCGTACCATTTGAGCGGAGGTATCTCGGTATGAGTTCCCGCTCGAGCTTTTGCGCAATACTCCTCGTTCTCGCTGCGGCCCTGCCTGCATTCAGCAATGACCAGGACAAGGCCAGCAAGGAATTGACCAAGATTACGGCGATCGCCTGGGATGGCACGGGACGCACGGTCGTGAATCGCTCCGTGGCAGAAACGACTGGCGCGAATCGCCTCGACCTCGTCAAGGATCGCGAAGCCATGAACGTTAACTATGGCTCCCTGTTTCTGGCCCTTGAGCTGGTCAAGAGCGGCGCGAAGATGGAAGACATCACGGCGCAGGTAAAGTCCGGCAAGAGCATGGTGCAGATCGCCAACGATATGCACGCGAGCTGGAAGCAGATTGCCGACGACGCCAAGAAGATGAACGCCAAAATCGACGACACTCTTTACAAATACTTCCTCGATGATGCGGCGGCGAAAAAGCGCGACGCGGCCGACAAATACGTCGTTGCCCAGGATAACTTCCCGGAAGATCACAAGGTCGACAAGGCCGACGTCGATGCCGCGGCAGAGAGATTCCAGATGTGGAAGGACCGAGGAATTGCGGCCGCCGGAAAGCATCACGTCATGGATCGCGCCGAGGAACAGGCCGCTTGGACCGACCATGATCGCAACGGAGGCCCGCAGGGAACCACTGGAGTTAGCGGGAATGGAAACGTAGGTGTAAGCGCGCCCGCGGCAGGTGGTGCCCGCACCGGCCCGAACTAGAAAACAGGTCTTGGGCGTTAGGTCTTAGGTTTTGGGTCTTAGGTTTTGGGTCTCAGGTTTTGGGTCTTAGGCCTCGGACTCTATGACCTAATACCCAAGACCTAACACCTAAGACCACAACCTTAAAATCGAAACCCCGCAGACCTCAGAGATTTCTGAGGTCATTTTTTTTGTGCTCCATCCATCCCTGCAAGATCAGAACCGCCGCCATGCGGTCGACAGCCTTCCCGCGCTTCTCGATCGATAACTCCGTTTCGCGCAGGAAACGGTTCGCTTCCGCCGAAGTCAGCCGCTCATCCCATAGATGCACCGGCAATCCGAATTTCCTGGCCAGATCCTCCGCGAACACCCGCATCTTTTCCGACTGCGTCCCTTCGGCCCCACTCATTCGCAGGGGGAGCCCGACAACGATCTGCTTTACGTCGTACTGGCGGATAACCCGCCTCAGAAACTCAAAGTCGTACTTCTTATTCCGGCGCTCCAGGGTCTCCAATCCCTGGGCAGTAATTCCCAATGGATCGGAAACAGCCACGCCAATCCTGCGGGAACCGACATCCAGGCCAAGGATTCGGCCCACGCTTGCAACTTCCTGGGAATTATCCGGGTGATTGAACGGTTCCACGGCCCGATTATATGCGGCCTCGCGCATCACAGTGCGAAAGTAAGCTGGGATCAGCCTGCATTATGCAATTTATTGCATACAAATAACTTATCCCTTAGTCGGCACTTATGAACCTTGCTCCCGTCTTGCCGAGTTCTCGGCCGGAGGAGTAGCATACTACCAGTAGCTGGCGAACGCTTCTCCCCTCAACCTTCCTGTTGTTCTTGGGTGCCTGATATGAGCGGTTCGGATCTCAATTTCCACGTCGGCGATAAAGTCGTGTATCCCAACCACGGTGTCGGTGTCATTGAGCACATTGGCAGCCGTACCATCGGGACCAACGTCGAGCGCTATTACCTCCTGCACATCAAGGCCAGCAGCCTCAAGGTGATGATCCCCTGCCAGAACGCCGGCAATGTCGGCATGAGGCGCGTGATCCGGAACGGCGAAATTCAAAAATTGCTCGATTTGCTTTCTCTGGGGGAAAAAGGCGCGAACGGGGACTGGAAGGACCGATTCAAGGAGAACTCCGAGCGTATGCGGACGGGGTCTCTGATCGAGGTCGCCGGCGTAATGAAAAATCTGATCGCCCTGCACCAGGCCAAGCCGCTCTCGTTTCGGGAAAAGAAAATGCTGGAGCGCGCCCGCTATTTGCTGGTCAGCGAATTGGCCATGGCTCGCAATTGCGAAGAGGCGAAAGTCGAAGAACTGCTGACCCTCACGCTAGCCAAATGCAAGCTACGCTTTCCCGAAGCTAGCGAATTCCAAGCGTAAGTCTCAAGTGATTCGGGCTGCCGTACCCTAGTGGCGTCTTAAGCGACAGGGCGGGCACGGCAACGGATGGTAATTTGCCAGCGCCGGATCGCTCTGCAAACGATCGACGGGTAGTCCGGCAATTTCTTGATTTAAAAACTCGGACTATATGCTCTTTCAAGTTGCAGAATTCCCCAATCCCAAAATCCTCCTATAATCTTCGCCCATGGGAACTC
>Ga0335071_10008196_pt1 | contig 10741 bp, 8 predicted proteins | sample Lox_Sample_15_FD_206724 | JGI IMG/M metagenome (GOLD analysis project Ga0335071, IMG submission 206724) | Soil microbial communities from Loxahatchee National Wildlife Refuge, Florida, United States - Lox_Sample_1.5 | ecosystem: Environmental > Terrestrial > Soil > Wetlands | place: USA: Florida...
TACATCCGCCACGTCAACGACCATGGCAAGGACCTTCAGCTGACCTACGCCAGTCCGCAGTTCGAGCAGGCCCTGGAAAAAGCCGGGATTGCCGGCGAGGCGCGCCAGGAGATCATCGAGCGCGTCATGCAGCAGGGCTCGTGCCAGGATATCCCGGGAATCCCGGAAACCATCCGGAATGTCTTTGTGGTTTCCAGCGATATCACCGCCGAAGAGCATGTGCGCATGCAGGCGGCCCTGCAAGCCTTCGTGGATAACTCGCTTTCCAAGACGGTCAACTTCCCCGAGACCGCCACCGTCGACGACGTGGCTCGCGTTTACCTGCTGGCCTGGGAGCTGGGCTGCAAAGGCATCACCGTTTACGTGACCGGTTCGCGCGAGAAGGTCGTCCTGGAAACGAAGGCGACCGCGGAAAAGAAGCAGCCGCCCGCCGCGCTGGCGCAGGCCTCTGCGCCGCTCGTGCAGACCTGGAGCGCGCCCTCGAGCACAAGCTCGAAGGATTTCTCCGGGGCCGAGATCGCCAGCCAGGTGGCCGCCTGGCACGAGTCGAAGAAACCGCGCCCGCGAGCGCTGGTCGGCCGCACTTTCCGGGTCGAGACGCCGCTCGGCAAGGCGTTCATCACAGTCAACGAGAACGGCGGGCAGCAGCCCTTCGAGGTGTTCATCAATACCGCCAAGGCCGGTTCGGAGACCGCCGCGGTCTCGGAGGCCATCGGCCGGCTGATCTCGTACATCCTGCGCCTGGCTTCGCCCATCTCGCCGCGCGAGCGGCTGGAGGAGGTCGTCCGCCAGCTGTCGGGCATCGGCGGCGGGCGCTCGCTCGGCTTCGGCCCCAACCGGGTCCGCTCGCTGCCGGACGGGGTCGGGCAGGTGCTGGATGAGTACCTGGTGGGCAAGGGCCGTGCCGAGGCGGTGGCCGAAGAGCCCGCCCCGCTGGAGAGTCACCCGGCACCCGAAAAACCGGACGTCTCAGCCCGCCAGATGGCGCTGCGCATGGGCGACCTGTGCCCGGAGTGCGGCGAGGCGACCATGGTGAACGAGGAAGGCTGCCGCAAGTGCTACACCTGCGGCTACAGCGAGTGCTGACAGCGCACGCGCCTCGAAGCCCCCGCGCCGTCGCTGACACGCGGTCCCGCCGGGATCCAGAGAGTTAGCCCCGGACGCCCGGGCAGATCTCGATCAGAACAAGGCCTTACCGAACCCGGTAAGGCCTTTTCTCGTCCGCCCAGGTTTTCCAGGATCGCTCCGGGGCTTGACAGGCGCGGGAAAAAAGAATATTATATCAATTGATGATATATCCACTTATGATATATGGGAGACGTATCGGATGAAAGCGGCCAATTCGGAAGACCTTCAGCCCCTGTCAGAACCGACCCTGTATATTCTGGTCAGCCTGGCGCCTGCCCCGCTGCACGGGTATGCGATCGCCAAGGAGGTCCGAGCGCTGAGCGATGAGCGGGTCATCCTGAGCGTCAGCACGCTGTACACCATCCTGAAACGCATGCTGGAGGCTGGCTGGATCGAGCGGGTGGGCTCGGGACCCGAGCCGGACGAGGGCGGGCGCCCGCGCAAAATCTACGCCCTGACGGAGCGCGGCCGGCGGATCCTGGTTGCGGAAAAAGCGCGCCTGCGCTCCCTGCTGGCGCTGGTCCAGAAGCGGACCGTCGGGGAAGAGCGATGACCTTCCCTGCGCGGCTGGCTGTTGGCCTGTACGGCGGATTGTTGCGCCTTTACCCGAGGAAATTCCAGCAGGAATTTCGGGAGGAGATGCTGGGCGTTTTCGCCAACGCAGTCACAGCTGCACGCAGGATCGGCGCGCTCGCCCTCCTGCAGCTGTTGTTCTTCGAGCTGCTGGATCTTCCGTTCAACCTGGCGATCGAGCATTTCTCGCAGTGGAGAAAGGTGTGGTCCATGAAGGACACGCGTCACGGGATTCGCCCGTTCCGCTCTGCGGCGATGGGAGCGTTGGGGCTGGCAGTCGGGTTATTGCTCGTCACGTGGGGCAACCAGTACCTGGATCTGCTCGTCCTGAAAGCCTGGCCGGCCGCCGAGGCTGGGAGCCTGCACACGCTGCGTGCGCTGATCCCCTCGGCCGTGACAGGCGCCCTGGTAGGCGCCCTGCTGGGATGGATGCTGTGCCTGTCAGTATCTGCCGGTGCCCGCCTGTCCTTGCGCACCTGCCTGTGGATGGCAGGATTCGGTGCGGTCGCGGCCCTGATTGGCGCCGCCATGGTTAATTTCTCCCCATATCAAAGATTTTTCGACCAGTTCTATGACGGAAACTGGCAGGCAGCCGCCCTGGTGCTGGAGGCTGCACCCGGGGCGATGATCGATGGCTTGTTCACCGGTGCCGCCCTGGGACTTGCCGCCGGGGGCTGGAAATCCGGCTGGCGCTTTGCCCTAAAGGGGATGGTTGTCTATGGCCTCGGAACTGCCATCGGGGAAAGTCTCTACGTCCTTTGGAAGTCCTCAGGGTACTGGATCGGGAACACCACAGCTCCCGTGTCTGTGATCACGCTGTGCATCGGCGGAATTCTTGCGGGCGGCTTGCTGGGCTGGCTGTGGGGCAGGGAGATGGGTTCCGGACCGGCCCGCGTGCTTCAAGCCAACCCCGGAAACCCGGCATGAACCTTGCCCGCCAAGGATCCCTGCAAGCCCGGTCAAAGGCGGCATGAGGCTAAATACTGACATCTGCTAAGGCGCAGGTTCGTTTCGCAAGCCGGCCCGTTCCATCTGTTTCGGTTCCTGAATTGTGATATAACTGGCTCAATCGATTGGAATGAGGCCGTTTTTGGGGTCATCTTGGTTCGAAATTGATTCAAGCGGGTAAGGGATGATCGACGAGAGCGGACAGGACCCACTGTCCGCTTTTATTTTGGAAATGATCGCATGCTGAACGATGCTTCCACTCGCACGAGCACCATGGACCTGGCGATTCCGCGTATCCCCGCGCCGCTCGAGCCGGGCTTCCGGCCGTCGGTGCTCTACGATCGCGCCTTCGAGCAGAGGCTGTCCGGGTCCGGGGTTCCCCTTGTCGTCGGCCTGCTGCGCGACGGCGGCGGGTTCGCCCGGCTGCAGGTCCCGGTTTTTCCCGATGGCCATCCACGTGCGCAGGAAAACAATTTCTACGTCGAGCGCCTGATCAAATTCCTGCTCTGGCAGCGCGGCGGCTACCGCCTGTACCTGGGCGGGCCGCCGGCCCTGTGCGCCGAGCTGCGCCAGGTCTTCTCGCCGGCCGGCCGACGCGCGGATGACTGCCGCTTTCTGGGCGAACGCATCTACACCCATCCGTTCCAGGCCGTGGTGTGCGACCCGGATGACGTCCCGGCCGGCTGCGAGACCGGCAAGGAACTGGGCCGCCACCTGGAGGGCTGCAGGATCGGTTTCGACCTGGGAGCCTCGGACCGCAAGGTCAGCGCCGTGGTCGACGGGCGGGTGGTCTACAGCGAAGAGGTGGTCTGGGCACCCGGCAGCCGCACTGACCCTGAATATCACCATGCCGAGATCCTGGCCGCGCTGAGGGCAGCCGCGGCCCATCTGCCGCGCCTGGATGCCATCGGGGGGAGCTCGGCCGGGATCATCGTCGACAACCGTCCGATGCTGGCCTCGCTCTTCCGCGGCGTGCCGGGCGAGCGCGACGCCGAGGTCAAGGACCTGTTCCTGCGCCTCGGCCGGGAGATGGGTGCGCCCATCGAAGTGATCAACGACGGGGACGTCGCTGCCCTGGCCGGCTCGATGTCGCTCGGTGCGAACGGCGTCCTGGGGATCGCCCTCGGTTCGAGCCAGGCGGCCGGTTACGTCGACCGGAACGGGCACATCACCGGCTGGCTCAATGAGCTCGGCTTTGCGCCCATCGACCACGACCCGCAGGCAGCGCGGGATGGCTGGCTGGGAGACGCCGGCTCGGGTTCACAGTATCTGTCCCAGCAGGCTGTCTTCCGCCTGGCGCCGCGCGCCGGGATCCGCATCCCGGACGGCCTGGCGGACGCGGCCAGGCTCGCCTACGTTCAGGAACTGCTCGAACAGGGCCATGCAGGTGCGCTCCATATCTGGGAAAGCATGGGGGTTTTCCTCGGTTACGCCCTGGCGCATTACGCCGACTTCTACACGCTCGATCACGTTCTGATCCTGGGGCGCTGCACTTCGGGGCGCGGCGGGACAATCCTGCTGGAGCAGGCGCACGCCGTCCTGCAGGCGGAGTTCCCGGAGCTGGAGGGCCGTCTCCGCCTCCATCTGCCGGACGAGAAGAGCCGGCGCATCGGACAGGCGGTGGCGGCCGCCAGCCTGCCGGACCTGAGAGGCGGCCGTTCGGTCGGCTGATCTACTCGAGGAGAAGGGGGTTCAGGCACGTCCAAGACGGGTTGGCCCGCCCGTGGCTGTGCCGCTGCCCCGGTATGTAGAGGCACCTGGCTCCCGGTTTTCCCAACCAAAAATTGCTTATTGACAAGTCGGGGATTTGGCATATACTGTTCTTTGTAAGTCCAATGAACTTACAAAGTATTCGACGGAAGCCCTTCCCATGATGCAAAAAGCCACCCGCACCCAAACCAAGGATCACAATACCAACCTGGTCTTGAAGACCATCATCGATACGGCCTCGATCAGTCGGGCGGAGATCGCCCGCACCACCGGCCTGACCCGCACCACGGTTTCGGACATCGTCGCCGACCTGCTGGTGGAAGGCCTGGTCAAGGAGATCGGCGTCGGATCCTCCATCGGTGGAAAATCCCCCATCCTGCTCAGCCTCGAGCCGAATTCACGCTTCCTGATCGGCCTTGACCTGGCCCGCAATAAATTCACCGGGGCGATCGTCAACCTGCGAGGCGAGATCCGCCTGAAGGTCGAGCAGGAAGTCATCGGCGTGGATGGGGAGGCGGCCCTCAACCTCCTGTACGAGATGCTCGACCAGCTGGTCGGCACCGACTACCTTCCAATCGTGGGGATCGGCATCGGCGCCCCAGGCCTGGTGAATGCGAACGACGGCGTGGTGGTCAGTGCCGTGAACCTGGATTGGAAGGACCTGCCGCTGGCGCGCCTGGTCCAGGCGCGCTATCACCTGCCGGTCGAGGTTTTCAACGACAGCCAGGCGGCGGCGATCGGAGAATACACCTTCGGCGAGGGCCATACCCCGGAGGGCAGCCTGGTGGTGATCAACGTCCGTTACGGCGTGGGGGCAGGCATCATCATCAACGGGCAGCTGTTCCACGGGGATGGGGGCGGGGCGGGCGAGATCGGTCACATCGTGGTCGTGCCGCAGGGCGGCCAGCCGTGCCGGTGCGGGAAGACCGGTTGTCTCGAAACGGTGGCCAGCTCGCATGCCCTGATCGAAAAGGTCCAACGCCTGGTTGCCGAAGGTCAGGCAGCCTCCCTGGCCCGCGCCTCCGGGCCGGTCAGCCTGGAAACGATCGAGAGCGCCTTCCGTTCCGGGGATGCAGCGGCCGCCGAGGTGGTCCGGGAGGCCGGGCACTACCTGGGTGTGGCCATCTCCAACCTGGTCGGGACCCTGAACATCCACCAGATCGTCCTGGCCGGGGATATGACCTGCTTCGGAGAGGCCTGGCTGCTGGAAATTCGCCAGACGATGGCCGCCAACACGCTCGAGCGCCTGGCCGAGGCGACCCAGGTCGAGATCGGCAAGCTCGGTCCCAACGGCATCATCCTGGGGGCCTCTGCCATGATCCTTCAGAACTACTCCCTGCTGTTCAGCGGCAGCCGGCGCCCCGAAATGCCGAGCGGAGCGGCGGCATGAGCGCTGCCATACGGCGCGCGCCCAGGATCGTTCCGCCGCTGGAGGCGGACTTCCAGCCGGCGGTCCTCTTCGACCGGGAATTCGCAGGCGCGGTTCAGTCGGACGGGGTCCCGCTGGTCCTGGGGCTGCTGCGCGATGGACAGAGCTTTTCCCGCCTGACGGTGCGGGTCTTTCCGGACGATCACCCGCGGGCGGCGGAAAACTGGCGCTACGTCGAGCGCCTGGTGAAGTTCCTGCTCTGGCAGCGCGGCGGGTACCGGCTGTATGTGGGCGGGCCGCGCCGCCTCGGGGAAGCCCTGCGGAAATGCTATTCCGCCAGCGGGGAGCGCAGTTTCGACGCCCATTTCATGGGCGCGCAGGTTTACGAAAGGCCGTTCACCGTGATCCCATGCGAGCTGGCGGATGTGCCGCCCAGCTGCGAGACCGGCAAGCTGCTCGGCCGCCACCTGGAAGGATGCCGCATCGGTTTCGACCTGGGCGCCTCGGACCGCAAGGTCAGCGCCGTGGTCGACGGCCAGGCAGTCTTCAGCGAAGAGGTGATCTGGGACCCGCGCCGGAACAGCGACCCTGAATATCATCACCGTGAGATCCTGAGCGCCCTGACCCGGGCGGCCGAACACATGCCGCGCCTGGATGCCATCGGCGGCAGCTCGGCGGGGATCATCGTCGACAATCGGCCGATGGTCGCCTCGCTTTTCCGCGGCATCCCGGCCGAGCGCTACGCCGAGATCAAGGACCTGTTCCTGCGCCTGGGGCGCGAAATGCACGCCCCGCTCGAGGTGATCAACGACGGCGATGTTACCGCCCTGGCCGGCTCGATGTCGATCGGGGCCAACGGCGTGCTCGGGATTGCCATGGGGTCCTCCCAGGCGGCGGGCTATGTCGACCGCAGCGGCCACATCACCGGCTGGCTGAATGAGCTGGCCTTCGCACCCATCGATTACAACCCGCAGGCGGCGCGCGACGAGTGGTCCGCGGATGCCGGGCCCGGGTCGCAGTATTTTTCGCAGCAGTGCGTCTTTCGCCTGGCGCCCAAAGCCGGGATCCGGATCCCCGCCGGCCTTGCCGATGCCGAGAAGCTGGCTTTCGTGCAGGAACTGCTCGAGCAGGGACATGCCGGGGCGCGCCGGATCTGGGAGAGCATGGGGGTCTTCCTCGGCTACGGCCTGGCGCATTACGCGGATTTCTACGAGGTCGACCACGTCCTGATCCTGGGCCGCTGCACCTCCGGATCGGGCGGGACGATCATGCTCGAGCAGGCCCGTGCCGTCCTGCGGGCCGAATTCCCCGAGTTGGCGGATTGTCTCCAGCTCCACATCCCGGATGAGAAGAACCGCCGCATCGGCCAGGCGGTGGCCGCCGCCAGCTTGCCCGAGATCGGCATCCGACAGGAGTAGACCATGCAATTCAACCTCGACACTGCCCAGCTTTTCGTTCCCGACGGCGTGGCGGAAGACCAGGCCCTCCGGCGCACGACGCACATGATCGTGAGCGCCCATCAGGACGATATCGAGATCATGGCGGCCCGACCGATCCTGGAGTGCTTCCAGGACCCGGATCACTGGCCGCTGGCGGTGGTGATGACCGATGGGCGCGGCTCGCCGCGCAACGGCATCTACGCACGCTACTCTGATGAGCAGATGCGCGCGGTGCGTAGCCTCGAGCAGCGCAAGGCTGCCGTGGTGGGGGAATACACCGCCCTGGCCCTGCTGGATTACCCCAGCCGGGCGATCAAGGATGGCGCAGACCGTGCGCCGGTGGAAGACCTCGTCCGGCTGTTATCGGTTGCCAGGCCGAAGGCCGTCTACACCCACAACCTGGCGGACAAGCACGACACCCATGTGGCGACGGCGCTGCGGGTGATCGCCGCCCTGCGCAGCCTGCCGGAGGCGGACCGGCCGCAGAAACTCTACGGCTGCGAGGTCTGGCGCGACCTGGATTGGATGGTCGACGAAGACAAGGTGGCCTTCGACCTCTCGGGGCACGAGAACCTTCAGGCGGCGCTCCTGGGCGTGTTCGACTCGCAAATCGTCGGCGGCAAGCGCTACGACCTGGCCAGCCTCGGGCGCCGGCGCGCCAACGCCACCTATTTCGAATCGCACGGGGTCGACCAGACGACCGGCCTCTCATTTGCGATGGACCTGACCCCTCTCATCGAGGCGGGAGAGCGTGAGATCCTCCCCTTCGTCAACGAACAAATCCAACGCTTTGCACAGGATGTTTCCAGCCGCCTGGCCCGGTTGAACGGATAGGTCGGGCGGAACCCCGGCACGGAATTCTCGCCACACGATCGGCACGGCAAAGCGGAATAAGGAAAGGAGGCACCAGGAGCACCCAGCAGAACTCGCCTTGAATGTTCGTTTGGATGGCGTTCCAGAAACCATCTGTCCTGCAAGAATAAAACGGAGAATGAGAAGGAGAATCAAACCATGCGTAACAAACTGATCGTACTGTTCATGTTGGTCACCATGGTGCTGGCTGCGTGCGGAAGCGCGGCCACCCAGGCCCCTCAGGCGACCCCTACCCCGGTGACCGTCATCCAGCAGGTCGTGGTCACGCCCACGGCCGGCCCCAATCCCGAGGCGGTCATCCCGAACGTCGAGCCGAATGCCACCATCACCTTCTGGACCTTCTGGCTTTCCCCGACCTTCGACCAGTACATCAAGGACACCATCACCCGCTTCAACCAGGCCTATCCGGGTGTGACGGTCAAGTGGGAAGACCACCAGGCCACCTTCCAGGATGACCTCAAGGCTGCCTTCGCGGCCGGCAACGCTCCCGACGTCATCAACCTCTCGGTTGGCGAGGGCTGGGTCAGCGATTATGCCAGCCAGGGCCTGCTGCTGCCGCTTGACGATGCCGTCCCGGCCAGCGTGAAGAGCATCTATTTCCCCGGCCTGTGGAGCGAGCAGCTGGTCAACGGGAAGAACTACCAGTTCCCGTGGTACAACTTCGTCTCGGTTGAACTGATCAACACCCAGCTCTACACCGGCACCCCGAGCAAGGATGCGCAGGGCAACACCGTCTACACCGGCGGTGCAGGCCTGAAGACCTCCGACTTCCCGACGACCATCGACGGCCTGCCGGCGCTGTGCGCAACCATCAAGCAGAAGACCGGCACGCTGTGCGATATCCGCCTGACGGTCAACGACCTGCTGGCCCAGATGGTTTACGAAGGCAATGTCAAGATCCTGAGCGACGACGGCAAGACCTTCACGTTCAACTCCCCCGAGGGCGTCGCCTGGCTGCAGATGTACGTGGACATGGTCAAGGCGGGCACGCTCGACAAGACCGTCCTGCTGGCCGACCAGGATCGCGATGCCCTGAACCTGTTCGAGACGGGCAAGGCGGCCTTCTACCAGACTGGCCCCAACCTGATCCGTGATGTGCGTGCCAACAACCCCGGCCTGTATGGCTATCTCGCGGTCGTACCCGCGCCGGTGGGCAAGTCCGGAGTTGCTGGCAAAGGCGGCATGGGGATCTCGATCAACGCTCAGACCAAGTACCCGAACGCCTCGATCGCCCTGGCGCAGTTCTTCACGAACCCGACCAGTATGGTGGCTTTCTCCAAGCTCGTGGCGGTCTATCCATCCTCGCCCTCCGCATACGACGACCCGTTCTTCTCCCAGCCGTCGCTGGCCATCGAGGACAGCGCCAAGCCCGCTGCCAAGGATTATATCTCCAAACTCGCCGACATCGTCCCGACCGTTCCGAACAAGTCGGATGTCAATGCGATCGTGCTGAAGCACATCCAGGATGCCCTGTTCAACAATGTCCCGGTCCAGAAAGCCCTGGACGATGCCGTGGCGGAAGCTAACCCCCTGCTCAACAAGTAGAAGCGACCCTGCAAGCCAGCCCTCCCCCGAGCGGGGGAGGGCTGGCAGTTGAGGTGGAGCCCCATGAAGAAAAAGGTCAACCTGACGCCTTACGTCTTCCTGACGCCCGCACTGGCGATCGTGGCGGTATTCATTTTTTACCCGATCCTGGCGGTGGTCTATTACAGCTTCACGGATTACACCATCGTCAAGCCGCCGGTCTGGGTGGGCCTGAGCAATTATGCCTGGTTGATCCACGATTCGATCTTCTGGCGGGCCCTGGGACACTCGATCGTCTACCTGCTTGTCACCCCGATCCTGATCTGCCTCTCGGTCCTGCTGGCCATCCTGGTCAACCGCAAGCTGCCTGGGATCAGCGCCTTCCGGGCCCTGTTCTTCATTCCCGTGATCAGCGGGAGCATCGCGGTCGGGATCGCCTGGCGCCTGATGCTCGACACCAACGGGATCATCAACGCCCTGCTGCAGTCTTTCGGCGTGATCCGCGAACCGATCCAGTGGCTGGCGGAGCCGACCCTGACCCTGCCGCTGTGCATGCTGCTGACGATCTGGCTTGGCCTGGGTTACTACATGATGATCTTCCTGGCGGGATTGCAGAACATCCCCGAGGAACTCTACGATGCCGCCCTGATCGACGGCTGCAACTCCTGGCAAAAGCACTGGTTTGTCAGCCTGCCGGGCCTGCGGCCGCAGATCACCTTCGTGGCGGTCATCTCCAGCCTGGGAGCCCTGCAGGTGTTCAACGAGGTCTTCACCCTGACCGGCGGGCTGGGGGGCATCCTGCAGAGCGGCTACACGGTCGTGTACTACCTGTGGCAGCAGGCCTTCCGCCAGTCGCACGCCGGGCGGGCCTCGGCCATTGCCATGGTGCTGCTGGTGCTCACGCTGGGCTTTTCGATCGTGAACATTCGTCTGCTGGAGCGCGGCGCGGAGGCAGATTAAATGACAACCATCCCGAACTATCCCGGCCGCAGCCAGGCCCTGTTCCGGCGTGTCTTCGAAAAGGCCGTCCTGTACCTGATCCTGTGCTGCGTGGCCGTTGTCACGGTCTTCCCGTTCGTCTGGGTCTTTTTCACCTCCTTCAAGGGGCCGGCCGACGCGGTGGTTTCGGTGCCTCCGCAGCTGCTCCCGCACAACCCCACCCTGGACAATTACATTC
>Ga0335071_10008197_pt1 | contig 10740 bp, 11 predicted proteins | sample Lox_Sample_15_FD_206724 | JGI IMG/M metagenome (GOLD analysis project Ga0335071, IMG submission 206724) | Soil microbial communities from Loxahatchee National Wildlife Refuge, Florida, United States - Lox_Sample_1.5 | ecosystem: Environmental > Terrestrial > Soil > Wetlands | place: USA...
TGTCGCCCTCGTGCACACCGTGATCGCCCAGCAGCGGACCGGCAGGTACGTGAGGACGAATTTCGGTCTGGCGCTGGTGACGTTTCTGCTTGTGGTCTACAGCACGTTCCTGACGCGAAGCGGAATCCTCGGGGACGCTTCGGTGCATGCCTTCACCAATCCCGGCGCTGTGACCTACTGGATGCTTCTCGGCATTCTCGGGATCATTGCGTTCGCGAGCATCGTTACCCTGGCCCTGCGATGGAAAGCGTTTCGGCCGGAAGAGTCGTCCTCCTCCGTGTTCAGCCGCGAATCGGCGCTTGGCTACGGAGCAATCGTCCTGGTGCTTTCCGCGGCAGTCGTTCTGTTCGGCACCAGTCTTCCGATTTTTTCCACGACCCGCGTTGAGCCGGCATTCTATGATTCCTCCAATCTTCCTCTCGCGATCGTCATGGTGCTTCTGGTGGGACTCTCGCTGCTGGTGCAGTGGCAATACCAGGAAGGGATGGATCTCGTCCGGCGGTCGCTCCGGTCGTTGTCGATCAGCATTCTTGCCGGTATCGGGTTCTACCTTGCCGGCGTGCGCGAAGCCCGGTTTCTCGTGCTGTGCATAGCCGCTGCGTTCGCATTCTCCGTCAACGTGGAGATCGGGATCGGCATCGCGAAAGGCAACTGGCGCTTTCTCGGGGGCAAGATCGCGCATTGCGGCCTCGCGCTGTTTCTCGTGGGGGTTGTAACAACCGGGCGCTACGCGGTCTCCGAGCGTGTCGCACTTCCCGTCGGAGTTCCCCAGCACGCGCTCGGCCGGACGTTAACGTACCTGGGGGATCGTACGCGGCCGGACGGGAAGACGGCCTTTACGGTGCGGGTGGATGGCGGGCAGCGCCGTGTCACCCTGGAGCCGGTCATGTTTGACGCGGGCCAGGAAGGGGTGATGAAGAATCCCGACATCGCTTCGTTCATTACTGAAGATTTTTATCTCTCTCCTCTTTCGTATGAAGCAGCGGAAGATCCTTCGCAGTCGTACACCATCATGCGGGGACAAAGCGTGGCTGCGGGGAATGTGGCGATCCGGTTCGTGGAGTTCCGCATGCAGGACGGACATACCGCGATGGGACATACGGCGGATGGCGGCGTCACAGTCGGCGCCGTCCTTTCCGTCGATCGCGGGACCGATCACGAAACCCTCACGCCGACGGCGGTCGTGCGGCAGGGAAGAAGCCCGGAATACTCGAAGGAGCATTCGTCGCTTCTCCAGGCCGACGTGCAGCTTGCCGGGATGGACATCGGAGACGGCGGGTCTTCTGCGATCAGGCTCGTCGTGGCCGGTGGAGCCCCGTCCTCGACGGGCGTGCTCGTGGTCGAAGCAAGTACCAAACCCTATATTCTGCTGTTGTGGCTGGGCACCGTCGTGATGTTCTCCGGTTTTGCCCTGGCGATGGTGAAGCGCACGAAGGAGATCCCGCGATGACGGACAGGCGAGCGGCCCGGAGGCTGCCGAGAAACGTGCCGGGCAGGTTCTATACGACGGACAGCTGCGACGGCTGCGCATACTGCGCATCGATCGCGCCGGAGAATTTCGATTACGAAAAGTCGACCAACCAGTACTTCGTCTGCTGTCAACCGCGCAGCGAGTCGGAAGATGAACTGGTGCGGGAGGCGTCGGACGATTGTCCGCTTGACGCGATACAGGTCGACCGGCGCTCCGGCGTCACTGTCAAAGGAGAGGTCCTATGAAAGTCAGTTTCGACGGCATGGAGATGCACGTGGACGGCCCGCCTGCCGGCGATCAGGAAAACATGCAGTCCGGCGTGGCGGCCTTCCAGGTGAGCGAGGCGGAGTTTCCGACGACGGGAACGCGGCGGGAACAAATGTTCTTCCTGCTGCGATATGCCGTTCTTGCCCCGTCGACCCACAATACGCAACCCTGGCGATTCAACATCACGGAAGAGGGGATCGAGGTCTTCGGTGACTACCGTCGCCGGATGCCCGTCGTCGATCCGGGGAACAGGGAATTGCTCATGAGCGTCGGAGGCGCCGTTTTCAACCTGCGCGCAGCGGCGTCGCATTTTCATATGCCATGTTCCGTGGAGTACAACCTCAGCGGGGACAGCGAACTCCCCCTGGCGGCCGTTCGCCTCGGGCACATCGACACGCGGCTTCGCCCCGACCCGGTCTACGAGCTGCTGTTCCCCTGCATCGTCGAACGGCACACCAATCGCAATCCTTTTCTCCTTTCCCGTGTTGCCACGTCGGTTCTGCACCGCCTATCGCTCTGCACGGAGGGGACGAACGCCACCCTGGTGATCTCCACCGACGGCGCGATGAACGAGAAGATCGGCGAAATGGTCGTGGACGCCTCCGTGCAGCAGTGGTCGAATGCGGAATACCGGAAGGATGTCGCCGAGTGGATTGCAGGAGATGCCACAGCCCGGTGGGACGGCATCCCGGCGGGCTCGTACGGTTGGACGGGCTCCATCGCGTCGCTCGGTTCCTACGCCGCGAAAACCATCGACCAGGGACGGCTGCGCGCCGCGCGCGACCGCAATCTTTGCGTGGAAGCACCCGGGCTGATTGTGATCGCCGGCGAGGATGCGACACAGTACTGGCTGCAAACCGGCGAGGTGCACCAGCGACTCTGCCTCACCATCGTCCGCGAAGGACTGCAGTACAGCTATTTCAATATGCCGGTGCAGGTACCGGAGCTGCGCGCACAGTTGCGTTCCGTGCTCGGATGCCAGCAATGGCCGCAATTGATCCTCCGAGTCGGGTATTGTCTGACCCCGACGGCGCCGACACCCCGGCGTCCGATTGAAGACGTCATGATGTGATTATATCCGGGAGATTTCCATGGGGAGCGAATCGGAACACAAACAGCAGGATGCCGAAGGCCGATACTCCGCCGAAACGCGATTGATCTACGGGAAGATGGACGATCCCCGCTGGGATTATAGCCATCACCTTCTTCCGCCGATCTCCTCCTCCGCAACCTACCGTCTCGACACGGCGCAACGCGGGGCGCAGGGTTTTATGGAATTCGCCCACTCGAGCGCCGAAGTGCAGGTGACGAGCCGCGCCCCGATCTACATTTATGACCGGCTGGGCGAACCGAACAAAGACATGCTCGAAGAGAATCTTGCCGACGCGGAAGGAGGGGAGATAGCCGTTTCCTTCGCGAGCGGCATGGCAGCCATCTCCGGCGTCCTGGGAATCCTGACCGGCACGGGCAGTGAGATCGTCGCTGACAAAATGCTGTATGGCTGCACGTATTCGCTCCTGACGAACTGGTACCCGCGGATGAAGATTGCCACGACGTTTGTCGAGTTCGGCGACCTTGACGAGGTGAAGGCGGTGATCACACCGAGGACACGGGTCCTCTACATGGAATCGCCGGTGAACCCGACGTTGCGTCTCATCGATCTCTCGGCGGTCGCCGCAATGACGGCGGAAATCAACCGGACGCGCAGCAAAGAGGAGCGGCTCTACACCGTGGTGGACAGCACATTCGCTTCCCCGTTCTGCCAGCGACCGCTGTCGCACGGGATCGATTTCGTCGTCCACTCGCTGACGAAGGCGATCGGTGGATTCGGCACCGATATCGGCGGCGTGGTGATCGGGCCGAGGTGGAGCAAGGACATGCTCATGTTGTACCGGAAGGATTTCGGCGGGGTCCTGTCTGCAAAAAGCGCCTGGCCCGTTCTTGTGCAGGGTCTCCCTTCGCTGCCGGTGCGAATGCGCCAGATGCAGCAGAGCGCGCAGACGGTCGCCGAGTTTCTTACGACCTGCCCGGAGGTCAAGACGGTTCGGTACCCGGGGCTTCCCGACTTTCCCCAACGTGAACTCGCCCTGCGGCAGATGGTGGATTTCGACGGGAAGTTCTCGCCGGGGTGCATGATCTACTTCATCTTGCGGGGCTCGAACCCGCAGGAGTCGTTGAAACGCGCCGAGAGCTTCATCAATTCGATTGCCAGGAACTCGTATTGCATCACCCTCGCCGTAAGCCTGGGGAACATCCGGACCTTGATCGAACACCCGGGCTCCATGACGCACTCCGCCATCCCTGCCGAGGAGCAGGCCGCAAAGGGCCTTGATCCGGGGGGCATCCGGCTCTCGATCGGTTTGGAACGACCCGATGACGTCATCCAGGATCTCCAGGCGGCATTCAAGAACATCCACTGAATTCATACAGGATCGTATGCTCTATAATCAGGTCTCAGAAACTGTCAAGAAGAAGTTCGACTGGAAATTTGTTTCCGCGGCTGAGGCCGTGGCCTGCATCAAATCCGGCGACCGGGTGTACATCCATCCCGGCTGTGCGGTTCCTCAGGTTCTCGTCGACGCCATGGTCGCTCGGTACGAAGAGCTGTTCAACGTCGAAGTGTGCCACCTCCTCGGGGTAGGAGAAGCCGCCTATGCCCGGCCGGAAATGGAAGGGCACTTCCGGCACAATGCGTTTTTCATCGGCAAGAACGTCCGGAAAGCCGTCTGCGAAGGCCGCGCCGATTTTACCCCGATCTTCCTTTCGGAAATCCCGGACCTTCTGTACAGCCGTCGGTATCCGATCGATATTGCGCTGATTCAGGTGTCCCCGCCGGACGAGCACGGGTATTGCAGTTTCGGCGTCGGCGTGGACTGCACGAGGGCCGCGACCGAGGTGGCCAGGATCGTCATTGCCCAGGTCAATCCCTACAATCCGCGCACGCTGGGCGACTGTTTTATTCATGTCAGCAAGATCGATTACTGTGTCGAGGCGAACGAGCCCCTCAAGGAGCTTCCGCAGGTGGAGGGGGAAGAATCGCCCGAAGACCGTGAAGTCTACCGGCGGATCGGGGCGCACGTCGCCGGACTCGTGGAGGACGGGGCGACTCTTCAGCTCGGCATCGGCCGCATTCCCGATGCGGTCGTGAAGTTCCTGGACGACCGGCAACACCTGGGCATCCACACGGAAATGATCTCGGATGGCATCATCCCTCTTGTCGAAAGGGGGGTGATCACCGGTCAGCAGAAGACACTGCTCCCGGGAAAAATCGTCACCTCCTTTGTCCTCGGTACGCACACCCTGTTCGACTTTATCGACAATAATCCCGCATTGGAGTTCCGCCCGACGCAGTTCACGAACGATCCGTTTACGATCGCGCGCAACAGGAAGATGGTGGCCATCAATTCCGCGATCGAGGTGGACATCACCGGGCAGGTGGTGGCGGACTCCATGGGGTACAATTTCTTCAGCGGGTTCGGCGGACAGGTCGATTTTATCCGCGGTGCCGCGAAATCGGAAGGAGGGAAACCCATCATCGCGCTTCCCTCCACGGCGAAGAACGGGACGATCTCGAAGATCGTTCCGCGGATCAGGGAGGGCGCCGGCGTCACGACTACGCGCGGCGATGTCCACTATGTCGCAACGGAATTCGGCGTCGTGAATCTTCACGGGATGACCGTGAAGAAGCGGACCGAGCTCCTGATCAGTATTGCCCATCCGAAATTCCGCGAAGAGCTCGAAGCGTTCGCGCGGGAACGTCATTATTTGTAAGGAGGCCGTGATGATACGAGGAAACGTCACGTTTGACATCGAGAACTGCAAAGGATGCGAACTGTGCATTGCTGCGTGCCCACAGGAAAGTCTCGCGCTGTCCCCGCGCATCAATGGTCAGGGCTATCACTATGCCGTCCTGGTGAAGGACAACTGCACGGGCTGCATTAACTGCGCCCTGGTCTGCCCGGATGCGGTGATCACCGTCTACCGGGAAAACAAGAAAAAACAAAAGGTTCCCGTGGCGCAAATCAGCAAGGTCGCCAACGATATCAATCTGACCATCAACGCCACCGACTAGAAGATCCGCGATATCAGGAAAGGGACACTTGTGTCTGACCTTCAGATCATGAAAGGCAACGAAGCACTCGCCGAAGCTGCCATTCGTGCCGGGTGCAAGGGATACTTCGGGTATCCCATCACTCCGCAATCGGAAATTCTGGAATACCTCGCCGATGAAGGACGCAAGCGGGGCATGATCGTGCTTCAGGCGGAAAGCGAAGTTGCATCCATCAATATGGTATACGGTGCCGCCGGAGCGGGAGCGAGAGTGATGACCTCCTCTTCGAGTCCGGGGATCAGCCTGATGCAGGAGGGGATTTCCTACATCGCGTGTGCCGAGCTTCCTTGCCTCATCGTCAATGTGAATCGCGGCGGGCCGGGGCTCGGGACGATCCAGCCCTCGCAGGGAGATTATTTCCAGGCGGTGAAAGGGGGAGGGCACGGCGACTACCATCTGCTCGTGCTCGCTCCGTCGAGCGTCCAGGAGATGGCGGACTTCGTGTATCTGGCATTCGAGCTTGCGGACAGGTGGCGGAACCCGGTTATGATCCTCGCCGACGGCGCGCTGGGACAGATGATGGAACGGGTGACGTTTCCCGAGTACGATCCCCAACAACACGTCGTCCCCAAGCCGTGGGCGACCACCGGCAAAACCCCGGACCGCCCGCGCAACATCATCACCTCGCTGCATATCGAACCGGAAAAGATGGAACAGATCAACCTTCGCCTGCAGGAGAAATACCGCGGCATGGCCAAAGAAGATACTCGCTGGGAAGAAGTGCAGACCGATGACGCAGAATGGATCGTCGTTGCCTACGGCATGGCGGCGCGGATCGGACATCGCGCCATCGAGATCGCGCGCGAACAGGGGATCAAGGCAGGGCTGCTGCGGCCCATCACTCTCTTCCCGTACCCGTCGAAAGCCGTCGAAAAGTTGACGCGCCGGGTGCACGGATTCCTCACGGTGGAAATGAACTCGGGTCAGATGGTGGAGGACGTCCGGCTGGCGGTGAATGGCAAAGTGCCGGTGAGTTTCTACGGTCGCATGGGTGGCGTTATCCCGTCTCCGGAAGAAGTGGTGGAAGCGCTGAGGAAACTCACGGCGAAGCATGTTGCTCAACCAGCGGAGGCCTGCTGAAATGGAACCGACACCAGCTGTTCAGGCGACCGACGAACTCGAAGTCGTGTATCGACGCCCTTCGACGCTGACCGATACCCGGCTGCACTATTGCCCGGGATGCGCCCACGGGGTGGTGCACCGGGTGATCATGGAAGTCGTCGAAGAAATGGGGATCCAGCAGGAGACCATCGGTGTCGCTCCGGTGGGATGCTCAGTGTTCGCGTACAACTATCTCGACATCGACATGCAGGAGGCGGCGCACGGCCGGGCTTCGGCGGTGGCCACCGCCATCAAGCGGGTCCTGCCGTCGAAGATGGTGTTCTCCTATCAGGGCGACGGAGATCTCGCCGCCATCGGCACTGCGGAGACCATCCACGCCTGCAACCGGGGCGAGAACATTCTCATGGTGTTCATCAACAATGCGATCTATGGGATGACCGGCGGGCAGATGGCGCCCACGACGCTTCTCGGCATGAAAACGACCACCTCGCCTGCAGGACGGACCGTGGAAACGGCGGGGTTCCCGATCAAGATGGCCGACCTCGTGGCGCAACTGCCAGGGACCTACTATGTGACCCGGACCTCGGCCCACACGGCGACGGCCGTCAGACATCTGAAAAAAGCTATCGCGCGATCGTTCCAATTCCAAAAGGAAAACAAAGGGACATGTCTCGTTGAGGTCGTGTCGAATTGCCCCTCCGGGTGGAAGATGACACCCGTGCAGGCGAACAAATGGCTTGAGGAAAACATGTTCCCGCTCTATCCCCCGGGAGATATCAAGGCCCCAAAGTGAAGGGCGTTTGAAGAAACGAGGAACTGTATGAAACATGAACTTTGTATTGCCGGTTTCGGTGGCCAGGGCGTGCTCTCGATGGGGATGACGCTTGCCTACGCTGGTGTCGTCGAAGGGAAGGAGATCACCTGGATGCCGTCGTACGGTCCGGAAATGCGGGGCGGAACCGCCTACTGCATCGTCATCGTCTCCGACCGGAAGGTCAGCTCGCCGATCGTGACGGTGTTCGACACCGTCATCGCGCTCAATCAACCGTCGCTCGACAAGTTCGAGCACGCCGTGCGCCCCGGCGGAATGCTGATCTATGATTCGACGAACATGGTGAGGCTCCCGACGCGGACGGACATCACCCTCCTGCCGCTGGAGGCGAGCGTTGAGGCGGTGAAGATGAAGAATACCAAGATCATGAACATGATCGTCCTGGGCGCTTTCCTCGCGCGGGCGCATGTCGTGGGGATCCAGTCGGTCATGGAAGCGTTGAAGAAGGTCCTCCCCGAGCGGTACCATCATCTGCTTCCGCTGAACGAACAGGCCCTGCAACGGGGAATGGCGATGGCGGAACTGCAACCCGCGTAACGGCAGGATCAAACGGAGGAAGCGATGGAACCGAAATGTGTGCATTCATGCAAGGGTCTGTGCGCTGCGCTGTCACTTGCCGAACAAAAAGAGGAAGCGGCGATCGGCGAGTATCGTCGGTTCGCGGAAGAGTGTGACTACCCGGACGTGAAGATCATGCTCGAGCGGCTGGTGTTCGACCGTCAGCGCGGCCTTCAAGCGCTGCGGGATCTTCGCGCGCTCCTCACCGAGCGCTTCGCCACCATCGACAACATCAGCGACAGCTTCGCCTGAGAGGAGACTTTCCCATGAGCCGCATGCCCGATCTCCGCTGGGATGAGATGACGATACGCGACATCCTCACGCTGGCGATTGCCGATGAGGAAGATGCACGGGAGTACTACCGGCACGCCGCTGAAATCACGATCAATCCTCACACGCGAGAGGTGCTGCGCCGGCTCGCGGAGATGGAAGAAGGCCACGCCGCTGCGCTGAAGCTGGAGCTGGATGACCTGGACGCGCAGCGTGAATGCGAGACTGCGATGGCGGATTGAGGAGGGTGGACCTGCCCTGTCGCAATGCCCTGAATTTCTGTAGGGACGTTGCATGCAACGTCCCTACACGACGATCGAAGATGTTTGAACTCAAGAAGCATCAATTCTGGACCACGGAACTATGAGCAAGTACACAATCGCCTGGCTGCCGGGGGACGGCATCGGCAAAGACGTCATGGATGCGGCGAAGATCGTTCTCGACCGTGTGCACCTCAGTGCTGAATACATCCCGGGCGATATCGGCTGGGAGTTCTGGTGTAAGGAAGGAGATGCGTTCCCGAAGCGGACCGTCGAACTTTTGCAGAGTGTCGACGCCGCGATGTTCGGCGCCATTACCTCGAAACCGGTGAAGGCGGCGGAGGCGGAGCTCATCCCGTCACTCAAAGGAAAGGGCCTCGTCTACCGATCCCCGATCGTGCGGATGCGGCAGCAGTTCGACCTGTTCACCTGCCTGCGGCCGTGCAAGGCGTACGAAGGAAACCCGCTGAACTTCAAGGAGTCGATTGACATCGTGGTGTTCCGGGAAAACACCGAGGACCTCTACGCCGGGGTGGAATTCCATCCCGTGCCGCAGGAGCTCGTCGAAGTTCTCGCAAAACTCTCGAAACCGTTCGGCGCGTTCAGCGGCCTCGCTCCTGATCAGTTCGCTGTCTCGTGCAAGGTGAATACGAAGAAGGGTTCCGAACGCATCGCGCGCGCGGCCTTCGAATTCGCGCGGAAATACCAACGGAAGAAAGTGACGATTGTCCACAAAGCGAATGTGGTGCGGGCGACGGATGGACTGTTTCTGGAAGAGGCGCGCGCTGTCGCCGCGGAATATCCGGAGATTGCGGTCGACGAGGCGAACGTCGACGCCATCTGTATGTGGCTTCTGAAGAACCCCGGCTCGTATGACGTCTTGGTGGCGCCGAATCTCTACGGCGATATCATCTCGGACCTGGCGGCACAAATGGTCGGGGGGCTCGGCTTCGGCTGTTCCGGCAATATCGGCACATCGCTTGCAGTGTTTGAACCGTCGCACGGTTCTGCGCCGAAATACGCGGGACAGTACAAGGTCAATCCGATCGCGACGATCCTTGCCGCGAAAATGATGCTTGATTGGTTGGGCGAAACCAGCAAAGCGGATGCCGTGGAGCAGGCGACAGCCGCCGTGATCAAGGAGGGAAAAGTCCGGACGTACGATATGGGGGGATCGGCCTCGACATTGGACATGGCAAGGGCCATTGCGGCCAGGATTGCCGACTGACTTCTGTCCACGACGCGGAGTAGAACCATGACCCATACGCTTCTCCTTCATGAAGTCGGTCTCCGGGACGGCCTGCAAATGGAATCGCAGGTCGTTCCACTCGAGACCAAGATCGCCTGGGTGGAAGGCCTCGTCGAGGCGGGAGTCGATATCGTGCAGGCGGGCTCCTTCGTCCATCCGACGAAGGTCCCACAGATGGCCGATACCGACGATCTGTTTCGCGAACTGGGCGAGAGGAACATCGGTCGCGGGAAGGTCGTGTATTCCGCGCTGGTGTTGAACGAGAAGGGGATGGACCGGGGGTTCGCGGCAGGCGTGGATATGTTTTGCATGGGCGTTTCGGCGAGCGAGACACACAGCCGGAAGAATACCGGGATGTCGATCGCCGAAGCCACGGAGCGGATCATCGCCATGGCAGGAAACGCCGAGACGGCGGGGAAGCGTGTCCAGGTCTCGGTGCAGTCCGCCTTCGGTTGCGGTTATGAAGGGGCGGTGCCAGCGGAGCGCGTGCTCGAGATCGCCGGAAAATTCTTCGACGCCGGTCTCCGCACGATCAGCCTCGCCGATACGGCCGGTCATGCAACGCCCGACCGCGTTGCACAGTTGTTCGAATCGTTGAAGAAGATGAACGGCAATGCCGAGCTCGCCTGTCACTTTCATAACACCTATGGGCTGGCGCTG
>Ga0335071_10008198_pt1 | contig 10740 bp, 5 predicted proteins | sample Lox_Sample_15_FD_206724 | JGI IMG/M metagenome (GOLD analysis project Ga0335071, IMG submission 206724) | Soil microbial communities from Loxahatchee National Wildlife Refuge, Florida, United States - Lox_Sample_1.5 | ecosystem: Environmental > Terrestrial > Soil > Wetlands | place: USA: Florida...
AACCAGCATAGGGGTCAACCATGAAAGTCGTCCTGTTCTGTGGAGGCCTGGGAACGCGGCTCCGGGATTACTCGGACAGCATCCCCAAACCGCTTGTGCCCATCGGGTACAGGCCGATCCTCTGGCACGTGATGAAGTACTACGCCCATCACGGGCACAAGGATTTCATACTCTGCCTGGGGTACAAGGCGGATAAGATCAAGGACTACTTCCTCAACTACAACGAGTACGTCTCGAACGACTTCACGCTGACCGACGGCGGGAAGAACATCCAGCTCATGGGGAGCGACATCCAGGACTGGAAGATCACGTTCGTGGACACCGGGATCAATTCCAGCATCGGCAAACGGCTGAAGCTCGTCGAGAAGTACCTGGAGGGGGAGGAGTATTTCCTGGCGAACTATTCCGACGGCCTCACCGACCTCCCGCTCGAGCGGATGATCGACGGGCTGGTCCAAAGCGGCCGGGTCGGCACGTTCCTGTGCGCCCCCCCGTCGCAGACGTTCCACGTCGTGACGCTCGACGAGCAGGACCTGGTGAAGAACATCACGTACGTGCGCGACGCGAACATCCTCGTCAACGCCGGCTACTTCGCGTTCCGGAAGGAGATCTTCTCCTACCTGAACATGGGCGAGGAGCTCGTGCTGGAGCCGTTCCAGCGGCTGATCGCCCGGGGACTCCTGCAGGGCTACCGGTACGACCGGTTCTGGGCGATGGACACGTTCAAGGAGCAGCAGGAGCTCTCGGACATGTACAACGAGGGACGGGCCCCCTGGGAGCTCTGGAGAAACGCGGCGCCGGGCGAACCCCCACGCACAGAGGCGCACCTGCACACGAAGGAGGCCGCGGCGTAGGGACGCCCGCCGCGCGAGCCCATGAACAGGCCCAGGTTTCTCTTCGTCAGCTACCCGTTCGGCGGCATCGAGAACTTCGTCCGGAACCTCCAGACGGAAATTGCCGCACGCGACGATGTCGAGTCGCACTGGCTCTTCGTCGAATGGTCGCCTGCCGAGCGCGTGGCGTCGTTCCCCCTGGTCTCCTCCAACTGGACCGTGAAGGCGGGGGTCGTCACACGCTCGCGCCTGCGGCAGATGGAGGAGACGGGAGGGCGCTTCGACGCGGCGTTTTTCAACAGCATGGTCGCGCTCCCGCTCCTCGGCGCGTTCGCGCGGAGGACGCCGGCGGTCCTCTGGCTTGACGCGACTCCCCGCCTCCTGGCGGAGCACGGCGAGTGGTGGCACAGGGGAAGGGAAAAAGGCGAACTGCCGGGCCGCGAGCGGCGGTGGAAGCGATTCCTGGCATCACGCGCCTACGCACGGGCCGACCGCATACTCACATCGACGGAGATGGTCCGCTCCTCCCTCCTCGCCGACTACGGCGTCGGGGAGGAGAAGATCAGGACCGTCCCGCTGGGGATCGATACGCGGTTCTGGCGCCGGGCCTCCCGCCCCGCCCCACGGGTGCGATCGCCCCGCGTGCGCGTGCTCTTCGTGGGGGGAGAATTCGCGCGGAAGGGGGGAGACGTCCTGATCGACGTCGCCCGGCGGGAGGAGTTCCGGGAGTGCGAGTTTCACATCGTCACGCGGACCCCTCCCCCCTGCGTCCCGGGAAACGTCCGCGTCCACACGGGGATCCGGTCCAACAGCACGGAGCTCCTTGCCCTCTACGAGAGCGCCGACGTGTTTGTCCTCCCGACGCGCGCCGACCTCGCGCCGACAAACGTCATCCTGGAGGCGATGGCGATGGAACTGCCGGTGATCGCGACCCCCGTCGGCGCAATCGACCGGGTCGTGCTGGAGGGGAAGACCGGCTTCATCGTCCCGGTCGACAACGGGGAGGCGCTCGCCTGCCGGCTCCGCAGTCTCGTCTCCTCCCCCCGCCTCAGGAGTGAGCTGGGGCGGAACGGGCGGAAGAGCGTGATGGCGGCGCACGATATCAGGCGCTCGTCGGAGACGATCGTCAACGTCATGAAGGAGGCGGCACAGCGATGATGAACCGGACACTGGAAGCGGCGGCCGATGGCGGCGCGCCCGGGCGTGCGCGCCCCGGGATCCTGGCGATCCTGGAAAGCGGGAGGGCGTACCACATCCCCCTCCTCCTCCTGGTCGCGCTTGCCTCGCGCATGGTGTTCCTGCTGGGTCCCGGGCCGATCATACTCTCCTGGCGGCCGGCCGACATGGCGGGGATCGCGCTCAACTATTACCGGTACGGCTTCCATTTCCTCTCGCCGCAGGTGAACTGGGGGGGGAACGGCCCCGGCTACGTCGAGACCGAGTTCCCGATCATCCCGTTCCTGACGGCCCTCCTCTACCGCGTGTTCGGGCTCCACGAGTGGCTGACGCTCATCATCCCCCTGCTTTCGGCGCTGGGACTCGTCGCCGTGACGTATCTCTTCGCGCGCAGGTTCTTCGGCCCGGCCGGCGGGCTCGCCGCGGGGCTCTTCACCGCGGTCTCCCCCACGCTCTCCGCGCTCACGAGCAGCCTGTGGCCCGACCCCCCGATGGTCTTCTGCGGGGCGCTGGGACTTTACGCACTGACGCGGTGGGCGGAGGAGGACTCGCCTGCATTCTTTATCCTCGGCGCGCTCTCCGCGTCGCTTGCAATACTCCTGAAGCTCACCGCCCTCTACATCGGCGTGCCGATACTCTACCTCTGCCTGGCGAAGTACGGCGCGCACGCCTGGAAATCGCCGCGCGTGTGGCTCCTGGGCACGCTCATACTCGTTCCCGTCGCCGCCTGGTACGCGCACGCGCACATGCTCTATCTGGAGTACCACAACACGTTCGGGATCATCTCCGGCGGCTATTCAAAATTCGCGACCGCGGCGATACTGCTCGACCCCGGCTTCTACACGCGGGCGCTCACGCGGATCATGATCTACCACCTGACGGCGTTCGCGTTCGCGATGTTCCTGTACGGCATGGCCTCCCCGGGCGCTTCGCGCTACGCGCGGGTGCTCCACGCGTGGGTCGGGGCCGTGGCGTTCTATATCCTGGTTGCGGCGCGCGGCGTCGTCGACGGCCACTACCAGTACCTCCTCCCGATCGTTCCTCCCGCCATGGTGCTCGCGGGGGGGGGCACAGTGCGGCTCGTGAGATATCTCGCGTCCCGGAAGCCGGCCCTCTTTCCCCTGGCCGCAGTGCTCATGACGCTCCTCTTTGCGGGAGGGGTCGCCGCCGGGACATACCTCTATCTTGAGCGGGACAGGTACTCGACGCCCGGCTGGGAAAACGACAGGCAGACGGGTCTCGCCGTCGGCAGGGTGACGCCGCCGGGCTCGCTGATCGTCGTCGTCGATACGCAGATGGACGACTTCACCCCCGAGCGGAGCATGACGCCGCCGCAGGTGTTCTATTTCAGCGACCGGCGCGGGTGGTACGTCTCGCTCGCCTGGCTGAACGAGTCGACGGTGGAGAAACTCCGGGAGAGCGGCGCCCGCTTCCTCGCCGTCACTGCCAACGCGCGCACGGCCTTCGATCGCTCCACGTCGACTGTCGGCCCGTACCTCCGCGCGAAGTACGCCCGCGTGCTCGACGGGAGCGAAGGACTCGTGTTCGATCTCGGGAGCGCGCGATGAGCGGCACGCCACCCCTGGTCAGCATCGGGCTCCCGGTGCGGAACGGGGAAAAGTATCTCGCCGGCGCGCTCGCATCGCTCCTGGCGCAGACGTACCGGAACTTCGAGCTGATCATTGCCGACAACGCCTCCACCGACGGGACGGAGGAGATCTGCCGGACGTTCGCCGCCCGGGACGAGCGTGTCCGCTACACCCGGAACGGGGCGAATATCGGCGTCGGGAGGAACCACAACCTGGTCTTCCGCTCATCCACGGGAACATACTTCATGTGGGCCGCGCACGACGACGTGTACGCCCCCCGGTTCATCGCGGCGTGCGCTGCCGTCCTGGAGCGCGACCCCTCCATCGTGCTCGCCTACCCGATGATCACGCGGATCGACGACGCGGGCAACGAGGTCAGAACGTTCGGCATCGCGAAGGGGCGCTCGACGGGGGCGCACGACCGGTTCCGGAGCCTGATCCTCATGGACCACACGTGCGACCAGATGTACGGGCTCATGCGCTCCGCCGTGCTCCGCCGCACGGAGCTGCACCAGAATTACACCGATTCCGACAGGACGCTCCTGGCGGAGATCGCGCTCTACGGCGGGTTTTATGAGATACCCGAGCCGCTCTTCTTTCACCGGGTGCACGCCGCAAGCTCCGTGGCCGTCTACCCGGACTGGCGGGAGAGAATGAAGGTGTTCGAGCCGACGCTGAAGGGGGAGGCCGTGTTCCCCCACTGGCTCCAGTGCGCGCACTATTTCAGGAGCATCCGGCGCGCTCCGCTGGGGGCGTACCAGCGGGGGCGCTGTTACCTGCACATGGGGGGATGGCTCCTCCGGTACGGGAGGGGACTCGTCAAGGATCTTCTTGTTGCGCTCCGGGGGCGACTGGTGCGGCGCCCCGTCATCGGGGAGGCCCTGGAGACATCCTGTTCATCATAGGGGGAGCGATGCGATCATACAGTCGTGTGACCGGCGCGGCGGCGCTGGTGTTGCTGCTCATGATAGCCGGACCGTTTTCCGGGGCACAGGTCAGGGGACCGCTCAGCGTGAGCCCCCTCAACCCGCGCTACTTCACAGACGGCACGGGGAAAGCGGTCCTCCTCGCCGGTTCACACACCTGGTCCAGCATGTTCGACCAGGGGCCGGGCGACCCGCCCCCCGTCTTCAACATCACGCAGTTCTGCAATTTCCTGAGGGCGTACGGCCACAACATGACGCGGACGTTCGTCTGGGAGCAGTCGCGCAGGGGGACGTGGATCAGCGACACGAACTACTGGTTCCATCCCCCCCCGCGCTTCAAGCGGACGGGACCGGGACTGGCGAGCGACGGGAAGCCGAAGTGGAACCTGGACAGCCTGGACGATGCATACTTCACATGGATCAGGACGAGGGTCGACACGTTCGCCGCGCGGGGCTTCTACGTGTCGATCCAGCTCTTCGACGGGTGGAGCGTCGCACAGCCGCCCGGGCAGCCGGGGAATCCCTGGCTCGACCACCCGATGCGGGCCGGCAACAACGTGAACGGCATCGACGGGCATAACGGCGCCGCGGGGCCGAACGGGGAGGCGACGCAGAGCCTGCTCATCCCCGCCATCTGGCCGATCCAGGAGCGCTATATCAAGAAGCTCGTCGACGTGCTGGACGACTGCGACAACGTCCTGTACGAGGTCTCGAACGAAAGCTGGTCCGGCTCGCAGGACTGGCAGTACCGCGTGATCGACACGCTCAAGGCGTACGAGCGCCGGAAGCCGAAACAGCACCCGGTGGGGATGTCCGTCGAATACCCCGGCGGGGACAACAGCGAGCTCTTCGCGAGCCACGCCGACTGGGTCTCGGTCAACGGGACCGACTCCGGGGGGTACGATTACCGGTACAACCCGCGGCCGAACGACGGCACGAAGGTGATCCTGAACGACACGGACCACCTCTGGGGCAACGGCGGCGACGCGACGTGGGTCTGGGAGAGCTTTATGCGGGGGATGAATGTCCTCTACATGGACGGGTACGACGGGAAGGCGTACGGGACGGGGCACCCGTGGACGTCCGCCGATTCGGCGAACGGCACCACGGTGAAGCTCCGGAAGAACCTCGGGTATATCCTCCGGTACGCCGGCAGGATGAACCTGGTCGCGATGACGCCCAGGGGCGACCTGTCGACAACAGGGTACTGCCTCGCCAACCCCGCGCCGCACGGGGCGGAGTACATCGTCTACTTCCAGTTCGGCGGCACGCAGACGGTGAATCTCTCCTCCACGGCGGATTCGCTCGTGGCGGAATGGTTCAACACCGCGGACGGGAGCACCACCGCGGGGGGCGTGGTCGCAGGCGGCGCCACGCGCTCGTTCACGCCGCCCTTCAACGGCGACGCTGTGCTCTATCTTCACACCAGGCAGATCAGCGCGATCGGCGCCGCGCCCGGCGGGAAGATCCCCGCCTACCGCCTCTCCGTCAACTATCCCAACCCGTTCAACCCGTCGACCGTCGTCACGTACGCGCTCCCTGCGCGTGTGCACGTCGCGCTCCGCGTCTACAACGCCGCGGGGCAGCTCGTCCGGACGCTCCTGGACGCCGTGCGGGAGGCCGGGGAGGGTTCCGTGACGTGGGACGGGAGGAACGGCGCCGGAGAGCAGGTGACATCGGGATCCTACTTCTGCCGAATGACCACGGAGGGATACGCGGCGACTGTCAAGATGCTCCTCGTGCGGTAGATGCCGCGGCGCGGGGAGGAGATCACCATGCAGACCAGACACCACAACCAGCCGGGAGGAGAACGACCGTGACACAGACCAGACGATTCCGCACCATGGCCCGCCGGGCGGTGCGCGCGGGGGCGCTTGCGCTCCTCGCCGCGCTCGCGTTTTCCGCATCCGCGCAGGCACAACCGCTCACGATCAGCCCGGGCGTCGCGGCGCTCACGTTCACGCGGACGTGGCAGTTCACGGCCAGCGCGGGAGGCGTCCTCTGGTACGTGGACGGCGTGCAGGGGGGCGCCCCCTCCACCGGGACGATCTCGACATCGGGGCTCTACACTCCTCCGGCGGCCGTGGGAACGCACACGGTGACAGTCAAGACGAGCGATCTCTCCCAGGCGGCCAGCGCGACCGTGTATATCAGCAACTACCCGGGCACGTTCACGCATCACAACGACAACCTCAGGACCGGACAGAACCAGAGCGAGACGGTGCTGAAGCCGTCCAACGTGGGTTCCTCGTTCTTCGGGAAGCTCTTCTCGTACCCGGTCGACGGGCTGATTTTCGCCTCGCCGCTCTACGTGGCAAACGTCAACATCCCGTCGCAGGGCTACCACAACGTGGTTTACGTTGCCACGGAGCATAACAGCGTTTACGCCTTCGACGCCGACGGCGTCACGTCTTCTCCCCTCTGGCACACATCGTTTCTGAAGTCGGGCGTCACGACCGTCCCCTGCGCCGACGTCGGCGAGTGCGGGGACGTCCCCTACGAATACGGGATCACGAGCACGCCGGTGATCGATCCTTCGACCGGCACGCTGTACACGGTGGCCAAGACAAAGGAAGGCTCGAACTACGTCCAGAGGCTGCACGCGCTTGACATCACGACCGGCGCCGAAAAGTTCGGGAGCCCCGTCGTCATCCAGGCAACAGTGCCGGGAACAGGGACCGGGTCTTCGGGCGGACAGCTCCCCTTCTCTCCTCTCCGGGAGAACCAGCGGACCGCTCTTCTGCTCAGCAACGGCGTGGTCTATTTTGCGTTCGGGAGCCACGGCGACTATCCGCCGTACCATGGGTGGGTGTTCGGTTATAACGCAACAACACTCGCGCGGACGGTAGCCGTGTGCGTGACCCCGAACAACGATGCGGGCGGCATCTGGCAGGGGGGCGGCGGTCTGGCGACCGACGCGACGGGGAACATATACTTCGCGACCGGCGACGGCACGTTCACCGCCAACACCGGGGGCAGCGATTACGGCGACTGCTACGTGAGAATGAGCCCGGCCGGCGCCATCCTGGACTATTTCGCGCCTCACGATCAGCTGGCCCTGGACGAAGGGAACCTCGATCTCTGCGCGGGGGGAGTCATCCTCCTCCCCGACCAGCCCGGACCCCACCCGCATATACTTCTCGGGTCCGGCAAGAACGCAACGCTGTACGTCATCGACCGGGACAACATGGGGCATTTCAACCCGAACGATGACAGCAACGCCATTCAGACCTTGCCCGACATTTTCGCGGCAGGCCAACCCCCGGAACCGGGGAACTTCATCAACCCCGTGTACTTCAACGGTACCGTCTATTTCTGCCCGGGAACCGACAACCTGCAGGCTTTTCCGGTGACCAACGGACGCCTCAGCACCTCTCCGACGTCCCGGTCCAACGAGGTCTTCCCGTACCCGGGCGGCGTGATGACGGTTTCCGCCAACGGGAACACCGACGGGATCATCTGGGCGTTACAGAAGATCGACACCACTACCCCGGGAGTGCTGTATGCGTATGATCCGACGAATGTCGGCGTTGTCCTCTACTCCAGCAACCAGTCAGGTTCGCGCGACGTCCTTGCCCCCGCAAGCAAGTTCAGCGTTCCGGTGGTCGCAAACGGAAAGGTCTTTGTCGCGGTCCAGAGGCAACTGACCGTTTTCGGAGGAATCGCCCCGGGATCGACATCCGCCCCCCTGCCCCCGGTCCTTGCAACCCCGGCGAGCGGCTCGACAGGCATCGCCACCAATGCGACCCTGACGTGGAGCGCCGCGACAGGAGCGACGTCATACCGTGTTCAAGTTTCGGCGGATTCGACGTTCGGCGCCTCGCTCGTGGATCAGAGCGGGATCACGGCCACGGCGTTCACGGCAAGCGGGCTGGCGGTCAACACGAAATACTTCTGGCACGTGAGCGCCTCGAACGCGGGAGGGACGAGCGCCTACTCCGCCGCATTCAGCTTCACGACCGCCTCGAGCAACCCGGGCCCGGTCGCGGCGTACGCGTTCGACGAGGGGTCGGGGTCGACCGTCGCCGACAGATCCGGGAACAACCTGACGGGGACGATCGTCGGGGCCACATGGGCCGCGACGGGAAAATACGGGAAGGCGCTTTCGTTCAACGGCACGAGTGCGTACGTGGACCTGGGGAACCCGGCGCAGCTCCAGCTCACGGGGAGCGCCACGTGGAGCGCATGGATCAACGCCGCGGCGAACCCGGCGGACGACGGGCAGATCATCGCCAAGTCGGACGACAACACGGGCTGGCAGCTGAAGACGACCCCCGACACGGGCCCGGAGACGTTCGGGATCGCCGTCTCGCCGGTCGCCTCCGCCCACGCCCAGCGGTACAGCACGACGACGCGTGCTTTGAACACCTGGTACTACGTGGCCGGTGTCTACGACGCGAACGCGCAGACGCTGAACGTCTACGTGAACGGGGTCCTGAACAACGCCTCGCTCGTCGGGTCGGTTGCGGCGTCACAGATGAATTCCACGTTCAACGTCAACATCGGCCGCCGCACGGTGGGAACGGGCGGCGGGTACTATTTTAACGGCATGATCGACGAGGTGCGGATCTATAACCGGGCCCTCTCGCAGGCGGAGATCCAGACCGACATGAATACCCCGTTGGGATCTCCTCCCCCGGCACCCGTGCTTGCCGCCCCGGTGAACGGGACGACGGGTGTCGCACTGAATCCCACGTTGACGTGGAACGCATCGACGGGGGCGACATCGTACCGCCTCCAACTTTCGGCAGATTCGACGTTCGCGACGCCGTTTGTTGATCAGAGCGGACTCACGACGACGTCATACGCGGCAAGCGGGCTGGCCGTCAACACGAAGTACTTCTGGCACGTGAACGCGTCCAATGCGTCCGGCACGGGAGCCTACTCCGCCACGTTCAATTTCACGACCACCACCCCCCCTCCGCCGCCGCCGGCGCCCGTTCTGGCCAGCCCGGCAAACGGCGCGACAGGCGTTGCCACGAACCCGACGCTGACATGGAACGCGTCGGCGGGAGCGGCGTCATACCGTATCCAGGTGTCGACGGATTCGACGTTCGCGACGACGTTCACAGACCTGAGCGGGCAGAAGACGACGTCGGTTTCAGCAAACGGACTCGCGCCGGCCACCAGGTACTTCTGGCACGTGAACGCGACGAATGCCGGCGGAACGAGCGCGTACTCGGTCCCGTTCTCCTTCACGACCGCGGCGGGCTCCCCGCCTCCGTCGCCCCCCGTGCTCGCCACGCCTGCCAGCGGGACGACCGGAGTCGCCACGAACCCGACGCTCTCCTGGAACGCCTCGACCGGGGCCGTGTCGTACCGGCTGCAGCTTTCCACGGATTCAACGTTCGCCACGACGTTCGTCGACCAGAGCGGGATCAGCACCACCTCGTACGCCGCAACCGGGCTGGCTGTCAATACAAGGTACTTCTGGCACGTGAACGCGACGAACAGCGGCGGCACAAGCGCGTATTCGACGCCGTTCAACTTCACGACGCTCCCCGCACCCGCCGGACTGGTCGCTGCTTATGCGTTCGACGAGGGCTCCGGAACGACAGTCGCGGATAAATCGGGAAACAACCTGACAGGGACGATCAACGGGGCCGCGTGGACCGCGGGCGGGAAGTATAACAGCGCCCTCTCGTTCAACGGCACGAGCGCCTACGTCGACCTCGGGAACCCGGCGCTCCTCCAGCTCACCGGGAGCATGACCGTGAGCGCGTGGGTGAACGCCGCCGCCAACCCGCCCGACGACGGGCAGATCGTCGCAAAGTCCAACGACGCCTCCGGGTGGCAGTTCAAGACCACGCCGGATACGGGACCGGAAACGTTCGGAATCGCCGTGTCGCCCACGGCGACGGGCCACGCACAGCGGTACACCACGACCGTGCGCGCGCTCAACACCTGGTACTACGTCGCGGGTGTCTATGACGCGACGGCCAAAACGCTGAGCACGTACGTGAACGGCGTGCTGAATAACGGGACGCTCTCGGGCACAGTCGCCGCGACGCAGGTCAACGCGGCCGTGAATGTCAATATCGGGCGCCGCCTCACGACCGGGACGACGGGCGGATTCTACTTCAACGGGCTGATCGACGAGGTGCGCATTTACAACCGCGCCCTCTCCCAGGCGGAGATACAGGCCGATATGAACACGCCGCTCGGCACACCGACGCCCCCGCCCGCCCCACCCGTGCTCGCCAGTCCGGCGAACGG
>Ga0335071_10008199_pt1 | contig 10740 bp, 8 predicted proteins | sample Lox_Sample_15_FD_206724 | JGI IMG/M metagenome (GOLD analysis project Ga0335071, IMG submission 206724) | Soil microbial communities from Loxahatchee National Wildlife Refuge, Florida, United States - Lox_Sample_1.5 | ecosystem: Environmental > Terrestrial > Soil > Wetlands | place: USA: Florida...
CCTCCAGTTTGGAGGGGATCGACGGATTCACCTGCGAAACCGGCGGCGGCGTGCGGTTCAGGATAGCCTCGAACACGACACCGCTACTGCTGCCTTGGAACGCGACCTCCCCCGTCGCCATCTCGTATAAGACCGCGCCGAACGAAAATAGGTCCGTGCGTGCATCCAGCTCATCGGCGCGCACCTGCTCCGGCGACATATACGCCACCGTGCCGACCGTCGATCCCGGACTCGTCATGTGCGGCGTCGCGTTGGTGGCAGTGTTGTCGCCGTATTCCGCTATCACCTTTGCCAATCCGAAATCCAGCAGCTTCGCCTGCCCTCGCTTGGTGACGAAGATGTTCGCCGGCTTGATGTCGCGATGAATGATCCGCTTCGCGTGCGCCGCATCCAGTGCATCCGCGATCTCGATGCCCAGCGTCAGCAGCAGCTCGGTATCCAGCGGCCGCCCCGCCATCCGGTGCTTGAGCGTGAGGCCTTCGAGATACTCCATGGCGATGAACGCGTGGCCGTCCTGCTCGCCGACGTCATAAATGGTGCAGATATTGGGATGGTTCAGGGCCGACGCGGCCTGGGCTTCGCGCTGAAAGCGCGCCAGTGCCTCCGGGTTCTGGCCCACTTCGTCCGGCAGAAACTTCAGGGCGACAAAACGCTTGAGGCGGGTGTCCTCGGCCTTGTAGACCACGCCCATGCCGCCGCCGCCCAGCTTCTCGAGAATGCGGTAGTGCGAGATGGTCGCTTCGTCCATGAGCTAGTTGGTGTGAAAGGGATTCTTGATAATAGGGCGCTGGCGGGAGTACGTCAATTTGTTCCTGCCAGTCCGCTCTGGCCGCGCCGTTCTCTGCACATCCGTGTCATCCGTGTAAATCCATGACTGCGGTTGCTGTTCTTCAATCCTCGCTACCGCCCTTCCTGCGTTATACTTCTCCGTTTGCCTCACCGCGTTTCTTTCAACAAGGAGTTTTCTTATGCCATCCCCAGCCATTGCCTACGCTCGCGAAAACCAGAAACGTTTTCTTGAGGAGCTCAAGGACCTCCTCCGCATCCCCAGCGTCAGCACCGCGGAAGAGCACAAGCCCGACATCCTCAAAGCCGCCGACATGGTCGCCAACGACCTCAAGCGCATCGGATTCGAGCACGTCGAAATCATCCCCACCTCCGGCCACCCGCTGGTTTACGCCGACTGGCTGCACGCCGCCGGCAAGCCCACTGCGCTTTGCTACGCGCACTACGACGTTCAGCCCGCCGAGCCCCTCGACGAGTGGATCACCCCCGCCTTCGAACCCACCGAGCGCAACGACAACATCTACGCCCGCGGCGCCGTGGACGACAAGGGCCAGCTTTGGATGCAGCTCAAGGCCTTCGAGTCGCTCTTCAAGGCCGGCGGCGGCAAGCTGCCCATCAACGTCCGCGTCCTCATCGAAGGCGAGGAAGAAGTCGGCGGCGAAGCCATCGAAAACTACGTCAAGACCAACGCCACGACCGAAAAATTGAAGGCCGATTTCGCCCTGGTCACCGACACCGAACTGTTCGCCCCCGACATTCCCACGCTTTGCGTCGGACTGCGCGGCCTGCTCTACACCGAGATCGAAGCCCGCGGCGCGAAAGTCGATTTGCACTCCGGCGTTTACGGCGGCGCCGCGCCCAACGCCATCTTCGGCCTCGTCGAAATCCTCAGTAAGCTCAAGAACGCCGATGGGCACGTCCTCATCCCCGGCTTCTACGACGACGTGCAGAAGCCCACCGACGACGAACTCAAGGCTTGGGCCAGCCTGCCCTTCAACGAAGAGGAGTATCGCAAAGCCGAAGTCGGCTCCGATGTGCTCACCGGCGAGCCCGGATACTCCGTGCTCTATCGCACCTGGGCGCGTCCCACGCTCGAAGTCCACGGCATCGTCGGAGGATTCATCGCCCCCGGCGCCAAGACCGTCATTCCCGCCAAAGGCTCAGCCAAAGTCTCGATGCGCCTCGTCCCCACTCAGGATGCCGACGACATCCTCAAGAAGTTCACTGACTATGTCGCCAAAATCACGCCCAAAGGAATTTCAACCAGCGTGAAAGTGCACAGCAAGGGTCCGGCCTGCGTGGTCTCGACCGACAACCCATACGCCCGCGCCTCCGTCGAAGCCATGCACGAGGTCTTTGGCCGCGACACCGTGTACATCCGCTCCGGTGGTTCCATTCCCATCGTTACCCAGTTCGAGAAGGACTTGAAGATTCCCAGCATCATGATGGGCATGGGACTTCCCGACGACAACCTGCATGCCCCGAACGAGAAGTTCCACATCCCGAACTTCTATCGTGGCATCGAGTCCATCATCCGGTTCTTTCAGATTCTCGGAGATGGCAAGTAGGAAGTAGGAAAAGCCCTGCCACTCACCCTAGGGTTTCCCACCCGATTCCCTTGGGTGCGCAGGCATGCGCTCGAAACGAGACGACGGGAATTTGTTTTTCGCAAACATTCTGCACGACAACGGGCCAAACCACTGGATCGGCCAAGAGTAAGGATCTCTGAGCGGGCTTGTACGCTGCTTGGGCCTGCGTAGCGCCCATGCAACGCGCATTTGCGGGACTAGCGGCTCTTCACGATCCGGAAGAACCGCTGCGCTCGGGCTACATCGCGCCCAATTTGCGCCTTCAGGCCATCAACGGAGTCGAACTTAATCTCCTCGCGCAGTCGCCTTAGAAAGATCAGCTCCACTTCCGTCTGCGCCAGCAACTCGATCTCATGGAAGTTGAGCAGGTGGCTCTCGATGGCAAACGAGTCCGACCCGAAGGTCGGACGCACGCCAACATTGGTCACCGCGTCGAACCACTCGCCGTTGATGCGCAGCCAGGTGATGTACACACCGTTGGCCGGCACCAGTTCGTCGTAGCGCGCCAGGTTCACGGTAGGCACGGTGTAGCGCGTGCCGTAGCCGCGGCCGCGACCGGGGTTCGACAGGATACTGAACGGCCTGCCCAGCAGCGCGCGCGCCCGCTCCACGCGCCCTGCAGCGATGAGGCGGCGGATTTCGCTGCTCGACACGTGGTGTCCGCGCAGGGTTTCCTCGGAGTACGTGTGCACGTCGAAGCCCATTTCGCGACCGAACGCCGCCAGCGTCTCCACGTTGCCCTCGGCTTTGTGGCCGAAGTGAAAGTTGTAGCCCTCATGCACCTCGCGCGCGTGCAGCGCGTCCGCCAGCACCTGGCGGGCGAAATCGTGCGCCGACATCAGCGACAGGTCGCGCGTGAAGGGCAACACCAGCACGGCATCCACTTTGGTTCGCTCCAGCAGTTGCAGCTTCACTTCCAGCGGTGTGAGCAGCTTGGGAGCGCTGTCAGGGCGCAAAATGCGCAGCGGATGCGGATCGAAGGTCACCGCCACGGCCTTGCCTCCGATGGCGTGGGCGCGCTCGGCCATGTGCCGCACCACCGCCTGGTGCGCGATGTGCACGCCGTCGAAGTTGCCCACGCTCACCACGGTGGGGCCCAGTTGCGCGGGCACCTCTTCAAGCTTGCGGAATATTTGCATGGTCGGTCGGCACCCTAGAGTTCGAATTCGAGCTTGAGCCCGTCATAGGAGAGGCGCACGTTGTCCGGCAGAGTGGCGTTGGTGGCCTCGTGCGGCAGGTCGTGCGACATGTGGGTGAAAAACGTCCGCCTGGGTTTGAGCCGTGCGACGATCTCGAGCGACGCGGCCACCGTCGAATGCGTGGGATGCGGATGGTGCCGCAGCGCATCGAGGATCAGGATGTCCAGCCCCTCCAGTTGCGCCATCGTCTCTTCCGGAATTGTGCTGAAGTCGGTAAGATACGCCGCCGACCCGAATCGATACGCCTCGATGGGATAATCGCCGTGGTTCACCACCAGGGGAATGAACGTCGCGCCGAACAACTCAATGGGGCCATCGATGTTGCGAATCTCCACCTGCGCCAGCCCGCCATACTTATAGTCCCCGTCGAAGATGTAGCGGAAGACGCTCTGGATTACTTTCGCGGTCTTCTCCGTAGCGTACAGCGGAATCTTCCCGCCTCCGGTGATGCGCGGAAAGCTGAGGGGGCGCACGTCGTCAAGTCCGAGAATGTGGTCAGCATGGCCGTGCGTGTAGAGCACGGCGTCGATGCGGCGGATCTGCTCGCGAATGGCCTGCTCGCGAAAGTCAGGCGAGGTGTCGATGAGCACTGTGCGGCCGCCCCACTGCACCATGATGGAAGGACGCAGCCGCCGGTCGTGGGGATCGCTCGATGTGCACACCGCGCAAGTGCAGCCGACGGTGGGAACGCCCATCGAGGTACCGCTGCCCAGCACGGTGAGGGTAGCGTTCATCAGTTCACGGGCGGTACGCCGTCTTTGGGCGGGTTGGCCAGCAGGTTGGTCACTTCCAGGTACGCCATACGCAACTCATACAGCACGTTGCGTAGCGTGCTCTCCTCCGTCGCCGTCAGATTGCCCTTGGTCTTGTCGCTCAGCAAGCCGAGGATGTCGATGGTCTGCCGCGCGCCAATGATGTCCAGCGACGGCTTCTCGCCCTGTGGTGCCGCCAACCCAAGCTGCATCAGTGTCGTCATGTAGAGCGAGGCGATGAACTTCTCGAAGTTCATGTCCAAATCACGCGCCTGCTCGCCCCGGCCCTGCTTGTGCAGTTCCTTGCGAATGCGGTCGTCGATTTGCCTGGTCGAAGCCGCATAGGCATCGGCGCTGGCCCTCTGCTCCGCAGCGGTGGGGCCCTCCGGAACGGCTGCGCCGGCGTGCACTTCGTCGGCCGGCGCTGGCGTCGTCTCCGCCTTCTGCTGCGCCGCGCGCTCTTCGTTGGCGCGGTGCTGCGCCTCGCTGGCCGCGCGTTCGCGCTCGGCGGCGCGCTCTTCCGCCTCCACCACGTCATGACGCAATTCGCCGTCGCTGCTGAACAGGCGGCGGTCATTGACGACAAACTCCGGCTTCTTGCTTTCTTTATCTGCCATAGGTCCTTTGTTCAAAACGGAAACGGAATTGACTGCACCGTGGCCTGCTGCTCGCCGATTTGCACCCTCGTGCCCGGCGCCGCAGACTCACGGCGTAGATAGCCCAGCGCCACCGTGCGCTCGCCGTCCGGAAACGGCAGCCGCGCGGCGCTGGTGGTCTCGCCGATGTTCCTCTCGCCGTCCTTAATCTTGGTGTGTACCTGCGGCTCGCCCTCCACCAGGAAGCCGGTGAACGTCCGGTGCAAGATGGCGCGGGCGCGAATGCGCTCCACGATCTCCTGTCCAATGTAGCAGCCCTTGGTGAAGCTGAGCGCGTGCTTTTGCTCGGTTTCCTGCGGTAGGTCGCGCTGGCTGATGTCGAGACCATAGCGCGGAACGCCGCGCGCGATGCGATACCACTCCAGCGCGTCACTGCCGACAGCCGTCGCTCCGGTACTCGTCAGGTCGTCCCACACTGTGAGGGTATGCTCCGCGGCGAACCAGATTTCGTAACCTTGCCAGTTCGGGTGCGTACTGCGCGCCACGCTGATTCCGATGCCGCGCCACACCAGATCTGCCACCTGCCCCGGCTCAAATGGCGTGACGTCGATGCCGGACTGCTGTAAAACCTTCGCCGCCTGCGGCCCTGCAACCCCCACCGCCGACAACTTGTCGCTGACGTCGGCCACCTCGACGTCGTCCATGATGATGTAGCGATCGAACATCTCAGTGATCGCCGCAGCCTGCGTGCGCTCGCTGGTCACCAGCAGGTAGTCGCCGCGGTTGTAGGCAACCAGGTCGGCGACGATGCGCCCCTGCGCTGTCAGCACGAAGCAGTACACGCTATGGCTAACCACCAGGTCGCGCACATTGTTGGTCACCATGCCATTCAGCCAGCGGACGCGATCTTCGCCCGTCAGCACCAGCTTGGCCTGCCAGCTCATGTCGTACAGGCCGCAACCCTCAAGCAGCGCACGGAACTCGGCGGCGGGGTCGCCGAACGACACTGGCGTTTCGGCCCCACGATACGAACCGAACACCGCGCCACTGGCCGCCAGCTTGTCTTGTAGCGTCATCACACTCATACGGGAGCTTTGATTATAGCCGTGAAAAAAAGTTGCTGCCGGGGAGCAGTTAGCAACTACCAATGAGCAGCTAGCGGCGATACTTCCCCGAATTCTTGCGGCGGATACCCGCCATCCCAACGCCGAGTACGCTTCCCAGCAGAAAAACGCTATCGCCGCCCTGCGGCTCGCCAGCCGCCGATTGGAAACTGCTAATTGCTAACTGCCATCTTCTTTCGTTATCGTTCCAACTCGTGACCACACTAAAGCGCATCGCCGTCGTTCCCGGAGACGGTATCGGCAAGGAGGTGATCCCGCTCGCACTCGACGTGCTGCGTGCCTCGGGCGCGCCGCTGGAGTTCACCACCTTCGACTGGGGCGCTGACCGTTACCTCATTGACGGAACCACCATTCCCCTCGACGGCTTCGCCATGCTGGCGCGCGGCTTCGACGCCATCTTCGTCGGCGCGCTGGGCGACCCGCGCGTGCCCTCCAACATCCATGCCAAAGAAATCCTGCTCGGCATGCGCTTCCAGATGGACCTGTACGCGAATGTCCGTCCAGTGCGCTTGCTCGACGCTTCGCTCAGCCCGCTGAAGAACGCCACCCCCGCCGACGTCAATTTCACCGTGATCCGCGAGAACACCGAGGGCGTGTACGCCGGCATCGGCGGCAACTTCAAGTTCGGTACGCCGGACGAAGTCGCCACACAAGAAGACATCAACACCCGCAACGGTGTGGAGCGCATCATCCGCTACGCCTTCGAGTACGCGCAGACGAACGGCCGCAAGCAAGTCCTGATGGCCGACAAATCGAATGTCATGACCTACGCCGGCGGCCTATGGCAGCGAGTGTTCAAAGAGGTCGCGACAGAGTATCCCGGCATCGCAACCCAGCACATGTACGTGGACGCGCTCTGCCTGCAGATGGTGTGCGAGCCGCAATCGCTCGACGTCATTGTGACCAACAACATGTTCGGCGACATCATCACCGACCTTGCTGCCGCGCTGCAGGGTGGGCTGGGCATGGCCGCCAGCGGCAACATCCATCCCGGCCGCACTTCAATGTTCGAGCCGGTACACGGCTCGGCCCCGCCCATCGCGGGCAAGAACTACGCTAACCCGATGGGCGCCATCCTCACCGGAGCCATGATGCTGGCTCACCTCGGCCTCAAGGCCGAAGCGCAAAAGATCGAGGCGGCGGTGCTGGATGCGGTCCGCGAAAGAAAGACAACGGCCGACGTCGGCGGCGCGCTGGGCACGCACGAATGTGCCCACTGGGTCGCCAAACGATTGACACAATAATCATCAACTCGCGCTCCAGCCGCGGCATCCAAGACTCGAATCAGGAGACCTTCATGACCAAAGCCGAGTTTCTTGCCCTCCGTCGCGACGAATTTCCCAAGACCCTCAAGCTGCTGCGCCTGTATCCCGAAGACAAGCGTGACCTGAAACCCTCGCCCATCATCCGTAGCGCTGTTGAAACTGTGAACACCTTCATCAACGAAGAAGGCATCAATCTCTCCTACGCGACGACTGGAGTTTTCGACATGGCCAACTTTGCCTGGGCCGCGCCGCCGCCCACCATGGCCGAAGCGATTACCAAACTGGAAGCGGTCGCGGCCCAGACCGACACTGCGCTGGAACGCATGTCAGAAGAGGACTTTCAACAGCCCACCGACTTTTTTGCGGTCAAGATGCCGCTGTCGGCTGCCATGCTGACCTTGCTGTTGGACCACATCCACCACCGCGGCCAGTTCACCATTTACTCGCGCATTGCCGGCGCCAGAGTACCGCAAATCTACGGTCCGTCCGCCGACGAGCCCTGGCAGCCGCCAAAATAACACCGGAAACGCAGCGAAGCGCGCATCTCTGCGCGCCTCGTTGCAGACGAAGCCTTTTCGGGGGAGGGCTTCGTTGGGCTGCTATTCCGTGTTCTGCTTCTTGCCGGTTCGCTCGACTCTTACTCGCACCGTTAAGTTCGGGCTGCTGTGGCGGGCCTCGCGGCCCGCCGTTAGTTGGTTGCTTGACTGAAGTTGGCGACTGTCAGGCGCACCTGAAATTGCTGCAAGCGCGCTTCCACTGGCGATAGTGTCCCGTGATCGGGACGGACGTTTTACCCGCTAGCGGCAGCACCGCAATGTCCGTAACTAGCATGTCCGGCCCGCCCGAAAATCGCAGCTGGCCAGCGTCCCTATCGCACGAGCCCACGTTAGAACGGTTGCAAAGTTTCGTATGTGACGGCCATCACATTCGGGCAAACGAAGGTGGTATTACTTAAGTTGTAGGCTTGCCACGGTGGGTTACCGGCGTACGATTGTGCCCACCCCCATGGTGGCGACCAGCACAGCCGTTGCGCTAAAGCGCGGCTCCACCCTTCACCGGTTGGGAGCCTGCCTTGGTCGCCTTCGCCGCCTTCTCGGCGGCCGCAACATGACGCTTCAGGATCCGCACGCCTGTATCCACGTGCTTCTCTTCCAGTAGGAAGGGCGGCAGCAGGCGGACGACCGTGTCCTGCGTAATGTTGATCAGCAGGCCGTCGGCCATCGCGCCTTCGAGGACCGGCTTACCCGGAACCGTCAGCTGCAGCGCCTGAATCATGCCCACGCCGCGCACTTCGGTAGCGATGGAAAACTTTGCGACTAACTCCTGCAGCTTGCCGTTGAGGTAGGCGCCCACGCGCTGCACGCGTTCCAGCAGATTCTCGTCTTCCAGAATCGCCAGGTACTCCAGTGCGAGGCGGCAGGCCAGCGGGCCGCCGCCGAAGGTGGTGCCGTGGCGCCCCGGCGTGATGTGCTGCGCCACCCATTCCTTCGCGAGAATCGCGCCCATGGGGAAGCCCGCGGCCATGGGCTTGGCGATGCAGACCACGTCGGGCACCACGCCGAAATGTTCGAAGGCGAAGAGACGGCCGGTTCGTCCCATGCCGCACTGGATCTCGTCAAAGACCAGCGCGGCGTGGTGCTGGTCAGCCAGTTGACGGCAAGCTTGCAGGAATTCCGGCGACAAGCTGTAGATGCCCCCCTCGCCCTGGATGGGCTCGAGCACGATGCCGCAAACGCTGTCATCCATGCAGGCGCGCAGAGCGCCGGCGTCGTTGCGCGGCACAAAACGCACCCCCTCCAGCATGGGATCGAAGCCTTGGCGATATTTCGGCTGAGCAGTCAAGGCCAGCGCGCCCATGGTCCGGCCGTGAAAGGAATTTTCCAGCGCAATGAGCGTGGTCTTTCGCGGGCCGGCGGTGGCGTGTCCGCTGGCGCGCACCAGCTTGAGCGCTCCCTCGATGGCTTCGGTGCCGCTATTAGTAAAGAACGCGCGGTCCAGGCCGGATTTCTGGCACAGTTTCTCAGCCAGCAACCCCTGGTACTCGTTGTAGTACAAGTTCGACAGGTGGATAACCTTGGCCGATTGTTCGCGCATGACCTTGACGATGCGCGGATGCGCATGGCCCAGCGAATTTACCGCCAGGCCGGAGAGGAAGTCCAGGTAGCGCTTGCCGCCAACGTCACAGAGATAAACGCCCTTGCCCCGGACGAAAGCTACGGGATAGCGGGCGTAAGTGTTCAACAGGTACTTCTGCTCCAGTTCAACAATTTCCTGAAAGGTGGACACGATGATGGCCTCAGCTGATGATCATTCTAGTGCACCGGAGATCCGCGGGTCGGGAGCGGTCGGCCGGAACCACCAGCATGCGGACTTGCAATGGGCGAAAGGCCATACAGAGCGCAGTGTGAATTCAGCCCAGGACGGAGGTTACCCAGAGTAACCTCTCTGGTTACCTGCGCGATCCGGGGACCCAGGCGCCCGCATGGTTGTGACAAGTCATGGCAGGCATAGGGATACCTACGCTTGGTATTGCTGTGGGCCCAAAAATGTGCAGGCAGCGTAGCGCGAGGGTACTGCTCTACCCTTTTGTTGCAAACTTTTGCGCACTGGTCAAAGTAACTCATTGCATTCGTTAGGAATCTTTTGGTATGTTACTTGCTCATATAACCACGAATCGCTGTCCGCCCGGGCGGAAGGTCTGGCCGCCGTGGCAAGTTCGACCGGGTGGTTCGCGACCACTCCAAAGGAGTGATCCGGCCAGCCAGGCGGGCGCTCAGGAGAGAAATATGAAAGCTGCAATGACGAAGTTGACCTTGGCGCTAGGGTGTCTCGCGCTGCTCGCCGCGTTTTCCAGCGCCGCGTACGGGGACGCGATCAGCTTCACCTTTGTGGGAGGCAAATCGACGCCGTTGGTGACGATCGATGAATTCGGCGGCATCAGCGTGAGTTCGGCGGTGCTGTTGGCCATAACCGACACGGATTCCGACAACATCTTCTACGTTCCCGGAACTGTGGACATTTCGACCGGCCCGGCGGATAGTTGGATCACCGCCAGCACGATTCTGGGCGACGCCCTGTCTGCCGACTTCTCTCTAGGTGGTGCTGTTACCGTGACGTCGGCCTTCTGCGGCGGCGTATGCCTTTCTGGGAGCGCGAACGGCGCCGGCGCTTACTTGGCGATTGCAGGGGGACAAGGCTCGTTCCAGGGCATCTTCCAGGTGGATTTTGTGGATCCCTCGATCACCACCCTGTTTGGCAAGGCGAACCAGTGGTACATCACGGGGTCTGACTCGTTCAGCACCTCAAACAACAGCTTTGACCTGGAGAGCACGAGCGCCACGGCCCAGTTGGGACAAGGCGGAATCACGTTCTCGACCGCACCTGAGCCCGGCACGCTGGCTTTATTGGGCAGCGGCGTAGTGGGCTTGG
>Ga0335071_10008201_pt1 | contig 10740 bp, 9 predicted proteins | sample Lox_Sample_15_FD_206724 | JGI IMG/M metagenome (GOLD analysis project Ga0335071, IMG submission 206724) | Soil microbial communities from Loxahatchee National Wildlife Refuge, Florida, United States - Lox_Sample_1.5 | ecosystem: Environmental > Terrestrial > Soil > Wetlands | place: USA: Florida...
GCCGTCCTGTCGTTCTGAGGCGGCCCTCGCGCTTGGCGGCCCGGCGCCGCGCGGCCCCCCGCACGACGCCCGGCCGCCAAGAGGCGTCCGCCCGGGGCGCCTCCGACGACGGCGGCCCCGGCCGACGGACGGGAGCGTTGCATCCGTGAGCAAAGCACGAACGAACGACGCGCCGTCGGCCGCCGGCGCCCGGCCGGACGTCGTTTTCGTCAATCCCGCTTTCGCCTATCCCATCATCAAGGACAACGGCGTCTTCTACACGAAGAAATGGCCGAATTTGTCCCTGGCCTACGCCGCCGCCCTGGCGGAGCGGAACGGCCGGCGGGCCGGGGTCATCGACGCCCATGCGGAGCGTCTGGGCCCGGCCCGGGTGGCCGAGCTGGTCAGGGGGGCGCCCGACGTGTTCGTCTGGACGAGCCCCCTCGACCGCTGGCAGTGCCCGGTCAACCGGATCGACAACGTCTATGACGTCGTCGCAGCGGTGCGCGCCGCGTCACCCGCCACGCGCATCCTCCTCGCGGGGCCGCACGGCAGCACCCTTCCCGGGAAGATCCTGGCCGAAACGGCCGCCGACGTCGTCATCCTGGGCGAGCCCGAGCTCGCCGTCCGCGAGATCACGGCCGGCCGGCGGCCGGAGGACATCGGCGGCGTCGCCTACCGGCGGGACGGGGCGATCGTCGTCAAGCCGCCGGCGGCCTTCATGGAACTCGACGAGCTGCCCCTGCCCGCCCTCCACCTCCTGCCCCTCAACCGCTATTTCTTCGATTTTCTCGGCCGCCGCTTCACCGTCTTCGAAGGCTCGCGCGGCTGCCCCTTCCGCTGCACCTTCTGCTACAAGGACATGTACGGCCCCTACCGGGCGAAGTCGAGCGCCCGGCTGATCGCCGAGATCGAGGATGCCGTCGAGCGACACGGCGTCAGGAACGCCTATTTCGCCGATCTGACGTTCACCATCGACAAAGGCCTCGTCCTGGACCTCTGCGACGCGATCGTCACCCGCGGCTGGAAGCTGCGCTGGGCCTGCCAGACGCGCCTCGACCTCCTGGACGAGCCGCTCCTGACGAAGATGCGCGACGCCGGCTGCCGCCTGATCGAGGTCGGCGTCGAATCGGGAACCGAGGCGATCGTCCGGGGAACGAACAAGTACATCCCCCCCAAGACGATCACGGACGGCATCCGGGCGATGCGCCGCCTGGGAATCGAGAGCGTGGCCTTCATGCTCCTCGGCCTGCCCGGCGAGACGGCGGCCGACATGCGGCGCAGCCTCCGCGCCGTCCGGAAGATCGGGCCGACCTACGTCGCCTTCAACGTCGTCGTCCCCTATACCGAGACCGGCAACCGCCGGCTCTTCGACCCCTCCGCCGAGCGGGCCGTGTTCTTCCCCGCCCGCTGGTCCGAGCATACCGAACGGGCCCTCGACGCCATGCTCCGGCGGGGGATGCTCTCGTTCTATCTCCGGCCGCGCAGCGCGATCAGCCTGCTCAAGCATCCGCGCTCCTCGCTCCACAAGATCGGGCTGCTCTTCGCCGCCGTCCGCACCGGTGCCCGCCGCCCCAAGCCCGTCGGCGAAGTTGACGGGCCTCGGCGTTCCACATAAGATGGTTTCCGATCGGGTCGCCGATCCCGAGGAAGGCGAGGTCGAACATTTCCGCCCGCAAGAAAATCACCTGGACGGGACTGGCCGTGGCGGCGCTGTTCGTCCTCTTCTTCGCCGCGCGCGTCGTTCATTTGTCGGCGGACCCTCCCGATAATCTCAGCCTCGACAGCGCCAGCGAATACGGCGATCCCGGCAACTACGCCTTCAACGCCCGGAGCAAGATCGTCCTGGGCGACTGGAAGATCGACGAGCTGGGCGCGGCGCCGTTCTCTCCGATCCCCCACGCCCTGACGTACGTGATTTTCCTTCTTTTCGGGACGGGCCTCTGGCAGATGAATCTCGTCCCGCTCATCTTCGCCATGTTCCTCTGGCTCGCCCTCGATCGCCTGGCCGCCGCCCGCTTTCCCGACGCGCGGCTGCTCTTCTTCGGCCTCCTGGCCCTGAATTTCGCCTTCGGCAGCTTCAGCCGGATCAACGACCAGGTCATGCCCATGACGCTCTTCTCGGTCGTCGCCCTGGTCTTCTTCCTCAAAGCCTGGGACCGGCCCCGGGACTTCTTCTGGACGGCCGTCTTCCTCGGGCTGTCCTTCCTCTCCAAGAGCAAGATGATCTATTTCTCGGCGGGCGTCATCCCCCTGGCGTTCGCCCTGATTACGATCCAGCGGGGCGAGCTCAGGCGCGTCCGACTGCACGCCGTCCGCATCGGCTGGGCCGTGGCGGGCATCCTGATCATCTTCGTCCCCTGGTTCCTCCTGATCTTCGTCCGCCACCCCAAAGTGTTCGGCAGCATCGCGGCCATCAACAGCGCGGCCGCGGTGCCCATGGGCCTCGGGAGCCTCGTCAAGAACTGGATCGTCCGGCCCGCGTTCACGTTCTTCCCCACGAACGCCGCCCTGGCCGTGCCGCTCTTCCTGGCCTTCTTCGCGATCCTGGCCTCCCTCGCCGGCCGGAGATGGCGCTCGACCCTCTCCCCCCTCGAGATCGTCTGCGCCCTCTGGTTCGCCGTCGGCGTGGGGATCAACTCGTTCATCGGCTACCGGCCCGTCCGCCACTATATCGAATGCACCGTGCCCCTCCTCGTGCTGGTGAGCCTCTTCCTCCGGCGCTTCGCCCGCGGGTTGACGCTCGCCGCGCCGCGCCGGGGACGGGGTGCCCTCGTCGCCGGGTCGTTCGTCCTCGTCTGGGTCGCCCTCTCCGCGAGCAAACACGGCCTCTTCACCTGGGGCGTCTTCGACCGCGATCCGATCGTGGTCCTGGAGATATCCCTCCTCCTGGCGGCGGGCCTGGCGGGCCTGTTCGGCCTGGTTCTGTGGCGCTGGGGCGGCAAGGCCGTGGCCCTCCCCCGCGCCGCGGCCGTCATCCTGGCCCTGCTCCCCATCGGCACCTACGCCGCCGCCAACGTCTCCGAATACGCGGGCTGGCTCCGGGCGCGGACCTACAACCTCCGGACGATCGGCCGCGACCTCGGCCGGGCTTTCCCCGACGGCGTCTTCTCCGGGCTTCTCGTCCCCAGCCTCTCTCTCGAAAACAGGAATCCGGCCCACACCATGTATCCCCTCTACGCCAACGACGACCCCGGATTCCTCGAGCGCGAACACGTGACCCATCTCTTCCTCGGCGTGTTCAACAACGAGCGGCGCCATTACGATAAGCTCTTCCCCGGCGTCATGGAGCGGGCCCGCCTCCTGGCCGTCTACCGGATGTGGCGCAGCTGGTGGACGCTCTACGACATCCGGGCGGGGCTGCCGCCCGCCGACCCCGCGATCCACGAGGCCGAGACCATGGAGCGCGAGACCGGGATCCCGCTCTCCGACCCCGCGGCGGGGGGAGGCTTCGCCGTGCGCGTAGCCTCGGCCCGCTGGGAGACGATCGGGCGCGAGAAATTTCCCTTCCCCTGCGCGGGGCGCATCGAGGGACGCCTCGTGGTCAAACCGGAGGCCGACGAGCCGGGCGATCTCCTGATCTACGTGAGATTGTCCCGGAAGGGGCTGGCGGTCTTCCAGCGGCGTTTGGTTCTCCCGGCCGCGGCGGCCGGCGGAGCGTATGTCGCCCTTCCCTTCGAAGCCTGGATCGACGAAGCGGGGAGCTACACGCTCGACATCCGGGCCGTGGCCCGGGGGGCTTTCCGGTTCGACCGGGTCGAGCTCCGGCCGGCATCCTAGCCGGACGCCGCGCCCTTCAGAATTTCAGGATCGACTTCGCCACGGTGAAGGTGTGATAGGCTTCCGGGACGGAGCCGACGCCCACGACCACGGATTCGATCTTCTTGCCGGCGAGGTAGGGGAACGCCTCCTCGGGCGAGAGCCGCCCTCCGGCCAGGACTTTCTTGGCGAGGATCTGGTAGCCGGACTCGGCGACGAGCTTCTCGCACTCCTCGCGGGAGGGCTTCATCATGAAGCCCTTGGAGTTCATCGCGGTCATGATCGGCATCTTGATCTTCCACGCCATGAGCTGGGGCAGGAGCGAGCCGAAGTTGTGGGTGGCCAGCATGGGCTCCAGTCCGTACTGGTCGCGGATGACGTCCTGGAAGATGGCCAGGATGTCGGGATTGTGCGAGGACAGGGCCAGGTCGGTGACCTGGCCATGGAGGAGGACCCCGCCCATCTTGAACTTCTCGAAGCTCATCAGCTCGAAGTTGAGCAGCTCGAGGAGGAGGTCCATGACGTCCTTGGTCAGGACGCTCTTGATCTTGGTCAGGGCCCGCATGCCGAGCTTGACCTTCTGGTAGAGGCTGAAGCCCTTCGCCTTGGACATGACCGCTCCCAGCACCCCCTTCTCCGAGGCCTCCTGGGCGTATTCGTAGGCGTTGGGGATGACCGGGAAGATCGACATCTCCGGCGTGCGGGAAAATCCCTGGAGGGCCTCCATGACGCTCGGGGTGTTCGAGCAGGTGAAGGCCCGCACCCCCGTGTTGTAGGCCGCGTCGAGGACGGCCCGGACGTTCTCCGCCTTGGAGAAGTGCTCCTGGAACTGGGCGGCCTGGGCGCGGCCGATATAGCTCACGCCCTCGAAGGCGTTGGCCCCGATGATCAGCTTGGGCAGCGGAACGCTCACGCGATGTCTCCTAGGGAAACGGTTCCGCCGCCGGCGGCGGACCGGTAGATCGCCTCGATGAGGCGCTGGACGGCGTAGCCGTCCCGCCACGACACGGCCGGGCTCCGGCGGTCGAGGCAGCGGTCGAAGAAATCCTGCCCTTCCTCGAACAGGCCCTCGGCCCCGATCTCGAAGCGGGACGTCGACCCGAGATCGATCTTGTGGATCGTCGTCCAATCCTTGGGCAGGCCTTTCGCGGCCTTGTACAAGAAGAGCTTGATGGCGTCGTTGGTCAAGGTCATCATCCCGTTCTCGGCCTCGACCGCGATCTCGGTGTAGGGCAGGCGGTAGCCGGGCAGGCTCCACGAGACGTCCATGGTCGCCTGCATTCCGTCCTGGTAGCTCAGGAAGGCCGTCCCCGCGTCGTCGACGTCGGAATAGATGTGCTTGGTCCGGGCCATGACGCTCTCGGGAAGGCCGAAGTACCAATAGAGGACGTAGAGGAGGTGGGAGGCGATGTTGATGACCGCGCCGCCGCCCGCCTTCTCGGGATCGTAGATCCAGCCCTTCTTCTTGGCGAACACCTCGCTGGTGTAGACCGCCGAGCGGACGCGGTGGATCCGGCCCAGCACAGCCTCGTCGAGGAGGGCCTTGGCTCTCTTGAACAGGGCCATGTGGGCGAAGAGGTACCCGGTGGCGGTGACGATGGGCCGCGAGGCCGCGAGCTCGACGAGCGCCTTGGCTGCCGCCAGCGTATGGGCCAGGGGCTTCTCCACGAAAAGGTCCATGTTCCGGACGAGGCACTGCCGGGCGACGGGCAGGTTGGCGAACGGCGGCGTGGCCAGGACGGCGGCGTCGGGCGCGACCTCGGCCACCATCTTGTCGACGTCGGAGTAGAACGGCGCCTTCAGTCCGGCCTGCTTGACGTATGTTTCCAGCTGTTTGTTGACGTCGGCCAGGGCGACGAGCTCGGCCCCCCGGGCCATGTTGATCACGGCCGAATGCAGGATGCCCAGCTTGCCGAGCCCGATCAGGGCGACCCTCACCTTTTTCGTGTTGTCCGCGCTCATGATTGCCTCAGGTTCCGCCTTCGCGCCCGCGCCGGGGCGTCACTCGCCCTTGTAATACAGGGGGACGCACCAGTGGTTCTTGGCCACCCAGTCCGAGACGGGCAGCGCCTCGTCCCGGCCCATGATCCGGTGGCAGGGCTGGTCGTAGACCTTGCCCGTGGACTTCTCGATGGGATCGAAGACGATGTACTTGTAATACCCCGAGACCATTCCCGCCGGGAACTTCACCCGGTTCGGGAACATGGGATCGAGGTGCGTCTCGGCGTAGGCCTTCTTCCAGGCCACGATGTCCGGCAGCCGTTCCGCCTGGACGACTCCCAGGGCCGCGCCGAATTCCGTGATCCGCTGGTTCTGCCCGGGGACGCGATAATCGGGCTTGCCGTAGTTGCGGCTCCGCTTGGCGTATTCCAGCAGGCCGGCGTCGGACGTGGCCAGGATGCCGCCCTCGCCCATGGTGATCGTCTTGGTGGCGTAGAACGAATAGACGCCGGCCGCGCCCCACGTTCCCGGCTTGCGGCCGTTCCACGAGGCGCCGTGGGCGTGGGCGCAGTCCTCGAGGAGGACGATGTCCCGCTCCTTGCAGAACCGGGCGATCTCCTCGATCTGGAAGGCGATGTGCCCTCCGATGTGCACGACCCAGACGGCCGCCGGGCGGAACTTCTCCGCCTTGCGCTTGAGGTCCTCGAACGAGAGGCAGAGATCCTCCTTGTTGCAGTCGACGAACTCGAGGCGCGCCCCGGCCTTGACGACGCTCAGGGGCGTGGCCATGAACGTGTTCGAGGGGCAGAGGACGGTCTTGCCCTGGACGCGGTAATGCTCGAGCGCCGCCTGGGCGGCGCCGCTCCAGCTCGAGAAGGCGAGCGACGGCAGGCCGTTCCAGGCCGCCCATCTCTCCTCGAAGAGCGAGGTGAACTTGCTCTCCGTCCACTGCTGCGAGTCGAAGATCTCGTCCCAGTAGCGGTGCACCCGCTCCCGGTCGCCCAGATCGAAGCCGATCGTGAATCGCATGGGAAGACTCCTTGGCTCCGCGGCCTCCGCCTACTTTCCGATGACCAGGACCGCGATGCCGGCCGTGATGAGGATCAGGGCCAGGATCTTGGCCGGCGTGACGGCCTCTTGGAACATCAAGGCGGAGAAAACCATCGTCGCCGCGAACAGGACGCCCTGGATGATCAGCGTCGTGGTGATGACTTCCGCCCGCCGGACGATGAACATGTAGATGAGGTAGCCCGTCCCGCTGCAGGCGAGCGAGATCAGGACGTATTTCGAACTGAGGATCTCCTTGACGATGGCCAGGAGGCCACCGGACAGCTTCAGGTCGACGGCGCCCTTCTTGAGGATCGTCCCCGAAAAGCCCATGATGATCCCGCTGAAGACGGCCAGCAGGAAATACCCCGCGCTGGTGAAATTGAATTTCATGGCCGTGACCTCATCGGAAGATGTTCCGGAGCAGGGTCCGGAAGAACAGCACCGGCCAGGACAGCACGTAGAGCAGGTCCTTGATCCGGAGGGGCCCGCCCGAGAGGCCATAGCTGCCGTAGATCCGCGACACGTCGTCGGCTCTCTTGTAGAACCGTCCCGGGACCTCCACGACCTGGAGGCCCCGCTTGGCGCAGATGTAGAGCTCCTCGAGGTCGTTGATTCGGCCGTCATGGAGCCGGGTCGAGGTCGTGTAGATCTCCGACAGCACCTGCATCACCCGCCGGTTCCAGCCCTTGAAGCCCGAGCTCGAATCCGTGATGCGGGTCCTGAACCTGCGGTAGAACAGCAGGCTGACGACGAAGGAATAGAGGCGCCGGCCGTACTTGTGAAGGAACGGGTCGCCGTGCGGGGCGCTCCCGAGGACCCGGGAGGCGATGACGTAATCCCGCCCCGTCCTCAGGGCGTCGATGATCCGTCCGATGTCCTGGGGCTCGTGCTGCCCGTCGGCATCGCAGAGGACGAGATACGCGTAGCCGCGGCCGAGGGCGAATTCCCGGGCGGACTGGAGGGCCCGGGCGTAGCCGTAGTTCCGGTCGTGCCTGACGAGGAGAGCGCCCCTCGAGAGCGCGATCTCGGAAGTGCGATCGCTGCTCCCGTCGTCGACGATGAGGATGTCGATGTCCGGAAAGTAGAGCTTGATCTGATCGAGAACCGGGCCGAGCTTTCTCTCCTCGTCTTTGGCGGGAAGCGAGATCAGGACGTCACTTTTCATTTCATGCGCAACAGGTTTAAAGCGTATACTATAAAGGCCCTTGGGGGAAAAGTCAATTTCGGAGACTTGCCGGGGCAAGGATGGGCTCCCCAGGGTGGGCGGTTGCGGGTCTAACCGGCCCCGGAGATAATTTTGTTGATAACAAAAGACTTGTATCTTCGGCCGAGGCTTCCGTACGGCCGGGCGGCGGAGTGAGGCCATGCCCCTCCACCGAAGCAGCCGGCGCCGGGTCCTCGGACAGCATTTCCTCAACAGCCCGGGGATTCTGCGGAAGATCGTCGATGTCGTCGATCCCCGTCCCGAAACCCTGATTGTCGAAATCGGGCCCGGCCGGGGCGCCTTGACCTTCCTCCTGGCCGAACGGGCGGGAAAGGTCGTCGCCGTCGAGAAGGACAGAGCCCTGGCGGCCGGGCTCGCCAAGCAGGCCGGGCCGCGCCTCGCCATCATCGAAGGTGACATCCTCGACACGGACATCCGCGCGCTCCTGGCGGAACACTCCGGCGCCTTTCGCCGTTCCATCCTTGCCGGGAACATCCCCTATTCGATCTCGACGCCGCTGCTCTTCAAGATCCTCGAGGAGCCCGCCCCGGTCGACAAATGCGTCTTCCTCGTCCAGAGGGAAGTAGCGGAGCGGATCGCGGCCGGCCCGGGCACGAAGGACTACGCGCCGCTCTCCATCCTGCTCCAGATCCGTTTCGCCGCCAGGATCGAATTCGCGGTCCATCCCGGCTCGTTCTCTCCGCCGCCGAAAGTCGAATCCGCGCTCGTCTCGCTCGAACGCAGGACCGCCCCCGTCGTCGATATGGGCGACGAGCGCCGCTTCGCCGAATTTCTCCGGGCGGCCTTCCGCCAGAGGCGGAAAACCCTGGCCAACAATCTCCTGGCGTCGGGCCGGCCCGCCGAAGCGGTCGAGCGCGCCTGCCGGCTCGCGGGCCTCGAACCCCGGATCCGGCCCGAGCAAGTGCCCATAAAAGGCTTCGCAGCCCTATACGCGTCATTGACAGGGGACGGCGGGAAATAAACAATAGAACCGCCATGGCGATAGACGGGCAGATCGATTCGCGGCTCGCGGCGGAGGAGCTCTCGAGCCCGGCCCTGCGGCGCGCCCTGCGGATGATGGGCGGAGAGATCCTCGAGGGCCGTGCCGATCCGGCCGGCCTGTCCGCCCTGGCCGAGGTTATTTTCCCCGGCGAGGACATCTCCGACCCCCGCTTCATCCGTTGGATGTACGAGGAAAATCCGGGCGGCCGGGCGATCGAATACGCGTCCCTCAACGCCGGGCGCGTCGTCGGGCACGTCGCCGCGCTCCCCTACCGCTACAAGTTCGGCGACCGGACCCTGACGGCCGGCCTGGTGATCAACGCCATCACCCATCCCGACTTCCGGGGCAAGGGCGTCTTCATGGTCCTGACCGAGATCCTCAACCGGCGCTGCGGCCGGGCCGGAATCGAATTCACGTTCGGCTACGCCAACTCCAACTCCGAAAAAGGGTGCCTTCGGCACCTGGCCTACAAGGAGCTCGGACGATTCCCCCTCTGGATCCTCCCGTTCCGCCCGGCGCGGATCGCGGACGCCCAAGATCCCCGGCCGCCCGCCTGGCTCCGGGCGGCGGCCCGCCTCGCCGGGCCCGGCGCCCGCGCCTGGGCCTTCGTCCGCCGCCCCCTCTTCCGCCGGGGGATCACGGTCGAGGCCGTCCGCGAAATAGGTCCTGAGTTCGACGCCCTCTGGGAATCCGCGCGCGGGGGATACGGCAATATCCTCGTCCGGGACCGCGCATTCCTGGACTGGCGGTTCCATCGGGCGCCGACCCGCCGCTACGAAATCCTAGCCGCCCGAAAGCACGGCCGGCTCGTCGGCTACCTGGCCTCGACGACGACGCCGGTCCAGGGGCTCCGCTGGGCGATGATCATGGACATGCTCGTCGCCGATTCCCGGGAGGGGCGCGCGGCCGCCGCCCGCCTCGTGGAGGCGCATGTCCGCCGGGCGCGCGCCGCGGGCGCCGACCTGGCCGCGGGACTCATGTTCAGGCATGCCCCCGCCGCGGCGGGCCTGCGGAGGAACGGCTTCCTCGTCGCCTCGTCGCGCCTCCTGCCGCGCGACTTCCCGATCCTCCTCCATTGGAATCTCGCGGAGAAGGAGCCCGAGACGCTGTTCGACCTGAAATCCTGGTATCTCACCATGGGCGACTACGACGCCGCTTGAGCCGATTGGCCGGCCCGCCCCGCCACCTTTCAACATAGAAACCAAGGCCTCCGATGAGTTTCTATTTGACAAGGGGGCGAAAAGTTATAGAATAACGCTTTGATTTCGGAGCATGAAGAAAACAGGAGATAGTGAATGAAGAAAATTCTGTTGATTCTCATCTTGGCCGCGGCGGTCTCGCAGATGCCGGCGGCCTCGGGCCGCGATGCGGATGGACCCCAGACAGGCCCGAAGATCAGGTCGGCCGCCGCGGCGGCTTCCCAGACGGCCCCCTCCGACGGCGTCGTCCGAGCCCAGATGCTCTCTGGGCTTCCGTCCGGATGGGCCGCTTTGCAGAATATCTCGAACAACGCCCAAGACGACGAAGTCGCCGTCGGGGCCGTGGACAACAATAGCAACGCCTACTGCGTCTGGACGAAATGGTACGGGGATGTGGGATCCCAGCGGGACATCACCTTCGCCACGAACAAGTCCGGCAGCTGGTCGTCCCCCTACAGCTGGTCGCTGGACTACACGGATGTCCTCGACGTCGGATTCCCGGCCTTGGCCGTGACGACGGACGGCGGGACGGCCGTCGTGGCCTATCATGACGGCGACATGTCCCTCGGCCTGATGACCATCCGGGAGCGGGAATACAGCAACGG
>Ga0335071_10008202_pt1 | contig 10739 bp, 8 predicted proteins | sample Lox_Sample_15_FD_206724 | JGI IMG/M metagenome (GOLD analysis project Ga0335071, IMG submission 206724) | Soil microbial communities from Loxahatchee National Wildlife Refuge, Florida, United States - Lox_Sample_1.5 | ecosystem: Environmental > Terrestrial > Soil > Wetlands | place: USA: Florida...
TCGAGCGGCAGCGCGTTGCCGGGCTTGATGTCGGCGCCGGCGCCGGACTCGACCGTGTCGCCCACCTTGAGGCCCTGCGGCGCCAGGATGTAGCGCTTCTCGCCGTCCGCGTAGTGCAGGAGGGCGATGCGCGCCGAGCGGTTCGGGTCGTACTCGATGTGCGCGACCGTGGCCGGCACGCCGTCCTTGTCCCGCTTGAAGTCGATGATGCGGTAGCGCCGCTTGTGGCCGCCGCCCTTGTGGCGCGTGGTGATGCGCCCGTAGCTGTTGCGGCCGCCGTTCTTCTTGAGCGGCGCCACCAGCGAGCGCTCCGGCTCGCTGCGGGTGATGTCCTCGAACGTGTCGACCGTCATGAAGCGGCGGCCGGGCGAGGTCGGCTTGAATCGCTTGATGCCCATTACCTGCCCTCGAAGAATTCGATCTTGTCGCCGGGCGCGAGCTGCACGACGGCCTTCTTCCACGCCGAGGTGCGGCCGCGCGTGAACCCGCGGCGCTTCGGCTTGGGACGCACGTTCGCGGTGCTGACGCCGACGACGGTCACGTTGAACAGCTGCTGGACCGCCTGGGCGATCATGGTCTTGTGCGCGTCGGGGTGCACCTCGAAGGTGTACCTGCTGTGGTCGATCTGCGCGTAGCTCTTCTCGCTGATGATCGGCCGGATGATGATCTTCTCTGCTTCAACCATGGTCACGCCTCGTTCAGGGCGGCGAACGCCTTCTCGGTGAGGACCAGCGAGCGGGCGCGCAGCACCTGCTCGGTGGACAGGGCGGCCACCTCCGTCGCCTCGGCGTACGGAAGGTTGCGGACCGACTTGAGCACCACCGGCTCGTCGTGGGTGACGACGAGCACCGGAGCGGCGCAGTCGAGGTTCACGAGGAACTCCTCGACCGCGTGCGTGCTCGGCTCGGTGAGCTCGAGGCCGGCGGCCACGAACACGCGGCCGTTGGCGGCCCGGTCGCTCAGCGCCATGGCGAGCGCCTTGCGGGCCACCTTCTTGTTGACCTTGAGGTCGTAGCTGCGCGGCTTGGGACCGAACGCGGTGCCGCCGCCGGTGCGCACCGGCGATTTGACGCTGCCGGCGCGGGCGCGGCCGGTGCCCTTCTGGCGGTAGAGCTTGGCGGTGGAGCCGCTGATCTCACCGCGCGTCTTGGTCGACGCCGAGCCGGAGCGGCGCGCGGCCTGCTCGGCGCGGACGACCAGGTGCAGCGTGTTGACGTCGGCGGGGACCGCGAAGCGGGCGTCGGTCAGCTTGCGCGTCTCGAGCTCCTTGCCGGTGGCGTCGACCACGGTGGCGACGCCGGCGGCGCCCTTGCGGGCCTCCGGGGCGGCCTTCTGGGCGGCCTTCTGCTTCTGCGGGCGCTCGGCCCTGAGCTCCTCGGCCTTGGCCGCGGCCGGCCTGACGGCCTGCTTCGGCGCGGCCTTCTCGGCCTTGGGCTCGGCGGCCTTCTTGGCGGCCGGTTTTCTGGCCGCCGGCTTGGCGGCCTTCTCGTCGGCGGCCTTGGCCGCCGGCTTCTTCGCGGCCGGTTTCCGGGCCGGGGCCTTGTCGGCCTTCGCCTCGTCGGCCTTGGCCTTCTCGGCCTTGGGCTCGGCGGGCTTCTTGGCGGCCGGCTTCCTCGCCGCCGGCTTCTTTGCAGCGGTCTCGGTCTTCTGCGCAGCCTCAGCCTCGGTCTTCTCGGGCTCGGCGGCGGCCTCGACGTCGGGAGTCTTCTTGATCTCGTCGGCCACTGTTACCTGCCCTTGATGACGACGACGGAGTTCTTGGCGCCCGGGACCGAGCCCTTGATGAGCAGCAGGTTGTTCTCCACGTCGCGACGGACGATCTTGAGGCCCTGCTGGGTGACGCGCTGCGCCCCCATGTGCCCGCTCATGCGCATGCCCTTGAACACGCGGCTCGGGTACGCGCTGGCGCCGATGGAACCGGGCTGACGGATGTTGTGCGAACCGTGGCTCTCGGGACCGCGGCCGAAGTTGTGCCGGCGTACCGTGCCCTGGAAGCCCTTGCCCTTGCTGATGCCCGTGGCGGTGACGGCCTGGCCGTCCTCGAACGCCTCGACGGTGACGGTGTCGCCGACCCTGAGGTCGCCGAGATCGTCGAACTCGACGAGGTGGCGCATGCCGTGCTTGATCCCGGCCTTCTTGAGGTGGCCGAGCTCGGGCTTGCTGATGTGCTTGTCCTTGCACTCCTCGAACGCGAGTTGCACGGCGTCGTAGCCGTCGTTGTCGAGGGTGCGTACCTGAGTGACGGGACACGGGCCGGCCTGGACCACGGTGACGGCGATCACGTTGCCGTCGTCGTCGAACAGCTGGGTCATGCCCATCTTCTTGCCGATGATGCCAGTCATTCGTCTACAGCTTGATCTCGATGTGGACACCGGCAGGCAGATCGAGACGCATCAGCTGGTCGACCGTCTTGGGGGTCGGCTGGTGGATGTCGATGAGTCTCTTGTGCGTACGGATCTCGAAGTGCTCGCGCGAGTCCTTGTCCTTGAACGGGCTCTTGATGACGCAATACACGTTCTTCTCCGTGGGGAGCGGCACGGGGCCGGAGATGGTCGCGCCACTGCGTTGCGCGGTTTCCACGATGGACTGCGCGCTGCGCTCGATCAGCTCGTGATCGTAAGACTTCAACCTTATGCGGATCTTCTGCTGTGCCACTCTCGCCTTCTCTGTCCTGTTCACGTGGCCGGGCGTGTCGCGCACGCGAGTGTGCGGAAGCACGCCCGGCCCGATCTGGTCCTGCGTCCTACGCGATGATCTTCGAGATCGCCCCGGCGCCCACGGTGCGGCCGCCCTCGCGGATGGCGAAGCGCAGACCTTCCTCCATGGCGATCGGGGTGATCAGCTTGACTTCCATCTCGGTGTTGTCGCCCGGCATGACCATCTCGACGCCCTCCTGAAGGGTGATGACGCCGGTCACGTCGGTCGTGCGGAAGTAGAACTGCGGACGGTAGCCGTTGAAGAACGGCGTGTGGCGCCCGCCCTCGTCCTTGCTCAGGACGTACACCTGCGCCATGAAGTTGGTGTGGCCGGTGATGCTGCCCGGCTTGGCGCACACCATGCCGCGCTCGACCTCTTCGCGCTTGGTGCCGCGCAGGAGCACGCCGATGTTGTCGCCGGCGCGACCCTCGTCGAGCAGTTTGCGGAACATCTCGACGCCGGTGACGGTGGTCTTCATCGGCTTGTCACGCATGCCGACGATCTCGACCTCCTCGCCGACCTTGATGATGCCGCGCTCGACGCGGCCGGTGGCGACCGTGCCACGGCCGGTGATCGTGAAGACGTCCTCGACCGGCATCAGGAACGGCTTGTCGACGTCGCGCTCTGGCTCAGGCAGGTACTCGTCGAGGGCGTTGGTGAGCTCGACGATGCTGCTGCACCACTCGCAGTCGTCCTTGCCGCAGCCACACTCGAGCGCCTTGAGGGCGGAGCCCTTGACGACGGGGATCTCGTCGCCCGGGAACTCGTACTCGGAGAGGAGCTCGCGGACCTCCATCTCGACCAGCTCGAGGAGCTCGGGGTCGTCGACGAGGTCGACCTTGTTCATGTACACGACGATGTTCGGCACGTTGACCTGATGGGCGAGCAGGATGTGCTCGCGCGTCTGCGGCATCGGGCCGTCGTCGGCGCCCACGACCAGGATGGCGGCGTCCATCTGAGCCGCGCCCGTGATCATGTTCTTGATGTAGTCGGCGTGGCCCGGGCAGTCGACGTGCGCGTAGTGGCGCTTCTCGGTCTCGTACTCGACGTGCGCGGTGGCGATGGTGATGCCGCGCTCGCGCTCTTCCGGCGCCTTGTCGATCATGTCGAACGCGGTGAACTCGGTGGAGCCCACACCGCGGTTGTGCAGCACGAGCGTGATCGCAGCGGTGAGGGTGGTCTTGCCGTGGTCGACGTGACCGATGGTGCCCACGTTCATGTGCGGCTTGCTGCGGTCAAACTTCTGCTTGGCCATCTTTGCTACTCCTTTTTCCCAATCCCGGAGGTAGAGGTCACACAAAAAGCGGCGCGGCGCCTGCCGCACCAAAGGTCGGCAGTATACACCGACCGGAGGTGCTGGGGCAAACACTCTGGGCGTTCATCAGGCTCACGATCCGCGCACCTTGGCGACGATCTCCTGGGCGATGTTGGCCGGTACCTCTGCGTAGTGCTTGAACTGCATGGTGTAGGTGGCGCGGCCCTGCGTGGTCGAGCGCAGGTCGGTGGCATACCCGAACATGGTCGAGAGCGGCACCGTGGCATTGATCACCTGGGCGTTGCCGCGCGGCTCCATGCCGTCGATGTGGCCGCGCCGTGAGTTGAGGTCGCCCATCACGTCGCCCATGAAGTCGCTGGGCGTGACCACCTCGACCGCCATCATCGGCTCGAGCAGCGCCGGCTTGGCCTTCTGGGCGGCGTTCTTGAAGGCCATGGAGCCGGCGATCTTGAACGCCATGTCCGACGAGTCGACCTCGTGGTAGCTGCCGTCGATGAGCGCGACCTTGATGTCGACCATGGGGTAGCCCGCGATGACGCCGGTGCTCATGGCCTCCTGGATGCCGTCGTCGACGGCCGGGATGTAGTCGCGCGGCACGACGCCGCCCATGATGCGGCTCTCGAACTCGTACCCCGCGCCGGGCTCGTTGGGCTGCAGTTCGATGACGACGTGGCCGTACTGGCCGCGGCCGCCGGTCTGGCGCACGAACCTGCCCTCGACCTTGTGCACCGGCTGGGTGATGGTCTCGCGGTAGGCGACCTGCGGTTTGCCGACGTTGGCGTCGACGCCGAACTCGCGCACCAGGCGGTCGACGATGATCTCGAGGTGCAGCTCGCCCATGCCTTGGATGATGGTCTGACCCGTCTCCTCGTCGGTGAAGACGCGGAAGGTGGGGTCCTCCTCGGCCAGGCGCTGCAGCGAGCTGCCAAGCTTCTCCTCGTCCGCCTTGGTCTTGGGCTCGATGGCGACCATGATGACCGGCTCGGGGAACTCCATGGACTCGAGCACGACGGGCTTGGACTGGTCGCAGAGCGTGTCGCCGGTGCCGGTGTTCTTGAGGCCGACGGCGGCGGCGAGCTCGCCGGCGTAGATCTCGTCGCGGTCCTCGCGGTGGTTGGCGTGCATCTGCAGGATGCGGCTGATGCGCTCGCGCTTGTCCTTGCTCGAGTTGAAGACGTAGGACCCGGCCTTGAGCGTGCCCGAGTAGACGCGGAAGTACGTGAGCTTGCCGACGTACGGGTCGACGGCGACTTTGAAGGCCAGGGCCGCGAACGGAGCGTCGTCGGCCGTCGGGCGCGTGACCTCCTCCCCGCTGGGCTTGACCCCGGTGACGGCGGGGACGTCGAGCGGCGACGGCAGGTAGTCGACGATGGCGTCCATGAGCGGCTGCACGCCCTTGTTCTTGAAGGCGGAGCCGCAGAGCACGGGCGTGATGCTGATGTCCAGCGTGGCCTGACGGATGACCTCGCGCATGTGCCCGGCGGTGATCTCTTCACCCTCGAGGTAGGCCTCGAGCAGGTGGTCGTCGTGGTCGGCGATGGACTCCACCAGCTTGAGCCGGTACTCGTCGGCCAGCTCCTTGTGGTCGTCCGGGATGTCGGTGATCTCCCAGTCGGTGCCGAGCTCGTCGAGATAGACGATGGCGTTCATCTCGATGAGGTCGATGATGCCGCGGAAGTCGGACTCGCGGCCGATGGGCACCTGCAACGCTACGGGGTTGGCCCCGAGGCGGTCGACCATCATCTCGAGGCCGCGGAAGAAGTCGGCGCCGATGCGGTCCATCTTGTTGACGAAGGCGATGCGCGGGATGCCGTACTTGTCCGCCTGCCGCCACACGGTCTCCGACTGCGGCTCGACGCCCCCGACGGAGCAGAACAGGGCGATGGCGCCGTCCAGCACGCGCAGGCTCCGCTCGACCTCCATGGTGAAGTCCACGTGCCCGGGCGTGTCGATGATGTTGATCTGCGTGTCGCGCCAGGCGACGGTGGTGGCGGCCGACGTGATGGTGATGCCGCGTTCCTGCTCCTGCGCCATCCAGTCCATCACGGCGGCGCCCTCGTGGACCTCGCCGATCTTGTGCGTCTTGCCCGTGTAGTACAGGATGCGCTCGGTCGTCGTGGTCTTGCCGGCGTCGATGTGCGCCATGATGCCGATGTTGCGCGTGTTGTTGAGCGAGAACTGCCTCATGCGTGGTGTCGTGTTCCTTCCATGCGAAAGCCCCTCACCGACGAAGGTCAGTGAGGGGCCCTCGGCGGATTACCAGCGATAGTGCGCGAAGGCCTTGTTGGCCTGCGCCATGCGGAAGATGTCGTCCTTCTTCTTGAACGCGCCGCCCTGGCCGGCGAGCGCGTCGAGCATCTCGGCGGCCAGGCGCTCGGCCATGACCTTCTCGCGACGCTCGCGCGAGTAACTCACGAGCCAGCGGATCGCGAGCGTGCGGGCGCGGCGGCCGGGCACCTCGACGGGCACCTGGTAGGTGGCGCCGCCGACACGCCGGCTGCGCACCTCAAGGTGCGGCGTGAGCGCCTGGATGGCGTCCTGCATGACCTCGACCGGGTCGCGGCCGGTCTTCTCGCGGACGATCTCGAGCGCGCCGTAGACGATCTGCTCGGCCGTGCTCTTCTTGCCGTCCAGCAGGACCTTGTTGATGACCTGCGTGACGAGCTTGCTGTTGTACACGGGGTCCGGGAGGACTTCCCGGCGCGTGATGGTGCCTCTGCGCGGCATGCTCTATCTCACCCCTTCGCCTTGGAACCGTAGCGCGAGCGCGCCTTCTTGCGGTCGGCTACGCCCGAGGCGTCGAGTGAACCGCGTATGACCTTGTAGCGGACGCCCGGCAGGTCCTTGACGCGGCCGCCGCGCACGAGCACCACGGAGTGCTCCTGCAGGTTGTGGCCGATGCCGGGGATGTAGGTCGTGACCTCCATGCCGTTGACCAGCCGCACGCGGGCGACCTTGCGCAGGGCGGAGTTCGGCTTCTTGGGGGTCACCGTGTAGACGCGCGTGCACACGCCGCGCTTCTGGGGTGAACCCTTGAGCGCCGGGGTCTTCGAACGCTTGGACTTGCTCTCACGCCCCTTGCGGACGAGCTGGCTGATGGTTGTCATCTGACCTCTCTGGTCTCTCTACTGTCTGCCGCTGAGGACAACGGCCATGTAGTCTAGCGAAACGGGACTGCGGCCGCAAGCACGCTGCGCCTGCGGCCGCAGCCCCGGTCGTTCACGCTCGTTCGGCCCTCAGCCGAGCTCTCCGTCGAACACGTCACCGTCGCCGTCGCCGAAGCTCCACGCCGCGTCGCCGGTCATGAGCCGGTCGGCCTCGGCCAGCGCCTGGGCCTGGCCGGCCGGATGGATCTCCACGTCGCGGTAGCGTCGCAGACCGGTCCCGGCCGGGATCAGCTTGCCGATGATGATGTTCTCCTTGAGGCCGGCGAGGTTGTCGACCTTGCCCTCGATGGCCGCGTCGGTGAGCACCTTGGTGGTCTCCTGGAAGGAGGCCGCGCTGAGGAAGCTCTCCGTGGCCAGTGACGCCTTGGTGATGCCGAGGATGATCTCCTCGGCCTCGGCCGCCTCGCCGCCCTCGCCCTGCACGCGCTCGTTCTCCGCCGTGAGTTGATAGCGGTCGACGAGCTGGCCGGGCAGGAAGGTGGTGTCGCCGGCCGTCACGATGCGCACCTTGCGCATCATGCGGCGGACGATGAGCTCGATGTGCTTGTCGTTGATCTCCACGCCCTGCGACCGGTAGACCTCCTGCACCTCGTTGACGAGGTACTTCTCGGTCGCCGTGGCGCCGGCGTGCTTGAGCAGCTCGGCCGGGTACAGCGAGCCGGGCGAGAGCTGCGTGCCCTCCTCGACCCAGTCGCCGTCTTCGACGAGCACGTGGGTGCGGCGGGCGGAGAACGCGTATTCCTTGGCCGCGCCGTCGTCCGGCGTGATGGTCACCTTGCAGCCGCGCTCAGTGTCCTCGATGGACACGCGGCCGGAGACCTCCGCCAGCTTGGCGACGCCCTTCGGCTTGCGTGCCTCGAAGAGCTCGACGACACGCGGGAGGCCGTGGGTGATGTCGGCGCCCGCGATGCCGCCGGTGTGGAAGGTACGCATGGTGAGCTGCGTGCCCGGCTCGCCGATGGACTGCGCCGCCACGTGGCCGACGGCGTCGCCGATCTCGGCCGAGGTGTTGTTGGCGAGCGCGTCGCCGTAGCACTTCTGGCACACGCCGATCTCGGAGTCGCACTTGAGCACGCTGCGGACCGGCACCATCGGGTCGGTCTGGGAGCTGCGCGCGAGGATGTCGAGGATCTGGGCGCGCGTCTCGGTGCCGATGTGCGTGTCGCGCTCGAACACGACCTCGCCCGTCTCCTCCTCGATGATGGCGTCGCCGAGGTGCCGGCCGAGCAGGTTCTCGTTGGGCTCGTGCGTCCACACCGCCATGTTGGCCGCGGCCGCCTTACCCTTCTTGACCTTGACCTTGGCATTCGGCAGCGTCGAGTAGACCTCGCGGAGGAGGCCGATCTGCGCAGGGCCGATCTTCTCGCCCTTCTTGAGGACGACGCGGTCGCTGCGCGGCCGCTTGACGTCCTCGGCGAGCACCGTGCCCTCGAGCTCGGGGTTCTCCTCACGACGCCGCGACCACGGCGACATGGGCACCCACTCCTTGGTGCCGCAGTCCGCCTCGCTGACGGTGACGTCCTGGCACACGTCCACCAGACGGCGGGTGAGGTACCCGGAGTCGGCGGTGCGCAGGGCGGTGTCGGCGAGGCCCTTGCGGGCGCCGTGGGTGGAGATGAAGAACTCGAGCACCGAGAGGCCCTCGATGAAGCTCGACTTCACCGGCTGCTCGACGATCTCGCCCTTCGGGTTGGCCATCTGGCCGCGCCACCCGGCGAGCTGGCGGATCTGCTTGATGTCGCCTCGAGCTCCCGAGGTGGCCATCATGTAGATGGGGTTGAGCGGGCTGAAGTTCGCCCGCGTGGCCGCCGTGATCTGCACGTCGGCCTCGCGCCAGATCTCCTGGACCTTGCCGCGGCGCTCCTCCTCCGAGAGGAATCCGTTGTTGTACTCCTCCTGGAGCTGCTCGACCATGGCCTCGTGCGAGGCGAGGATCTCGGCCTTCTCGCGGGCCGGCACGACCACGTCGTTCTTGGACACGGTGATCGCCGCGCGCGTCGCGAAGTGGAAGCCGACTTCCTTGAACACGTCGAGGATGCGGGCGACCTTGTTGGCGCCATACAGGGCCACGAGCCGATTGATGAACGCGGCGAGGCCCTTCTTGGTCATCGTGTAGTTGATGAAGGTGTAGTCGCCCGCATACTCCTCGCCGAGCACCTCGCGCAGCCCTTCTTCGACGCGCATGTTGAAGAGCGCGCGGCCGACGGTGGTGACGACGCGCTCGCCCGTGGGCAGGCGCAGCAGGATGGGACGCCGGGTGAACTCGGCGATGCCCTGCTCGCGCTTGGACGGCACCTCACGCTGGTCGAGGATGCGCTGCTCCCAGGCCCGCTGGACCTCGTCGTAGCCGCTGTACGCGTGCAGCTTCTCCTTGCCGAAGTGGTCGGGCAGCGCCTCGCTGAGGTCGTCCTCGGCGTGATACGTGAGGTAGTACACGCCGATGACCATGTCCTGGCTGGGCACCGCGATGGGCTTGCCGTGCGCCGGCGAGAGGATGTTGTTGGTGCTGAGCATGAGCACGCGGGCCTCAGCCTGCGCCTCCCAGCTCAGGGGCAGATGGACGGCCATCTGGTCGCCGTCGAAGTCGGCGTTGAACGCCGCGCACACGAGCGGGTGGATCTGGATGGCCTTGCCCTCGACGAGCAGGGGCTCGAACGCCTGGATGCCCAGGCGGTGCAGGGTGGGCGCGCGGTTGAGCATCACGGGGTGCTCGGTGATGACCTCCTCCAGGATGTCCCAGACCTCGGGGACCATGGACTCGACCATCTTCTTGGCCGCCTTGATGTTCTGGACCATCTTGCGGCCCACGAGGCGGCTCATGATGAACGGCTTGAACAGCTCGAGCGCCATCATCTTGGGGAGGCCGCACTGGTGCATCTTGAGGTGCGGCCCGGCCACGATCACGGAGCGGCCCGAGTAGTCGACGCGCTTGCCGAGCAGGTTCTGGCGGAACCGGCCCTGCTTGCCCTTGAGCATGTCGCTGAGCGACTTGAGCGGACGGTTGCCGGGGCCGGTCACCGCGCGTCCGCGGCGGCCGTTGTCGAACAGCGCGTCGACGGCCTCCTGCAGCATGCGCTTCTCGTTGTTGACGATGATGTCCGGCGCCTGCAGGTCGAGCAGCCTCTTGAGGCGGTTGTTCCTGTTGATGACGCGCCGGTACAGGTCGTTGAGGTCGCTGGTCGCGAAGCGGCCGCCGTCGAGCTGCACCATCGGGCGGAGCTCGGGTGGGATGACCGGGATGACGTCCAGGACCATCCACTCGGGGTGGTTGCCGCTGCGCTGGAAGGCCGAGACGACCTTGAGACGCTTGACGGCGCGCGCCTGACGCTGGCCCTTGGCGGTGTGGATGACCTCACGCAGCTCTGCGGCCTCGGCGTCGAGGTCGACGCCCTTGAGCAGTTCGCGGACGGCCTCGGCTCCCGTGCCGCCCTTGAAGTACACGCCGAAGCTCTCCGCCTCGTAGCCGGACTCACGCCCGAACATGCGCTCCATCTGCTGATACAGCGCCTCGTCGCCGATCACGTCGCGGGAGGCGATGGTCTTGAACTGCTCCCACGCCTTGTCGATCTGCTCCTTGGCGTGCTCCATGTTCTTGAAGC
>Ga0335071_10008203_pt1 | contig 10738 bp, 16 predicted proteins | sample Lox_Sample_15_FD_206724 | JGI IMG/M metagenome (GOLD analysis project Ga0335071, IMG submission 206724) | Soil microbial communities from Loxahatchee National Wildlife Refuge, Florida, United States - Lox_Sample_1.5 | ecosystem: Environmental > Terrestrial > Soil > Wetlands | place: USA...
GAAGGCGGTCACCGAGTTTGCCCCGGCGATTGGATTATTACGGGCGTGCAAGGTGAACACTACCCCTGTAAGCCTGATATTTTTGCAGCGACTTATGAACCAATGGAGGATGGGGAATGAGCGATTATGTGCTCTGCCCGCTTTGCGGCACGAAACTCTATGGAATGGAAGTTCACGACCGTGAAATCTGCGAGAAGCGAAAGACCGCCAAAGAGTTCAGTACCCGCTCGCAAACTGAAAATGCTGCGGGTCCTTCCGGCTCTCAAAATCGCCGCCCCAAGTAAAGCCGCGCTTCTTGAAGATCGGTGCGATCACATCCCTCATCCGCGGTTCGGCCTCTCCGCCCAAGGGATTCATTGCCACCCTGAAATCCAGCGCGGCCCCGAAGGCGTGCATCGACAGATGATCGGCGACTCCCCGGATGGCTCGATCCGCGTAGCAGCCACCGTACGACTGGCCGAACCACACGCCTAGATCGAGACCGATCGTCGGGTCCTTCGACGCATAGTCCCTGATGTCCTCGAGCACGGCCTGCAACGGCTCGATGATCTTCTTGTGGCAATAGATCATGCTGACCGGCTTGTGATCGCCCCAACTGAGGTAAAACGGGAACGGCGAGGTGAGCAGCCCGAGGTTCTTTTCCTTCCAGGCGTCAGTAACGTGGCCGGTCTCGTCGCGCTCCGGCAGGGTGTAATAGTTCACAATCTCAGTCCAGCCGTTCGGTGCTGTGTCCACTTGTTCGTCTCCCGCGTCGTTTGATTATTCGATAGATCGTCGATTTGGCTACGTCGAGGGTCGCGGCCGCGAGCGATACACCTTGCTTGCGAACACGGCCCTCGACGGTCTTCATCACCACGTCATTGAGCGATCCGGATGCGACAAGATTCGCTTCAAGATCGTCGCGGAGTAGGGTCGCCCACAACCGGAGAAAGCCGGCAGGATCCGGATTGCCTGCAACCCATTCAAGTAGCTCCGCGAGTTCGAGTTGATCCTCGTCGGATAAGGTCACTCCCCCTTCACCACCACAAACCCGCTATCTAGCTGTGCGCGACTGCTCCCACTTCTCGAGTTCTTCGACGCTGAATCGCCAGTCGCTGCCCATCTTGAAGGCGGGGATTTCTCGCCGCCTCAGCATACGATAGATCGTCGACGCGGACATCTTGTAACGGGTCGCCACCTCGGAAACGGTGAGGAAGGCAGGTGAATGGGAGACGTCCATTTAGATGCTCCGGATCATCCAGCCATCCGTGGCCAGGTTCGGGTTCAACACGTAATCGAGGGGTAGATAGCCGTAGCCGGGCAACCGCTTGATGTCGCCCCACATCGTCGACCACGAATTCGCGATGACACCATGATGCGCGGGGATCCACGTACCATCGGGAGCAACCGCGTCATCGTTCGTGACGTTCAACCCAACCAAGTCGATCGCGTGACCGCCTTCCACCTTCTCGAGCACTCCCGGCATCGGAATCATTCCGGTCTGCGCGACCTGGCTCGACATGAAAGACGAGTACACCGTGATGCCGAAGTTCACGGGAAAGCCGTGATTCAGGCAGAGCAGTACGTGATCGATGTCGAGCGGTACCGGTGCGTAGATGTGAGCTCTTCGCTTCAGCGCGGCATCGTAGACTGACTGAGGTGGCGCCGTCTTATACTTCGATTCGTCGTACGGCCAGAGCTTCTCATCTACCACGCCGTACTCATTCGAGGCTTTGTAAATCTCCTCGATCGTGGCGCCGGAGTCGGATCCGATCGTCCCCTCATCCTTCCGTTCGTTGTAATAGGTGAAGAGCGGCGCCGGGTCGATCTTCACCGGATTTATTCCCTGCGCAATCCAAATCGGTGCTCGAGCACTGAAGGCAGTGCACGCTCCGAGTTCACCCTGATCGCGAATCGGCGGACACTTCTTGACCACCGAGATGACTGTCTTCAGCGCGGGAGCTTTGCCGAGAAGATCGGCGACAGTGGGCTTTGTCGTAGGCAACCCAGGCTGCCAATTCAGAATGCGTTTGAGACCACGAAAGTCGGTTACACGACCGATCATATTGGACCTGCTTTAAGGTAAGTGTCGACCTCTTCCGCGTACCTAACACCGACAGCGTCGATCCAGCGATGGCGGACGATTAAGAGGCGAGCGTCAGTTTCCGAGAGACCCATCGTACGGAGCAGCGCATAGACCATCGAAGCGCTTCGATTAAGACCGGCGGTGCAGTGAACATAGAGCTTCGTCGACGGGTCGAGTGCGAAGCCCTTCCACCAATGCACCCCTTGCCGGAACCAGTCGATTCCGCGGTTCTTACCATCGTCGAGCTGAGCCGGCTGAGGCCACAAGCACGCGAAGGTTTTGAGCACGTAATCGGGATCCTCTTCTTCACGGCAGTTGAGAACAGTCGTGATGCCGCGCGCGAGCAAGTCTCCGGCGTCTGTGCCGGCGTCGAACTTTCCGCCGAGCGCAATTCGCTCCGTGATCCAGTTCCAACCGAACTCCATTGTTCAGTCAGCCCGCGAAGTGCTCGGCCATCGCGTCGTGAGCAGAAGCTGCTAGGCGATTCAGCTTGGCAAGTTGGGCCGCTTGCGCCGGCGTTGGAACGCCCCCGCCGATGTCTTTAATCAGTTGATCGATGGCTGCGAGGATACTCGGAAGCGCCTGAACTAGCGGAAGAACCCATGATGGCATTGTCTCTCTCCTTCAGTGACCGTTAGTTGGCGGCGTTGTGCCGCGTGATTCTCCTTTTACCGAACTTCCGAGATAAAAGGCAACTGCCGCCATAATCACGTTTGTTTCGCCAGTGACGACGATCATTATCAGGCTATTAGCAGTCGGCGGCATCTCCCATCCCTTCCAGATCAGAGCGACAAGGATCATCGTGATGAAGAAATTGAACTGCGCGAAAGCTGCATAGACGATGAATTTGCGCATCCGATCGGCATCATTGACGGTCGGCATCGGCGGGAGAAATCCCTCTGCTGGAACGGCTGCCATAGCTAAGACCCCCTTTGCGTAACGAATTCTTTTGGATACGGCCGAGACGGAACCGGCTTGCCGAGGAATTGGCAAAGCGCCGGCCAGTCGTGCTCTTCCATCACTAATAGCTGCTCGGGTGTATCGCGGAAATAGTCCTTCACCTCGGCGTTGTGGCTCCGGTACCGCGCGAGAAAGGTATCGGTATCGAAGTCGATTCGACCGTAGAGCGCTTTATGCAACCGGTTGCTGATGGGGTAGACGTCCCATTCCCACCGGAAAGGGTTCCGCGGCGACCAGTGATCGCGGACGCTCCGGAGCCAGTCCACCTCGTCGCGCACCGTCAGGATGAACTTCGACCCAGGATAGGCGCGATCCAGCTCCTTGTAGAGCAGCGTGATGGGAAGGTCAGAAGCTGCGTAGCAACGCTCGAGCACTGGCGACCGGCCCTTGAATCGCATCTCATCCCAGACGTCGCGCGCCCACTCGCCGGACGGCCAATGGAGACTATCGAAGCCGAGCAGGCGCAGCGCCTTATCAAGCGAACTCGTCGCGGTCTTGTGCATCCCGATACCGAAGATCCGCGTCGGCAAGGGACCCAACTCGATCAGTCGGCCGGTCTCCCGCTGCAGCACGGTACCGCATCCGAACCGGCCATAATTCGCGATCGGCGATTCCACCACCTCGAAGGACTCTTCGTCCATCTGAAGCAGCTTCGCATCCGGATACTCTTTGAAGCGGATCCCGTCGCCATGAAAGATCGCCTCGAGGTGCTCTCGCTCGATCTCTACCGGACGATAGCCGAGATGCTGCACTCGAGCGTTGAAATCCTTATCGTCTGGCGACCAGGTATTGAACCGCTCGTCGTAGCCTCCGGCCTTCAGGAAGGCGCTGACCGTCACCCCGATACGCCCCGAGACTCCGCGGAACTTCCGGCCCCATCCGCGAACCTTCGGCGGTACGAGAACCGTGTCATCCCTGACGTTGGCGTCGATGAAGTCTTCGAACCCGGCATGGAGATAGTTGTCTGCGTCGAGGTTCACAAGGAAGTCGGCGCCCTCGAGCATCCCGCATCGGTGCGCCATATTCTTCGCGTGAGCCATGTGGAACGGCCCATCAGTCTGAAAGCTGTAGACCTTCAGCCGATCGCACTGGAGGGGTTCGAGGATTTCGAGAAGGTTATCTGTCGTGCCGTAATCCAGCACGACAAAGGTTGAGCGCGGGTTATTCTCGAGGTTCTTCGGCAGGGTCTGAGCGAGATGGAACGCGCGATCCTTGCACGTCGTACAAAAAACGATTTTCACAACCGAACTTCATTTTGGAGAGCTAAGGAGTTGGAGTTGGCTTCGGCGTCGGGAAGGTCTGCGCCCAGGCGTTCCAACAGAGCGTTGGGGCAGGCATCACGGCTGGCGGGACAATCACCGAGCTTTCCGAGGCGATTTGCTGCGACTGGATTTTGTAACAGTCGCTATAGGTGCAGAAAGGACCTTGAGGAAGGGGGATCCCGTTCGGTGCGAAGGCGATATATTTCCACTCTTGGCTGCAAGAGTTCTGAGCCGATGAAGGACCCGCACAGAGCAGCCCCGCCAACACTACGACGCCAACGATTCGCTTCACGGTTTCCTCGCTTCCTTGAGCAGTTCCTGCATACTCACTCGGATGTCCGAACGCAAGTCCGCGACACTCGAACGTAGATCCTCGCGCCATTCTCGACGCCAATTCTCGATCGTTTCGTTCAACCGTCGCTGCTCTCGCTCTACCGGCTCGATGCGCGTCCGCACCATTTCTTCATCAGCCACTATATCCATCTGATGAAAGCGACCGATCTCATCGGTAACATGCTGCTTCGTGGCAAGCGTGTCCCACACCTTACCCATCAGCCACCGCTGAAATCCGAAGAGTGCAGCCAAGAGAACCTCGCCGATCACCAATCCGATTTGGAGCCAATTACTCGAACTATCCGGTGCTGGACCTGCCATATTCCCCCACCATCATCGCATTTACCTCTTCTCACTGGATGATACCCTCGAAGAACATTCCGGTCGGACTGCCGCCGACAGGCTTCCAGGCGGATAGGGTACTCGTGTAAGCCTGACTACCGGCAGACGCCGTTGCACTCTGAGTGTACGACCCTGCCGATACTTTATACTGAAATCCGTTCGCGACGGTATCCGCCCCATAGTTCCAAAGCGTCGTATCTCCACCATTGAGCGTCACCGTGAAACCCCTCGTTGCACCGACAATGTACGAGTCGGAAACGAGATCATTATTGACTGATGTGGCGATCGTGCAGCTATCCATCTCGCCGCCACCGAGGGGCGTCCCAACGGTTACGCACGAGGTATCAAGCCCCGCGGTGTTCATGATGCTGGCGGTGCCGCCGAGCCAACAGTCTGAAGAGTTTTTCGGCCACAGCGCGACGGGGAAATCGTTCGCCTGATACTGTCGATAATAGGTCGCTTCGTTGTTCGCGTGGTTCTGGATCGGCTGCGAATTCTGGATCGCCGTCCATCCGGGCGAGACCCCTGAGATGTAGATATTCGGGCCGGTATCGAGCCACGCCTCGGTATAGTCACCTACCTGGGTGTTCCAAGGCAGGAAGTGAAATGCCGGAGTCGCCGTTCCGTTGCCGGCGCAGTCGCCGATGATGTGCTTGTAAGCGATATTCCGCACCTTCACCGAACCGGAGCCAACCGGTGATGGCGGACTGCCCATCTGATAAGCGAGACCAGCCCAAACGTATTTGTTCGATTTGTGGCTGTTGTAGACGCTATCCCACATTCCGGTGGCGATCGGCTCTTGGACGACGCGGATGGCGCCCTCGAGCTCCTGCTGGCCATCGTTGTTATTGATTTCATCGAAGACCGGTACCGCGTTGATCATCCAGCCGGCTGAAGTGAAGTCCTGCAGCCACCAATCGATCACGACGCTGTTCGCATTCGTCACCGTCATCAGCGTGTTATTGTTGAGCACCCCGTTGCTCGGCGCCGCCGCGGTATAGGTGTAAGCGTCAGTCGGAGCGCTGCCGGTCGGATTCGCGATGCAGAGTTCCTTGAAATAGTATTCTTGGGTTCCGCCATCCCACGCGAAATTCACCGGCGATCCGGCGTCTCCCGACACGACATGATCATAGGTCGCGAGCACCCACTCACCGCCCGACTCGCCCGAGGTGGCTTGATTCGTCCTGCGCGTGAATCCAGCCGGCGGGGTGACAGTCGGCGTTGCGGCCGCGAAGGCGAGCGCGACGACTGCAATGTCTCCGTTCTGCGCCTCCGGACAAATCGTCACGTTCACATTAGTCGCGTGACCGTGGCCGTTATCGGCCGCTTCGCGCAACGGGACTAGGTACTGATCAGAGGAAGACGGGGGACTCGCCGGCGCGATGAGCAGCGTCCGGAGTATCCAATTAGGACCCGCCGGCCGTAGGTCCGACCATGTGATCTGGCTCAGCGCTTGAGTGATCGAATCCGTATTACTTGGCACCACCGAAACCATCCCATAGCCCCCGAAATTGTTTCCCGGGCCATAGGTGATGTCAGCGAAGGCCATTCCGAACTGAGTGATGATGTACCCGGCGTTCGACTCGCTCGAGCCGATCCCCTGATACATGATGTCCCAATTATGCGATGGCACCGCGGGGATGATGCCGGTTCCTGCGGTATTTACGACGTTCGCGACTGAAGCTGCCGTGATAACGAAGTTGCCTTCGGGGGCGCCCGTTGCCGCATCGGCGATCGAGGTGATGCCGCACGATGTATTTGCTTGCGAGCCGCTCCAGGTGAGCGTGAAGGTGCTCCCCTCGGCGCCGGTCAGATCCCGGTAATAAACGCATTCCTCAACGTTCGACGCGGTGGCATCGCACGTCCCGCTCTGCGTGAAGTTGTGGCCACTGCCATCGGTCGGTGCCGTCGTAACCGTCCTGTTTGAGTTGCCCCAAACCTCGAAGATCAGCTTGTCGCCGGTCTGAGCTTTACTCGGCTTTGCGCACGCGATCGTCGTACTCGAGGATGCGATGTTCGAAGATGCGCTATCCGGATAGGCGTTAGACGTAGCATGGGCGATCCCCGTGAGGACCGCCCATATCAGACTGCTGACAAGCGCGAATTTCCGCATCTTAAAACGCGATATCTGCGATCTGGAAGACCAGATTCTGCGCACCGGTATTTACGCGGCTGTTGACCGTTCCGTCGTTGGCTCCGGTTATCGCCGTGCCCTCGGTCCCGGTCGATTGAATTAGGAACGCGACCATCAAAGAACTCGTGGGATAAGAACCGCCGACCGACTGAATCCCATGATACTGAACGCCGTAGTAGCCGTGATCCGTCCAGATGACTTCGGCCACCGGATTCGTCGTATCGGTACCGTGATATTGAACACAGTTGCCTGCGACATTTGGCGCGAACGAGTCATTCAGTGTGAACGTGACCGTTCCCGATTCCCCGCCGGCGAGCACCTTGTACCACAGGTCGACCGATTCTTGGACGTTGGAGTGAACGCCGTAGTGGCCAAGCAGGTGATATCCGGTCGGGACCGACGTACCAAAGAACCCCTGATTGCCCGATACGGCGGTTGCGCAGAGCACAACATTGTTCGCCGCGATCGACCCTGGATAGTTGAGCGCGAGCGTATTCGAGAGACCTGCTCCCGCCACCGTTGCGACTGATACGAAGGTCGGCGCTACTCCGGCGCTTGCGGGATTCAGCACGACAGCGAAGTCGATCCCGAACAAATCGCCTGCCGAGGCTTTCGTCAGGACCACCGGAGACATGCGGAAGCTGTAGGAAGATCCGCCGGGTCCCGTGGCACCCGTGGGGCCGGTTGCCCCTGTGGGTCCCGTTGGACCTGCTGGACCGGTCGCACCCGTGGGGCCGGTTGCCCCAGGAGAGCCTGCTGCTCCGGTCGATCCCGACTGTCCGCCGAGGTTACCCCCTGGCACATAGACGTTCGGTACCTGCGCCTGCGCGCGTTGAGGACCGCCCTCGAGAGACGGGTACTGCCAGACATATTTGCCGTTGGCGTCCCGCTCCATCCCCCGATACGTGTGCGGCATCATGCCCCACAGTACGAAGGCTGCGAAGAGGCTAAAGATGATGATTCGAGAACTGCGCATCCCGAGTCCCCCTTATTGGAAGAAGCTGAAAGTCAGGTTGCACGTCCCCGACATGCCAATCGCCGAGATCGCGGAAGTCACTGTGACACCGCCCTGACCACCGAAGCGAAAATTCGTGAAGTACAGCGGATTCCCGGGCTTCACCTCATAGCAATTCGCCGGCGCACTGGCGCTCGCAGCCGTGCCGTCAGTCTGGAACTCAACGCAACATGAGTTGCTCGAGGTGCTCGGGACCTGAATAAAGACCCCTGAGCGGCCAGCATCTGCGGCTAGGAATTGAGCACTCGTGCTCGAACTGAATTGCGCACCGTAACTCTGCCCCGGATTGCATCCGCCGCTTAGCGACGTCACCGGCGCCGTTCCGGTCGAACATGCGATCGCTCCGGCATAGGCACTGAGCGGTAGCACCGCGACAAACAGCAACGCGAGCAATCCGACTAATCTTTTCATGGGGAACATCATCCTCACCCTCCCTTATGCTTTATCGCACCATACAGGATCCCGATCGCGCGGTAATGCTTGATCCTGTCGTTACGTCCTTGAATTCAACTAAGTCACCCACCGAGACCACGCAAGTGAATCCGCTGCCGCTGCACGTCGTTGCGTTCGTTGCTGTGCACGTCGGACCATTCGCGCAGGGACTCGTAACATCCAAAAAGGTTATCGCATCCGATTTTGAAGATCCCTGCGCTGCGCTGAATTGGCAGTTGATATTTGTAAGCGTCATGGCGACGTCGCTATACATCTGCGGCACCGCCTGAGTTGTGGATGAGGCTGAAAAGCCTACCGATGGGAAGTAAGCCGTCGTTGCGCTCGTCTGGAGCGTAAGACCGCCGCCCATGAAGCCGTGCGCGCCCGTTGCGCCAGTCGATCCGGTCGGGCCAGTAGCGCCTGTGGGGCCGGTTGGACCTGTCGCACCTGCGCTACCGTTCGTCCCATTTGTCCCGTTCGTACCGCTTGGACCGGTCGGGCCTGTAGGCCCCGTCGCTCCGGTCGAGCCTGCGGAGCCGTTTGTACCTGACGGGCCGGTTGGACCGGTGGCACCGGTAGCTCCGGTGGACCCTGGCGCACCATTCGTTCCGCTGGATCCAGTAGGACCAGTCGGACCTGCGATTCCCTGAATACCTTGGATGCCTTGCTGACCTTGGGGACCGCTCGGACCGATATTACCTTGTGGGCCTGTCGGTCCCGTGGGTCCAGTGGGTCCCGTAGGTCCTGTGGTTCCGGGAGAGCCTGCCGGGCCCATAGGCCCCATCGGACCCGTCGATCCCTGTATATAACTGCTGCTGCCCGCGATCTGATGAAAGCCGCCGCCATCGCCGAATTCTGCAAGCGCACTCGGAATGCTGAAAAAGAACAGCGCAACGATGATCGGAAGTCGTCGCATTTACGGAAGCGTAGACCTCGAGATAGACATCGATCCCGCGCTGCAGACCGCATCCCATTCGGCGTCAGTCGAGAAGGTGATTACGCCTTGCGAAGTTGATGGCGCATTGACCGCCGATCCGGCCCCTGGCGGAGTGCCACCCGTGGGAACCCAATAGCCGACTTTTGTGTTCGCATTCGGAGCCGGAGAAGCAGCCGCGCACGGGCTCGATGCGGCGGCAGGCATGAGATAGCACCCGTCAGTCCCAAGCGTGCCGCCGATGACCTGAAAGACGATCGAGTAGCGATGCTCATTCCCCGTCACGCAATGCAACACGGGAACCGGCGTGACCGTCCCTACCCCCGTAGGAGTCGCCGAGCCTGTACCCCCCGGCGTAATCTCGTTATTCGTGAAGCCGAAGCTGAAGAGCGGCCACAGCGCAACCGCGAACAGCACCACAACCAATCCGCGCACAATCTTCATCATCGTGTCCCCGAAAGAATGAATCCTATATTCGCCCCGCTCACTGGATTCGGAGCTAAGAGCGAAAGCACCGCACCATGACTGACTGTGCCATCGCAACTTTGCGAGGTGTCACCAGTCGTCGCCCACGTATCCACGCAACTCGTACTCAAAGTTACCGTACCGATTTGCGTGCTGTTGCAATAGATCGTCCAAATATCCGACTCCGATGGATTCGTCGGACCACCGTTTACCGGAGAGCACTTCGCGACCGAATTGCCGGCGTTCCCGCTGGCAGCGAAATCCGCCGGAAAGGTCACATTGAAGTTGATCGCGATTGGATAGACGCCCGAGGTGTTCGGGGTACCCTGGATGCCCACCGGAATATCCACGCGAAAATTCTTCGCCGTGGCCACGCCGGCCGCGCTGAGCGCCGAGATGTACTGATCGGCACTTACCGAGGTACCGGTGTAAGCCGTTGGAGCTGCGCCAGTGCCCTGCCCAAGCGCGAGACCCGTAATCGACGCGCCGCCGCAAGAGCCTCCGCCGGCGTTATACTGAAACGAATTCGTCGATCCCGCGGGACAACTGCCGCCACCGCCTGACCCCGAGAATCCCTTGAGGCTGCCAGGGGTGAGCCACGCATGAGCCGCTCCTTCAGCGAAGCAGAGGATCGCGATGGCTATAAGCAGCGCGCGGGTTTTCATCCGTTCTGCTCCATAACGCATACGGTATCGGACGTCGCTCCAGAGATAAGCGCGATCGAACCGGTCGGCACTCGAGTCGCCGGAGTCGCCGTCGCGTTCAAGGCGTTCACCTCATAATTGGGGTACTGACT
>Ga0335071_10008204_pt1 | contig 10738 bp, 6 predicted proteins | sample Lox_Sample_15_FD_206724 | JGI IMG/M metagenome (GOLD analysis project Ga0335071, IMG submission 206724) | Soil microbial communities from Loxahatchee National Wildlife Refuge, Florida, United States - Lox_Sample_1.5 | ecosystem: Environmental > Terrestrial > Soil > Wetlands | place: USA: Florida...
AGGCGGGCATTGTCAAAGCTGAGGACGCAATCGGCCAAAGTCTGAAACTGCTGTCTGGGGAAGCTGTCCATTTTCCGGATATGGTTGAGGGTTATTGCCTTTATGTCATCCCCGGAAATCGCATACGGCAGCACGGTTCGAAGCCGAGCCGGCAGGGCGCGATACAGTCTGCAATAGAGGGCCCCATTCCCGCGCCGCTCTTTGAGATTGGCGAGCAGGAAGGGGCACGCATTGGTGCCCAGGGCATCAATCGCCTCCTGCGCCGCCTGCCGGGTTGGCTCGTAGAAGAAATTCGTCCGGGCACCGTAGAACCAGGCTTCCAGTGACTTACCCATATACGTAATCGTTGCCCTGGAAGGGCCGGGGAGAAGGACTAGCCCGATAAGGAGGACCGCTCCCAGGAGGGATACCATCAGCAACGCTCGTCTCATGTGTGCGGCGTTACTCCTAACCACCGTGAATCAACCACAATCACCCGAGTGTGGAATCCCGACAAAGCCCGCCAGCATCGAGCTTCCGGCACCCATCGAAAACTTAGGGCGAGACGGCTGCTGGCTTGAGAGAGTTGGTTGGAACCTGGCTGATGCGTCCGCATGCTAAAACTGCCACGAACCGTTACCGAATCTGTCCGTATGCAACCAGCCCTGTTTGTTGGTGTAGCCGGGGTCTCTGGTTTTGAATACCTGCAGCGTTGCCGCAGCATTGTCTCGAAAGACCTGTTTGCTGTGATGTGACGCTACCTCGACAAAGGGAATAATAGCGCTGGACGCACCTGGGGACTCCTTGAAGACCTCTTGAATCAGTGAAAACCCATTGCAGTTAGTCAAAACGTAAAGCAGAGCAGGCACCGCCGGCTCCAGCTTTGCATCTGTGCACTTTAAGGCATTAACAGCATCACGCCGGATAGCTGCATTTCTGTTGGTCAATGCCCAGGCTAACGGGGGCACCCCATCCACCCCCATCCTGGCTAAGGCGTAGGTATACAACCAGCAGCGATCTCCCTCGCCGAGGAGTTCTGCCAGGTCAGGTGCCAGCGATCTGGCCTTGGCGCCAAGGATCAAGGCTCCCATGGCTGCGCGCCTGTGGCGCGTCCAGGCGGCCTTCGACGGAGCAATTTGCAGTTGCCTTGCCACTCGGTATCCTCCGAGGTACTGGGGAAGACGGAGCGCGAGCAGGCGTAAGCGTGTTCGCAGCGCAGGGTCATGATATCTGAGTTCTGATCTGAGCCATGGTATGGCGCTGTCCGCTGTAGCCAATATTGCCGTGGTCGCTGCGTTTGTCTGTTGCAGCGTTATCCCGTTTGTGCTTGTGATCTGGAAGGTAATCTCATCGATGTCTTCGATCCATGCGTGAAGCGGACGTCCGCCGTGCGTGGGCTCTCTGGTGGTGCTGGTCGCAAGAAGGGCCGCCCACAAGATGCCCGCTGAGCTGATGAAGAGAATCAGCCAACCCAACCGTTTGCCATGTGTCTTGTCGGTGGCCATCATGCTTGAGAGCCAGGGGCCTTTGCATGAGCAGCTCGGGCATTTGCCGCCCAGCTATCTGAGTACATTCACTGCAGTTAACCCGTGTTGATATTACGAGAGAAGCGTTGCATGGAGTCAATGTTGCATTCGCGCTCTGGCTGAGCTCGGGGGCATCTCACGTTTTGAGCGGGCGGCACGCCTTGAGAACCTCCTGTGCTGGGAGCCTTCTCATTAACACCCCGCTTCAGCGGGGTGGGACGACGGCGCTGATAGACTTGAACCGCTTTAGCGGTTTCCCAGGCCGCGGTAACTCGCCCCACATCTTGGAAACCGCTGAAGCGGTTCGGCGCCCTGCTTCGCGTCAGGCCACCCCGCTGAAGCGGGGTGTTAATGAGAGGCGGCAGATGGGCGTGCAACAACTAGGATGCGCCCGCTGCGCTTCTGCACCAGGGCCAAGCCCCGTCACGCGAAAGGCATGGGCGCCCGCTATTGCCTGGTATAGCCCAAAAGCTTGACGCCCCCGAGATAGAGCTGGAACCGGTCCGGCCCGAGCAGTTGCTGCAGAGCGGCTTCGCTGGATTGCTGGGCCGCGAGATATTCCGCCGTGCCGGGGCTGTAGGCTTTCAGGCTTCGCCACGAGTCGAAGACCGCCCTGAATTCCGGCTCACTTAGCCCCACCGGGTCAAGCACGCCCCGGAGCATATTGGCATCCGTCGAGCAACGCAGCTCATACTCTCGGAATTCCTCCGGCGTCAGCAAGGACTGGATGCGGGCTTGGGCCGCCTGCTCGCGCGCGCCGGCTTGTTCGACACTATTACCGTCCGCTACCTCTTGCTGCGCCTGCTGGAAGAGGACTTCCTTGATTTGCTGCTGCTTGGCGCCCGGCAGGTACGCGAGCTGCAGCTCGCGCTCTTCCAGGTTGTCGCGGAAGGCCTCGCTCAGGAGGCCAGTGAAGTCCAGGGTGCCAACGCCCAGGGCTTTCAGCAGCTCCTGCTTCTGGAGGTAGAGCGCCTGGAGCTGCTTCTGCTGCTCCTCGCTCCGGCTTACGGTTTCTCGCCGCCAATACCGGTACTGGTTGGTCTGGGTGAGGGCGGCCGTGCGCGAGGCAAACAGCTCGTTGACGTCGGCGACAATGATGTCCTTGATGGTCGTTTCCGGGCAGCCGATGGCGCGCAAGTTGGCGATGTACTGACGGTAATCCTCACACTCGACCTGGCGCCAGTCGAAGGGCGCGAGGCGAGGCGCACCCGTGGAGTCAGCCGTGGCCCCAGGTTGGGAGGGCGACCTCCGGGTCGCCTCAGCCAACTTGCGCTGCAGTTGTTCGATCTGTTCGGCCAGCGCGGCCTGCTGCTGCCGGAGTGTTTGGACCTGGCCGCGCAGCGTCGAAGCCTGGCGGGCCTGGTAAACTGCCGCGCCCACAGCCAGGGCAAGCACCGCGCAAATGAAAGTCTGCTTGCTGGTCGTCCTGGCGGCTGCTTTGGGCCGAGCGCCTGATTTGTCCTGCATGCCGTCTATTTAGCACGCGCGAGCGGAAAAGTCCGGCAACGTTTCTTTAGGGTGCCAGTGCGGATAGCCCGGTGACAGCCGGTTGACCCCGGGTTGGCAGCCTGTTGACAGCGTGATGTTCCGGTCTATCTCCGATATACTTCCGGTATATCTCCGGCCTACCTCCGGTCTATCTCCTTGATTCTTCCCTTTGATCCGCGTCGCGGCTCCCCTGGCCCTGCGACGCCTGCCACGGGGTTTGACAGTGTTGGTCTGCCACTTATTCAATTGCGCGGACGAGAATATTTAGTGTTTACGCCGGGCTGATCATGGGGGATTCTCCCCGTCGCGAGTGTCCGGTCGCCGTTGTTGGCGAACGAGAAATCATTAAGGCAACTATGATCAAGCGTCTATTAGCCGTTCTGACCCTAACCACCCTCTGCACCCTTAACCTGTCCGCCGCCGACCCACTGGAGCGCGGTTTTACTCATCCCCCCGATTCCGCCCGGCCGTGGGTCTATTGGTTCTGGCTCAGCGGCAATATCACCAGCAACGGCATCACCGCCGACCTCGAAGCCATGAAGCGCGTGGGCATTGGCGGCGTGCTCATCATGGAGACGGACCAGGGCGCGCCCGTCGGGCCGGTGGACTTCATGGGACGGCAGTGGCGCGACTTGTTCAAGCACGTGGACGGGGAAGCCCGGCGCCTGGGCCTGGAAGTCAACATGAACAATGACGCGGGCTGGAACGGCAGCGGCGGGCCGTGGATCAAGCCGGAGCAGTCCATGCAAAAGGTCGTCTGGAGCGAAACCAACCTTTCTGGTCCAAGTCACTTTGAAGGCGCGTTGGCGCAGCCGCAGACCGTCGCGGGCTATTATCAAGAGATTGCCGTGGTGGCCTTCCCGACCTGCGGGGCGTATCGCATCGAGGGCCTGCAGCAGAAGGCGGCGTACGCGGTGGGCGGCGTCGGCGAACCCGCGACGAAGGCGCTGACGGCCGGGATGGTGGTTGACCGGAGCCGAATGCTCGACCTGACCCCGCACCTAGACCGTGACGGCCGGCTGCAGTGGGATGTGCCCGAGGGGCAATGGACAGTGCTGCGGCTTGGCCACACGAGCACCGGGGTGGAAAACGCACCCGCACCTAAGACGGGCCGGGGCCTGGAGTGCGACAAGCTGAGCCGGGAAGGCATCGAGGCGAACTTCGCCGGCATGATGGCCAAGCTGGTGGCGGACACGGGCACGAAGCCGGGCCAGTCGAAGGCCGGCCTGGTGGCGACCCATATTGATAGCTGGGAGAACGGGTCGCAGAACTGGACCGCGCGCATGCGCGAGGAGTTCCAGCAACGCCGCGGCTACGACCTGTTTCCCTTCCTGCCGGTGATGACGGGGCGGGTGGTGGGGACCGTGGAGATGTCAGAGCGGTTCTTGTGGGATTTGCGGAAGACGGTCTCGGAGCTGGTGGTCGAGAACTACGCAGGCCGCATGCACGAACTCGCCCACGCCGCGGGGCTGCGATTCACGGTGGAGGCTTACGGCGGCCCGTGTGACGATATTCCTTACGCCGGCCAATCGGACGAGCCGATGGGCGAGTTCTGGAGCCCGAGCGGCGCGATGGAGACGTGCCGCGGCATGGCCTCGGCCGGCCACGTTTACGGGAAGCGGATCATCGGCGCGGAATCCTTCACCGCCGGCGACCAGGAACGATGGCGCGAATACCCCGGCTCGCTCAAGGCGCTGGGCGACACGGCGTTTTGCGAGGGCATCAACCGCTTTGTGTTCCACCGTTACGCGCTCCAGCCCTGGGCGGAGGACCGTCGGCCCGGCATGATGATGGGGCCGTGGGGCCAGCATTACGAGCGCACGGAGACCTGGTGGAATGAGACCCCGGACTGGCATCGTTACCTGGCGCGCTGCCAGTTCCTGTTGCGGCAGGGATTGTTCGTGGCGGACATCTGTTACTTGCAACCCGAACGGCCACCGCACTCGTTCGAGGCGCACCCGCGGAAGGGCTACGACTACGACGAATGCGGCGCGGACGTGGTCTTCAATCGCATGTCCGTGACGAACGGGCTGATCACGCTTCCCGACGGGATGAGCTACCGGCTGCTGGTGCTGCCTTCCACCGGCCAGATGACCCCGCCATTGTTGCGCCGGATAAAAGCCCTGGCGGAGGCCGGGGCCACGATCGTCGGCGCGCCGCCGCGCAAATCGCCCAGCCTTACGGGCTACCCCGAGTGCGACCGCAACGTGCAGGAGCTGGCGGGCGAGATTTGGGGAACCGGCGACGCCAACCAGACAACCGGACGAAGCCTCGGCTCGGGCCATGTCTTCGGGCAGGAAGAGCCGGAGAAGATACTCATGGGGATGGGGATTGCGCCGGACTTCAGCAGCGACGAGCCGTTGCGCTACATCCATCGGCGTGCGGGTGATGCGGATATATATTTCGTGGCCAATCAAACGCCGCGCAGCGTGAGCGCCACCGGCGTCTTTCGGGTGGCAGGCAAAGTGCCGGAGTTCTGGTGGCCGGACACCGGCAAGCAGGAGCGGGCGCCGGTCTTTCAGGGAAGCGCGGGCCGCACCAGCGTGGGCCTGACTCTGGGGCCCAGCGGCTCCGTGTTTGTGGTGTTCCGCAAGCCCGCAGCCAGCGCGGTGGCGGCGACGCGGCTGCTCCACGATGGGCAGGTCGTGCTCGCGGCGCAGCCGGGCTCTCAGTTCCAGGTGAGGATCGAGCGCGCCACCTATGGCGTGCCGGGCGACCCGGACCGAACCCGCGACGTGCGGCAGAAGGTGCAGCGACGGGTGGATGCGGGCGAATACACATTCCCGGTGTCGTCCCTGGCCAAAGGCGACAATCCGGCGCCCAAGGTTGCTAAGACGCTGATAGTGGACTACGTCATCGGCGATCGCCATTACACCGTCCAGGCGCGGGACGGGAGCACCGTTCATTTTAGCGGCGACGCGGTGCACGCGGTGGTGAAGAAGGCACGCTACGGGGTGCTGGATGACCCGGCGCGGACGCGGGACGTCCGCGACAAGCTGCAGGGGCTGTTGGATGCCGGGGAGAGCCGTTTCCCGGTCTCACGCATGGCGGAAGGCGACGATCCGGCCTTCGGCATCGTGAAGACGTTGGAAGTGGACTACACCGTGGACGGCAAGCAGCTCTCCGCGCGGGGCACCGATCCGGAGATCGTTGAGTTCAGTCCGCTCGGCGCCGAACGAGACCTGGTGGCCGAGCTTCACGCCGCCAGTGCGCGCAAGCTGGCTTTGCAGGCCTTCCAACCAGGTAAGTATGAGCTGGACTACAGCGACGGGACGAGGCGGGAATTCAGCGTGTCCGATCTCCCCGAGGCCCAGGAAGTCAACGGCCCGTGGTCGGTGCGGTTTACGCCCGGCTGGGGCGCCCCGGCCGAGGCCACCTTCGACAAACTCATCTCCTGGAGCCGCGTGGCTGACCCGGGGATCAAGTATTACTCGGGGACGGCGGTTTACAGCGGCGCGTTCGAGTTGCCGCGGACCCTGTTGAAGGGAGGCCGGCGGCTCTATCTCGATTTAGGGCGCGTGGAGGTCATGGCCGAGGTGAAGGTTAACGGCAAGCCGTTCGGTTTGCTCTGGAAGCCGCCGTATCGGCTGGATGTCACCACGGCGGCTCGCGCGGGACAGAACACCCTGGAGGTCACAATTATCAACCTCTGGCCCAACCGCCTCGTCGGTGACGAGCAGCTTCCGGAAGATAGCGAGCGCAATCCCAATGGCACGCTCAAGCGCTGGCCGCAATGGCTGCTGGACGGCAAACCGAGCCCAACGGGCCGCTTCACGTTCTGCATGTGGCATCTCTGGAAGAAGGATAGCCCGCTGCTGGACTCCGGCTTGCTCGGCCCGGTGAAGCTCATCCCGGCGCAGGAGTTCGACGTCAAGAACTGATCACGGCTGGCCCCGGGCGGGCTCTTCCTCAAAGCACTCGGCCTGATAGATCAAGACCGATACCTCCTGGCCTCGCCAGGCGGAGGGCTCGCAGCCGGCCTTTTGCGCGAGTTGATCCAGGAACTTGGCCTTATCGGGAATATGTGCCCAGACCTGCGGCAGAAACGTCGCCGCGCGCGGGCCGATGTGGAGCAGCACCCCGTGCTCGTTTGGGCGCAGTTTGCTCAGCAGATCCTCCGGCGAGGTGAACGCCAGCGGCTGCGGCTCCGTCAGGACGCTGATCTCGATTCGGATCGCCTCCAACTCGTCGCGCTCGACGGCCGGGAAACGGGGGTCATGCAGGGCCGCGTTGCGGGCGCTCTCCGCCACGGCCTGGTGCAAGGGCTGTGTGGCCGCCAAATTGCCGACGCAGCCGCGCAGCGCGCCGTTCTTGGTCAGTGTCACGAAACAGGCCTTCCGTTCGGCCAGTTTCGGGGTGACGTCCGTGGCCGCCGCCTCGGGCACCGTGCCGTTGGTGGTGACGCTGAGCAGGGTAGTGCGGGCCAACTGGAGTAGAAAGCTGCGCTCCGCCTCGGGCAGGCTCGTGGTTGGCGGCGCGTAACAGGCGACCGCGGTGTACCCGATCACGTGGTCTTTATCGCCGGTCACATCACCGTTGTTACGCTCGTCAAGCATCTGCGCCTTCCAGCCCTTCTGGCGGGCCAAGTGCAGCAGCGTCAGGATGGGCCCTTTGCCGCATGCTGCTCGCGCCCGCATCGGCGTCTTTGTCAGGCTTCCAAGGCATAGCCCTTTGCCGCGCGATGGCAAGGCGGAAGTGGTCGCCTCAGAGCGGCTTCCGGTAGAGCTTCTGGAGTGTCAATTTGCCTCCGGCCAGGCGGCACGGGTCCACGATGGTGATGCCGTCCGCGCCAAAACGGGCGGTGACGGGCGCGCCTTTCCCGGCGCGCAGGTACTTGAAGTTGAGGTCGCGCACGACGCGGGCGGCATGGACGATGGCAACCGTGATGCGCGCCTCCTCCGCCGTCGGGTAGAGACCCGCCACGCTCGCGCGGGTCGCTCCGAAGAACTTCATCCGGCAAATCGCCGCCAGCCCCGCCGTGAGGCTGTCAACCCCGTAACCGACATAAGCGGGCGTGCCGTCCGGCCGCGGCACCTCCCGTGTAAAATGAGTGTTCGCCGTGCGGCTCCCGCCGCCCCGGCTCCACCAGCGAAGGCCGCGGTATTGCTGGTCGCTCTCCACCTTGCCGTGCGCGCCGACGATCTCATGGCCCTGGTTCACCGGCGCCTCGAAGTCCGGCGGGGTGATCCAGTTGTTATGGAAGCTGATGCTCATCCCGTTGTCGAAGTCAACCCGCACCTGCACAGCATCGTAGGCGTTGATACCGTCGCGCACGAGCCGTTGCTTCTGGCCCACGGCGGTAAGGGAGACCGGCTTGCACCGATAGTAATGGCAAATCAAATCCACCCAGTGCGTGCCGACATAGCTGAAGGGGTCGCTTTGCTCGACCCACTTGAAGGTGCGGGTGGAGACTTGCAGGGGTTCCTCCAGGTACGCCAAGCCGTAGAGGGGCGCGCCGATGCGGTCCTTGATCTCCTGCCGGATGCGCAGATGATCCGGGTCGTAGCGCTTGTGCATGTCCACCGCGACGATGCGCTGCCGCGCCTGCGCCAACTCGATAATCTGGTCGGCCTCAGCTATGTCGAGGCACATCGGCTTCTCGGTGAGGACGTGGGTGTCGGCCTTGAGCGCGGCGAGGATAACTTCGGCATGCAGGTGGTCGGGCGTGGCGACGGCCAGGACGTCGAGGTCAGGGAACGCGCGCAAGACATCCAGCCACGGCTGGGGGCCGGCAAACGTCTGGGGCACGTGGCCCGTCCAGCGTTTGAAGTTCGTCCGTGCGCGCCCGGCGGACCTTGGCGTGCGCGCGGCGACCGCTACCAGGCGGAACTTTATCGGCGCCAGGTCGCGCGCCCAACCATCCAAACCGATGCGTGCCAACTGGGGGCTGATGCCGGCGCGCTGCAAGTCGGCGTAAGCCCGGACATGCACGTCGCCGCCGAACATGCCCGCGCCCACGAGGGCGATTTTGATTGTGGTATCCGTCATAAAGCGGGGCAGCCGTCTCGCCGGTCCCATGCTTGCTTGCGCTGAATGTGTCGCGTGACGCAGGCGGATGCAATCCCTTTTGGTGCGGACTGCGCCATGGGAAGGCTGGGGGATGCCGCGCATTTCGGCCTCGCGTTCAGATAGGTGACTGATCAAGCTAAACGGGTCTGGCAGAGCTGCAGGAGAAGCAGCGTCATACGTACCAATGAATACCAGTCTTGAATCAAAGCCGAAGAGGCACGGGCTTGTCGCGTGCTTTGTCGCAACGTGCGGTCTGCTTGGCCTGCTCGCCTCCGCCCGGGCGGCGGACAGCACGAAGCCTAACGTAATCTTCATCCTCACGGATGACCAGGGCAGCGTGGACGCCCGTTGCTACGGCGCCACGGACCTGGTTACCCCGGGGGTGGATGCGCTGGCGGCGCACGGGGTGCGTTTCACCCAGTTCTATTCGGCGGCGCCGGTATGCTCGCCCTCGCGGGCCGGATTGCTGACCGGCCGCTATCCGTGGCTCGCTGGGATGCCCAATAACGGGGCCGCGCCGCCCTCGGAGGCCGACGACCAACTGGATACGCTGACCGGGGAAGGGTTGCCCGCCAAGGAGCGCACGCTGGCAGATATGTTCCGGAGCGCGGGCTACGCGACCGCGCACATTGGCAAGTGGCATCTGGGATGGACGGACGGCCACCGGCCCCTCGATCATGGCTTCGACTATTCGTTCGGGTTCATGGGCGGGTGCATTGACAACTACACGCACTTCTTCTACTGGGCCGGCCCCAACCGCCACGACCTCTGGGAGAACAACCATCGGGTGCGGCTGCCCGGACATTATTTCCCTGACCTCATGGTGGAAAAGGCGGAGGCCTTCATTGACCAGCACCGCGAGCAGCCGTTCTTCATGTACTTCGCCATCAATATGCCGCACTACCCTTACCAGGGGGATGTGAAGTGGCTCAAATACTACCAGCACCTGCCATCCCCGCGCCGGTTGTATGCCGCCTTTGTCTCAACCCTGGATGACCGCGTGCGGCAATTGGTGCAGCACGTTCAGGACCTGGGGCTGCGGGAGCGGACGATCATTGTGTATCAATCCGACAACGGCCATTCGGTGGAGGAGCGGGCGCACTACGGTGGCGGGAGCAGCGGGCCGTATCGCGGCGCGAAGTTCAGCGTCTTTGAAGGCGGCATCCGGCTGCCGGCGATCATCTCCTGGCCGGGCCATCTGCCCGAGGGAGAGGTGCGGGGGCAGGTCGGCCATGCGTGTGACTGGATGCCCACGCTGGCGGAGTTGTGCAATGTGCCGCTCCCGAAGGCGCAGTTGAGCGGCCGCAGTCTGGTACCGGTGATCCGGTCGGCCGAGGCGGCGAGCCCGAACGATGTGCTGCAATGGCGGCTCGGCAACCAATGGGCCGTGCGCGAGGGCCCCTGGAAGCTGCTCCATGATCCGAACGACCAGGCCGATGCCCAGAAGCTCGCGCCGGCGGATAAGCATTGGTTCCTCGCCAACCTGACCCAGGACGTGGGCGAGCGCACCAACCTCGCTTCGAGCCACCCGGAGATCGTCGAGCGGCTGCGCAAGCTCGCGCCCGCCGGGCCCGAGTGAGCGGCTGGCCCGGGCAACTCGGCTCGGGCTGCGGGAGCCATGGACTTTAGACTTTAGACTGCCGACCCGAGACCTTACGATGTCGCCGATGATCGGCGCAGCCCTGAACGCGGCGGGTATTATCGTTGGCGGCCTGTTTGGGCTGAACCGGCGGAAG
>Ga0335071_10008207_pt1 | contig 10736 bp, 6 predicted proteins | sample Lox_Sample_15_FD_206724 | JGI IMG/M metagenome (GOLD analysis project Ga0335071, IMG submission 206724) | Soil microbial communities from Loxahatchee National Wildlife Refuge, Florida, United States - Lox_Sample_1.5 | ecosystem: Environmental > Terrestrial > Soil > Wetlands | place: USA: Florida...
GCTCCTATGCGAACAAAACAGAGAATTCTGGCTGGTGTCCAAAATCACAACCAATCTTTGCCGGGTTTGGTGAAGTAACAAAGTGGATGGTTTAGGCCGGAGGGAAGTGCGGCGAGTCAGCTCCGCAGACTTTATCCAAAATAATTGAAAACAAAACACTTATTTGAGCGCCCAACCGTAATCCCACCGCGGGTCCGCGCAATGGAAAGTCGCGAACTCGGTGTCTGGCAATCGGACAACAATCTTCTTGGCGAACACCGATTTCTTGTTAGTCCTGAAACGGCCGCTGCGTTCCATCCACCAATAGTCTCTTAAGTGATAGACAAAGCCAGACTTAAATCTAAAATCCTGCGGCCGGGCACGGCTGGCAGCCTCCGTGCATTCGAAAGCGGAGTAGATGGCAGGTAAGTGGAATGCTGGCCGCCTGCAGGCCGCTCTGATCGCCGTGTAGAGGTCAGCGGAATACATATTTATGAACAAGACAAAGCTGTTAATAGCCGACGACGATCCGTTCTTTCAAGCCCTGATTGGCGGTCTCTTGGCTCCCGATTACCAGGTGGTAATTGCGCAGGATGGGACGGAAGCATGGCGGGAACTGCAGAAACCGGAAGCTCCTCGGCTTGCAATTCTCGATTGGGTGATGCCGGGATTCACCGGACCCCAGATCTGCCGAAAAATTCGGGCGTCTTCCAATCTCTCATCGACGTACTTGATTCTTCTCACGGCGCGAAACAACGAGAGCGACATCGTCTCGGGTCTGAGATCTGGCGCCGACGACTACATCACGAAACCACCAATACCGGCCGAGCTCAGGGCGCGCATCAAGATGGGTGAGCGAGTTCTAGCCTTGCAGGATGCAGTCAAGATGTCGGCGACGCATCCCGCCCGATTCGATTCCCTGGAACTCTACGACGCGCCTGGCCGCGACTCGCGGAACGATTCTTCCCTCCACTCCGTAGAGCCTCCCTCGGAGCTCATCTTTAGCCATACCGGAGATTCCCATGGATACACAATTACGTCCGATATCAGGCCGCTGGGGCTCCCGCGGCACAGAAGAAGTTAATCAGGAGGCCGCCATTCTAAACGTAGAGACATTTCGAAATCTTAGCGGCATCGAAGCGAATGAATCCGCTTGCCGGCAAGTGCTCATCGCAGACGACGATCCAATGTTCAGGCGCGTCTTGCAGGCGAGACTGCAAGCTTGGGGCTATGAAGTTCTTGCAGTCGAGAACGGAACCCAGGCATGGGAACTGCTCCAGGCTCAGGTCACTCCAGACTTGCTCATTTTTGATCGAATGATGCCCGGAATCGATGGTATCGAACTCTGCCGGCGCATTCGTTCGCGCCAATCGGACCGTTACCAGTACATCCTGCTCATCTCCGGAAAAGACGAGAAGCACGAAATCATTGAGGGCCTCGACGCAGGCGCCGATGACTATCTGACAAAGCCATTCGATATCGGAGAGTTGCAGGCACGCATTCGAGCTGGAAATCGAGTGCTTCTACTCCAGCACAACCTGATCAAAGCCCTCGACGCCCTTCGTTATCAGGCGACCCACGACGATTTGACGGGCGTCTGGAGCCGCGGAGCGGCGCTCCATCTGCTCAAGTCTGAACTGGAGCGCGGAGCAAGGTCGCGCAAGGAGACCGGCGTTCTCTTGATCGATCTCGACCACTTCAAAAAAGTGAATGACACCTATGGGCATCTTAGTGGCGATGCCGTTTTGAAGAAGGCAGCGTCCCGGATCAGCATGGCACTCCGCTCCTATGACATCGTAGGCCGTTATGGAGGAGAGGAGTTCGTTGTTGTGCTGTCGCAGTGCAGCAGAGATGAGCTCGGACATTTGGCGGAACGAATTCGACAAGTCGTTTCGGAAAGTCCGATCTCTGCTGAGGGTTTTTCAATCCCCGTTTCCGTAAGTATTGGAGCAACGGTATCCGCAACGGTTCTGGACGAATCAGCCTTGCTCGCAATCGCCGACGCGGCTCTGTACGAGGCCAAGAGAAAGGGTCGTAACCAGGTTGTGGTAGGTGGCAACAATTGTGATCACATCCCACTGACAACGTCGGAGGAGTTCGCCACCGGGAACGGAGGATACTGAGTGTCGCCGTTGTCGACCAGTCACGACATGCAACACGTAACAAACGGTTCCGGCACTTCGGTGGAGGGAAGCATCGCAGCAAGGGTGAACCACTCCCTCGTCTTCAAGCGCGGGCTCCGTAGGGTACTCAGAGTTATTTCTCTCGAGAAGCGATCCATCCTGCGCAGACTCGCGATCTGTCTGTCGTTCCTCAGTGCTTTCATCCTCCTGAACCATCCGGCAATAATTCTCTTGTCGCAGCTGGGTACCGTCGTTTGGTACCCGGCTGCAGGCCTATCGCTTGCCCTTCTGCTTGGCGTCGGCCCCTCATACGCAATTCTGGTTGCGCTCGGCGGAGCCCTATCCGGTTGGATGTTTTACGGGCAGGCGCTACTGAGTTACGGAGAGACGGTCGGCTCCCTCGGAATGGCAATCAGCTACGGCGCCGCCGCCTACACGCTTCGTGACATATTCAAAGTCGATCTCGGCCTGCGCAGACGGACCGACGTTTTTCGCTACGTAGCGGTAACCAGCGGCGCATGTGCCCTCTCCACATTCATCGGAGTCGCATGCCTGGCCGCGGACCACTCCATCGCCTGGCGCGGCTTCCCGAAGGCAAGTCTGTTGTGGTTCCTGGGTGACGAGATTGCCCTGCTCGGAGTTTCCCCCTTCCTTCTGATCCACGTGTTTCCCTGGATACGGAACTTGCTCTCAGTGCCGGTCAACGGGGCAGAAGAGCCTCGCGAAAACCCGTGGACGATCTGGAACATCATCGAACTGATCGCACAGGGTGCTTTCTTGCTGTTCTCGATGTGGCTTGCCTTCTCGTCCCAGTTTGCGAGTCTGAAATTACTGTACTTCGGCTTCATTCCCGTAATCTGGATCGCAGTTCGACAAGGCATAACGCGCGTCGTCTCAGCGCTTTTGGCGCTAAATTTCGGAGTCGTATTAGCGGCACATGTATGGCCCTCGGAACCCGGAATGCTGACGCAGTACCGGTTTTTCATGTTCACCCTGTCAGCTTTAGGACTAATCGTGGGCGCTGCGATCACGGAAAGACACCGGATCGCGATCGAGTTGCTCGAAGCGAAGCACAGAGCGGAGGAAGCGAGCCGCATCAAGAGCGAGTTCCTGGCCAACATGAGCCATGAGATCCGCACGCCGATTAATGGCGTACTAGGCATGGCGGAACTTGTCCTCGACAGCAACCTCACGGAGGAGCAACGCGAGTATCTCGAGATACTCAAGGGCTCCGGCGATTTCCTGCTGGGAGTGATCAGCGACGTTCTGGACTTTTCGCGCATCGAGTCCGGGAAACTAACCCTCGACGAATTTGAGTTCGACCTCTACGAAATTACGAGGAACGCTCTCAGAAGCCTCGCATTACGAGCCCATGAGAGGGGCTTGGACCTCGCGTATCACATCGACCCGAAGATTCCGGAACGTCTCTTCGGCGACGCGAGCCGCCTGCGCCAGATTCTTCTCAATCTCGTAGGCAATGCCATCAAATTTACCCACTCGGGAGAAGTCACACTTGAAGTATGCCTCCAGGATGGCGAAGATCAGAATCTGCTCCAGTTTGCCGTCAAAGATACCGGGATTGGAATCCCAGCAGCCAAGCAGAAACTGATCTTCGAGCCATTTGCGCAGGCTGATAGCAGCACCACGCGCACCTACGGAGGCACCGGCCTCGGTCTCTCGATTTGTACGCGGCTCGTGGAATTGATGGGCGGCCAGCTGTGGGTAAACAGTGCGGAGGGCAAAGGGAGCACATTCTACTTCACCGTTCCATTGAAAAGAGCCGAAAGCCAGAATGCCCTTCCGACCGAAAGCAGCGGAGAACTCTCATCAATTCCAGTTCTCATTGTTGACGAGAATAAGGAAGTCCGTCGAATTCTCGCTGCAGTGACCACCGAATGGGGAATGAATCCTATTACCGCGCACAACCAGGCAATAGCCCTGCAAGCTCTCGAGGATGCGCACGTTCGAGGACATGGATTCGCTCTCGCCATACTGGACAGCCATATGCCGGAATTAAGGGCCCTTGCGGAGCATATTCGGAAAGATCATAGATTTGCGGATATCGCTCTTCTGTTGATGGCTTACCCGGGAAAGCGCGAGCCCGAGGAGTTTTATCGCAACATCGGCATCGCCGGCCGCGTGCTGAAGCCCGTCTGTCCGAAGGAATTGTTGAAAGCCATGCTGCGGGCTCGCAGAAAAACTCTCGAGAGCCTTGAGACTGTTCAGGAGCACGCCGCTCCGGCAGACATCCCTTCATTGAAGATCCTGATCGCCGAAGATAATGCGATCAATCAAGTCGTTGCCGTCAGAATGTTAGAGAAGCTGGGGCACCACTCTGTCGTGACTGGCAACGGAGCAGAGGCCATCGCCCGACTCCAATCCGAACATTTCGATCTCGTCCTTATGGACGTGCAGATGCCGATTAAAGATGGCCTGACCGCTGCTCGCGAAATCCGCGAGCACGAGGTTGAGACTGGAAAACATATTCCGATCATCGCCATGACCGCGCACGCCATCAAAGGCGATAAGGAACGCTGCCTTGAATCTGGGATGGATGCTTACTTAACGAAACCTGTCAGCAGCGTATGTCTGAATCGTGCGATCATTGCCGCTTTCAAAGGCCAAAACTCAACAAATACCGCTCCGTCAGAATCGCCCAGGAAGGAATTGTCCTGGAATATTGCAAAGGTCAAAGAGAATATCGGCGACGATGCTCTCGTACAAGAAATCCTCCACATCTTCACAGAAGAGACTCCGAAACAACTTGCGGCTCTCGAAACTGCCATTCAGAACGGAGATGCTGTCGCGATCGAGCACATCGCCCACACCCTCAAGGGAGAACTTGGATACCTCGGTATGTCCGATGCAGCAGCACAAGCGCGAAACCTGGAACGCATGGGACATGACCAATCACTCGATTCGGTTACCCCGGCGTTTCGTCAGTTCAAGGCGCAATTGTTGGCTGCCGTTTCTCATGTGCATGACTCCATTGAAGCTCACGTTTAGAGAGTCCCAAATCCGACCTCCTAAAGAGCACAAAACCACGAATGACGCCTGTATGGGAATGGGACGAAAATCCGCCAGATGGACGTTCATGCAGTCGAATCCGGCACCAAAACGTGACAACCTGTATAAGCACCTGAATTGAAAGGCATTATTTACTACAAGCAAACCGCTTGCTGGGCCCTCTCTGGTCCTTTCCGTGCATTTTCCTAAATCGCGCCCTCCCCCGGGGACATGCATACAGTTTGAATCTGTCTGGATGGGAGGTTACCGTTGCGATTACTCCACGGAAATTTCAAGCTGAAAAGCACAGGTGAGAGCCTGCGGGAAAGGATGCGGGCGATCGAACGCCGCGATTGGTGGCTCTGGATCTGCGCTATATTCACGACCCTTCTGTTGACGGCGGGGATCGTGTCTTTTGGCTTTCCGGCTCTTCACGTGCGGCATGCGGAAGGAAGCGGAACACAGCTTAACGATGTCATCCTCGGGTTGGTCGGGATGGTGTTGCTATTTGACATCTACACCGTCTATCAGCATTTTCAAATTCAACTCTTCCGAACCCACTTGATCGAGCAAGAGGAATTATTTCGTCTTATCACGGAAAATGCTGCAGACATGATCGCGGTAGTGGATACGAATGGAAGAAGACTTTACAACAGCCCTTCCTACGAGAAGATTCTGGGTTACTCAATTGAAGAACTCTATAACACCGGCTCTATCGACCAGATCCATCCTGAAGATCTCGAAAAGGTCCAAAAGGCAGCCGAGGACGCCAAGCGCACCGCCATAGGCACAAACCTTGAATACCGAATGCGACACAAAGACGGAAGTTGGAAGGTTTTGGAATCCAGAGCCAGCGCCGTTGTCAAACACGGTCAGGTCGAACGGCTTGTCATCGTGAATCGCGATGTAACAGAACGTAAGCGCCTGGAGGAACAATTTCGCCAATCGCAGAAAATGGAAGCGATCGGCCGTCTTTCGGGAGGTGTCGCGCATGACTTCAATAATCTTCTTGGAGTGATCATCGGTTATGGCGAGGTCGTACAAGATGCCACTCCCGAGGATAGTCCGATGCGCCCCTGTGTCGACGAGATGTTGAAAGCGGGGCATCGGGCTGCGGGCCTCACGCGCCAGTTGCTCGCGTTCAGTCGCCAGCAGGTCATGGACCCACGGATACTCGACCTGAACGTCACTGTCAAAGATATGGAGAAAATGTTGAAACGGCTTATCGGCGAGGACATTCACCTTGTCACAAAGCTTGACAGTGAGTTGGCGAGTATCAAAGCGGATCCGGGACAAATTGAACAAGTCCTGATGAATTTGGCAGTGAACGCTCGTGACGCCATGCCGCAGGGCGGTGAGTTGGTAATTGAAACTGCACACTTCTACGTTGATGATGAGTACGCTCGCCGGTACCCCTATCCCATGTTAGTCGGAAACTACGTGCTCCTCACGGTTCGCGATACCGGAGTGGGCATGGATGCTGCTACGCGCAATCGTGTGTTTGAGCCCTTCTTCACAACCAAGGAAAAAGGCAAAGGTACTGGATTGGGTCTGTCGATGGTATACGGCGTGGTGAAACAGAGCGGCGGATACATCGATGTCCAGAGTGAACTCGGGTATGGTGCCACGTTCACCATCCTGTTACCCGTAGCAGAACAACCGGCGTCCACCACGACACAAAACAAGCCTCAAGCTTCGCTTTTAAAAGGAAACGAGACCGTACTCTTGGTAGAAGACGAGATGTCACTCCGAAAGCTGACAAAACACCTGCTGGAATTGGCCGGCTATACCGTTTTGGAAGCGGAGGGCGGAGTCGAAGGATTAGAACTAAGCCGCAATTATGACGGCCCGATACATCTCTTGCTGACCGACGTTGTCATGCCGGTTATGAGCGGGCGGGTACTGGCGGACGAGCTTCTGAAAGACCGACCAGAAACGCACGTACTGTTTATGTCCGGCTACACCGGGCAAACTGTCGGACAACATGGCGTTCTGGCAGAAGGAAGTTTTTATCTGCCAAAACCCTTTACGCGGGAAACTCTCACCAGCAAGGTCAGAGACGCTTTGGATGGCCGTGAAGCTCTTGTTGCGGCTAACTAGTTGGAATTCTTTTCGGGAGCCAAACTATGGATAAGATTCTGCTCGTAGATGACGATGATGCAATGAGAGGAATGCTGAAGATGCGCCTCTCGGATGAATATGAAACGATAGATACAGGCAATCCGGTGCAAGCGCTCGAGCTGGCATTACAACACAAGCCGCGCGCGATCCTGCTGGATCTTATGATGCCCGACTGCTCGGGTTTTGAATTGTGCCAAAGTTTTCATAACCTGAGCTATACGGCACGGATCCCGATCTTTGTGGTTTCGGGAGAATCTGCAGGCAAATATACGGAGTACATGAAGAGCCTCGGAGCGGCTGGCTACTTCGAGAAGCCGATCGATTTCGCAAAGTTGAAGGCTCGCCTCAAAACTGAACTGCAGAGCCGTCCTCAGGAGCGGCGCACGCACACGCGTGTCCGCATGCACCTTACCATCAAGCTCAAGGGAAGCGATGTAGCTCAGCGGTCATTCGAGCAACTTACAACTACAGAGAATGTCAGCGCAGGCGGTTTCCTGTGCCCATTATCTGTTGATTTGTCAGAATCTTCGAACCTGCAGGTATTTCTTTCCGGTGCCGGCCGAGAGCTGTACGTCGGCGCTGTTCGTGTGGTTCGCCGGGAGAATACCGGTACGCCTGGTCAACGATATGCGTTTAGGTTTGTCGAACGGACATCTGACTGGATCTTACAAGACTAGTTTATTGAACGACCTTTCGACTATGCGGGAGTGTTGAATCGGCTTCTCTCGGGTAGATTCACCCGCATTAGGCTTGACTTTGAGACGCTGGTTTTGCGATAAGCGTCTTAGCGATATTAATAAGTCCTGAAGGTCGGACATTCATGTTCTTAGATGGCCTTGGTTTGGGTTGCGAATTCCTGCGGCAGACCCGGCGAGAAAGCGCTAGTACAACTTCTGATAGAGATCGCCGACCGTCGGGGAGGCTGCGATGAGCGACCCCGCTACCATAAAGTTGCTGGCCATCGACGACGAGCCCCAGAGCCTGGAGATGATTCAGTCCGCTCTCTCCACGCAGGGTGTTGAGATTATCACCTCGCAGGATCCCGAGGCTGCATTCGAGATTTTCCGGCGCATTCGCCCACGTATCGTACTTACAGACCTCGTCATGCCGAACCTAACGGGAATGGAGTTACTCGAACGCATGACGGCTCTCGACCCCGCAGTCGAGGTCATTCTCACGACCGCGCACTATTCCACCGAGTCTGCCGTAGAAGCGATCCAAAAGGGCGCATCCGACTACCTGACGAAGCCTCTCGACCTCGACAAACTGAGAAGCCGTATCGCGTCCTTGCTCTCCGATGCTGAGATGCGGCAACGTACCCTGCGCCTTGATCAAGAGTTGATTGATGCTTATCAGTTCGAGGGCATGGTAGGGCGCAGTCCGCTCATGCTTGAGGTTTACGCCAAAATTCGCCGGATTGCCCCTCATTTCAGAACCGTTCTGGTCACTGGAGCTACCGGAACTGGAAAAGAGTTGGTCGCGAAAGCGTTGCATCATCTGAGCCCGGTTTCACGCGGGCCGTTTGTAGTTTGCAACTGCTCTGCCCTCGTGGACAATCTCGTAGAAAGCGAGTTGTTTGGCTATGTCCGAGGCGCTTTTACTGGGGCGATTCAGGACAAGGCAGGCATGTTTGAACATGCTGACAAGGGTGTAATTTTTCTGGATGAAATCGGCGAACTGAGTCCATCAGCTCAGGCAAAGCTTCTTCGGGTGCTCCAAAACAGGCAGGTTCAGAGGGTTGGTTCACTGACACCCAGGAACATTGACATTCGAGTTGTCGCCGCGACTCACCGCAATCTCAAGAAGATGGTGCAGGACGGACAGTTCCGCGAGGATCTTTACTATCGCCTGGCCGTCGTTGAGATTCCATTGCCGGTTTTGGCGAATCGACGCGAAGATCTGCCCTTGTTGGAAAGATATTTTATCCAGAAGTACTCAATGGAGTACGACAAGCCTATCAATGGCCTGGCCCGAAGAGCGCAGACCCGTTTGGCAAGCTATCCATGGCCCGGCAACGTGCGTGAACTGGAAAACGTCATCGGCAATGCCTGCATGATGGTCGATGGTAACGTCATCGATATTACCGATCTTCCCGAGCGCTTGCGCGGCCCTCTCGACGATGAAGCCGTAACCAACGATTCGTTTGTTTCGCTCGAAGAAATGCAGCGCCGTCACGTTTTAAAGGTTCTTGAAGGCGTGGGAGGAAACAAAGCTCGTGCCGCCGAAGTTCTGGGTATAGGCCGCGCAACCATATACCAGATGCTTTCGCGAATGAGAGATGACGAACCTGGTAGTGGTACCGAGTAACTGTTACTTCCCTTTTGTATGCTTGTCCAGCGCTTAGACCCCACGTCCGAAAAACAGACGGAATAGACACACTCCTCCCAAACGGTTCCATATTACCCCGCTAAGTATTTCCATTATCAGTAGTTACAACTATGGGACTATTCCCGGTTCGGTACTTGCCCTGCTTTATGTTCCAGTGGGTGGCCCTCCCCCACAAAGCCGCTCGCAGAAATACGTAGAAATCTAGCGGGGTTTCCAATGCAAACCAAATTAAACCGGATCATCGAATTGTTACTGGTAGTTACCTTGTGCCACTTTTCTCTGCCTGCATCAGCCCAAAACAGCCGTCGCTCGCAATCCACTCAGTATGGACGATTGCCACTGACTTTTGAGGCCAACCGGGGACAGACCAACGCGCAGGCAAAATTCCTTGTGCGTGGCCGGGGATACACCGCGCACCTCACGACAGACGGTATGGTGTTGGCATTACGCACCAAGCAAACTTCGAAATCGATGTCCGGCTCGTTCACGACCGGGACCAGCACCCGTCCTAACATGCTCGAGATCCGGCTTCAGGGCGCAAATGCGAAATCAGATATCGTGGGAGAGCAGCCGCAGCCAGGAATCGTCAACTATTTCATCGGACGCAATCCGGCGAATTGGCGGACCAAAATCCCCACCTACGCAAAAGTCCGGTACAAGAGCGTCTATCCCGGTATCGACCTGGTTTATCACGGGAATCATCAGCAATTGGAATATGACTTCGAACTACAGCCCGGATCCCGACCGGAGCAGATTGCTTTCGAGATTCGTGGAGCTAACAAAGCTGCAGTCGACGCCAACGGCAATCTCGTCATAAAGGTCAACGGCAGCACACTTCAAGTTCAGTGCCCGGTCGTATATCAGATGCGCCAGGGAGAGCGAGTGCAGGTTAAAGGCGAGTACGTGATGAAAGATCCGACGCATCTCGGCTTTAGGATTTCCCAATACGACCGCACCCAGGCGCTCGTCATCGACCCCGTAGTCGCTTACGCGACCTACTTAGGTGGCAGCGGTACGGATGTTGCTGGCGGTATGGCCGTCGACGCAGCCGGCAACCTGTACCTGACGGGATACACCGATTCGGACGATTTCCCCTCGGGCACGTCGGGATTGCCCGCCAACTCGAACCACGTGTTCGTCAGCAAGCTCGATGCGTCCGGTTCGAATCTCCTCTACACC